>Ga0307978_1000143_pt1 | contig 64357 bp, 69 predicted proteins | sample OrgLakmetage1056_FD_203151 | JGI IMG/M metagenome (GOLD analysis project Ga0307978, IMG submission 203151) | Saline water microbial communities from Organic Lake, Antarctica - #1056 | ecosystem: Environmental > Aquatic > Non-marine Saline and Alkaline > Saline | place: Antarctica: Organic Lake... | reverse complement strand
ACATGATTAAAGCAACCAAAGAGAGAACCTTCAAAATTTCCTATTACTTAATGCTGCTTTTCGATATAGTTTAAAGCATCTTGGACAGTGGCAATTTGGCTTGCAACCTGATCCTCAATTTCCATCCCAAATTCGTCTTCGATCGCCATCACTAATTCAACTACATCCAGAGAATCTGCTCCTAATTCTTTTCCAAAATTGGCTTCTGGTTTTACTTCAGTAGGTTCAATTCCTAATTGTTTTCCAACAATATTTTGTAATCGTGTAAGATTGTTTTCCATATCAAAATATTTCTATCCTATTAGTATCTAAAAATAATGGCTATGTCCATATAAATTATGTTCTATTATAAAAATTTTATAAATTCTCATGAACAAATAAATTGAATAAGCTTACTTAACTGATAAAAACTTACTTGATTCAGCGTGTAAATGGGGATATTTTTCTGTTTGGCTAAACTAGTTAATTTAAAGTTTTGTTTTAAATGTTTTTTTAATCCAATAATTAAATTTGCTTTTTTAATCTCGTTAGTTAAAACAAATTTAAACCCCATTTTTAACAAAACTTCTTTAAGTAAATTATTTGACAGTGAGTAAGGATAAATCACCAATTTCTTCGATTTTAACTTTAAAGACTGTTCATCTTTTGATTGATTTATTAGAATCCAGTTTCTATTCAGCGATGGTAAAGAATCAGTTAAGCTGTTATTATTTTTCAATAATGAACTTTGATGGTTCTGAAGCCTCTTTGACTTAATTTTAATCTTTTCAGTTAACGAAAACTGTCTAGTTTGGCCAATCGTAAAATTACCCCGCAAAAATAAATCCACAGAACTTTTAACATCTTCATGAATGGTCCATGAGTTTTGATCATTGATTTCGATTATAATTTCGAACGCCGGGTAAGCTTTTCTTTCTAAAATACTTTTCTGTGTCCCTCTTCGTTTAGCTTCTTCGTCACTTAAAGTGACATATTGGATACCCCCAATCAAATCGGCTAACGATGGATTCTTAATTAAATTTTCTAAACAATTACCATGTGTCGTACCTACAAGTTGGACGCCCTTCTCTGCAATTGTTCTCGCGGCTAAAACTTCTAGTTCTGTTCCAATCTCATCAATTATGATGATTTGGGGCATATGATTTTCGACTGCTTCAATCATCACTTGGTGTTGTAATTCAGTTTTGGCTACTTGCATGCGTCTTGCACGACCAATACCTGAATGAGGAATGTCACTATCACCCGCAATTTCATTAGATGTATCAATAATTACTACACGTTTTTCCATTTCATCGGCCAAAACTCGAGCAATTTCCCTAATAATTGTGGTTTTACCCACGCCTGGTTTACCAAGGATTAAAATTGATTTTTCAGATTCGAGTAAATCTCGAACTACCGAAATAGTCCCAAACACAGCTCTTCCAATACGACACGTTAATCCATTTATTAAGAATTGCCGATTTCGAATACAACTGATGCGATGAAGAGTTCTTTCAATCCCAGCTCTGTTTTCGTTACTAAACTTACTGATTCGTTTTGTTGTATATTCTATGTCCTGCCAAGAAATAATTTTTTGTGATAAATATTCTGGGCCAGTAACGAACCGAGCCTCTGGACGTCTACCCAAATCAAGTACAATTTCAATAAGTTGATCCCGGCAAACATGTTGATTTAAATGCTCTTGAAGGAAAAAAGGTAAGTTTTCAATTAATTTTTCTAAATCATCATTAACAGTCATTTTATAAAATTTTTTATAGGGTTTTACTTTAAATTATACACGGAACCCTACCTAATCTAAAATGGACAAAAATTTTTAGTTTAAAGATTTATTAACGATTTGAAAGTCGAAGCGTCTAAGACCGCGATTTGTGATAACATTTTACGGTTGATATCAATATTTGATTTTTTGAATTTATGAATTAATTGACTATAAGAGATTCCATTCAACCGCGAAGCTGCATTAATTCTGCTAATCCAAATTCTTCTGAAAATTCTTTTCTTCTGTTTTCTCCCAACATATGAATATCTTAGTGCTTTCATAACTTGTTGATTCGCTACTCTGAATAATGAAGAGTGTGCACCTCTGTAACCACTTGCAAGTGATAAGATTTTTTTACGACGTTTTCGTGCTACATTACCACGTTTAACTCTAACCATTTTAATTTAATTTATAATTGTATTTATTAATAAGGTAACATTAATTTAATCGACTTCGTATCTCTTTTATTGACACAAACGATTTGAGATAGCTTTCTTTTTTGTCTGTTCGATTTTTTCATTAAAAGATGACCTTTATACGCGTGACGACGTAAAAACTTATCACCACCCGTTATTTTATAGCGTTTTAAGGCCGATTTTCTAGTTTTTAATTTTGGCATAATTTATTAATTCTTTTTATGAGAATATAGTGTCTTAAAATAAACTTTTGATTTTAAAGGATGAGAATATAGAATTTTGTCTCCATACTTCCAATCGACGGGACAAGCTTGGCCCGGGTTTTCTTTTATGTATTGAATTGATTGTAAAATTCGGAGTAATTCATCTACACTTCGACCACACAGTAAGTTATTAACCGTATAATATTGAATTATACCTTCTTTGTCAATGATAAAGACGCCAGGAAATGATAGCCCATCTTTTGTCAACAGTTTGTATTTATTGGTAATTACTTGATTCGAATCAGAAATTAGAGGATAGTTTAACTGCCCTAACCCACCTTGACTACGTTTAGATAATAAATAATGTAAATGTGAAAATGGACTATCTACTGAAATGGCAAGAATCTGTGTTGACAATCGCCGAAATTCGGAAATTCTTTCACTTAATCCGATAAGTTCCGTGGGTGAAACAGACGTAAAATTAGCCGGATAAAAGAGTAAAATTACATACTTCTTGCCGTGATAATCTGATAATCGAATTTTTCCTAACCGATTTTCATAGACTCCAACACTGATAAAATTCGGGGCCATTTTACCAATTTGAATCGATTCTAACATGATTATTCTTCCTCAAGTGAAATTTTTAATTATAAAACAATACCATAATTAAAAAAGTATAGCAATCTATGTATAGATAGATGGCCACACTTTTTATTATTTAGTTATTCACTTTTTTCTGAATCAGTTACTTCAACTAGCTCATCTAATGCGAAATTATTAGTATTAGTACCACTGTAGTTTACTTTTTCAAACCGTACAACAGCAGGATAACGAATACCACTTTGGTCAACTGTTGCAACAGTACCAACTTCATTAAACCAATAAGATTCCTTTCTTAAAACACGAACTTTTGAACCACGATTTACCATAATTAAAATAAGCCTATTAATTTAATTATCATTATAAACTAATAACTAGTAGTTTTAACAATAAAAATTTAGAAACAGTTGGTTTCAAATTTCGAAGTATGTTATCATTAAAGTAAGAACAAAATTATATAAAAAACTAATTAAAAAACAAACAAGATGGATCGTAATACAATACAAAAAGTTCTTGCAGGATTGTTTCTTTTAGCTTGTATTTTTATTGGTCTTAAAACATTTAATGTTGGCGGACTTGATGAAAGTCAATCTAAAACGGAAGTAAGCGCAAACGTAAGTAGTTCAAGAATGACTTATGGTCGATTCTTAGAATATTTAGAAATGGGATGGGTAAAACAGGTTGATTTATACGATAACAGTAGAAATGCTATTGTTCAAGCTTCAAGCCCCGAGCTTGGTAACCGACCACAATCAATTCGTGTTGAAATACCTATGGGTGCTTCGCAACTTATCCAAAAATTAAAAGAATACGATATTAATTTTGATGCTCACCCGGCTCCGCAAAAGAGTATTTTTGTGACAATTGCTAGTAATTTACTTTTACCATTACTTTTCATTGGAGGTCTAATTTTCTTCTTCCAAAATTCGGAAAGTTTTTCATCAGGTTCAGGGTCATCACCAATGAACTTAGGAAAATCGCCAGCGCGATTTGACCAAAACCCAGACACTGGAATTACATTTGATGATATTGCAGGTATTGATGAAGCGAAAGCTGAATTTGAAGAAATTGTATCATTCCTTAAAGAGCCCGAACGTTATACACTTGTTGGAGCAAAAATTCCTAAAGGTGTACTTTTAGTTGGACCTCCAGGTACTGGAAAGACATTATTAGCTAAAGCCATTGCGAACGAAGCAAATGTTCCGTTTTATAGTGTAGCTGGTTCAGAATTTGTAGAGATGTTTATCGGTATTGGTGCAGCCCGAATTCGTGATCTGTTTAAGAAAGCATCTGAAAACACACCATGTATCGTTTTTATTGATGAAATTGATGCGGTAGGTCGTGAGCGTGGTGCTGGAGTTGGTGGCGGAAATGATGAGCGTGAGCAAACGCTTAATCAGTTATTAACAGAAATGGATGGTTTTAAAGAGAATAAAGGTGTGATCGTAGTTGGTGCAACAAACCGTGTGGACATCCTGGACGCAGCTTTATTAAGACCTGGTAGATTTGACCGTCAAATTACAGTAGGTTTACCAGACCGTTTAGGAAGAATTGGTGTTTTAAAGGTTCATGCGCGTAATAAACCATTCGACGAGAGTGTTTCGTTAGTTCAATTAGCTAATAGAACAGGTGGATTTTCTGGTGCTGATTTAGCAAATTTATTAAATGAATCTGCTATTTTGGCTACTCGTTACAAAAAAACCACAATTACGAAGAATGAAGTTAACGAAGCAGCTGATCGAATAATTGGTGGTATTGCTGGAGCAACGATGGAAGATAGCAAAAACAAGAAATTGATTGCTTATCATGAAGTTGGTCATGCTATTGTTGGGTCAGTATTAGAGAATCATGACGAAGTAGAAAAGATTACGTTAATCCCAAGAGGTGGAGCAAAAGGACTTACATGGTTTGCCCCAGAAGAAGATCAAATGTTACTTTCTCGTTCGGCCTTATTAGCTCGTATTATCACAACTTTAGCAGGTCGCGTAACTGAGCAAGTTATCTTCGGTAATGCTGAAATAACGACGGGTGCTAGTAATGATTTGCAGCAAGTGACTAGTATAGCGCGTCAAATGGTTACACGATACGGGATGTCAAATATCGGACCAATGGCACTGGAAGATGATAACAATGAACAAATGTTCTTAGGCGGCGAATATAACGAAGGAATAGCTGATAGAATTGACAATGAAGTTTGCAAAATTGTTAATCATTGCGAACAAATTGCGACTGAGATAATTTTAGACAATCGTGTAGTGATTGACTTAGCCGTGGAGAAATTATTAGATGCGGAAACAATCGATGGTGTTGAATTCCGTAAACTTGTTCGAGAATACACTCTTTTACCGTCAAAAAATTAACAAAAATTATTAGATTCGTTTCATTAGATTAAAAACGTTTACTAGGACTAATCCTAGTAAACGTTTTTAATCTAATGAAACGGATCTACTTGATTCTAAATTAAGAATTCGTTTTCTATTTAATTTCTAAAACCAGTAAAAATATACTAAAAAATAAACTCTATTATTACTGAAATATCAATATTTTAGTAATAATAGAATGAAACTTTAAAACTATTTAGTCTTTGCAAAAGCTTCTTTTGATTCAGCAATAGCTTCTTTTAATGAAGTTTCTGCTTCCTCTGTAAATTGATTTGTTGAGCGAACAATTTCAAGATACGGTTTTTGTGATGTAGTTAGATATTTAACTAAAGTGGTACAGTACTGTTTAACATCAGAAACTGGTAACTCATCTAAATAACCATTAATACCTGTATAGATTAATGCAACTTGTTCAGCTACAGATAAAGGAGAATTTTGTTGTTGCTTTAAAAGTTCACGTAAACGTGTTCCACGAGCTAATTGTTTTTGAGTAGCCTCATCTAAATCTGAAGCAAATTGAGAGAAAGCTTCTAATTCAGCAAATTGAGCTAATTCTAACTTTAATTTGCCCGCAACTTTCTTCATTGCTTTAGTTTGCGCCGCTGAACCTACGCGTGATACCGAAATACCTACGTTAATAGCTGGGCGAATACCTGAATTAAATAAATCATTCGATAAGAAGATTTGGCCATCTGTAATCGAAATTACATTTGTTGGAATGTACGCTGAAACATCACTTGCTTGTGTCTCAATAATTGGAAGAGCAGTCATACTTCCACCACCTAATGCATCACTAAGCTTCGCAGCACGTTCTAATAAACGTGAGTGTAAATAGAATACATCACCTGGGTAAGCTTCACGTCCTGGGGGACGACGTAATAATAATGACATTTGACGATATGCCATTGCTTGTTTAGTTAAATCATCATAAATAACTAATGTTGCTTTCCCTTTATACATGAAGTACTCTGCTAAAGCAGCACCGGAGTATGGAGCAATATACTGTAATGTAGCAGGGTCATTAGCACTAGCTGAAACAATAATCGTGTAAGACATTGCCCCTTTTTCTTCTAAGACGTTTACAACTTGCGCAACCGTAGAAGCTTTTTGACCAATACCTACATAAACACAAACTACATCTTCAGTTTTTTGATTGATAATTGTATCTACAGCAATTGAAGTTTTACCAGTTTGACGATCACCAATAATTAATTCACGTTGACCACGACCGATAGGAATCATAGCATCAATTGATGTAATCCCAGTTTGTAATGGCTCACAAACTGATTTACGGCTAATAATACCTGGAGCCATTGATTCAACTAATCGACTATCTGCAGTTATAATTTCGCCTTTACCATCGATTGCGACACCTAATGGACTAACAACACGCCCTAAAAATTCAGCACCTACAGGGATTTGAGCAATCTTACCTGTTGATTTAACTGTGCTACCTTCTAAAATTTGGCGACCTGTACCCATTAGTACAACACCAACATTGTCATTCTCTAAGTTTAGAGCAATACCAATAGTTTTGTCTTCAAATTCTAAAAGCTCTCCACTCATCACTTGATCAAGGCCGTAAACTCGAGCAATACCATCACCAACTTGTAACACGGTACCAACATTATCTACTTTAACATCTTGATCATATTTTTCAATTTGTTCGCGGATAATACTACTAATTTCGTCTGGACGAATATTTATCATTGTACTATTTTTAAAATAAAAATTTAATAAAAGATTTGTTTAGAATTAAATTTCTAAAACAGCATCTAAGTGTTTTGCTAATTGCTTTAATTGGTTTTTAATACTAAAATCGATGATTTTTGAATCAGTTTTAATTAAAAAACCACCAATTAAATTAGAATCAACAGTAATGATTAACCGAATTTCTCGCGCATTAGTTAATTCTTTCAACTTTTGAATTAACGTATTTTTTTGCAAGTTAGTAAAAGCGAATGCTGTTGAAACTTCAATCATTTTAATTGAAGCTGTTTCATAAACTAATTCTAAATAACTAGTAATAACTGAGCTTAACACATTAATTCGATTTTTCTTCACTAAAACCATCAAAAATTTAAAAGTTTCAGCATTAACTTGTGATTTTAATGTCTTAGATAAGACTTCACGTTTCGCATCTTGACTAACAATTGGATTGTTTAAGTATTCTGTCAATTCAGAAGTTTCATCTAAAAAAATTTCTAGATTTTGAAAGTCTGCTGTAATTTGATGCATTATATTTCGCTCAACTGAAAAGTCGAATACAGCACGAGCATAAGGAGCTGCAATTCTTAACGCTAATGGATTTGCACTCATAATAAATCTCCCTCTAATTTATTAATAGTATCATTAATTAACGCAGTTGCACGTTCTTTTGGCCCAAAGGCTTCTTGAGCACGAATTACAGTTCGTTTTAGTACTAGGGATATAATTTGTTGTTTAATTTCTAAAAATATTTGTCGTTCCTTCGATCGGAAAGATGCTAATGCTCGCTCAAAACGGGTTTTTAAATCCTTCTTCGCGTCATATGCGTCTGATTCAAGTAATACTTTTTTTGTTGCTATAGTTTCATTTTTAATTTCACTTATAACAAGATTAGCTTGGTTTAATTGTTTTTCCGCTTCACTTAGACGAATTTGAGCTTCACTAAAACGATCTTCCGCATCTTGAACACCTTTTACAATCGTTATTTTTCGCTCTTCTAATATAGATCCTAAGAAATCCCGACCAGTATAAATTAGAATCGCGACTAACGCCAAAATATTTATTAAACCTGTTTCCAGAATATCTAGATTTAGACCAATACCTTCATCTTCGGCAAGTAATGTAAAAATTTGATCAAAATTTTCCATGTTTTCGAGTTTTTATATAAACTGTTCACTTATAAAAAGGAAAATTACGTTTAACAAAAAATTTAGATTGATAATCTAGCTTCAATATCAACACATAGAGATTGAACGATTTCGTCTAAACTGTTAAGTGCTACATTCTTTTTAGCAAGAAGATCTTTTTGGATAGTATCTAATAAATTATCAATATATTTTTGAGAAATGTTTAATTCAATTTCTAAGATTTCTTTATGAATTGTTTGTGAGTTTGTAATTTCTAATTGGGCTTCTTTACGAACGTTCGTTAATTCTTGCTCGTACTGTGTTGTTAGTTTATTGGCTTCTGCTAATATTTCTGAAGCTTTACCAAGATTTGTTAAGATATACTCTTTACGCTCTTCAATAATAGTTAATAATGGATTGTATAAAACGATATTTAATACAACAGTTAACAACAAAAATTGAATCGCAACTAATGGTAAAGTTGCATTAAAATCAAATAGCCCACCTGGTCCACTAACTTCTGAACTCGAAATTAGTAATGAAAGATTAATCATACAAAATCTATATGTGTACTATAGAATTAAAGTTGTTTAATAAAGGAGATTATTAATAAAATTAAAGAAACTTTATTAACAATCTCGGAACTAAAAAAGGATTTTTTAGTGAGAAATCCAGAGGCTTTGAATTATTAAAAGCTTCTTGACTCTATATTATAATTAAGTAATTTTTCTTAAGCGAAAGGGTTAGCGAATAATAATGCTAATGCTACAACTAGACCATAAATAGTTAACGCTTCCATGAATGCTAAACTTAATAATAATGTACCACGAATTTTGTTTTCTGCTTCTGGTTGACGAGCAATACCTTCAACAGCTTGGCCAGCAGCGTTACCTTGACCAATACCAGGACCAATTGCAGATAAACCGATTGATAAACCAGCAGCGATAACAGAAGCAGCAGCGATAGTAGAATCCATAATAAATTTTAAATTGTAATATATATATAATTTTTAAGAAATCTAATTGCAATAATTTGTAAGAGAACTTATTCAAGAGCTTCTGCGAGATAAGCAGCGGCTAGTGTGGCAAAAATTAACGCTTGTACTGAACCAGCAAAAATCCCTAATAGCATAATTGGTAATGGAATTACTAAAGGGACTAATGATGTTAATACCGTAACCGTTAACTCATCAGCTAAAATGTTCCCAAATAATCGGAAACTTAACGATAAAGGTTTCGTAAAATCTTCTAAAATATTAATTGGTAGAAGAAGTGGAATTGGCTGAATATATCGTTTGAAATATCCTAGGCCTTTTTTACTTAAACCTGCATAGAAATAGGCAAACGATGTTAATAAGGCTAATGCAACCGTGGTATTAATATCATTAGTTGGAGCAGCAAGTTCTCCTTCTGGTAATGAGATTAATTTCCAAGGAATAACTGCACCGGCCCAGTTACATCCAAAAATAAAGAAGAATAATGTTCCAATAAATGGAATCCATTCTTTATAAAAACTCTCACCTAGTTGGTCTCTAGCAATATCAGTAACAAAATCTACTGCAGCTTCCATAAAGTTTTGAAAACCATGTGGAATTCGGTCAGCATTTGCAGTACCTAATACTGAAAGTATTAATAATACAGCCACGACAAACCATATAACTACTAAGACTTGCCCATGTACTAAAAAACCAGCAATATTCCAGTAAAAATGTTTTCCAACCGCTGCCTCCGCTAATAATGTAGACGTGTTTGAATAAAAAATTTCTGGGTACATAAAATTTAACTAATTTAGTAAATTACCCAATATTAAAAAATATACAGGAACATTAAAGATTATAAATCTTTTTAACCAGTTTTAGGTTTGTTTTTATAAAAAAACTCTATTTATGATTGTAACCATTCATAGCCTTTATCTTCTAATTCTTTCGCTAACTCAGCAGATCCCGTTTTTACAATTTTCCCACCCTGCATTACATGAACGTAATTTGGACTTATGTAATCCAATAATCGTTGATAATGAGTAATCAAAATAATAGATTTTTCTGGGCTCATAAAATTATTAATACCATCGGAAATTACTTTTAAAGCATCAATATCTAATCCAGAATCCGTTTCATCTAAGATCGATAATTCAGAATCTAATAAGATCATTTGCAGAATTTCATTCCGCTTTTTTTCACCACCTGAAAACCCTTCATTAACGTTTCTACTCAAAAATAATGGAGACATATTAACAAGTTTTAATTTATCATTTATTATTGTTAAGAATTGAAGAGGATCCACTTCTGGTTTATTATAAAATTTTTGTTTTGAATTATACGCAAGGCGTAAAAAATCTTCATTACTTACTCCTGGAATTTCGATCGGGTACTGAAAAGCTAAAAAGATACCTAAGTGCGATCTCTCTTCTGGATCAAGATCTAAAATACTTAATCCTTTAAAAAGAATATCACCTTGTGAAATAGAATAAGCTGGGTGACCGGCAAGAACTTTTGAAAACGTACTTTTGCCGGATCCATTCGGTCCCATTATTGCATGAATTTCGCCGCGATTAATTTTTAAATTTAAATTTTTCAAAATTTCATTGTCATTAATTGAAACCTGTAAATCTTTAATTTCTAAAATTGGAGAATTTAAAGTCATTAGCCAACACTTCCTTCTAATTTTAAAGATAATAATTTATCTGCCTCTGCAGCGAATTCTAGGGGTAGTTTTGTAAAAATTTCTCGACAAAATCCACTTATCATTAATTCGACTGCTTTTTCTAAACAAATACCACGTTGTAAAAAGTAAAAAATCTGTTCTTCTCCAATTTTTGAAGTAGAAGCTTCATGTTCAATTTTAGTAGTCGAGTTTTGGACTGAAATGAATGGGAAGGTATTTGCATTTGATAAATTTCCAATTAATAAAGAGTCACATTGAGAATAATTTCTAGCTCCAAGCGCTTTATTTGTAACATTCACTGAACCGCGATAGCTATTTTTCGACTTGCCTGCGGAAATACCTTTTGAAATAATTCTACTTCGGGTATTCTTTCCTATATGAGTCATCTTCGTCCCAGTATCAGCTTGCTGATAATTATTTGTTAACGCCACAGAATAAAATTCGCCTTGAGAATTATCCCCTACAAGTAGACAGCTTGGATATTTCCAGGTAATAGAAGACCCCGTTTCAACTTGAGTCCACGATATTTTTGAATTCGATCCCGCACATAAACCGCGTTTTGTTACAAAATTATAAACTCCTCCTTTTCCAAATTCGTTTCCAGAATACCAGTTTTGAACGGTAGAGTATTTAATACTTGCATTTTCTAACGCTATCAATTCAACGACGGCGGCATGTAGTTGATTTGTATCATATTGTGGAGCTGTGCAACCTTCAAGATAATTTACCTTACTATTTTTTTCTGAAATTATTAATGTTCTTTCAAATTGGCCCGATTGTTGATCATTAATCCGAAAATATGTCGATAGATCCAATGGACAAATAATACCTTCAGGAATATAACAGAAAGATCCGTCTGTAAAAACGGCTGAATTTAAAGCGGAAAAATAATTGTCTCCTATTGGGACTACAGAGCCCAAATATTTTTCAATTAAATCGGGGTATTCGATCATCGCTTCAGAAATTGAAGAAAAAATTACCCCGTATTTGCTTAACTCATCCTGAAAAGTTGTTGCTATCGAGATACTATCAAATACGACATCAATTGCAACATTAGCTAACCGCTTTTGCTCCGTTAATGAGATACCCAGTTTTTCAAATGTTCTTAATAACTCTGGGTCTACTTCATTCAAGTCTTTTAATTTTTTCTGCGATTTTGGAGCAGAGTAATAAATAATATCCTGAAAATCAATCTGAGGGAACTTTAAATAAGCCCATTCAGGTTCAGTCATTTGTTTCCATTTCTTGTAGGCCTTTAATCTGAAATCCAATAAAAAACTTGTCTCTTTTTTCTTCTGTGAGATTAATCTAATAGTTTTTTCGTTTAAGCCTTTCTCAATGATATCTTTTTCAATAGTAGTCGAGAATCCGTACGGGTAATCTTGATTAACCAGTTTGGTTATATTTGTGTTTAATACTTTGTTCGATTGATTAATCATAAAATCATTAAAATAATAATAATATATAGATGAATTGTATAAAAAATTTTAAGCCATTAATAGTTTGCAACTAATATTATAAAGAAATTTTTACCTGAATTCTAACAATATAAAATTTTTATATTGTTATATTCTTTAAGGTTATAGCATCGTTAAACAATATATACTTTCATAACTTATTGTAATCATGTTATAATATTAATCAAGGTTGCTATATTAAACTCAACCGACAGAACTAATTTTTAACAAATTAGTTAAATATCTATTATATATTGCCTTTTATTCTAAGGAGAAATCAATGTCTCAATCTGTATCAGAACGGACTCGAATTAAAAGTGACCGTTACGAATCTGGTGTAATTCCTTACGCTAAGATGGGTTACTGGGATGCTTCATACGCAGTAAAAACTACTGACGTTCTTGCATTATTCCGTATTACACCACAACCAGGTGTGGATCCAGTAGAAGCTGCTGCAGCTGTAGCTGGTGAATCTTCAACAGCAACATGGACAGTTGTATGGACTGATTTATTAACAGCTTGTGATCGCTACCGTGCGAAAGCTTACCGTGTAGATCCAGTTCCGAACACTACAGACCAATACTTCGCTTTCGTTGCGTACGAATGTGACTTATTCGAAGAAGGTTCGTTAGCTAACTTAACAGCGTCTATTATTGGTAACGTATTCGGATTTAAAGCAATTTCTGCTTTACGTTTAGAAGACATGCGTATTCCTCACTCATACTTAAAGACATTCCAAGGTCCAGCAACAGGTGTAATTGTAGAACGTGAGCGTTTAAACAAATATGGTGTTCCTTTATTAGGTGCTACAGTAAAACCTAAATTAGGTTTATCTGGTAAAAACTACGGTCGTGTAGTATATGAAGGCTTAAAAGGTGGTTTAGACTTCTTAAAGGATGATGAGAACATTAACTCACAACCATTCATGCGTTGGAGAGAGCGTTTCTTATACTGCATGGAAGGTATTAACCGTGCCGCTGCAGCTACAGGTGAAGTTAAAGGTTCATACTTAAACATCACTGCTGGTAACATGGAAGAAGTTTACAAACGTGCTGAGTACGCTAAAGCCGTAGGTTCTATCATCGTTATGATCGATTTAGTAATGGGTTATACAGCAATCCAATCTGCAGCTCTTTGGGCTCGTGAAAACGACATGATCTTACATTTACACCGTGCGGGTAACTCTACTTACGCTCGTCAAAAAAATCATGGTATCAACTTCCGTGTAATCTGTAAATGGATGCGCATGTCTGGTGTAGATCATATCCACGCTGGTACAGTTGTTGGTAAATTAGAAGGTGATCCTTTAATGATTAAAGGTTTCTACGATACTTTATTATTAACAAACTTAGAAGTGAACTTACCATACGGTATTTTCTTCGAAATGACATGGGCTAGTTTACGTAAATGTTTACCAGTTGCATCTGGTGGTATTCACTGTGGTCAAATGCATCAATTAGTTCATTACTTAGGTGATGATGTAATTTTACAATTTGGTGGTGGTACAATTGGTCACCCTGATGGTATCCAAGCTGGTGCTACAGCTAACCGTGTTGCTTTAGAAGCAATGGTTATGGCTCGTAACGAAGGTGCTGACTACTTCAATAATCAAGTTGGTCCACAAATTTTACGTGATGCTGCAAAAACTTGTGGTCCATTACAAACAGCTTTAGATTTATGGAAAGATATTAGTTTCAACTATACTTCTACAGATACAGCTGATTTCGCTGAAACACCAACAGCAAACGTATAATAAGTTACTTTTAAAAAAATAAGGAGTATTTGAATAGTGAGACTTACACAAGGTTGTTTCTCGTTCTTACCAGATTTATCTGACGAACAAATTGAAAAGCAAGTTGCTTACGCTATCAGTAGAGGTTTAGCAATGAACGTTGAATGGACAGATGATCCACATCCACGTAACAGTTACTGGGAATTATGGGGTTTACCATTATTCGACGTTAAAGATCCTGGATCTGTAATGTTCGAATTACGTGAAGCTCGTAAGTCATGTGCAGCTGGTTACATCCGTGTTAATGCATTTGATGCAAGCTACGGTACTGAAAGTTGTGTTATGTCTTTCATCGTAAACCGTCCGACTAACGAACCTGGCTTCTACTTAGAACGTCAAGAAATGGAAGGTCGTCGTATTGCTTACACTATTAAAAGCTATAGTGTTCAAGCTAATCCAGAAGGTGGTCGTTACTAATTACTCACGTTAAATGTGAATAGTTAAAAACGAAAATCTAACAGTGCTAATTGTTCTTTATAGAACAGTTAGCACTGTTAAATAAGTAATATTTTATATCTTTATTTTCAGCCCTACACGTATTAAAAATTGAAAATCAAATTTGAAATGAAAAAATAGTTTATTATCATTAACCAATAAATTATTATTGATTTATCGGTTAATGATATGAAGATTTAATTCTTACTAGTCAGTTTCTCCTAATACATAGCGAGTAAAACGAGCAACGCGAATATTTTCACCTAATACACCTACAACTTGTTTTATATAATCATTAACAGTCATACTTGGATCACGAATGTATTCCTGTTCTAACAAAATTTGTTTGTTTAAACTTTTTTCAACTCGACCTTCGACGATTTTATTTCGTATCTCTTCAGGTTTATTTTGTAAATCTTCTTTTTCACCTTCAAACTTACGAATCTCTTCTTTTCTCGATTCAGAAACATTTTCTAGTGAGACTATCTCGATACCAGGATTTGAAGCAATCTGCATTGCAATATTTTTAGCCAAATCTAGAAATTCTTCACGACGTGCTACAAAATCTGTTTCACATTTAATTTCAACTAGAATACCCAATTTGCTCCCAGTGTGAATATACGAATATATAACACCTTCATTCGTATTTCGGCTTGCTTTTTTATCCGCAGTCGCCATTCCTTTTAATTTTAAAGACTCAAGGGCTTTTTCATAATCACCGTCATTTTCAGTTAACGCTTTTTTACAATTCATCATCCCTGCGCCTGTCTCGTCACGCAATTTTTTGACTATTTGAGCACTAATTTCTGTTTTCATATAATCTTACAATAATTGTTTTTAAATTTATTTTAATTTGACTCTGATTTACCAGCAATAATACTATCTGTTAATACTTTCAAAATCAGTTTTATTGATCTTACCGCGTCATCATTACCTGGAATTGGAATATCGATCAAATCAGGGTCACAATTCGTATCTAAAATAGAAACGATTGGGATTCCTAATTTTTGACACTCACGAATTGCTGTCATTTCACGTTTTTGATCAATAATAATAGCAACATCAGGTAAATTTCCCATCAGTTTTATGCCATCTAAGTGACGGCGTAGTTTTTTCAATTCTTTCCGACGTAAAGCTGCTTCTTTTTTAGTTAATAAATCGAATGTATTATTTGCTTCTTGCTGTTCAAGATCTTTCAAATATGCGATTCGTTCTTTTAATGTTGTCCAATTTGTAAGCATCCCACCTAACCAACGGTGATTTACATAAAAAGAATCGCAGCGTTTCGCTTCTTGAGCGATTAGGGTAGTTGCTTGTCTTTTTGTACCTACAAATAAAAACGATTTTCCTTCACGAGCTGCCGACTCAAGATACGCATTAGCTTCTTTCAAATATGTTGCAGATTGTACTAGATCTAAAATGTGAATATTATTTACTTCACTATAAATATAAGGAAACATTTTTGGATTCCAGCGGTACGCTTTATGACCAAAATGAACCCCAGCTTCTAATAATTGTGATAAACTTATATCAGACATAAAATTTTAAATTACTTAATTAAATATATCAATTTCTAGCCCAAATCCTAGCAGACATTAAAAAACTTGTCTAGCTCTTTTGTCAAATATTCGAAATGCTATTAAACCTACTCTCAATTTTCGAATCAATTAAAGAAGGGTTTTTAAAACAATTTTTGTAATTTTGAGACCCAGTACCTGCAGGGATTAAATGGCCAATAATAATATTTTCTTTTAAACCTCTCAACCAATCGATTCTTCCCTCAATTGCAGCTTTAGTAAGGACTCGGGTTGTTTCCTGAAAACTTGCTGCGGAAATAAAACTTGGGTTATTTAGAGCAGCTTTGGTAATTCCTAATAATAATGGAACGTAGCAAGCAGATTGTTTGCCCTGTGTATTAATAATTTCATTAATATATTTAATATGATACAAATCAATGACCTCACGTCTTAACAAAGGTGTATTACCTTCATGAGTTATCAAAACTTTCGTTGTCATTTGCTTAATAATGACTTCTAAATGTTTATCATTAATTGTAACACCTTGCGATTGATAAACTGATTGTACTGAATTTAAAATGAAGGATTGGACCTTCTTAAAACTTTTATAGCTTCCTTCGTAATTTTGAATTAAACGATTATATTTAATTTCATTAATCCGATCACAAGCACAATATTTTATTAGGCCATAATAGTTAAAATAAACTTTTAATAATTTGTGGGGATTAACTTTTTCATTTTCCTTAATCGTTGTTCCCAATTTTTTAAATTCAAAGCTTGGATCTAGACTCGTTTTTTGAACTAACAAACCCTTCTTTTGACTTGTAGGTATTCTTTTAATAGTTGAATTTTTCTTTCGGGCTTCTAATATCTCTTCGATTCTCGGTAAACCTTGAACGATATCCCCAGTAATTTCTTTCTCAAGATTCAATAACCCTAAGGTTTCACCCGTTTCAATGAATTCACTATTTTTACAAAAAACACTGTTCACGTCTTGTTCAAAATAATCTTCAGTTATAGAATAAAGGCCAATTGCCTTTGTTGCTTTAGTAAAAGGTTGTTCGACAAACTTAACTAAAGTTAATTGGTAATCTGATTCCTTAGTATTTTTGTACTCATTTTTAATAATCTCTGAACTTTGTAATAATAATGTTCTATCTATTTTACCCAAACTTGGTGCTCTAGCAGTATCAGGCCTAATAACCTGCTTATATTTTGAAGTTGTTCCTGAATTGCCTACAGCAAATTTTTTGAAGAATTGGGGGATAAGTGAACTATAAAGCTTACCGTTCTTTTTGAAAAATAATTTTGAAAATTCGGTTTTAATTGCTATCTTATCTTTGAATGTATTGTTCTGGCTGTACTCTCTTTTGACAGAAAGTTTCATTATATTATAATAATTTAACGAAATAGCGCGGTCGGTTGTCACGCGTGGATAAACACGAGTGGGTGAAATAACTTTATATTGAAGGTTCGTCTTGTTTATTAAATCTTCATTTTTACAATTTGGGAAGAAATAAGGCCTACCTTTTTGTAGAGTAAGAAAATCGTTGTTTTCAATAATAACTTTACCTGTTTCATTAACGTTACTACTGTTAATGATAAAGTTATTCAGTTTCTTATTTGGAAATCTGTCTTTTTTAACTGTTAGACAATCTTCATTCGAAATCAAAAGGATTTGTTTACTATCCTTATTTTTAACCTTGAATTTAACAATTTCTAATGAGTTTAATGTCGTTGCTTCCAAATAACCTAAAGTAGTATATTGATCCACGAATTGATTTGGTTGAATAAGTGCACAAGATTCAATATCTTTATATCGTAAATTAGGTAAAATATGATTATTTAAATAAACTTTTTCACTAACACGTAGATCAACCGTTTTAGTTTTTTTATTGTTGAAAAGCTCGATATTTGTATTCTTCTTTAAAAGTTTGTCAGATCTAAAAGTTAAGACACCTGTAACTAAATTTAAATTTTTAGTTCCTTTAATAATTTGATTAGGCTTATATGAATAGATTGCTTTAGTCTCTAATTCAATATTTGAGCTTTCATTTAAATCATTTTCAACATTTGGTTGGTACGAATAAGCATGCGCAAACTCATATATTTCAATCGGTCGAACTAGTAATTGTTCTATATTTTTTCCAATTAAATGCTCACAGAAAGATAATTTTTTAACTGAGATATTAGAAAGAATAACTTCGCCTGGGTAATACAATTTTTTTGAAGTATTTTTAAATTTTTTCCCTTCATAAACGAGGCCAGACTTAATTGACACTGTTTGGACAAGGTTATTTTTTTGGCGTGTAGTCACAATCCCAGAGGTTTTAGAAAAAAGACCGGGAATTATTTCGAATCCCTCAGAAATAAAATCACCATGTTCGACAAGTAAAATATTTGGCTCACAATTTAATTTATGAACTTCTTCCCCTATCCAAATAATTGTCCTATGAGAGACGACAGATTTATATTTAGTAGATAAATTGATTCGACTAGGATAAAAGATAGTTTTATTAATCTGATTACATTGAAATAAATTTCTGTGGTCATAATACAAAATTCCGCCGGTCAAAGTTTGAAACGTATTGCTTACCTGAGTTCCTATTTGTTTACTCCGTGTAAGCTGTAGATACGATTTAGAATTTTTTATTCTTATATTTAAAAGATACTTAGAATTTGCTAACTCTAATATAGAATTCTTATTTCGAACACTTCGTGTAAATTTTTTAAAAGTAGAATTTGCTAAAGAATATTTATCATTCGCAATCCTAATTAATCGCTGATATAAATTGGACTTGTTATTAATAAATTCGACAGACCCACTATAATGATTAATTATTTTTGTTCTAAAAATGTAGCTATGACGGTTTAATTTATAATCAGGATAAAAGTTAATGAATGAATCTTTCGGACTATTATAAAGTTGCCCAGATAATATCCAGATCAATTTATTATTATTCAGTAAATTAACTTTTTTCTTCAAGCGAGGCATGAAAATTTCCCCACAAGTGTCGCTTAAAATAGGTTTTACTTCTGTTTTAATTTGTTTATTAGTATTTATCAATTCTCCAATAACAGTATCTTTTGACACATACTGGTTATTTTTTGGGAATAAAATAGTATTTCGTAAAACCTCAATTTGCACTAATTCTTGAGTTTCTGATTCGGGTATTAAGATTAGATACCCAGAATTTTTGGTAATTAAAACATCTTCTCCTCGATTTGTTCTTAAAAGTACCGTTTTTAATATTTTATAAAACCGAACAATACCATTTATGGGACTAATTATTTGCTGCCTAGCCTCAGAAGTAAATGTACCGCCAGTATGGAAAGTTCTCATTGTTAGTTGAGTTCCGGGCTCACCAATAGATTGACCAGCTAAAATTCCAATGGCCTCACCAATATCCACCAAATTCTCGTTAGCTAAATCCCAACCATAACATTTTTGACAAATTGCACGATAAAGATTACAAGTTAAAGGTGATCTAATATAAAACTCTTTTACATTCTTGTTTTTACATTTTTCAATCAATGTAGGGGTTATTTGTATATTAGCCTGTGCAATTAATTGATCTGTTTGAGGGTCTAATATCGGTTTACTCAGGACACGGCCTAATATTTTACTATAAATGGAATCACTTGTTCCCACCTCATCTTCATTAATGGATAATAAGAACGAATGATTTGTTAAACAATCTTTTTCTCTTATTAAAATATCTTGTCCTACATCAATTAAGCGGCGGGTTAAATAACCTGAATTAGCAGTTTTTAGTGCTGTATCAACGATGCCTTTTCTAGCCCCATACCCAGACATTAAATAGTCTGTTATCGTTAATCCTTCACGAAAATTCTTTTTAATTGGTAATTTCATAATTTCACCACTCGGGTCAGACATTAAACCCCGCATGCCTACTAACTGGCGTACTTGGGATAAATTTCCTCGGGCACCTGAAAAAGCCATAATATAGACAGAATTCAAGGGGTCGTAATTCTTGAAATAATAAATCACCTGTTCTTTTAAAGATTCGCTTGTAAGACTCCAAGTATCGATAATTTTTTGGAACCGCTCCACATCCGTGATTTTTCCTTTCAGGTAAATTTTTTCAGCGTTTATAATTTCCTGATTAGCTTTCTCAAGCATTAAGTTCTTAACGAATGGAATTTTTAAATCCTCAATGCTAATTGAAATCCCAGCTTGAGTGGCATATTTAAATCCTAAATATTTTAATTCATCAGCTAAGGCACAGGCTTGCATAGAGTCATAATTACTAAAACTCCAGGCTAATAATTGGCGTAATTGCTTTTTTCCAATTAAAGTATTCTGATAAGTATAATTTTTCATAAAATTTATTTAGTATTTCATTTTATTATTTATAAAAAATTTAAAGTTTTTTGAATTGTGTAGTTTAAAATGGCACGACCTGTTGTTGTTTGTAAATATTGAACAATTATTTCGCCATCAGGCGTTTTTCGAACTTGTCTATTCTCATAATACTCAATTAGAGTCTTATCGTTTAATTCAACAGTTTTTATTAAATTAGATAAAAGGGGGGCTTCTTCTTTAATTCGAACCCAAATTGCGCTATGAATTTCAATCTTATTTTGATTGTAAGCTAGAATAATATCATCTAGATCCGCGAAATAGTGAGCCGATCCAAGCAACCCGTTAATATTATTTACTGTTAAATAATAACAGCCTAAAACCATATCTTGACTCGGCATAATAATTGGTTCACCATTTGACGGTGATAAAAAATTATAAGGTGCTAGCATCAACATGTAACATTCAGCTTGAGCTTCTAATGATAGTGGAATATGTACCGCCATTTGGTCACCATCAAAATCCGCATTGAAAGCCGAGCAGACTAAAGGGTGTAATTTTATAGCACGCCCTTGAACTAAAATGGGTTCGAATGCTTGAATTCCTAGACGGTGTAATGTTGGTGCTCGGTTTAAAAAGATGGGGTGACTTTTTAAAACTTTCTCTAAAACCGGGTCGATAATAGTTTCATTTTGTTGAATCAAGTTTTTAGCAATTTTCATGTTACTTGCTAACCCTTGATTAATTAATTCTCTAATTATAAATGGCTGAAACAGTTCAATTGCCATTTCATAAGGTAAACCACATTGATTTAATTTTAAACTAGGTCCTACAACAATGACAGAACGCCCAGAATAATCGACCCGTTTTCCTAGTAAATTTTGGCGGAATCGTCCATGCTTTCCTTTAATTATATCTGATAAAGATTTCAAAGGCCTATTATTAGCACTTAAGGCAATTTTTCCGCGTTTTCCATTATCAATGAGTGTATCAACTGCTTCTTGTAATAATCTTTTCTCATTTCGAATAATTAGTTGTGGGGCATCTATTTCTAACAATCTAAGTAATCTATTATTTCGAGTAATAATTCTACGATATAACTCATTTAAATCAGATGTTGCAAATCTCCCGCCTTCTAACTGAATCATCGGTCTTAGAGCGGGCGGAATAACCGGTAAAATAGTTAGGATCATCCAAGCTGGGCTTGAACCTGTACCAACTAAATTTTCTAAAATCCGTATACGTTTTATAGCTTGTTCACGAATTTTATAAATTCTTTGTTGTTCCCATTTTCTGAACCATCTTGATTCATTATAAATAGGTTCTTCCTTATTTAGTACTTTCGTACAAACTAAGATAAAACATCTCATTCTGAAAATCTCAGATTTTAAGTTAAGTTTCTCTAACTCACGTTTAATTAGTGGTGCTCCAATTAAAAAGTTTGGTGTCGCACGTAATAAATATTTTGGAGTATTGTATCGACGGTTCTGAGGTTTTGGGTATGGTTTTAATGGGTAACCACTATAACCTAATTCTCGACTTCTTCGATATTGCTGTAAATCCCAATGTAACCCGTAGAACGAAATCTCATCTTCTGCAATGAAATACGCTAATGAAGCTAATTTTATTCGTTTTATTCTCTCATCCCATAAATCAACAATTGTAGAAGTCGTTAATTTTAAACCTTCACATTTTTTGCATTTTTCGGAATGAGCAGTGTAAGTTGTATCTAATTTTTTCTCACACTCTTCGACCTCTAATAACAACGACATAAAATTTGGTCGGCTATTAATATACCAAACATGCGTTACTGGGTAGATTAAATTAATATAACCCATTCGATGTCTTCGGACACGCGATTCAGTTAATTCAACTCCGCATCTTTCGCAAATTAATCCTTCATATCTTACACGCTTATATTTACCACAAGCACATTCTAGACTTTTACTGGGGCCAAAAATCCGTTCACAAAATAAGCCATCCATTTCAGGCTTAAATGTGCGGTAGTTTATCGTTTCAGATTTTTGTACTTCACCTACAAATTGTCCATTCGGTAATTTTCGATTAGCCCATTGTAATATTCGAAACGGAGAGGCTAACTTAATTTTTATATAATCAAATTCCTTAGTAGATTCAACCATGAGTATTAAAATGAGATATCGTTTATATTCGAAGTAGGAGAGAATGTCTTAGATAAAGCATTATACTTTTCGATTAAATTAACTTCTACTTCATATTTTTTATGTGAACTGAATTTTTCAATTTTATAAGTACTCATATCTAATCCAATTGACCGTAATTCATGTAATAAAACTTTAAAAGATTCAGGAATTCCAAATTTTGGAATTTGTTGCCCTTTTACGATTGCATTTAGTGTCTCATTACGGCCTTGCATATCATCCGATTTTATTGTTAACAACTCTTTTAATGTAAATGCAGCGCCAAATCCCTCTAAGGCCCAAACTTCCATTTCCCCAAACCTTTGTCCTCCATGCTGGGCTTTTCCTCGTAAAGGCTGCTGTGTTATTAAAGAATAAGGTCCAGTAGCACGAGCATGCATCTTATCATCCACTAAATGAATTAATTTTAGCATGTATGCATTTCCCACAGTAATAGGATTTTCGAACTCTTTACCTGTCCGACCATCTATTAAAACCGTCTTACCTGGTGCATAGGGGTTAAATAACCAACTTTCATTATTAGTTATTGAAGCTTGGCGTAATTTTTTATTGATCAAGATTCTTGAAATCTCAAGTCCATACATTTCATCAAAGGGTAAAATTTTAAATCGAGAATTTAATTTATCACCTGCAAACCCTAATAAACATTCGTATAATTGTCCTACGTTCATCCGTGAGGGTACACCTAAAGGATTAAGAATAATATCAATCGGTGTACCGTCTGGTAGGAACGGCATATCTTGTCGTGGTAAAATACGCGAGATAATTCCCTTATTACCATGTCGGCCAGCAATTTTATCTCCCACCTGAATCTTTCTTATCTGGGCAATAAAGACATAAATTTTTTCAAATTTATATGCTAATTTTGTTTTACGATTAAAAGTCACTGTTTCGATCACGCGGCCATAGTCACCATCTGACATTCGATGTGAATTATCCTTAACACCTTTTGCTTTTGCTCCAAAAATGGCGCGTAATAATTTAGATTCAGGTAATTGTTCAGAGGTATTATTTGAAATCACCTTTCCAACTAAAATGTCTCCAGGCCTAACGAATGTACCCACTGTGACAATTCCATCATCATTTAGATGCCTAATTTCTGATGGACTCAAATTTGGGATGTTTTTAGTTGTTCGTTCTGATGTTTCTGAGTTTCTATCAATTTCAATCTTATATCTTTCAATATGGATAGAAGTAAAAATATCATCGTACACTAATCTTTCGTTTATTAAGATCGCATCTTCGAAATTATAACCCTGCCATGGCATATAACCTACCAGCACATTTTGACCTAAAGCCAATTCATTACTAGTTATTGCTGGCCCATCGGTTAAAACTTGTCCTGATTTAACTTTTTCACCTTTCCAGACGATTGGGTGATGGTTAATACAAGTTTGCTGGTTTGAGCGTAGATATTTTTGTAATTTGTAAACCGATTTTTTGCCATCATCATTTTTAATAACAATTTTGTTTGCTGTTACAGAATTAACAATACCTGATGATTGCGCATTTAATGTCATACCGGAATCGATTGCAATCTGATTTTCTAAACCAGTTCCGACAATCGGTTTTTGTGGAAGAATTAATGGTACAGATTGGCGTTGCATATTTGAGCCCATTAATGCCCGGTTCGCATCATCATGCTCGAAAAACGGAATTAACGAAGCTGCCACGGAAACGACCTGAATCGGTGATATGGCAATAAAATCGACCTCAGAAGGTGTTACATTAATAAAATCTTGTTTATAACGAACTGGGATTACATTTTTGATTAAATAATTTTCTCTATTTGCTGCAATATCAGCCGGTGCGATTTTATAAAAATCTTCAATATCTGCGGTTAAATAAATTGGTTGGCCCGTTTTTATTACTTTACCATTAATAACTCGCCAAAAAGGTGTCTCTAAAAATCCAGATTTATTAACTCTAGCACAAGTAGTTAAAGATGCAATTAGTCCTACATTCTGACCTTCAGGGGTCTCGATTGGGCAAATTCGCCCATAATGACTTGGGTGAATATCTCGAACCGCAAAACTTATTCGGTCACGATCAAAGCCACCAGGTCCTAAACCACTAATTCGACGTCGATGTGTAAGAGAAGATAATGGATTAGTTTGATCAAGGTACTGTGATAATTGGCTGGACCCAAAAAACTCTCGAACTGTGGCATTTACGATGTTGAAGCTCAATAATTGACTTGAATCAATTTTATTTGTTTGATTACGCAATTTGCGAACTAACCTTTGAAAACCGATTCGGAATAAGTTTTGCAATAATTCACCCACGGAGCGGACACGCCGATTTTTCAAATGGTCGATATCGTCTTGAACAGTCTTATAAATTGTTAGACTAATTAATTTATCAATAATTGCAAAAATGTCTTCATAAGTAATAGTTTGAAGTCTTTCACTAATTTTGAAGTTTAAACGGCTATTAAGTTTTAGTCTTCCAACTCTACCTAATCGGTAATAAGTTGGATCGAAGATTCTGGAAAATTCTGAAATATTTTTAAAATAACTTGAACTTAAGTTAAATCGAGATAATGGTTGATTAAAACGCTTAGAATTTATTAATAATGGTTTATTAAAATAAAAGAAGTCGGAATATTGTAGATTTTGATAAATTTCTAAATCTGTTAACCCCATTTCTTTTAATAAATAAAGAACTGGTTTTTGATTAATCTTATCTAGTTGAATAATAACTTCGTCTTCTTGATTTTTTAACGGGTATTTATATGAGTTGATCGTTGTATTTCTTTGAAATCCGAATCGAATCCAAGAACCATACTCAGGAATTAAAGTTGCTGTGTATAGATCTTTTTCGTCATATTTTTTATGATAATTAGTTTGAATTTCATGGTCTTTTCTATAAAGAAGAAATTGCGTTTTTGTTTTTAAGTATTTATGACGTTCAGGCTTATATGATAATTTATTTTTACCAAAAATATACTTCAATTGTTCTTTTAAACTTATTGAAAAGTAGATAGTTGGTCTTAAATTTTTGGAATTCGTTAAATTATTAAAATTAGTTAACGTTTGGGTTACCTCTTTAAGTTGTTGCTTTAGAAAAGAGAAATTTTGCATTTCCATTAACCAATGCTGTGGCTGTTTAGTGATCAAAATTAATTGAGAATTCAATTGAACTTGGGCCGCTGTTTGTGAACTAGTTATTAATCTATCGTATATCGAATAAAGTTTTAAAACCTTGTCTTGCAATAGGTCTGAATTATTTGATAAAAAAGACATTTGATTAAATTCAGCGAATCTTTTAAGCCATTTTTTTTGGTTTTTGCTGTGCTGTGACTTATCTGAAACCCAGTTCGACTGAAAAATTTCATACTTTATTAATAATTTTAACAAGAAATTAAAATACGTAATTAAATAATTGATTTTATTATCTTCAATGTCAGTTTTGAAATTTATTTCCTTATTTTTCAACTTTAACCATTTTAAAAATAATTGAATTGACTGAACTTTTAGATGAGGTTTAGTGATTTTTGAAATCGTCCGATATAATTTGAAATATTGTAAAAAGTAGAAAGAGGAAGCTTTTTCGGATTGTTTTAAATATTTGATAGAGTAATAATAAATAGAATCGTTCTTCCAATGAGGGATTATCTTTTTCTTCTTTTTGACTGGATCATAAGTTGGTGTTGGAAGAGGAAAAAAGAGATCAAATTCAGAGATAAACGCTTCACCAGATGGTATGAATGCTCGCAATTTATTTATGTCTGTTGATAATTTTCGTTTAAATTGGTTTCGTGTTTTTTGATTTTTATTCTTTTCAAAGTAAACGCCGGGACTTCGAATAATTTGACTTACAATGACACGTTCACAACCATTTATTATAAATGTCGCATCCGTAGTCATAAGAGGTAAGGTAATAATTGGAAACTGGTTATGGTATCGAACGCTATTTGCTACCTTATTGCGGACTTCGATCGGAATAACGAGTTGTGCGCGATAATTTCCACTGTATTTTCTTGCTATCAACAAACTATAAGGTGGCTTTATTAAACTATACTCTTCTCCAAACATAATATATTCAGTATTTTGACTGAAATCTTGAATTCGGGAAAATAGAGCTAATTCTTCATTCAAACCCTGAGTAATAAACCAACAAAAGCTCATTCTTTGCATCGCCAGAAAATCCGGAAGTGCATTGATATAATTCATGTTTTCTTTCATAGTTTTTGTTAGTAAATCGATGGATTAAGTGTTTTCAAGTTAGGATAAATAAGGTTAAGAAAATTAAAAATTTTCTTAACTAAATAAGGCTTAAAGGGACTTACTTTCTAATATTTATCTAAATAATTAGAATTATCTATTTTAAGCTGATTTTAGAGACATCGCTAACTTTGCTTTTTTTCTTGACGCAGCATTTTTATGAAATACATTCTTCTTTGTACCTTTGTCAATTAAGCTATAAACTGAACTTAAAGTTTTTTGTAATTTCTCTTTTTCTTCGGCACTCTTCGAAGTCTTATAAACCTCTAAATCTTTAATAAATACTTTTATTAAAGTTCTCACTGAACTCTTGTAGAAACGATTCGTTAGACGATTTCTTTCATTAGTCTTAATACGTTTTTCTGCTGATTTATTATTAGCCATATTATTAATTATTAATTTAAATATTTTAAATACTTCTTTTACAAATTACGGTTTAGTTTAATATAGTATATTTAACAAAAAATTAAAAGTTTTAAAGGTAAAAATTTTTTATGACAATAATAAGTATTAAACCTTGATAAGATAAAATTTTTTAGGCAATATAGACAGTAAAATTATTAGTTAAAAGTTTTATGGCAAAAAGCAAAGGTACTCGTATTTTAATCACTTTAGAATGTACTGAATGTCGGTCAAATTTAAATAAACGTTCTGAGGGTGTTTCAAGGTACTCGACTCAGAAGAACCGTCGTAACAACCCGGAGCGCATAGAATTGAAAAAGTATTGTCCACATTGTAATAAACCAACTATACATAAAGAGATCAAATAACTTATGGTATCAAAGAAACAGAAATCATCACCTATCAGCATAAATCAGAAAATTGATTATAAAGATATTGATTTATTAACACTATTTGTTACAGAGCAAGGCAAGATTCTTCCAAGACGGGCTACAGGTGTAACCGTTCAACAACAACGTAAATTAGCAAAAGCAATTAAACGAGCAAGAACATTAGCATTATTGTCTTTTGTTGCATCTAGTTCTGTTTAAAACTATTTAGAGTTATTATTTTTTAATGTATAATAACTCTAGATAGTTCTAAAACCTGATCGATGTATTAATTTACAAAATTTATAAGGAGAATTTTATGGGGAACTTTATTGATAAAACATTTACGGTAATTGCGGATATCCTTCTAAAAATTTTGCCGGCGAGCAAGCAAGAAAAGCAAGCATTTTCATATTACCGAGCAGGAATGAGTGCTCAGTCTCGAGGTCGGTATGCCGAAGCATTACAAAATTATTACGAAGCTCTTCAAGTAGAAGAAGACCCGTATGATCGGAGTTATACACTTTATAATATTGGTTTAATATACGGAAATACCGGTAAATATACTCAAGCGCTAGAATTTTATCACCAAGCTCTTTCTTTAAATCCAAATCTTCCACAATCTTTAAACAACATTGCAGTAATTTATCATTCACAAGCTTTACGTGCGCAAAGTCTTGAAGAAGATGAATATATAGAATTATCGAAAGAGTTGTTCGATAAAGCTGCAGAATATTGGATTCAAGCTTTGAAATTAGCTCCTGACAATTATCCCGGTGCACGTAATTGGTTAAAAGTAACTGGACGACTAAACGAAAATGGGCAATAAATAATTTAATTAGGTTTCCGAAAAATCCGATCTTATTCAATAATTAAACTGATTTTGTTGTACAATGGTAACTAATTATTGAATTTCAAATTTGCTGAAATTAAAAACAGCAGATAAAACCGTGAAAGTATATTTATTCTCAAGTATTTTAAATATGTTAAATCAAAATGGTAAAAACTAATTTAAATAAAGGTTACGTTACTCAAATTATTGGTCCTGTATTAGATATTAGATTCTCTGAAGGAAAATTACCACCTATTTATAGTGCAGTAAAAATTGAATTAGAAGATGGCACAGAGACTATTGTTGAAGTACAACAATTATTAGGTGATAACAAAGTACGAGCAGTATCAATGCGTTCAACAGACGGTTTAAAGCGTGGTGTTGAAGCGATTGATCTAGGTACTCCAATTTGTGTACCTGTAGGTACTCCAACATTAGGTCGAATTTTTAATGTAATTGGTGAACCTGTAGATGAACAAGGTGCTGTTTCATGTGATGAAACTTTACCGATTCATCGTGATGCTCCCGCATTTACTGAATTAGAAACGAAACCATCAATCTTTGAAACTGGTATTAAAGTAGTTGATTTACTAGCACCATACCGTCGTGGTGGTAAAATCGGCTTATTTGGTGGTGCTGGCGTAGGTAAGACTGTTTTAATTATGGAATTAATTAATAATATTGCAAAAGCTCACGGTGGCGTATCAGTTTTCGGCGGTGTAGGTGAGCGTACACGTGAAGGAAACGATTTATACGAGGAAATGAAAGAATCGGGTGTAATTAATGAAAAGAATTTCACAGAATCTAAAGTAGCTTTAGTATATGGTCAAATGAACGAACCCCCAGGGGCACGTATGCGTGTAGGTTTAACGGCTTTAACAATGGCGGAATATTTCCGTGATGTGAACAAGCAGGATGTATTATTATTTATTGATAACATTTTCCGTTTTACACAAGCTGGTTCTGAAGTATCTGCATTATTAGGCCGTATGCCATCAGCTGTAGGTTACCAACCCACTTTAGCTACAGAAATGGGTGCATTACAAGAGCGTATTACATCGACAACGCAAGGTTCGATTACATCGATTCAAGCTGTATACGTACCCGCGGATGATTTAACAGATCCGGCTCCGGCAACGACTTTTGCACATTTAGATGCGACAACAGTATTGTCTCGTAACTTAGCAGCAAAAGGTATTTATCCTGCCGTAGATCCATTGGATTCAACTTCGACAATGTTACAACCAGGTATTGTTACAGCTGAACATTATGCACTCGCTGAAAATGTAAAGGAGACATTACAACGATACAAAGAATTACAAGATATTATTGCAATTCTAGGTATTGATGAATTATCTGAAGAAGATCGTTTAACTGTTGCACGTGCACGTAAAGTTGAACGTTTCTTATCACAACCATTTTTCGTTGCTGAAATCTTTACTGGCTCACCAGGTGAGTACGTATCTTTAGAGGATACAATTAAAGGTTTTTCAATGTTACTAAATGGTGAACTAGATGATTTACCTGAACAAGCTTTCTATCTTGTAGGTAATCTTGATCAAGTAATCGCAAAAGCAGAAACTCTAAAATAAGGGGTACGATATATGGTTATGAACATTCGCGTTCTTACACCGGACAGAGTAATTTGTTCAACAACAGCTGATGAAATTGTTTTACCTGGTTTAACTGGCCAAGTAGGTATATTAGATGGTCATGCTGCATTAATTACAGCTTTGGATACAGGATTATTACGTATAAAGTTGAATGAGAAATGGACGCCGATTATTTTGTGTGGCGGCTTAGCAGAAATCGACCAAAATCGAGTAACGGTTTTAGTAAATGATGTAGAAGAACTTACAAATATTGAATTAAGTGAAGCTACGAAAGAATTAGAAAAAGCGACTTTAGCGGTTGAAAATGCAGAAACAAATAAAGCACGCCTTGATGCTTCTGTAGAATTGAAGAAAGCAACAGCGCGCTTAGAAGCTGTTAATTATTTATCATAAAGAATTAACGCTATATACCAGTATTAAAAATCTTAATTGTTAGCATAATGATTAAGATTTTTAATAAATTTAGCTAAATAGAGTAGTACGAATAAATTTTTAGTACATGACGACTAATTCTAATTTTAATTTTACAAATCAGACAATCGTAACATTAGAATTACCCTTTTCAGAACATATAGAAGAGCTTCGTCAACGAATTTTTCTTGTCTTTGGGATAATTTTATTGTTAACTTGTATAGCATTTATTGATATCAAAAGTCTAGTTAAAATCTTAGAGCTTCCTGTTAGTAATGTAAAATTCTTTCAAATTGCACCGGGTGAGTATTTTATTTCAACTATTAAAATCTCATTTTATACTGGATTATTATTCTCGAGTCCATTTGTAATAGGTCAGTTAATATTATTTTTATTGCCAGGCTTAACTCCGAAAGAAACGAAAATTATTCTACCCTTATTATTAAGTTCATTACTTTTATTTGGACTGGGGTTAGCTTTCTCTTACTATACATTAGTACCAGCAGCTCTAAACTTTTTTTTAAGTTATAGTGAAGAGGTCCTTGAACCTTTATGGTCTTTTGATGAATATTTTGAATTTATTTTGGTATTATTTTATAGCACCGGATTAGCTTTTCAAATTCCAATTGTCCAGATTTTAATTGGGTTATTAAATATTGTATCAGCTAAACAAATGTTAGGTGCATGGAGATATATAATATTAATATCAACAATTATTGGAGCAATTTTAACTCCTTCAACTGATCCTTTAACACAGTTATTACTATCTTTAGCAATATTACTGTTGTATTTTTCAGGACTAGGTATCTTGTTTTTACTGAAGAACTAATTTATATAATGAAATATCCATACTTAAAAAGTATTTAAACTATGGCAACTAACAAGTTTTTTAAAAGTCTTTTATTTGCTTTAACAATTGCTGTAACTTCATTTGGTTTTTGTGTTCAAGAATCATCAGCATATCCAGTTTTTGCACAACAAAATTACTCAAATCCACGTGCAGCCAATGGAAAACTAGCTTGTGCAAATTGTCATCTAAATCAAAAAGCAATTGAAGTTGAAGCACCACAATCCGTTCTTCCAAATGCAGTTTTTGAGGTAGCAATTAAAGTTCCTTATGATGTAAGTAAGCAGCAAATTGGAGCAAATGGTAAAAAAGCTGATTTAAACGTGGGTGGGATTTTAATGCTACCTAAAGGTTTCAAATTAGCGGCAAAAAATCAAATTTCTAAAGAAGTTAAAGAAAAAAATAAAGGTGTTTTCATTTCACCTTATAGTACTGAATTTGATAATATTTTAGTTGTCGGGCCAATTGCAGGAAAAACACACCAAGAATTAATTTTCCCTGTAGTAGCGCCGGATCCTGAAAAAGATTCAGATATCAAATATTTAGCTTATCCGTTCTATGCTGGCGGTAATCGTGGTCGCGGACAACTTTATCCGACCGGCGAGAAAAGTAATGTCAATGTCTTTGGTGCTACTCAAGCTGGGCAGATTACTGAAATTGCGACAGCGGAGAAAGGCGAATCTAACATTGTAATTGTGGATTCAAAAGGTAATAAAGTGTCTCAAGTCATACCAGCGGGATTAAGTTTAATGGTTAAACAAGGTGATGTTGTAAAAACTGACCAACCATTAAACATGGATCCAAATGCAGGTGGCTTTGGTCAGGAAGAATCAGAAATCGTTTTACAGAACCCTGTAAGAATATTTGGCTTCCTTGCTTTCTGTTTTGCCACATTACTGACACAAATTACTCTAGTATTAAAGAAAAAACAATTCGAAAAAGTTCAAGCTGCAGAATTAAATTTCTAATGTAACTTAAAAAATGAGGAATGACCAATAGCAATATTTAGTCATTCCTTATTTTTAATTAATATAATTCATCTTCTTGGTGTACTGAGATTGTACAATCCGATTTTGGGTATGCGATACAAGTTAAAACGAAACCAGCTTCTACTTGATCATCATCTAAAAAAGTTTGCTCTGATTGATCGATATTTCCTTCCGTTACTTTACCAGCACATGTTGAACATGCACCAGCACGACATGAGTAGGGTAATTCGATGCCTTGTTCTTCAGCTGCATCTAAAATAAATACATCATCGTTACAATCGATTGTTGAATTGATATCATGTTCTTCACTTAATAATGTCACTTTGTAAGTAACCATGTAACTCCTTATTTTTAATAATCATAAAGTAAAATTAGTCTTACTTCACTACTTTATATTATACTACGTAAATTTAATACAAATAAATTTTTTTTAGTTAAATTTTAAAAGCTTTTAGTTTTATTTAAATGTTTGCTTTAAACGACTTGCTTTTCCTCTTAAATTTCTTAAATAATAAAGCTTAGCACGTCTTACTTTCGCTGATCGTAACACGGTAATAGAATCTACTTTTGGTGAGTGAACCAAAAAGACTCTTTCCACGCCAATACCCTGAAGTACTTTACGAACTGTAATATTTTTGTTAATAGAACTATTTTTTTTAGCAATAATGGTTCCTTCGTAAAATTGAACTCGCTCTTTACTACCTTCAATAATTTTAACACCAATTTTAACATTATCCCCAATTCGTAATATTGGAAGATCTTTTTTAATAAAACTGCTTTCTAAATTGTTAATTATTTTTTGAGTATTTAATTTAAACATGAGTTCTAACTATTGTTGTAATTATTTCTATATAAATAAGCTTACAACTAGATCTTAAAAAAAACAATATTAAAATATTTAATATGCATTCGACTGGGTTCGAACCAGTGACGTTCCAGAGGAAAACGGATTATGAGTCCGGTGCCTTCAACCACTCGGCCACGAATGCGGTATGGAACTGATGGGAATTGAACCCATGTCCATCTAAAATTACTTAATATATTCGTTCACAGGTATAGTTCCGAAGAACAAAGTATTAGTAAAGTTATTCTAAACTACTAAATAAAAAACTTCTATTCATAGCGAACAAATTGGTATAATAAAATTTGGTTGTTTATTAAACAGCAAACTGTAATAAGTTTGAATGATTCTTATTAGTATTGAAATTTACTATTCTATATATAAAAGAAATTATGTTATTAGCAGTTATTTTTTATTTTGTAGATTTTTACGAAGATCACAAGCTTCGACCTGAATCATATAGTAACTAATTTTAAATGTCGATACCAAGGCAGCCCCAAATTTTAATCTATCTTATTAAAAATTGAACTATAAGCATGAAGGGAATCGAACCCTTGGCTTTCAGAATCGGAATCTGATGCTCTATCCACTGAGCTACACGCTTCTAATGAAAAAGATGCTGACTTATTTTCATAGTCTATAATGTTTTTCAATTTCTGAAAAACATTATAGACTATGAAAATAAGTCAGTATTAAGATTTTTAGTAATAAATCTTACCGCCACCCCATTTTTCTGTTACAACTTTTGGTTGTAATAAAATATGACCAGCGATTGCAGTTAGATCTTCATCTGTTAATGATCGCATACGCGGGTAAATATCCGCACTTTTAATACTTGGATGAATTTCAGCAATTGATTCTAAACCATCATATGTTGTTGGATTTTTTAGATAATCGACTAAGCCATTGATGTTATCGCGACGAGGTGTCGCTAAACTTAAAGCTTCAGACTCTAAACCTACGTTCGGATTAGTTTTTGTAACACCACCCACATGACACGCACCACAAGTAGCGTTGAATAAACGTTTACCACGTTTAACTTGTTCGGGCGTTAATACAATTGTTTTGCCAGATGAATCTGAAACAACTGTTCGTGTTGCTTCATCTAAATCAATAGCTGAGGCCGTCGTTACGAAAAGACTAAACATACAGAAGAATACTACAGAAAAAAATTGTGAGTACTTTTTAAGCATAATTTTAAACAATTATTTACAAACTTGAAACCAAGATAATAATAAGTTAAAAACTTATCTTTCTTTTTTCTTCCTTAATTTTGCCATATTGGCGATTAAACCTCTTAACCTAATGTTTTCCCATCCTGCAACTAGTACTGTTACAATAATAAGAACCTGACTAAATAATAGAATTGGATCTAATCTCCAGCCATGCACCATTAAAATACAACTGTAAAGTAGACCAATTGTTGCAAAAAAGATATCCTCATCTCTCGCAACTTCTGGTTTAACATTTCTAAGAAAATATAATATTAATACGCCGAAACTTACGCTGATTCCTAGAAAAATGTTTGGGCCAAAGCTAAAGTTTATCATAAGGTATTTAATTTTAATTTAATACATTTTATAATAGATTAACTAGAAATACTAAAAACGAATATAAGATTATTACTCTAATATTTAGATTTTTAAATTTTACGAGATTAAATTAACTGCGTGTAACTCGATCGCTTTTACTAATAAAAACTAAAACACCACCAATAGTAAGTGCAATGAAAGCACCCGCAAATAAACTAGCTATAAAATTTCCTAATGAAGCTGTCATTTTTTATTTCCCGTTATTTTAAATAATAAAGTTAAAAATAGTAAGATTGACTACACTAAATATTGTATCAGTTTTTACAAAAAAAATATAATTAATATTATTAAAAGAACTTAAAGTTACTTTGTAGTAGATTCATGTAGGATATTAAAATTGAATTATAAAAAATTATATAGAGTTGAGCTGTGAAAAAGCAAATACACTCTAACTTATAGATTTTTAGGTATAGTAGATATAGATTTAACACTAACTTAAACGAATTATTTTATGTTGCTATCTTACGATTCTGGCATGATAAATAAAGTTATAAGTTATATTAAATACTATATCCAATTACACATTACTCAATTTTTTTTAAACGTCAATATCCAAGAGTAAAGTAATTCAAATAAAAAACTAGATTGTAATTTTATTCGAATTATGATATAATTCTATTTAAGCCCGGATAGCTCAGTTGGTAGAGCAGTGGATTGAAGATCCTCGTGTCACCAGTTCGAATCTGGTTCTGGGCATTAATCCCTCTTTCTATGTATCTGAATCGAAGAATTTTGTCCGTTTCTCGTCAAACTTCAATTTTACAGTACCAACTGGACCGTTACGGTGTTTAGCAATAATTAATTCAATCAATTGGAAAAGTGAATCGTCAGTTTGTTTTGAATTATAGTATTTACTTCGATATAACATTAAAACAAGATCCGCGTCTTGTTCAATAGACCCGCTTTCTCTTAAATCTGATAAAATCGGTTTTTTATCTACCCGATTTTCTACATTCCGACTTAATTGTGATAAAGCTATTATAGGAATGTTAAATTCTCGAGCAATAGTTTTTAATGATCGGGTAATCTGTGATAATTCTTGAACACGGTTTTCGGTTTTTAGTTCAGAATTACTCATTAACTGTAAATAATCAATAATAATTAACCCAATTTTGTTCTGTTCGAAAATTATTGTTTTTATTTTCGAGCGAATATCTTGAATTGATAAATCACCTGTGTCATCAATAAAAAGAGGTAGCTTTGACATAATTTTTATCATTTTGTTTAATTTTAGCCAATCGTTTTGATGCAATTTTCCGCTTCTTAACCTCATTTGATTAATATTTGTTTCCATAGCTAACAATCGGTACATTATTTGTTCTTTAGACATTTCTAAACTGAAAAATAAGACAGGAAGTTTTGAATCTTGAATTATATTTAAAGCGATGTTTAGGCCTAAAGCTGTTTTACCCATAGACGGTCGACCTGCAATAATAATTAAATCCGATTTCTGAAACCCTTGGGTTAGTGAATCTAGATTATAAAATCCTGAAGCTAGGCCTGATAAGGTGGGGTTTAAGGACTTTTCTTTTAATTCGAAAAAGATCTTATTGAGTAATTCTGCACTACTAAATAATTTTTGTGCTTTAATTTCGTTCGTAATGTTAAATAATTTATTCTCAAAATCATTTAACATAATTTCTAAAGGAATATTAGTTATATAACCCGAATTAATAGCCTCGTACCCTAATTTTATTAATGAACGTCGAATAAACTTATCTTTTATCAGACGAAGGTATTCTTCCAGATAAACTAGATTAGGAATTTGACTTATAAGTTCAATTAAGACTTTTATCCCCCCTATTTTTTGGAGAAGTCCGTTATCTTGTAAAAATGTAATCAGAGTTAAGATATCGATTGGTGCTTTATTTCTGTACATGAATATAATAGCCCGATAAATTTCTTGGTGGTTTTGGAAGTAAAAAGCTTCAACTGGTACAGTCTGAATAGTAATCTCTATAGCATCCGAATTTATGAGTAGACAGCTGAGTACCATTTTTTCAGCCAAAAAATTGTGAGGCAAATATTTATCTATTAGTATTTGTTCATCATCAAATTTAAATTGTTGCATTTTTAGATTTAAAAAATTAATTAAAATTTAAAACTTGTAATTTCGGATTAGTAAGTTTATAATATCTTTACGCGTCCTTAGTTCAGTTGGTAGAACGCTAGTCTCCAAAATTAGATGTCGAGGGTTCAAGTCCTTCAGGGCGTGTTTCTCTTTTTTAAGAGGTTTTTATTTTTAATTGATAGAATTTGAACAAGCAGAAACTTTGTAACAGAGATAGATTTTTAAATGAAATTTATTTTAAAGTTGCAGAATAGTAAAATTGAAATTATCTAAATATCTTTTATTAAATCATACTACTAAATTTTCATGGCTAAAAAAATTACCGCACTGATCAAGTTAGCTTTACCTGCTGGTAAAGCTACACCTGCACCACCAGTAGGACCTGCATTAGGTCAACACGGGGTAAATATTGCAGCATTTTGTAAAGAATATAACGCACGTACTACTGACAAAATGGGATTAATTATTCCTGTAGAGATTTCAGTATACGAGGATCGAAGTTATACATTTATTTTAAAAACGCCTCCGGCTTCTGTGTTGTTAGCTAACGCAGCCAAAATTAAGAAAGGCTCATCAACACCCAACAGAGTAAGTGTTGGTTCTATAACAAAAGTTCAATTAGAAGAGATTGCAAATATTAAACTACCCGATTTGAATACTACTAAGCTAAGCAGTGCCATGAAGATTGTTGAGGGAACTGCTAAGAATATGGGTATTTCCATTGTAGATTAAATCGAAATTACATAAGTTTAAATGGAGAAAAGTTATGCGAAAATTATCGCGTCGTCATACAGAAAATTTAAAAAGAACTAACAGTACTATTTGCTTGACTGTAGAAGAAGCTATCACAGCTTTAAAAGAAACAGCGACAACAAAATTTGTTGAAAGTGTGGAACTACATGCGAACTTAAATATTGATCCAAAATACGCGGATCAACAATTACGGACAACAGTAACATTACCTCATGGTATCGGCAAAAAAATTGGTATCGCTGTTTTAACGAATGAAGAAAATTTTGAAGAAGCAAGATCAGCAGGGGCAGATATTGTCGGAAACGATGATTTGATTGAAAAAATTAATCAAGGTAACATCGATTTTGATCTATTAATCGCGACTCCAAACATGATGCCAAAATTGGCGAAACTTGGCCGTGTATTAGGACCAAAAGGTTTAATGCCATCACCAAAATCAGGTACAGTTACTAGTACGTTGGAAGCGACGTTAGCCGAATTCAAGAAAGGTAAATTTGAATATAAAGCTGATAAAACTGGAATTGTACATGTGAATTTTGGGAAATCAGATTTTACTGATATTCAATTAACTGAAAATTTGAAATCGTTGTACCAATCGATTGAACAAAACCGACCATCTGGTGTGAAAGGTAAATATTTTAAGAGCTTATTTATTTGCACGACTATGGGGTCATCTATAAAATTAGATTTAAACATTTTTGAATAAATTTAATCCTATCTTATACAAAACTAGAAATTTACAATTATAAATAAAAATTCTTATGTCAGAAAAAATCGATCAAATCGTTGAAGATTTAAAAACGTTAACTTTATTAGAAGCATCAGAATTAGTGACAAAGATTGAAGAAACATTTGGTGTGGATGCATCTGCAAGTGGTGGCGGAACGATGGTAATGGCAGCAGCAGGTGGCGCAGAAGAAGAAGTTGAAGAAAAAACAGAATTTAACTTAATGCTTGATGAAGTTCCTGCAGATAAGAAGATTGCTGTTTTAAAAGTAGTTCGTGGTTTAACAGGATTAGGATTAAAAGAAGCAAAAACACTAGTTGAATCAGCACCCAAGTTAGTACAAGAAGGCTTAGCAAAAGATGCCGCAGAAGATGCTAAAAAACAAATTGAAGGGGCAGGTGGTAAAGCATCGCTTGTTTAATTTTCAACCCACTCACCAAATAAATTATTAGTAGCAGATTTATTGTATAATTGCAAAAAAATCTATTCTGTACTTGGGTAAGAGTAAATTAATTTTAATTCAATAATTAGGATTAATTTACTCTTATTGACATATTTTAATAAAATATGCTATACTTATTGTATAATAAGTTTGTAGACTTAAGAGTTAACTAAAGTATATTAATCATAATAATTAAAGCTCTCGCGGAGTAGAGCAGCCTGGTAGCTCGTTGGGCTCATAACCCGAAGGTCAATGGTTCAAATCCATTCTCCGCTAGAAATTTTGATAATTTTAATAAAAAATTCTTTTTTTTATTAAAATTATATATTGAACGTTAAACATTTATAAAGTTTTACAGATGACATTAAATTTACAAACACCGTTTCCGACTTTTGGTGGAAGTACTGGCGGCTGGTTACGTGCCGCTGAAGTTGAAGAAAAATATGCGATCACTTGGACAAGTCCGAAAGAACAAATATTCGAAATGCCTACTGGTGGTGCTGCAATTATGCGTAATGGAGAAAATCTATTATATTTAGCACGCAAAGAACAATGCTTAGCATTAGGAACTCAATTACGTACATTCAAGATCAGCAATTATAAAATTTACCGGATTTTCCCGAGTGGCGAAGTTCAGTATTTACATCCAAAAGACGGTGTATTCCCTGAGAAGGTTAATCCAGGTCGAACAGCTGTAAATACTCGTGGGTTTTCTATCGGGAAAAATCCAGACCCAGCTTCGATTAAGTTCAGTGGAATTACGCCGTATGAGAGTTAATTAATATTTAAGATTAGTTGCAAAACTAATCTTTTGGCAAGATGGCAGAGTTGGTCGATTGCGTCTGATTTGAAATCAGATGAACCTTTGCGGGTTCCGTGGGTTCGAATCCCACTCTCGCCTTTCATAAAGATTACAATAAATTTCTTTTGCTTAACTGTGCTAAAATATTCTTAAAATTGTTATGAATAAAGTTTATGATTGGTTTGAAGAACGACTAGAAGTTCAGGCAATTGCTGACGATATATCTAGTAAGTATGTACCGCCCCATGTTAATATCTTCTACTGTTTTGGAGGTCTTGTTTTCACATGCTTCTTGATACAAGTAGCTACGGGATTCGCAATGACTTTCTACTATCGACCGAGTGTTGTCGACGCGTTTGCTTCAGTTGAATATATTATGACAAGTGTTAACTTTGGGTGGTTAATCCGTTCAATTCACCGTTGGTCTGCAAGTATGATGGTAATGCTGATGGTTTTACATATTTTCCGTGTTTACTTAACGGGTGGATTTAAGAAACCACGTGAGTTAACTTGGGTAACTGGTGTAATCTTAGCCGTTGTTACTGTTTCATTTGGTGTAACCGGCTATTCATTACCATGGGATCAAGTAGGGTTCTGGGCTTGTAAAATTGTAACAGGTGTACCAGCAGCAGTTCCGATCATTGGACCACCGTTGGTTTTAATTTTACGTGGTGGTGAAAGTGTTGGGCAAAGTACATTAACACGATTCTATAGTGCTCACACTTTTGTATTACCATTAGCAGCAGCAGTTTTAATGTTAACGCATTTCTTAATGATCCGTAAGCAAGGTATCTCGGGACCGTTATAATATTAAACTATAAAATAAATATAAATATTAATAAATTTTATTATGTCAGTAATTAAAAAACCAGATTTAACTGATCCAAAATTGCGAGCAAAATTGGCTAAAGGCATGGGTCACAATTACTATGGCGAACCAGCATGGCCGAATGATATTTTATATATCTTCCCTGTAACTATGTTAGGTGCGTTTGCATGTATTGTTGGTTTATCAGTATTAGCTCCTACTCAGTTAGGAGAACCGGCAGATCCTTTTAATACACCATTAGAAATTTTACCAGAATGGTATTTCTTCCCCACATTTAATTTATTACGAGTATTACCAAATAAATTGTTAGGTGTTTTAGCAATGGCTGCAGTTCCTGCAGGATTAATCACCGTACCATTTATTGAAAATGTGAACAAATTCCAAAACCCATTCCGTCGACCACTTGCCAGTTTAGCGTTCATTTTTGGATTCGTTACAGCAGTTTGGTTAGGAATCGGTGCATGTTTACCGATTGATAAAGCTATTTCTTTAGGATTCTGGTAAAAAAATTAAAAGTAATTATTATGAATTAATTCATAATAATTATTTTTAATTTTTTTATTGCAACACATTTTTTTCTCTTTCGATTATTTTTCACCAAACGGGTAGCAAACTAATTTAGTAGAAAATAATAGTCTAAGCTAAGTATTCAGTAAATTTAACCGAACAGCTACTCCAAAATAGATTAATATTCCAAAAGTAGTTAGAATGTTTAAAGAACGTTGCGCCGAACTTGGCGAACCTAGTAAGTCACTTTTCGTTGCAAAACTAGCTAAACCAACATTTTCTTGCGGCATACGTAAAAAAATAATTACAATCAAGAAAGCACTAATAATAAATCCAATCAATTTTAACATATGTTTAATTTATTTTTAAAACTTTATTTTACAATCGAAAATTGATTTGTGTTCTAGTCTTCAATTTCAAAAATTTCTTTAAAAACTTTACCTACTTTATCACCAGAATCGATCGATTCCAACGGATCTTTTCTCAATCTGTGACGCAAGCATAACGTTATAATTTTAGAAATATCATTAACAGTAACTTTTGTGCGGCCATCGTAAGCAGCATAAGCTTTAGCAGCTCGATTCGTCACAATGTCGCCACGCAACCCATCTACATCAAGCTGACTACATACTTCCGAAATCTTAACTCTTAAAGCATACTCAATGTCCACAGTGGGTAATAACTTTTGAGCAGCAACAATTTTGTCACGTAACTCTTGTTGTTGAGATTCATAATTTTCGATCCAAACCATCGGAGTTTGGTCAAAAGATGTTCTTTCTTCTACAACTTTCACACGCAAAATTGGGTCCTTAACAGTACGAATTTCGGCGTGCATTCCAAATCTATCTAATAATTGAGGTCGTAGTTCTCCTTCTTCCGGATTTCCTGATCCAACTAATACAAAACGTGCTGGGTGGCGAATAGAAATTCCTTCTCGTTCTACAGTATTCCAACCTGAAGCAGCAGAATCAAGTAAAATATCAACAAGATGATCATCTAATAAATTTACTTCATCTACGTAAAGAAGGCCCCGATTCGCTTTTGCTAGTAACCCTGGTTCAAAAGCTTTTATACCTTCGGTTAAAGCTTTTTCAATATCAATCGTTCCACATACTCGATCTTCGGTTGCTCCAAGCGGTAAATCAACCATAGGAATTTTGATCAATTCTGTTTCAATGAGTTGGTTATTCTGAATAGCCGTTTTAACTTCATTACCCATTAAATCTAAGTCAGATTTATGTGAATTAAACGGATCATCTTTTACTACTTCAATTTCTGGAAGTAGATCGGCAATCGCCCTAATCGTTGTAGATTTACCAGTACCACGATCACCCATAATCATTACTCCACCGATTTTAGGATCAATTACATTTAATTGTAATGCTAGTTTCATTTCTTCTTGCCCAACAATTGCTGTGAACGGGAAGACTGGACTAGTAAACTTTTTTAAATTTTCTGTTACCATAGCTTATTATCAATTGTTAATATAGAAAGTTTTGAAATTATAAATTCGGTTTTTACTAACTACTTTGTATTTTTATTCGTTAAGTGTTGAACCTAATCTAATCGCTAAAATTCCAGCTAGCAAGCTAATACATAATGCTGTATAGACTTGTGAATCGTAGATCATAAAAGACTCCTTATTTTAAATTAAATATATTTTGATTCTAAAGAATTTAAGATGCTAAATTATAATAAAAGTATTCAATAAATGGTTAAACTTCATAAATATAATTGTAAATTAAATTACTAAAAAGCAATCAATTTAATTTAAATAAATTTTTGTTACCAACTAGATTTCGTCACACCTGGTAATAAACATTGGTGAGCCATTTCTCGGAAAACATGACGTGACAATCCAAAATCACGGAAAACACCACGGGGTCGTCCAGTTTTCCAACATCTATTTCGGATTCTAGTCTTCGAGCTATTGCGAGGTAATTGTTGTAATTTTGAATGCAGTTCAAGTTTGATATTAAAATTATCTTCAGCTCGGTATATTTTTAATAAACTAGCTCGCTTCACAGCATATTTCTTCTGTAATTTGATGCGCTTTTTCTCACGCTCAATCATGCTTTTTTTTGCCATAATAATTGTTTAGTGTTTAAATATAAAATTTTTGTACGTTAAATAAAGATAATTCTTTCATGAAGTTTATTCTATATTTGTAATTTTAGCAAGTAAAATATAAAGCAATTCTAGAAATTTTTAATACTCCCAGTCATTAAAAAATTTGCCGATCGCAAAAATTTCTGAAACTCATCGTACATATTTTCTGCCTGCTAAGACATGAATATAAGACTTATCTAAAACTCTTTAAATAATTCAGAGTCGTTCGAAGTTTGCAAAAATAATGGTCAGTTCTCATTTAAAAAATTAAAAATAATTAATTATTTTTAATTTTTTTCATCTTTGCTTATAATACTATAATAGCTAACTTTTATTTAGTTTAGTTGTAAGAAAGTCAAAAACCGTTATTTATATTGAGGAATCTACGACTATGGCATTACCATGGTATCGTGTTCACACTGTTGTTTTAAATGATCCAGGCAGATTGATTGCAGTACATTTAATGCACACAGCTCTAGTAGCAGGCTGGGCTGGTTCAATGGCATTATACGAATTAGCTGTATTTGATCCGTCAGATCCTGTTTTAAATCCAATGTGGCGTCAAGGCATGTTCGTTATGCCTTTCATGACCCGTTTAGGTATTACTGATTCTTGGGGTGGTTGGAGTATCACCGGTGAGAGTGTATCAAATCCGGGTCTTTGGAGTTTTGAAGGTGTAGCTTTATCACACATTGTTTTATCAGGTATGTGTTTCTTAGCTGCAATCTGGCACTGGGTATACTGGGATTTAGAATTATTCCGTGATCCAAGAACAGGTGAACCTGCTCTAGATTTACCAAAAATCTTCGGTATTCACTTATTTTTATCAGGTTTACTATGTTTTGGTTTTGGTGCATTCCACGTAACAGGTTTATTTGGTCCTGGTATTTGGGTTTCAGATGCTTATGGAATCACGGGTAAAGTACAACCAGTAGCACCCTCATGGGGCGCAGATGGTTTTAATCCGTTCAACCCCGGTGGTATCGCGGCCCATCATATCGCAGCGGGTTTATTCGGTATTCTTGCCGGTGTCTTCCATTTAACTGTTCGCCCACCGCAACGATTATACCGTGCATTAAGAATGGGTAACATCGAAACAGTTTTATCAAGTAGTATTTCAGCTGTATTCTTTGCCGCTTTCATCACATCAGGTACAATGTGGTATGGTGCTGCTGCAACTCCTATTGAGTTATTTGGTCCTACACGTTACCAATGGGATAGCGGGTACTTCCAACAAGAAATTGAGCGACAAGTTGAAACATCGGTAAGCGAAGGTTTATCAGAAAGTCAAGCTTGGTCGAGAATTCCAGATAAGTTAGCATTCTATGACTATATTGGAAATAACCCAGCGAAAGGTGGTCTATTCCGTGCAGGTCCTATGGACAAAGGTGATGGTATTGCAGAAGCTTGGTTAGGTCACCCAATTTTCCGTGATAAAGAAGGTCGTGAATTAACAGTACGTCGCATGCCAGCCTTCTTCGAAACATTCCCTGTAATATTAGTAGACAAAGATGGAATTATTCGTGCAGATATCCCGTTCCGTCGTGCTGAATCAAAGTACAGTATTGAACAAGTTGGAGTATCAGTCGATTTTTACGGTGGTAAATTAAATGGTCAAACATTTAAAGATGCGCCAACTGTGAAAAAATTCGCTCGAAAAGCGCAATTAGGCGAAGTTTTTGAGTTTGATAGAACAAGCTTAGAATCAGACGGTGTATTTAGAAGTAGCCCACGTGGTTGGTATACTTTTGGCCATGCTAATTTTGCATTACTTTTCTTCTTCGGTCACTTATGGCATGGTGGTAGAACAATCTTCCGTGACGTATTTACTGGGATTGGTGCTGAAGTTACAGAACAAGTAGAATTTGGTACATTCCAAAAACTTGGTGATAAAACAACGAAAAAGCAAGGCGCTGTATAAATTACAGTCAGTTTTTCAAGTTCTTTATATTTAAACAGGATCAAACAATGGAAGCCTTAGTTTACACATTTTTACTTATTGGTACTTTAATCGTAATTTTCTTTGCCGTATTTTTCAGAGAAACACCTCGAATTCTTAAAAAATAAAACCATTTAAATGGTTTTATTTTTTTAATCTTCATGTTCTTCAAACGGGTCGCGTAAATTTTTTGAGGCAGGACCAAAAGCTGTATAGATAGAATATGTGGTAATTCCTACGAGTAAACTTGATACAAAAATTACGATAATAGTTGCTGTTTCCATGTTATATGTTATCTAAATTAACGTTTTAATATTATATAACATATACTAGAAAAATTAATTTATTAAAAATATAAATATTTTTATGGCATTACGAACAAGATTAGGTGAACTTTTACGCCCATTAAATGCTGAATATGGTAAAGTTGCACCAGGTTGGGGAACAACTCCAATTATGGCTGTAGTGATGGGTGCATTCTTAGTATTTTTACTAATTATTTTACAAATTTATAATTCATCGTTAATTATTGAAAATGTAGATGTAGATTGGACGAATGGTATTGTATAATACTAATAAATAATAATTTAGTGGGGGTCATATAAAAACCCTGCTAAATTAGAAAACTTAAATAAATTAAAAATGTAGATCTATGGATGTTTTAAGTTTAGGGTGGGCTGGTTTAATGACAATGTTCACATTTTCATTAGCTTTAACTGTTTGGGCTCGAAACGGTTTCTAATTATTTAAACTTTTTGTAACATTTAAAATTGAAAATATTATGGAATTAATCACACAAATATTCCCGTATGCAAATGCAGAAATCATCACAACAGCTGTTGTATGTTTTTCGATGACTTTATTCGGTCTTTCTTTAGGATTCGTTTTATTAAAAGTTCAGGGTGAATAAAAAATCATTTAATAATAATATTTCTAATATTATTATTAAATGAGTCTTAACTTTTTTTTAACCGGGACTGACGAGACTCGAACTCGCAACGTCCGCCGTGACAGGGCGGTGCTCTAACCAATTGAACTACAATCCCAAACAGCTACTTTATATGCAATACATATACATAACAATTCTAATTAAATTTCATTATCTGTCAACTTTTTATTATTCTAGCTTTTTTCAATAAAGGAGAAACAGGGATTCGAACCCTGGGTACAAATAATTGTACGATAGATTAGCAATCTATTGCTTTCGACCACTCAGCCATTTCTCCTGAACCAATAAACTTAGATCATTTATTTATTTTGTTCTATCTTAACTTAAGAGTAGATGGCTCTGGTGGGATTTGAACCTACGACCTTGGGCTTATGAGTCCCCTGCTCTAACCACTGAGCTACAGAGCCTTATACTACTTTACTATATCTGATCTTACCATAAATTAACTGAAATATAATAATAACTTATTTAGGACCTTTAGTAAGTATGTGTTTGTGACAGATCAAAAAATTATATATAATTATATTAAAGCTTAGTAAGTGTAGTTGTCTATGAATGATTTTTGGAATAATATATCTCGTTACCCCCGTTTTTTTATTAGTAGTTTAGCCGGTTCAGTATTAGTTATTTTAGCACCTCTCAGAAATTTATTCAAAATTCAAAAATTTCGTATTATCCTACCTCTTACCTTATTCGTTTTCATTATCGTTTTGTATGCCATAATTGCGAATATGACCGGTATCTAGGCTAAATAATTTTTGAAAAAATCTGAGTGAAATTAGATTCTGACCAGCCAAAGTAACTGTGTTATATAATTAAAATTCTTGTATTGAGTTTAGAAGTATTAAATATTTAAAGATGAAAATTGGGCCGAGTTGGATTCGAACCAACGTAGCATGACGCAGCGGATTTACAATCCGCCCCCTTTAACCACTCGGGCACCGACCCTATTAACATATATGTTATCATATTAAAACTTAAAAAACAATATTAGAATTATGTTAAAAAAATTCGTCATAATTCTAATATTGACGTCAGTTTCGATTTCTAGTATATATATAATAAACAATACATTACAAACAGTGGGTAATTAACTCAGCGGTAGAGTGTCTCCCTTACAAGGAGAAGGTCACAGGTTCAAATCCTGTATTACCCATATCATCTATGGGCCTATCGTCTAACGGATTAGGACAGAAACCTTCTAAGTTTCCAATGTAGGTTCGATTCCTACTGGGCCTAATTATTAAATATTACAGCAGGGAAGCAGTTAAAGCCTAGTACAGGATTAATCTAGCGTGTTACTTTTGGAAGAATTAGAAGAAAAACTGCGCTGGCTTTCTATACTTATTTGTCTTCTCTTGTTACCCTGAGGTTCAATGTGATTTAAATTCTCACATTCTATATTCGCAGGGAAAAAAATACAGTGTTAATAAAGGTCCCTGAATAAGTTTGATATTATGAGTTATTCTTGGTCAAGCCAATGCTTCTGACATAGAGTTTTATTTTCTCAATTTCATATACCAAGCTATTTCAAACTACCGCGTATTTTGTGAAACAGGTTAGTGTTTTATTGCAAAAAGCTGGTGAAGGGATTTGAACCCCCAACCTACGGATTACAAATCCGTTGCTCTACCGTTGAGCTACACCAGCAATCATTTTTTCATATTATACTCTAATTTGTTGAATATATACATACTAACATTAATTTTTTTTCTTCAAGTTGAAATTTTGTTAAGAATATAATCCTAAATAGTTTACAAACCTATTCTATTAAACTTTTATAGCAGACACTATTAAATGTGCCAAAATCTGTTAACAGATTTTGGCACATTTCTATATTAGAAGAATCTGTAAAATATAGTCAGGCTATGTGTTTCTAATTTCATATAAAAAATAGTAAAATGTAATTTGTACTAGAATCCTACAAATAAAATTTTTGTACGATTCTGATACAAATTATACTTCAAATTGATTACCACGACGATATTGTAAGAATGCCGCAACGAATAAACCGATTGCAGTTACAGTTATCAGTCCTAAAACTATGCCAGATAATAAAGGTTCTACCATGTATTGTTATTTATTAATTTTAATGTAAACATTAATACTGTTTTATAAATAATTATACAGCAATAAGTCGGAATTATAAATTTTTAATTATCTAAATCCAATTGCAGCTTGCCATACGAATGCCAATAACAAGAAGAAAACAGGAATAATGGGTAATATATCTACAATCGGACTAAAGATAACATATGCTTCTGGTAAACGAGATAGTAATAAAGTTTCCATAAGTAAGTATATATATATATAAGATTTCTAAGACTAATAATATTAGATTTAATAATATCAATTCTACTATAAAACTATATAAATTTAAAATTTATATTGATGTCTAATTCTAACATTTTTTATATATAATCAACAGTATCAATTTATTAATCAAAAAAATCTTAAGATAAAAATATGGCAGCTGCATTTTTACCTTCAATTTTAGTGCCCATCGTTGGTTTAGTCTTTCCAGCCCTAAGCATGGCATTATTCTTTATTTATGTTTCGATCGATGATATTAATTAATTCTACTTTTTTAGATTCGACTTACTATAATGTAATTAGAATCTAAAAATATGACTCACAATGTTTAATAGTTTAAACAATTTTAAAAAATTATAATTTTGCGTTATTTATATCAAATATTGACGTATAATTATAGATACAAGTTGATAAGACTAGAGTAAAATTCCCTTCTTATTGTTTACTCTGTTGATAATTGAATTAAAGGATTATTGAAATATGACCATTGCTATTGGGCAAAACCAAGAACGTGGCATTTTTGATCTTGTAGATGATTGGTTAAAGAAAGATCGATTCGTTTTCGTTGGTTGGTCAGGTTTATTATTATTCCCAACTGCATACTTAGCAGTAGGTGGTTGGATGACTGGTACAACTTTTGTTACATCATGGTATACGCATGGTTTAGCAACTTCATACCTTGAAGGTTGTAACTTTTTGACGGCTGCTGTTTCAAGTCCAGCAAACAGTATGGGACACTCATTGTTACTTTTATGGGGCCCGGAAGCACAAGGTGATTTTACACGTTGGTGTCAAATCGGTGGACTTTGGGCATTCGTTGCTTTACATGGTGCTTTTGGCTTAATCGGATTCTGTTTACGTCAATTTGAAATTGCACGTTTAGTAGGTATCCGACCTTATAACGCTATCGCATTCTCAGGTCCAATTGCAGTATTCCTTTCTGTATTCTTATTGTACCCATTAGGACAAGCAAGTTGGTTCTTCGCACCTAGTTTTGGTGTGGCTGCAATTTTCCGTTTTTTATTATTCTTACAAGGTTTCCATAACTGGACACTAAACCCATTCCATATGATGGGTGTTGCCGGAATTTTAGGTGGTGCATTACTTTGTGCTATCCATGGTGCAACAGTAGAAAATACGTTATTTGAAGATGGTGATGCTGCAAATACATTCCGTGCATTCACACCGACGCAATCAGAAGAAACTTACTCAATGGTTACAGCTAACCGTTTCTGGTCACAAATTTTCGGTGTAGCATTCTCAAACAAGCGTTGGTTACACTTCTTCATGCTATTTGTACCCGTTACAGGTTTATGGGTAAGTTCAATCGGTATTGTTGGTTTAGCATTAAACTTACGTGCATATGATTTTGTATCGCAAGAATTACGTGCAGCAGAAGACCCTGAATTTGAAACATTCTATACAAAAAATATTTTATTAAACGAAGGTATTCGTGCTTGGATGGCCGCTCAGGATCAACCACATGAGAACTTTGTATTCCCTGAGGAGGTATTACCACGTGGAAACGCCCTTTAATAGTAGTTTAGCAGGTCGCGACATTGAGTCAACAGGTTTTGCTTGGTGGAGTGGAAATGCTCGTTTAATTAATGTTTCTGGTAAGTTGTTGGGTGCTCACGTAGCACATGCTGGCCTAATGGTATTTTGGGCTGGTGCAATGATTTTATTCGAGGTGTCTCATTTTGTACCAGAAAAGCCTTTATACGAACAAGGTTTTATCTGTATGCAACATTTGGCAACATTGGGTTACGGTATCGGACCCGGTGGTGAAATCACTACAACAGTACCATATTTCGCAGTTGGCGTAGTTCACTTAATTTCATCAGCTGTTTTAGGCTTTGGTGGAATTTACCATTCGTTATTAGGTCCTGACACACTAGAAGAATCATTCCCATTCTTTGGCTATGACTGGCGTGATAAGAACAAAATGACGACAATTTTAGGTATTCACTTATGTCTTTTAGGCTGTGGTTCTCTATTATTAGTTGCGAAAGCAATGTACATCGGTGGTGTTTATGATACTTGGGCACCAGGTGGTGGTGATGTACGTTTAATTACTACTCCTACTTTAAATCCTATCGTAGTTTTTGGCTATGTATTCCGTTCTCCATTTGGTGGTGACGGTTGGGTTGTATCAGTAAATAACATGGAAGATGTTATTGGTGGTCATGTATGGGTTGGCGCTTTATGTATCGCTGGTGGTATTTGGCATATTTTCACGAAACCATTCGCTTGGGCACGTCGTGCTTTTGTTTGGTCTGGTGAAGCATACTTATCGTACAGTTTAGCTGCTATCTCGTTAATGGGTTTAACAGCATCATTATACGCTTGGTATAATAACACAGCTTACCCAAGTGAATTATATGGCCCAACTGGTCCAGAAGCTTCACAATCACAAGCGTTCACATTTTTAGTTCGAGATCAACGTTTAGGTGCAAATGTATCTTCAGCGCAAGGTCCGACTGGTTTAGGTAAATACCTAATGCGTTCTCCAAGTGGTGAAATCATCTTTGGTGGTGAAACTATGCGCTTCTGGGATTTACGTGCACCATGGGTTGAGCCTCTACGTGGTCCAAACGGTTTAGATATTAACAAAATTAAAAATGATATCCAGCCTTGGCAAGAACGTCGTGCAGCAGAATACATGACACACGCTCCATTAGGGTCACTTAACTCAGTGGGTGGTGTAGCAACAGAGATTAACTCGGTAAATTATGTGTCACCGCGTTCGTGGTTATGTTGTTCGCACTTCTTCTTAGGTTTCTTCTTCTTAATTGGTCATTGGTGGCATTCAGGCCGTGCTCGTGCAGCAGCAGCTGGTTTCGAGAAGGGTATTAATCGTGCTAATGAGCCCGTATTATCTATGCGTCCAATTGATTAATAAAATGGGTTTTACTATAGTTAAACCTTTAATATATTCGAAGTTTAATTAAATAGTTTAGTTCTAGCTAACTTTTAAATCAGCTAGAACTAAACTACTTAACCCAAAATTTTTTATTTTGTCTTACCCTGGAAATTAGTTGTTGTACATTTTATGTTATTCGGCAAAGCGTTATTGGGTTGCCTGGGACTCGAACCCAGAACTATTCGGTTAAAAGCCGAGTACTCTACCATTGAGTTAGCAACCCTTAATACTATATTACCACGAACATACTAAAATATTAAAGTATTTCTAAAAAAAAAATTACTTTGAGGTGACTAAAGCTAAAATATTAATTAAAATAATATTTTTACTTTAGTTATTTTAAAGTAAAATGAGAAATAACATTATCGGTTATTTTATTACTTAAAATTTTATTAAAAATTGATAAATAAGGATTTAAAAAATGATTAATTGGCAAGTTTTAGGACAACTAATAGCGACAGGTACTATTATGTTAGCAGGTCCAGCAGTAATTGTTTTGTTAGCCTTAAAGAAAGGTAATCTCTAATACTATATATTTAATTTTGATCATCAATATAAAAATTTTCTAAAAATACTTATGATAACTGCTTTAACAGCTTTGTTAGTCTTAATTTCATTAGGTTTAGTTATAACAGTTCCAGTAGCGCTAGCTACACCAGGTGAATGGGAAAGTTCTAAAGATAACTTTACGAAAGGTTTCTTAGCTTGGGTGGCTCTTGTTATTATTATTGCTGGTGCTGACGGCATTTCGGCATCAATTTAATAATTTAGAAATTATAGTTAAAACTATAATTTCTAAATTATTTTAAAGTATTGACAAAACTAATTAATTTCTATAAATTATAATAGAAAGACTAATTAGTTTGACAAATTTGTTAGCGGGCATAGCTCAGTGGTAGAGCACGACCTTGCCAAGGTTGATGTCGCGCGTTCGAATCGCGTTGCCCGCTTCAAACTTTCGAGAACTTAGTTAATGCCCCCATCGTCTAGAGGCCTAGGACAGCTCCCTTTCACGGAGCAGACAGGGATTCGAATTCCCTTGGGGGTAGTCTACTTAACTGTATATATTCAATCAAACTATAATGTTTTATAATTTTATTAATTTAACTAAAAATCTTCTTGTTAGAAAATTTTTTGGTACAGGCTTGATTTTCGAGTAAAATTTTAGTATCTTTAGTCGGTACAATAGTAAAATATTAAACCTTTTAAATATTTCAATTAACAGATTAATAGAACTAATTTATGTTATATCTTTTTAGACTTTTGCTTCTTTTAATCAATATTGATCAAGAAACAGTCTTAAATTGGTTTGGAGTCGAGGATCGTACAAATCAAGAAATTCGCCAGGCACTAGAAAGTGGTTATGACTTTAATCTTTCCAACCTTGAACCATCCACTGATATATCTTTAGACACGTTACGTCTAATCGTACTGGGTTTATGGGAAAAAATCCAAGATGGTTTAACTTTAGCCGACATCGAAAATGTCCTGTTTTTCATTATTTTTGTTCGTTTTGTTATTCTTGCATTACGATACAATCTGAAGACATCTTTCTATATTACATGTATCGGACTTTTTGCCGGTTATTTATGGTACCGACACCTAATCGATCTTATCTCAATGTACCGTAGTGTGCTATTAAAACTTCCATTTTTGCATAAATTAGGAATGGATGCAATTCAATTGCGCTCCCTTCACCGACAAATGGTTTTAACTGATTTAAAGTTAGGAGAGAACGCTCACTGGTATAATCCAGGACAAGTTTTATACTATGGATTAACAAAAGGAATTGTAGATGTTGATCCTGAGACTGGACTTAGATATTATATTGATCCAATCTCAATGGCTATCTCAAACTTATCCGAGTCAACAAAATCGAACGTCTTAGCATCTTATTATAAGATTTACAATAAAATTATACCTAAGATTTACGATATTTGTAGTAAATTTTGGAGTCAACTTTCAGGTGTGGCTGCTTATGCAGTAATAACTAGGATCGGTAAACGGTATTGCCCATATTTAGTAAGATGGCATTGGACTTTTCTACTTATCATAGGCATGATAGAACAAATTTTTATCTATTTTATATATCGAGTCTATTATTTTCAAACGTTTGTCTTAATACCTCAAATAAAATCGTATGGCGATTACGTCAATTCAAATTTGGTTTTACAAATTAATATTTTAAATGGAATCATCGCATGTGTCGTATTAGCACATATTGGGTTCATAATCTTTGGACTTTTCCATGCTATTTGGGGCCAGTATTTTTACATCCCATTCTTCGTTGAAAACACGGAACTTCATATTGGCCCACGTCCGAAGAATAGTATCTATAGTGGTGGACAAACATCATGGCAAGATTCGGAAGAAAAAGAGAAAAATTTGAACCGTTTACTTCCAAAACTTTGGTATGGTTGGTTTGGGAAAGGAACTAAGGATAGTTGGCAACTTGGAAACAGCTTTGGGAACTTTTTAAAGAAAACTTTTAAAAAATTAAGGAGACAATTTAGAGGTTAAACCCAAGAAAATAATTTTAAATTATTCTATTGGGTTTAATACCTATTATTTAATTTAATATTGATTAAAAAAAATTAATCGATATTAAATATTTAGTATTACAGTGATGAACCTAAACCTGAATATGAACCGTAAACGAATAATGAAAGCATCGTAATTACTGCTAAACCACCAACTAAACCCACAAGCCATAGAGGAATTCGACCAGTATTTGCCATAAAAAAAACTCCTATCGGATTAATATTAATTGAAGAAATAACTTGAGAATAAAACCGCTAAAACAAAAATTAATAGAAGTCCCCAATAAAGAGAAGTTCGATTTAATTCTACTGCTTGCTTATTTGGATTTGGACCTGTCATAAAAAATTACCTCGTATTTTTATTGTATCTTAATTTATCGTTGAATGAATTGCATTGCAGTGATTCCACCTAGAAAGAATACTGTTGGTACTGCTAATCCATGAATTGCTAACCAACGGAATGTAAAAATAGGATAAGCTACAGGTTGATTAATATTTTTTGCCATTTTTTTACCTCAATTATAAACCTTTAGTTAAATCTTCTAATTCTTGTTTCGCACTAAATCGATCGTTCACTAATGGAATTTGTTGACGATCTTGCGTGAAGTACTCATTTGGACGCGGAGTCCCGAATACATCATAAGCTAACCCAGTACTAACAAATAACCACCCTGATACGAAAAGTGATGGAATTGTAATACTATGAATAATCCAATAACGTACGCTCGTAATAATATCCGAAAACGGACGTTCACCCGTAGATCCACCAGACATATATATATTCTCCTATAAAAAAAGATTGTTGCTCAGTCTAATATTGACATATTATAAATATAAAAAGCGGGCAGGGGGAATCGAACCCCCATCGTTAGCTTGGAAGGCTAAGGTTTTACCACTAAACTATGCCCGCATGATTCTATTATAGAATCATGCAGGTTTAAAAGCAATAAAATCTTATAAATTTTCTAACTTCAAGTCTAAAAATTTTGCTAAATCAGCGGCTTCTTCTTCCAAGTTCGAAATAGCAGTTGGTTCTTGAACAGGTGTTAGAGGTATATTTCGTTCGTCTTTTAAACACAAATAAATACTTCGAGTCGGGTTTAATCCTTCTGTAATTTTGATCCCGATCGCTCTAACACTTCTTAGCGGGTATGTTAAAAGAATCTCACGATTTTTTCCTGGAAACCCTTTTCGAACTATTTTAACAAGATCTTCAATCTTGTTATATTCATTATAACCACTTCCAATGTCTAAAGAAACTGTAAGGATGATATAAATACCTAGTCCTAAACTTAAAGTCCCATAAAACATCATAACTAAACCTTGTGGTATAAAAGATAATTCAGTCGTATTTGTAAAAGGTAACAAATTAATTTTCAGATAACTAGATATACCAGCTAACAAAAACCCTAAACCTCCCACAAATAGGAAGAATGACCAGAAATAGTTACTAAAACGTCGTGACCCAATAATTTTATCTTGACGAATTTCGTTTCGCATTTGTTGTAATTTAGTGAAAATTAAACTAGTTTAATTGATTTTAATCCGATAAAAATACCAGATGTTAGAGCAAAGCAGAAACCTACTAATAAAAAGTAATCGATAACAGTTGTCATAAAATTTTTCTTATTTTACCAAAATGAAGTTTATAAAAATTTTTCTGTATATTAGTATATATTATATAGTAATCTATATAAAAATTTTGGTGGGTAAAAATTTTCATAAAATTTTAACTACCTTAGATTTATTTAATCAAAAAAATTTTATTATTAATTTAACTAATTTTCAAATTAATTTTATGGCTAATTTTATTAAACCGTATAATGATGATCCATTTGTGGGTCATTTAGCAACGCCAATAACATCATCTGCAGTGACACGAGCAATTTTACAAAACTTACCAGCATATAGATTTGGCTTAACGCCTTTACTACGCGGTTTAGAGATTGGTTTAGCACATGGCTATTTTCTAATGGGACCATTTGTTAAATTAGGACCATTACGTGATTCAGAAATTGCATTATTTGCTGGTTTTCTTTCAACAATTGGTTTAATTATTATCTTGACATTAGGCTTAACTATCTATGGGGTAGCATCTTTTGGACAAGAAAAATCAGACGCATCTAATGCGAATGATTTACAAACTAAAAAAGCTTGGGATCAATTCAAAGGTGGATTTTTTGTCGGCGCATGTGGAAGTGCTGGATTTGCATTTATTTGCTTATCAAGTATCCCTGTCTTTACAACAACTTAAATACGTAGTATGATATCAGTATTAAACCAGTTGAAGTAAGCTGGTTTAATACGTAAAACATGTTTTTATTAATAAATAATCACAAATTTATGAACACAACTCCGGTTTATTTACAAGAAGAATACGCAAAAACAGAGATAGCCAAACTTTTAAACGTATTAGATGAAGAATTAGTTGGCTTAGCTCCTGTAAAGGCCCGAATCCGTGAAATCGCAGCTTTGTTGTTAATTGATAAATTAAGAAGAAATTTAGGCATTACTGCCGGTAACCCTGGTTTGCATATGTCTTTTACTGGTAGCCCAGGAACTGGTAAAACAACAGTTGGCTTGAAAATGGCTGATATTTTATATCAATTAGGTTACATTAAAAAAGGTCATCTTTTAACTGTTACTCGGGATGACTTAGTAGGTCAATATATTGGTCACACTGCGCCCAAAACTAAGGAAGTACTTAAAAAAGCACTTGGTGGTGTTCTATTCATTGATGAAGCCTATTACTTATACAAGCCTGATAACGAACGTGATTATGGTTCAGAAGCGATTGAAATTTTATTGCAAGTTATGGAGAATCAGCGTGATGAGTTAGTCGTTATTTTAGCTGGTTATAAAGAACCCATGGACAAATTTTACCAATCAAACCCTGGTTTATCTTCACGTATTGCTAATCACATTGATTTCCCGGATTATACTGTGGAAGAATTACTGAAAATTTCAAAACTAATGTTAGAAGAACAACAATACCAACTAACACCAGGTGCTGAAGCTGCTTTCACGGATTATATTAGAAAACGAAAGGAAAGACCTTTATTCGCGAATGCTCGAAGTGTGAAAAATGCTTTAGATCGAGCGAGAATGCGTCAAGCAAACCGGATTTTTGATAGTCGTGGCCAAGTATTGACGAAGAAAGATTTAGTTAATCTTGAGGCAGAAGATATTTTACAGAGTACAGTATTTAATGATTAACAATTTCTTTAATAAAACCAAATAATTTTATGAGTTTACTAATTATTGGGGGAACCGGAACACTAGGGCGGCAAATCGTTTTGCAAGCCCTAACAAAAGGTTACCAAGTACGTTGTCTAGTCCGTAATTTTAGAAAAGCTAGTTTTTTGAAAGAATGGGGGGTTGAATTGGTATACGGTGATTTAGCACGTCCTGAAACTATCCCACCTTGTCTGAAAGGTATCACTGCAATTATTGATGCTTCTACTAGTCGAGCAACTGAGTTAGACTCTTTAAAAAAAGTTGATTGGGAAGGGAAGTTATGTCTAATCGAAGCAGCACAAGCTGCCAACATTCAAAAATTTATCTTTTTCTCCGCCCAAAACGTTGAGCAGTTTGATAATATTCCATTAATGAAGTTAAAAAATGGAATTGAAACTAAATTAAAAGAATCTGGTATTCCTTATACTATTTTTAGATTAACGGGATTTTACCAGGGTTTAATTGAACAATATGCGATACCGATCTTAGAAAATTTACCTATCTGGGTTACTAATGAAAATACTTATATTTCATATATGGACACGCAAGATATTGCGAAATTTTGCCTAAGAGGATTACAAATCCCTCAAACCACGAACCAAACATTTTTCTTAAGCGGTTCGCGTAGCTGGGTTTCATCAGAAATCATTAATTTATGTGAGCAATTAGCAGGTCAGGAAGCAAAAATTAAACGTATTCCATTATTTTTCTTAAAGTTTGTAAGTCGTTTCTTCGGATTTTTTGAGTGGGGCCAGAATATCAGTGATCGTTTAGCTTTTGCTGAAATATTAAATACTGAAAATAATTTTTCGAAATCTACATTTGACTTATATAAAATGTTCAAGATCGAACCTTCTGAAATAATTCAGTTAGACGATTATTTCTTAGAATATTTTATCCGTTTATTAAAAAGATTACGTGATATTAATTTCGAAGATGTCCAAAAACAGAAGAATTTAATTATTTAAGCACTATGAGTGATACCAATTATATTGGCAGTGTAGTCAAAATTTTAGAAATTCCTAAACAAAAATTTCTTGCAAATAATAATGCAGTTACTGAATTTCGAGTTGAATTGCCACAAGTCCGTAATACAACTATTGTACATTTAGTTTTTTGGGGCAACTTAGCTCGTGATGTTGCAACTTATTATAAAATTAACGATTATATTCTAATTGAGGGGTATTTGTCACTCCGGGATAAGCCAACTGTAGATCTAATTGCTCAGCCGTCTAAAAAAATTAAAGTCACAGTTTTAAAAGTTTATCCTTTCCTTTTAAGTTACGATCCGAGCGCTGCTAAATCATAAGATTACTATATATAATTATACTAAAATAAAATAATTCAGAATCATTTTATTTTAGTATAATTAATATTATTAAAAATATTTTTAAGAAAAATTAAATGTTAACTTTAAAAATTTTAGTTTATACAACGGTTATCTTTTTTGTCTCTTTATTTATTTTTGGACTTCTTTCAAGTGATCCATCACGAAATCCAAACCGTAAAGATTTCGAATAATTCATGAATTAAATAATTTTTAGAGGATCTTCAGTTCTGACGATTCTCTAAAAATTATTTGAAGTAAGTGCTTTCAATTTTTTATATTATATTTTACAGGTGCGGATTAAAGTTAGGGTTCCAAATCTTTCGTCGGAATTTCCGAATTACTAAATTTTAAAATTGAATTACTAATGAAACGACAAATAAATAAATTTTTTAATCAAAACTATACTACTATGTAGATAACCGTAACTTTATTTTTCTGAAATCATTTACCAAATTAACAATTTTAAATTCTAATTAATAATGAAACGTTTTAATTTAATAGCTTTACTTTTTGCAGTACTATTAGTTTTTACACCAAATGCGGCATTAGCTGATATTGGTGGGTTAACAAAATGTGGTGATTCACCAGCTTTCACTAAAAGATTGAACACAAGTGTAAGAAAACTTGAACAAAGAATGAGCAAGTATGAAGCTGATTCACCGCCAGCCTTAGCTTTAGCGCAACAAATTGATAGAACAAAGGCTCGGTTTGATAAATATAGCCGTTCAGAATTGTTATGTGGTACAGATGGATTACCACATTTAGTTGCAGACGGGCGTTGGAGTCATGCTGCAGAATTCATTTTACCAGGGTTTGGCTTTATTTACATTACCGGATGGATAGGCTGGGTTGGAAGAAAATATATTCGCGCTGTGAGTACAACAAAAAATCCCGCTCAAAGCGAAATTATTGTTAATGTCCCATTAGCATTAAAAATTATGACGACTGGTTACATTTGGCCCATTTCAGCATGGCAAGAATTAATAAGTGGTGATTTAGTTGCCCCGAAAGACGAAATAACTGTATCACCTCGTTAACATTAAGATCTAAATTTTTAATTAATTATTTATTAGCTATTCAAATTAAATTTTTATGGAAAATCTTCAAAAATATTTATCAACTGCTCCCGTCTTGTTAACGATATGGATGACTTTTACTGCCGGATTTATTATTGAAATTAATCGTTTCTTCCCTGACATGTTAGGGTTATACTTCTAAAGTTCTATTTCTCTGATTTTAAATACTATTCTGCTAACTATTGTAATTAGCAGAATAGTATTTAAAATCTAGTGTTTACTTTTTTTTCTTCCCTAACTCGAAATTTCAAAATCCTAGTACCATTTTCAACCGAAAAAAAATGGAAAAAATTAGAGTTTAAAAAACTTAGAAAACTTTAGTAAAAAAATGTATAATAGTAACTTGAAAACTCATAATTAACAGATAAAAATTTTACATATAAATATATCTTTATTTTTTTATGAGAGTTTCATAAATTTTCGTCTCCCAACTAAGGAGAAAATTAATGGCAATAAGCTCAACCGACCGTCGCGCAAAAAACGTGCAGATTTTTGTCGAAAAAGACGCAGTCGAAACCAGTTTCGAAAAATGGGCACAACCAGGTCATTTTTCTAGAACTCTAGCTAAAGGTCCAAAGACAACTACTTGGATTTGGAACTTACACGCAGATGCTCACGACTTTGATAGTCAAACTAGTTCTCTAGAAGAGGTTTCTCGAAAAATTTTCAGTGCTCACTTTGGACAATTAGCAGTCATATTCTTATGGATTAGTGGTATGCACTTCCATGGGGCATATTTTTCTAATTATTCAGCATGGTTAACTGATCCAGTTAATATTAAACAAAGTTCTCAAGTTGTTTGGCCAATCGTGGGCCAAGAAATTTTAAACGGGGATGTTGGTGGTAATTTCCAAGGTATTCAAACAACTTCTGGTTGGTTCCAAATGTGGCGTGCAGAAGGGATTACAAGTGAAGTTGAATTGTATTGGATTGCAATTGGTGGTTTAGCTATGTCAGCTATTATGTTATTTGCTGGTTGGTTCCATTACCATAAAGCAGCACCAAAACTAGAATGGTTCCAAAACGCGGAATCAATGATGAATCACCACTTAGCAGGTTTGTTAGGATTAGGCTGTTTATCTTGGTCAGGGCATCAAATTCACATTGCCTTACCTATTAATAAATTGTTAGATGCTGGTGTAGCGCCACAAGAAATCCCATTACCTCACGAATTTTTAATTAATCGTGAATTAATGAGTCAGTTATACCCGAGTTTTTCAAAAGGACTTGCGCCATTCTTCAGTGGTCATTGGGGTGAATATTCAGATTTTCTAACATTTAAAGGTGGTTTAAATCCAGTTACAGGTGGTTTATGGTTAAGTGATATCGCTCATCACCATTTAGCACTAGCTGTTTTATTTATCTTTGCTGGTCATATGTACCGTACTAATTGGGGTATTGGTCACAGTATGAAAGAAATTTTAGAAGCTCATAAAGGTCCATTCACAGGTGAAGGTCACAAAGGGTTATATGAAATCTTGACTACATCATGGCATGCTCAATTAGCGATCAACTTAGCTATGCTGGGTTCTCTAAGTATCGTTGTAGCACACCATATGTATGCAATGCCCCCTTATCCATATATTGCGACTGATTACGCGACTCAACTTTCATTATTCACACACCATATGTGGATTGGTGGGTTTTGTGTAGTTGGTGGAGCTGCTCATGCAGCAATTTTTATGGTTCGTGACTACACACCAGCTAATAATTACAATAACTTATTAGATCGTGTGTTAAGACACCGTGACTCTATTATTGCGCATTTAAATTGGGTTTGTATTTTCTTAGGTATGCATTCATTCGGATTCTATGTCCACAATGATACGATGCGGGCCTTAGGCCGTCCACAAGATATGTTCTCAGATAAAGCAATTCAGTTACAACCAATTTTCGCTCAATGGATCCAAAATATTCATTTATTAGCTCCTGGAACGACTGCTCCAAATGCTTTAGCAACAACAAGTTATGCGTTTGGTGGAGAAGTTGTGGAAGTTGGTGGAAAAATTGCGATGATGCCTATTCAATTAGGAACTGCAGATTTTATGGTTCACCATATTCATGCGTTTACAATTCATGTAACAGTTTTAATTTTATTGAAAGGTGTATTATACGCACGTAGTTCGAAGTTAATACCAGATAAAGCGAACTTAGGTTTCCGTTTCCCTTGTGACGGGCCAGGTCGTGGTGGTACATGTCAGAGTTCAAGTTGGGATCACGTATTCTTAGGCCTATTCTGGATGTATAACTCAATTTCAGTTGTAATTTTCCATTTTAGTTGGAAAATGCAATCAGACGTTTGGGGTACTATTTCACCGGATGGTAGTATTTCACACATCACGGGTGGAAACTTCGCGAAAGGTGCTATTACGATTAATGGTTGGTTACGTGATTTCTTATGGTCACAAGCTTCGCAAGTTATTCAATCTTACGGATCATCATCATCAGCGTATGGTTTAATCTTCTTAGGAGCTCATTTCATTTGGGCATTTAGTTTAATGTTCTTATTCAGTGGCCGTGGTTACTGGCAAGAATTAATTGAGTCAATTGTTTGGGCTCATAATAAATTAAATTTTGCTCCCGCAATTCAACCGCGTGCACTAAGTATTACTCAAGGTCGAGCTGTTGGTTTAGCTCATTATCTACTTGGTGGTATTGGAACAACTTGGGCATTCTTCTTAGCACGAGCTGTTTCGATTAGCTAAGTATATTTTCGACAAGTCTTAATATATTACTCTCCAAATCATTAATCTTTACTTTTATTCAAAACTAAAATTTATATAAAAAGGCATCTAACAATTATGGCAACTAAATTTCCAAAGTTTAGCCAAGCCCTTGCACAAGATCCAGCAACGCGAAGAATTTGGTACGGTATCGCTACTGCTCATGATTTAGAAGCACATGATGGTATGACTGAAGAAAATCTGTACCAGAAAATTTTCGCTTCACATTTTGGTCATTTAGCCGTTATTTTCTTGTGGACTGCAGGAAACTTATTTCACGTTGCTTGGCAAGGTAATTTTGAAAAATGGGTAAGTAATCCATTAAAAGTGAAACCAATTGCACATGCGATTTGGGATCCACACTTCGGTGAGTCGGCAATAAAGGCATTCAGTAAAGGTAACACATATCCTGTTAATATCGCATACTCGGGTGTATACCAATGGTGGTACACAATTGGATTTAGAACAAATCAAGAATTATACTTAGGCGCAATTGGTTTATTATTGCTATCATCAGCGTTATTATTTGCTGGTTGGTTACATTTACAGCCGAAATTCCGTCCAAGTTTATCTTGGTTCAAAAATAATGAATCTCGATTGAATCATCATTTATCAGGGTTATTAGGCGTTAGTTCATTAGCTTGGACGGGTCATCTTGTTCACGTAGCAATTCCTGCTTCACGTGGTGTCCATATTGGTTGGGACAACTTCTTAACAACACCGCCACATCCAGCTGGTTTAGCACCATTCTTCTCAGGTAATTGGACTGCTTACGCAGAAAACCCTGATACTGTAGGTCATATTTACGGTACATCAGAAGGAGCTGGGACTGCGATTTTAACATTTTTAGGTGGTTTCCATGCTCAGACGCAATCTTTATTCTTAAGTGATATTGCTCATCACCAATTAGCAATTGCAGTTGTTTTCATTATAGCTGGTCATATGTACCGAACAAATTTTGGTATTGGTCATAACATGAAAGAGATCTTAGATGCTCACCGTCCTCCTGGAGGTCGCTTAGGCGCAGGTCACACTGGGTTATTTGAAACGATCACTAATTCTTTACATATGCAATTAGGTTTAGCATTAGCATCTTTAGGTGTTGCTACATCATTAACTGCACAACATATGTATGCTTTAACTCCGTATGCGTTTTTATCTAAAGATTTTACAACAGAAGCTGCTTTATATACACACCATCAATATATTGCGGGATTCTTAATGGTTGGCGCATTTGCTCACGGTGCAATTTTCTTCGTGCGTGATTATGATCCTGAATTAAATAAGGATAACGTTTTAGCCAGAATGTTAGAACATAAAGAAGCTATCATCTCTCATTTAAGTTGGGCGTCATTATTCTTAGGTTTCCACACATTAGGCCTATATATTCATAATGATACGGTAGTTGCCTTTGGTCAACCAGAAAAACAAATTTTGTTCGAGCCTTTGTTTGCTGAATATATTCAAGCAGCTTCAGGTAAAGCAGTTTATGGGTTTAACGTTTTATTATCATCTCCGACTAGTCCAGCGACGGTTGCAGGTAATCAAATTTGGTTACCAGGTTGGTTAGAAGCTATTAATAGTGGTAAAAATGATTTATTCTTAAAAATTGGTCCTGGTGATTTCTTAGTTCATCATGCTATTGCTTTAGGTCTACATACTACAACATTAATCCTTGTGAAAGGTGCTCTAGATGCTCGTGGTTCGAAATTAATGCCAGATAAAAAAGATTTTGGTTACAGTTTCCCTTGTGATGGCCCAGGTCGTGGTGGTACATGCGACATTTCGGCTTGGGATGCGTTTTATTTAGCAATGTTCTGGATGTTGAACACCATTGGTTGGGTAACATTCTATTGGCATTGGAAGCATATGGCAATTTGGGGTGGTAACCCTGGACAATTTGATGAATCATCGAATTACATTATGGGTTGGTTACGTGATTATTTATGGTTGAATTCATCACCATTAATTAACGGTTATAACCCATTCGGTATGAATAATTTATCTGTTTGGTCATGGATGTTCTTATTTGGTCATTTAGTTTGGGCAACAGGCTTCATGTTCTTAATCTCATGGCGTGGTTATTGGCAAGAATTAATTGAGACATTAGTTTGGGCTCATGAACGTACGCCATTAGCGAATTTAATCCGTTGGAGAGATAAACCAGTTGCTCTTTCAATTGTACAGGCTCGTTTAGTCGGCCTAGTTCATTTCTCTGTTGGTTATATTTTAACATATGCAGCTTTCTTAATTGCCTCAACTAGTGGTAAATTTGGTTAATAAATCAAATGAATCTAAAGATTAAATGATTTAGTTCAGTTAATAATAAGATTACCCAAAGCTGTTGCATGATAGCGGGATTCTAATTATTGTTCCAATTATTGATTATATTGATTGCTTTCGTG
>Ga0307978_1000140_pt1 | contig 64548 bp, 35 predicted proteins | sample OrgLakmetage1056_FD_203151 | JGI IMG/M metagenome (GOLD analysis project Ga0307978, IMG submission 203151) | Saline water microbial communities from Organic Lake, Antarctica - #1056 | ecosystem: Environmental > Aquatic > Non-marine Saline and Alkaline > Saline | place: Antarctica: Organic Lake... | reverse complement strand
GGTGAATCTACGTTTTGCCATGGTCAAAATTACAGTTTTTGATCTGTAATCAAGTCTGATCTATTAGGGGGCTGAAACACTCAGAGACCCGGCACCATGCTTTATTTGCTGAATTCTACGAACCTTTACCTCCAGGGTACTTAAGTCTGCGTGGGGCGGAGGCTACGAATCCCCTGAAAGACAAACCTGATCTTCAGGCAGCTTTGGAGTGGTACGAGGGGGGCGGTTATGAAGAAAGTATGGTTTTTTTGGAAAAGTACCTGGATAAAGCCCCCGGAGATGAACAGGCACGGATGCTAATGGATAGTGCGCTTTTAGGCGATTGGCAGGCGAACCGGGCTATCGATATACTGCATCAATTGGAAAGCACGGACGCAGTGCCACCGGGAGACTTGTACTGGTACCTCATTTTGGCGCATGTACAAAATAGTCAACTGGATTCGGCACTCATCCTGTTGAGCCAGATTGAATTTAAGGGGGAGAGGGCTGTAGAAGCCGCTGCCCTTGAAATTAAGCTGGAATAATGACAAATCCGGGCGCTGGCAATTGGTGTTTAATGTTGCCTAATGACAAAGCCCCCAGCTACCGTGTGAGACACGGGCTGAGGGCTTTGTTGCCTTTCTGCTTTAGGCTGTTGTTTACTTCAGGAAATTAAGGCTCTTGTTGATAAAGGCCGTAAGGTCAGCCCCTTTTAGCATTTGCTGGTTGAGCATCGCCAGTTTGTAGAGGTAGTCCGCCACCTCCTGCTGCTTGCCTTCATCCTTCTCTTGGAGCAGCTTCTGGGCTACAAGCGGATGATTGGTATTGACGACCACATTGACACTATCCGGGAAGTCGCCGAAGCTCATGCCCTGCAGGCTTTGCATCTCCTTCATCCGGCGCATAAATTCCGGCCGGGTAATTGTGACCGGCTGGTCTTCAGGAGACATTGCTTTGGTCACTACTGAACTGCCCTGCTCCGTGACAATCTTTTCAAACAAGCCTTTTACAGTGTTCTGTTCCTCCTCGTTCAGGACAGATTCTGTCTCTTCATCTTTCTGCACCAGATTATCTACCGTATCAGAGTCTACGCGCACGAAAGTCACATCGCCGAGCTTTTGCTCGATATTTTGCATGAAGTGGTTGTCGATGACGTTGTCAAAGACGAGCACGTCATATCCTTTCGCGGTGGCCGATTCCGTAAAAGTGTTGTGTTGGTCCGGAGCATGTGTATAAAGCATGACTATCTTGTCGTGCTTATCCGTTTGCTGCGGCTTAATCTTCTCCTTGTATTCTTCAATTGGAGTAAAGGAGCCATCGAGGCTCTTCACGAGTGTGAATGGCAGGGCACGATCGTAAAATTTCTCATCAGAGATCATACCGTACTTGATGAAGACGCCCAGGTCATCCCACTTGCTGACAAAGTTCTCACGGTCCTTTTTGTAGAGATCAGCCAGCTTGTCAGCAACCTTCTTGGTTATGTAGCCCGTGATCTTCTTGACGTTGGAGTCACTTTGCAGATAACTGCGGGATACATTCAGTGGAATATCCGGTGAATCAATCACCCCGTGCAGCATCGTCAGGAATTCCGGCACGATTTCCTTTACTTCGTCGGTCACATACACCTGATTGCTGTACAGCTGGATTTTATTCTTCTGCGCCTCAAAGTTGTTGCCTAGCTTAGGGAAATAGAGGATGCCTGTGAGGTGGAAAGGATAGTCAATATTCAGGTGGATCCAGAACATCGGTGGTGTACTGAAGGGGTAAAGCTCGTTGTAGAAAGCTTTGTAATCTTCATCCTCCAGATCAGCAGGGAGCTCACGCCATGTCGGATTTGGATTATTGATGATGTTGTCTACTTCGATCTGCTTCTCTTCTGCATCGTCCCCTTCCCCTTCGGTGATTGTCTCTGTGCGGGTGCCAAATTTGATTTCAACCGGCAGGAATTTACAATATTTATCCAGCAGCTGCTGAATACGGTTGTTTTCCAGGAACTCCTTATCCTCATCATTAATATGGAGGATTACGTCCGTGCCCCGGAAGTCTTTGTCATTTTCTTCAAGGGTATATTCCGGGTTGCCTTCGCAGGTCCAGGTGACCCCTTTGGCTCCCTCCTGATAGGACAGCGTCTTGACTTCTACTTTTGATGAGACCATAAAAGCAGAGTAAAAGCCCAAACCGAAGTGGCCAATAATAGAGGCGTCGTCCTTGTACTTTTCCAGAAACTCTGAAGCACTGGAAAACGCGACTTGGTTGAGGTACTTCTGGACCTCATCTTCGGTCATGCCAATTCCTTTATCCCGGATCGTAAGGGTCTTGGCATCACCATCCAGCAAGATCTCAATGGTGGTGTCGCCAATGTCGCCTTCAATATCGCCTCGCTTAGCCAGGGTACGGAGCTTGTTCGTTGCATCAACCGCATTCGAAACCAGTTCCCGGAGGAAAATCTCATGGTCTGAATACAGGAACTTTTTGATAATCGGAAAGATGTTTTCCGTCTGTACAGATATATTGCCTTTCTGCATTGGTCAGGATTTTTTAAGTTTTTTTAATTGCAAGTGTTTTCAAATAACTGCCACGTATACAGCACCTTAGATTTATGCTTGCTACAGAACCCTTCACAAATGGTATGCCAGCTGAAAAAAACTGACAATTTGACGTAACCTTACTGTTTTAGAGGCGTACAAGTAGACAGAAAGAGCTAAAAGAGTATAACAAACCAAGGCAACAGTTGAATTTTATTAGGATATTTTCTAATATTGAGATATCAGAATAAAACAACTTTGCTTGTTCTGAAAGAGCTAATCAAAAGAGAGGTGCGCCCGTATGGTACGGGCAGCCCCCCTATCTACACACCAATTTCTTATTTATCAAGACATCGTTTGCATGGTAGCTTCAAACGCTTATTCCGTGTGTAAACAACAGGTATTACGCCTCTGCTTCGTAAGCCTGGATAAAAGCTGATGCAGGCTGCTTCGTGCAGCTTGCAAAGGTCTATTGTTGTGAGCAGCGTGGTCAATACTGGGGGGTAGTTGACCCGTTGCTCGCGCAATAGGACCTTTTAAATATAAATGCCAAGTGGCATTTCAAGAAGTGCGCGCTTGCTTGTTATTGGGGGGTAAGAGCAAGTGCCACACAAAGACTGGGTGGAGGGTTTACCTTCTACCCTTTCTTTTTGGGACTATAAAAAGCCCCGTCTGCTATTTCAAATAGCAGACGGGGCTTTTACATGACGCACCTAACACGCTCTATCCGCAGGCAATCTTCCCTACCCGTCTGGCATGCCGACCGCCCTCAAAAGAGGCGGAAAGAAAAGCCTTTGTGATTTCAACAGCAGTATTTTCTTCAATAAATCGGACCGGCAGGGCCAGCATATTGGCGTTGTTGTGCTCACGGGCAAGACTGGCCAGCTCCGGGAGCCAGCATAAGGCTGCCCGTATGCCCTGATGCTTGTTGGCCGTAATAGCTACCCCATTACCACTGCCACAGAGGATAATTCCGAGCTGTGCTTCACCCGATTCTACCAACTTGGCGGTGGGGTGAACAAAGTCAGGATAGTCCACAGAGTCCGGAGAATCCGTGCCAAAGTCACGAACCGTCCAGCCTTCCGACTTCAGCAGCCCAATCAGGCGTGCTTTATACGGAAAGCCGGCATGGTCACAACCTATTGCGATAGTTCTAGCGTCCTCCATTGCGTTGTTGCATCATGTTCTCTGGCATATTTGCCTGGAAGGGCTCGAATAGCCGCTGGAGTTCCTGGGCAAATGCCTCGTCATCGTTTTGCTGGGCGGCACGGATGATGTCATCCATCGTACGCATCGCCAGCATATATTCTGTTTGGAAGCTGCTCTCCAGTAGGTCCGGATCCAGAGAATTGTAATAATCTAACTCATCGGCTGTACGATCTGCAAGGATTTGCAGGTGCGGTTTGGCTTTCTCGTATGCGCCGGATTCCAGATAGACACTAATCATGTAGTACGCCCGGTAGTCATAAGGGAAATTCATGTCCGGGAAGACTTCGAAGTATTTGTCAATGAGCTCAATGGCCTTTTCTGTTTCGCCAGAACGCTGCAGTTGCAGCGCCGCCCGGCGCATGCTCAGCTGATGGCTTTGCACGCTGGGCGCATAACTGCGGTCTACGAAGAGTTTCTCTTTGTCAAAGTTGCCCCACATGAAGTCGTTCATGACGTTTTCGTAGACTTTTTCGCCATCTACCCGGCCGCTACCGATGATACCGTACTGCTGCTCGCTAGCTGATTTTACAGGAATGATGCGGAGCGCCAATCCTTCCAGCTGCATGTAGTCATCCAGTCCAAAGAGTTTTTCCTGGCGGGCCGTCACGGCGAAATAAATCGGGCGGTCCCAGAGATTAGAGCCGATCACGTCAAGAATGGCTAACTCATCTTTGATCATATATTCCTTAGACTGCAGGTTGAGCGGAATCGCGTCTACGATGTTCGCTGTGTCTTTTTCGCTAACCACGCCCTTCGCAAGGATCTGCTGCTTATTGACCGGAATATAGACTTGTTTTGTATCGTAGTAGCTCTCCACTTCTCGTGCACCCGATGAGAACGGGAGGGTAATTGGGTGGTCACTACCGATAAACTCCAGAAAGTTTTGCAGGGTCTTTGGGCGCTCTTGCCCGGTGGTATTGTAGAAAAAGACCTGATTGCGCTTATTGCCTTTGAGGGCCTCGCCCGGAATCGTCATTTTAATCGGTGGAGAGTCATTGACCTTACGGCGCAGCAGGTCAATGTACCAATCTACCGCGATGAGGCTCAGGTTGACTACCCGGACATCGGTGCGAATGCCTTCCACTTCCTGTGCATACCACAACGGGTAAGTATCGTTATCGCCGTAGGTAAATATAATGGCGTTTTCTTCTACGCTTTGCAGGAAGTTATTAGCATAATCCCGTGCCCCTGTGTGGTGGAGACGGCTTTGATCATCATAGTTTTGGGTGCCCATCAGCACCGGTGCGATAAGAATGAGAGCCGCGGCTGCGACCGCGGAAGCAGGGCCGGCAAGCTTGACACGCTCTTTCAATAGTTCGTACAGAGCCAGCACAGACATCCCTATCCATATCGCGTAGGTAAAGAAGGAACCCGCCAGCACGTAGTCCCGCTCACGGGGCTCATTCGGGGGCTGATTGGAGTAGATGATAATACCGATACCAGTGATAATGAACAAGGCTAAGAGCCCGGTCGCATCGTTCTGGCGTTTACGGAAGTGGAAAAACAGGCCTATTAGTCCAAAGAGGAACGGCAGCATGTAGTAAACATTTCGGCCTTCTGCGTTCTTCTCTGCTTCCGGTAGTTTATCCTGATTACCCAAGCGCATTTCATCTAGAAACCTGATACCAGAGATCCAGTGCCCGGCAGATTTATCCCAGGGGTAGAAGCCTTGTTCTCCGTTTTGTCGCCCAGAGAAGTTCCACATGAAGTAGCGGAAGTACATCCATCCGAGTTGGTAATTCACCAGGAAACTGATATTGTCAGCTTGGTTGGGGCGGCCCGGAGGCAGGGGTTTATTTGGGTCCATACCTACCCACTGTTTGTAGAGGCGGGGACGGCCCTGACTGTAATCGGCCATACGCGGGAACAACATCTTGTCCTGATCGCGATACACGTAGGAAATCTTTTGGTCAACAATTCCGTAGCGGTCTCCTTGCCGCCCGTAGCGCTCTTCGATCTCTGTCTTCATTGGGCGCGCGTCAAAGTGTGGCCCCCGCAGCAAAGCACGCTCACCGTACTGCTCGCGGTTGAGGTAGGGAAGCAAACGCATCGCATCGGTAGGCGCATTCATGTTGATAGGGGGGCTTGCGTTCGCACGGATAACAACCAGCCCAATAGAGGAGAAGGCAACGATGACCAGTGCCGTACCGATAGCGAAAAGCTGTGCTTCCCGACGGTACCGGTTGAGGATAGCGCTCATAAAGTACCCCAGCGCACCAATAACGGCGGCGCGAGCTACCATACGGAGCAGCCGGCCTCCGCCAACCGTATTCTCTGCATAAAGTCCAACCAAAAGGAAGACGCCTGCCAGAACATACATCGGCACCGGGGAGGAAATCTTGCCATGGACGTACATGAGCAAAAGCACAATAATAGCGGCAACAACCAGGAAGGTTGGTATAACACCAGAGTGGAACGGCAAGCCCATCCCGTTGACCATCATGAGCTCAAACGTAGACCACAGTCCTGGAATACCGACAATCACGAAGTTCTGCACAGCTACAATAATAGCTACGCCTACTGCTGCAGCGATAAAAATACCCTTCCAGGTGTATTTATCATATTTTTTGAAGTAGTAGAACAGGGCCAGAGCGGGAAAAGTCAGCAGGCTCAGCAAGTGGACGCCAGTGGAAAGCCCTGCCACATAAACGGTAAACAATAGCCAGCGATCAGCAGAAGGGGTGTCTGGAAGGTTGTACCACTTCATCATCGACCACAGCGTCAGGGTTGTAAAGAAGGTGGACATGGCGTAAACCTCACCCTCTACCGCAGAAAACCAAATAGAAGTGGCAAAAGCAGTAGTAAGGCCAGCCACGATGCCAGCGCCTGCCAATGCTATATTTTGTCCACTGTCTGGCGTGCCTTCCCGGCCCACCAAAGCCATTTTGCCTAGAATGATCGTCACCCAGCATACAAAGGTAGCGGCAAAAGCCGTACAAATACTGGACATCAGGTTGACGGCAAAGGCAATATCCGCAGGGTCGTCTGATAACAGCTCTGCAAACCAGGTGAACAACCGGCCCACCAAAATGAAGAAGGGGGCTCCCGGTGGGTGGACCACCTGTAGCTTATAGGCTCCAAGGATGAATTCTCCACAATCCCAAAGGCTACCGGTGCGCTCGGCAGAAAAGAAATAGACCGTCATCGCGATGGCAAATACCAGCCAGCCAGCGATAGTGTGTAAGCGGTTTGTTGATCCCATGTAAATTATTCTTTTTTCAGCGGGGGCATCAGGCAAAAACAAAGGTTTTGCCTGGACTCCTGCATTTAGAATTGCAAAAGTAAAAAAATCTTGGCAGTGCAGGGCAGTAGGGCTCTCGATTGCTTACAGTATGTTGGCATCTTTTAGGATTACTGCCTGATTTATGCCTTCTTTTCGGTTGAGTCCGAACTAAGACTTATTATTGTACATTTATAAACCTAAAAACCAGGGGCGTTCAAATGCTGTTCCATTGTTTTTGGGGATTAACCATTTTATTATGCTCAAGCTTCTCTTTACCGGGCTGATCATCTATACGGCTTACAAATTCTTCTTCGGCCCGAATGCTATCGGCAAAGGGCGAAGTGATGACCGTAACCAAATCCGTTATGATGACCGCCAGCAAAAGTCACGTAATGGTGACGATAACGACGACTATATTGATTATGAGGAAGTGGATTAGTGGTTTGGGAACAAATCGTAGTTGCAAAGCAGATGCGACCATCAATCCTAAAGATTAAGAACACATCTTTTCAATTCATTTACCATAACGAGAAACACTTTTTTGGTTCTAAGAAAATATGGATCGATAGTTTCAATAAAGTGGAGTGCTCTGATCTTGAAAAGGCATTTATCGATTGTCTATTCAAACCTGATTATGCAGGAGGTATTGTTGAAGTCGCAAGAGCAATATATACATCCAAGGACAAAATAAAATTCGAAAGGCTCCTTGAATATACTCAGCGCTTTAAATCACAAGCCGTGATCAAACGATTGGGATTCCTTCTTGAAATACTCGAAATAGAATCAGGCATCACCAAGAAATTACAGGAATCGAAAACTGTAGTCCGCAAATAAGTTCGCCTCCAGTCAAAGAATACTTCCGCGGTTTTATAGTCCAACAACTTAAGATTTGTGAAATTATGGCGCAGCTATTTTTTTGGCGCGCAAGGCAAAAAACGTAGGCGATGCCTAAGCATCGGCGTCCCGGTCAACCGGGATTAACGCAGCGGGGTGGAAAAAGAGCAAGTCAGAAATCACAAATCTTGGGTTGGCGGACTATATACTTTCAATATCAGTCCAATATTGATTATTAACTGAGAATTCAGTTGTCTTTCCAGATGGATACCATTTCGTTAAAACCCGGATTAATTTTCTCTTAATTTAAGTTCAGTTTTAATTTTCTTCATTATATCAAATGGAAGAGGAACAAATGACCAACTCGTGCAAGCTACAGCGAATAACGCAATGTAAAATGATATATTATCTTTCGCTATTAAACCATAAATTGATATTGCCGTGAAAAGAGTTAATGCAATAACTAATGCTACTGCAATAGTTTTATTAACATTCAGTTTTGACTTTAATTGCAAAGTCGTTTTGGTATTTAAATCATTATTTTTCATCTCGTTTAGTTTTTTTAGCTTGTTGCCAACAGTGGCTATACGTAATGCGGGTTTTAGTGCTAAAAAAAAGATTATAAACATTAGAGTTTATTAACGTAAATTTTGTATGCCCCTGAATCATCTTTTTCGTCAGCTCTGCATCACGTCCTCACCTTAGTAGCTAAGGCTACTAGGTTCCGGGCGCTTTTTGATCTGACAAAAAACCTTAATCCATGGCCTATACAAAACCTACATTCATAAACTCTATTAACAAACATCACCATAAGCTGAAAGTAAAGTTCTTTAAACTCCGGCACTACGCATAGCTTGAGCCGTTAGCCCTGACTATGCCCCGGCGTAAAGATTTTACAGGTCAGTACGGTAAAGTCGTCCGGGTAAATATTCTCCCCTCTGAAGGCTTCCAGGTAGCCCATCAGCTTTTCGTTAAAATCAGTAGCGGAAAGCTTGTAGTTGGAGCGGACGAAGCTGTAAAGCTGCTCTTCATTGAGGTATTCCTCTTTCTCATTTTGCAAATCTGTCAGCCCGTCTGTAAAGGTGAGGACAATAGCCTCGCCATCCAGATTGACCTCCCCGACTTCCAACGCCGGGAGCTCAGGAAAGGAGCCAAGAATAGTGCAGCCCCGGTCTAACAGTTGAACCTGACCGTCATTAACTAATACCGGAGGGTTGTGCCCGGCATTGACATAGCTAAGGGTCTGCGTATGCATATCGTAAGCAGCAATGAAAAAAGTAATAAACCGCTCGCCCTTGGTGATGAGGTTGACAGAATGGTTAAGGTCTTTAACGAACTCGCCCAGATCTGCTTGCTTTTTGATGAGCGTATGGAAGTTGGCCTGGAAATTGGCCATGAGCAGGGCTGCAGCGACCCCTTTGCCGGAAATATCACCAATACAGAAAATGATACGGCCATTATCAAATTCCATGAAGTCGAAGTAGTCGCCGCCCACGCCATAGTGCGGCTTGTAGATGCTGTCTAGTTGATAGCAACTTTTATTAGGTAGCTGCTTGGGTATGAGCATACGCTGCATCTCGCCAGCCAGCTCCATTTCCCGCTTCAGACGCTCCTGTTCCAGTTGCCGCTTAAACAATCGCTTGTTCTCAATAGCGACGGCTACGATGTTGGTGATCGTGGTGATGAACTGCACTTTGTTGTACATATCATCCTCTTCGTTGAATCCCCCGATGAAGACGTAGGCAATGGATTTTTCTTTGTGCCTAACGGGGATAACCACATCAAACCGGCGGATGAAGGGATGTTCGGCGTCATCTACACTAATCAGGCGGGTGTATTTGTGAAACTGTTTGCTGACCTCTGCCGTAGGAATTTCCTTATCGATACCAATATGGGCTGTACACCTCCATTTCCCGGTTTCCTCGTCCTGAATGAAGAGGGCCATTTTCTTTACCCCGATTTCCCAACTGAGGAAGGAACGGTACATATTGAACAACCCCTCCGCCGATACATTATTGTTGATGGCTTGGGTAATGTTCAGCAACCGATTGATTTGAAGCTGTTTGAGGTTAAGCTCTCGCTCCAGCGATTCAATGCTTGACAATCCTTTTTTGAGTTCTGAGAAACCAGGCATGGTTATTTTTGTAGTTTTCCGGCTGTATAGCCGTCCAATAGAGAGTAAATATAGTAAACTCCGCTTCGGCACCTAAGGCCAATGTCAGATTTAGTAACCTGTTAACATGAAAATCTTTCTTTTCGAACCCTTTTTTACAGGCAGCCACCAACAATGGGCGGAGGGTTACAAAGCCCACAGTAGCCACAAAGTAACGTTGATGACGCTTCCGGGCCGACACTGGAAATGGCGTATGTTTGGCGGTGCACCGGAATTAGCCCACCGCTTTCGCGAAAGCGGCGTGCAACCGGACCTTATCCTTGCAACGGATATGCTGGACCTGTCAGGCTTTTTAGGGCAGGTACGCGACTTGGTGCCCGGGGTGCCTGTAGCACTTTATTTTCATGAAAATCAACTCACTTATCCCTGGTCACCGGCTGATCGGGATGTGCGGCAACAACGGGACCGCCATTACGCTTACCTAAACTATACCTCTGCCCTTGCTGCTGATTTGGTCTTCTTTAATTCCGGTTATCACCGTACCGCTTTTTTGGAGGCTTTGCCTGATTTTCTGCGTGCCTTCCCCGATACCCGTGGGTTGCAGCACTTGCCCCAACTGGAAGCTAAGAGCAAGGTGCTGCCGCTGGGATTAGACCTGAGGTCGCTTGACCTGAAGGCTGAAAAAACAGCAGGGCCACCGGTTTTGCTGTGGAACCACCGTTGGGAGTATGACAAGGACCCCGCTTCGTTTTTTCAGTTGCTCTTCCGTTTGCAGGAATCTGAAGTGCCGTTCCGGGCGATCGTGCTCGGAGCGAATTACCGGGGTGCACCACCGATTTTCGCAGAAGCAAAAGAACGACTGGCCGGCCAGCTGTTGCATTGGGGCTATGCCGAAAACCGCAAGGCCTACGCTCGTCTGTTGCAACAGGCTGACATCTTGCCGGTAACCAGCCGACAGGATTTTTTTGGTGGCAGCGCGGTGGAAGCCATGTACGCAGGTTGCTACCCTATTCTTCCTCATCGGCTGGCCTTTCCGGAGCACCTGCCTCCTGGCCTAAGGGCACAGTGCCTCTACAATACCCCCGACGAATTATACGAAAAAACCAAATCTGCGCTGCTGGGCGGGCGTGTAGCGGGAGAGCGGCAGGAAATATCTGATTTTGTAGCCCGCTACGATTGGAGTATTTTAGCCGAAGACTACGACAGAGCATTGGATCAGGCACAACATGATATTATAAAACACCCATAAACAGGACGATTTAGTCGTCTATACAACTCACTAGTATGAAAAAACTCCAGTACGAAGGGAAGGAAATGGCTTATCAGGTGGAAGGTAAAGGCACGCCAGTTGTGCTGTTGCACGGCTTCTGTGAGGACCATAAAATTTGGGAAGAATTTCAGCAAGACTTACGTGAAGAACCGCACCAAGTCATATTGATAGACCTCCCGGGGGCCGGTGCTTCTGAGGTTGTCGAAGGCCTTACGATAGATGGCATGGCTCAGCGGGTCCACGCTCTTTTGGAATCACTTGGTGCAGGCCCTGCAGTGCTGATCGGTCATTCTATGGGCGGTTACGTTGGGCTTGCTTTCGCCCGGCTGTTCCCGGAAGCCTTGTTGGGCTTGGGGCTTTTTCATTCTCACCCCTATTCAGACGAGGAAGAAAAGAAAGCTCTACGTCAGAAAAGCGTTGAATTTATACAGCGTCAGGGGCATATTCTCTTTGTGAAGCAGATGATCCCCGGCTTGTTTGCCGGCAATTTTGCCCGTAGCAATGCCTTCCTGTTGGAAAAGCTTATCTACCGCGCCGCTAAGTTCCCGAGTGAGGGTATCATTGCCGCCCAGCGGGCTATGATGGCTCGTATGGATGAAACAGATACCCTGCGCAATATTGAGGTGCCGGTACTATTTATCGTCGGCAAACAGGACGATACCATCCCGGCAGATAAAAATATGGCACAAACCCACCTGCCGGCAGTGGCATCCATTCATATCCTGGAAAAAGCAGGGCACATGGGTCACTTTGAAGCCCGAAAAGCGACGCAGCGTTATGTACGGCAGTTTGTCGCATTCTGTGAGGAGAAATCCCAGAGCTAATGGAAGCCTGGGACGTGCTACTCTTTATGGCAGCCATCGCGCCTGGCCTGCTCATCTGTTGGTATATCTACCGTATGGATAAATACGAGCGGGAGCAGCCATTCCCTCTTTTCGTTTCCTTCTGGCTGGGAGCCCTGGCTACGCTGGGCGTCATCAAGCTGGAAACATGGGCCACCTACACCTCCTGGCTACAGGGCGATGGAATCCTGGTTACCTTGTTTTCCTCTTTTATTGTGGTGGCGCTGACCGAGGAATTGGTCAAATACCTATGCCTTTATATTTACCCATACCGGTCCCGCTTTTTTAATGAGCCCATGGATGGCATTGTTTATGCTGTGATGATCGGGATGGGCTTTGCCACGCTGGAAAACCTGATATACGCCTTGCAGTATGGGCTGGAAACTATTATTTTACGCGCTTTCACTGCAGTGCCGGCGCATGCTGCCTTTGCAGTCATTATGGGGTACTATTTTGGAAAAGCCAAATTTGAAGAAAACCTTAAGATCCGCCGTAAGCGCCTGTTGTTCGCGCTGCTTGCTCCGTTGTTGATCCACGGCGTTTACGATTTTCTGATCTTGCAGGAAATTTATGAAGGCTTGATTGCCCTGGCATTGGTGGTCCTTGTAGCAAGCATCGTTTTCGCCAGGCAGCTTGTCTTGGAACAACGCGAAAATTCGCCATTCAAAGAGCCCTGAGCCTCCCTTCTTTAATAATCAAACGCTTTTAGGTAACTAATGCAAGCCTGATCTTCCTGCTCAGTGCTGGTTTTATTGATAAGCAACGTAAAGGCTGCTAGCATACGCTCAAAAAATCGATTTATTTCAGTCAGGATGTTGAAGGTAAATATGAAATAATATCCGTCCCGGTGCATTAAAGTTGAAAAAAAGTAAGGCAATATTGCTATTAAGGCAAATAAAGTATAAATTTATTGATTGAAATCCATACGGTGCTTTTATGCACTGGTCGAACAACACCTAAAAACCTAAAACGATGCCCCAGAAACGATTGCCCGCCCGGGCAGGTGTATATCTTTCAGCAGCCTTGCTGAAACAGGATTTGTCTTCAAACACTTATTCACTCACCTTTTCTTAGACCACCTGCCATGCCTTCTGCTACCAACAGTGAGCCTTCCACCTTGCAGCGCCTCGCGCAAGAGCTGGGCAAAGTATATGATCCGGCTAATTATCAGGGGGTGCTTCAACGTATGTACCCCGGTGGGCCTGTAGCGGAGCTTAGCAGCCGCCTGCCAGCCTTTCCGGCTAATTTTGCAGACCTCGAACTCCCCGCTCAGCTACAGGCACTCCGAACATGGGTAGAAGATGCCCGGAACCTTGACCTGAGCAGCCTGATTGATGATGCACCAGACTTTGCTCGTCGCTTCAATGACTACCTGGTCGCGGACTATCTCCGCGTCAACTGGACAGGCTTCTACCAACTGGCCAGCTTGCTGGGTTGGGTCCGTTTTGAACTGGACGAAGACAATCGATTCTTTGAGGAAGATCCTGTATATGGCCCGGAGCCCATTGCCTGGGAGAGCCTGCCCCGGTTTTTTACAGATCCCGCTGCGGTCTTCGCTGAAGCCGGGCACGGCTGGAGTACTTCTCAGTTTGAAAAACAATATCCTTTCCTGTTGTATCACCTGGGCGAATGGCTGAATGCACAGCGTTCGAAGGGCTTTCCTTCAGCTGATACCGAATGGAGAGCCGGTGGTGAAAAATTATATGTACCGCTTTGGGCTGCCGGGACAGGAGGGGTAGCTACCGACTTTGGGTTTGAGCTGTCGCTGCTGGACAACCGTAATGGCATTAAGGCGGTACCACAGGGCGAGGCTAGTGCGGGAACTGAAATCATTTTAACACAAACGCCAAATCTGCTGCTGCAGCTTCTACTGCAAGCCACCGTAGAATTGGAAGGGGGCTTCCAAATTGAAGTGCAGCCCAGCGGGGTCGGTCTGAAGTCCAGCAGCTCGGAAATAGCAGGTGAGGTCCTTGCGGGACTAAAAGCCTCCCGGCCTTCAGGGCGTCTGCTGCTGTTAGGGACACCGGCTGGCAACAAGCTGGACTTGCAGTCTTTTTCAGCGAAAGCAGGCTTGCGCATCGCCACCGGAGAACAGCTGGAGTTCCTGACGGAGGTAAGCCTGGAGGATGGGCGAATTCTGATTGTCAACGCTGGCAGCGATGGATTTCTCAATAACCTATTGCCAAAAGATGGCATCGCCGCTTTGTTTGACTTGACCATAGGCTGGTCCAACCTGCAGGGCATTTACTTCCGGGGCAGCGCCGGGCTGGAAGTGAAAATACCTGCTCATATCGAGCTGGGCCCCATAGAGATTCAAGGCATTAGCCTGGGCTTAAAACCCAAATTTGAGGACGGAAGCCCGCCGGCTTTCGAACTGCCCATGGGCACTGATGTCCAACTTCAACTGGGCCCTTTTACCGCCGTTGTCCAGGAAATGGGGATCAAGGCCTTAATAAGCTACCAGGAAACCGGGGGCAACCTTGGGGCGCTGGATTTCTCTATGGACTTCAAGCCACCTAAGGGCATTGGCCTGGCATTGGATACCCCAACCATTCAGGGAGGGGGTTACTTGTTTCTGGACTTCGAAAAAGGAGAGTATGCCGGAGTGGCAGAGTTGGTCATCAAGCAAATGGTGGCGGTCAAAGCCATTGGTATCCTCCAAACAAAAAAGCCGGATGGCAGTCCGGGCTACTCTTTCCTGCTGCTGATTACCGCGGAGTTTAAGCCCATACAACTGGGCTTTGGCTTTACCCTCAATGGCGTGGGCGGCCTGATTGCCATCAACCGGGGCATGAACCTGGATGCGCTGGCAGCAGGCGTACGTACCAATTCCATTGATGCGGTCATGTTCCCGGACGACCCTATTGCGGAAGCTCCACGTATTATCTCCGATCTCAACCAGTTTTTCCCGGTAGCAGAAGGGCGGTACACCTTTGGGCTGATGGCCATCATTGGCTGGGGTACACCTACCCTTATTGCGGTGGAACTGGGGCTGATTATTCAGGTGCCTGATCCGGTACAACTGGCTATCATTGGGGTGGTTCGGGTGCAGCTCCCCGACAAGAAAGCGCCCATCATCAACCTGCAGGCTAACTTCATCGGGGGCGTTGACTTTGAGAAGGGCGAGATGTTCTTCTTTGCCGGCCTGTTTGAGTCCAATCTGGCACAGTACCGGATTTCAGGAGAGATGTACTTCGCGCTCAACTGGGGCGATTCGCCCAACTTCCTATTTACTGTTGGTGGTTTTCACCCGGCATTCAAACCACCGCCCCTGCGTGCCATCAGCGGCAACCTTAAGCGCCTCACCATCAACCTGCTCCCCACCGATAACCCCCGGTTGACGATTCAGGCGTATTTCGCAGTGACGTCCAATACGGTTCAGTTCGGGGCGAGTGTCGACTTTTACTTCAAAGTGAGCAAGTTCAAGGTAGTTGGTTATCTCTACCTTGATGCCCTCTTCCGTTTCAGCCCGTTCTATTTTATTGTGGAAATTGGAGCAGGGCTTTCGGTTATGCTGGGCAGCAGCGAACTGCTGGGCATCCACCTTCGGGGTTCCCTGTCCGGGCCAACGCCCTGGCATATTAAGGGTACTGCCAGCTTTAAAATCCTGTTCATTAAGATCAAAGTGCGGGTCAGCAAGCGTTTTGGCACCAAGCAAAAAGAAATCCTGCCGCCCCGTCCGGCTCTGCCACTCCTATTGGAGGTATTACGCAATACCCAAAACTGGGATGCAGCCCTGCCCCGGGCTACGGCCCTTCAGGCTACCCTGAGAGCGCTGCCGGAAGAGGAGCTTATTTTGCATCCCGCAGGTCAGCTTACCGTTCGGCAGGACCGGTTGCCACTAGGGATGCGGTTTGATAAAATCGGCAACGAGCGGCCCAATGATTATCAGGGGTTCCGCTTTACAATTGAGCAATACGGTGCTGCTGCGCCTGTAAAGGACTTCTTTGCACCGGCTGAATTTATTAAACTAACCGACAGTCAGCGGCTGAGCCGCAATGCTTTTGAGCGCATGCAGTCGGGCCGGAGTGTGAAAGGCAGTACGACCTTGTCTACTTCTGCACAGAGCAATGCTGCGGTAGTTCGCAGTTACCGTTTTGAGCAACTGATAATTGACGGCCCCGATTTCTTCCTGCGCACCGCAGACCGGAGTATAGGGGATATGCAGCAAACCGATTACGACGTTTTCGTAAAAGGCAGCGCAGTCAGCCGGTCTGCTATGGGACGGCAGCAGGAACTGAAGCAGCGGGAACAGCAGCAGTCCGTAAGTACCAAGTCAGTGCCCTACAGTATTGTTGATCAGGCACGCTTGAAGGTGGTCACAATCAATGATAAAACCCTGCGCTACGATACGGAGGCTGAGGCCTTACAGGCCCTACGTACGCTGCAATCTCAAAAACCACAGTTGGCCCAGCGTTTGCGCGTCGTTCCAGCTACTGAAATACAAACACCATGAGTACGGCACAATATACCTTTCTGCCCTGGGCAAGGCAAGGCATCAGCAAAGACATTAATCAGCAGGATACCCTTGGCCCGGCAGCCGGGCAGACCGGTCGGGCTACTGTAGACGTCAGTTTGCGCCTGGAAGGGCTACCGGTTGGTGGTAATGCTTATCAGTTGGTCGATACGGTTACCGAAGACCCTGCACACCCGGGAAAACCCGTGTACAAAAAGGTGCAGATTATCGGTCCCGGGGACATCACCGGCATTAAAACGGAGGCTGTTGTACGTACTGAGCCCCGACCCAATGTGGGCAATTTCGAGCCCAATTACTTCCCCTACATTGAGTTCTACGAAGAGGATTTCCCATGGCGGTACACCCCCGCCAGTGAGCAAAATGGCAAGCTCCGTCCCTGGCTGACCCTGGTGGTACTGGAAGAGGCCGAGTTTGAGCGCCGCTTCCTGCCCGGCGCACCACTGCCGGTGATTACCAACGGTCGCCTCCCTATTGCCTTTCCTCCTGAATCAGAAACCTGGGCCTGGGCACATGTGCAAGCCAATAAACCGCTTTTGGCCGGTAGTGAAGCCACTGAGCTGCAAAATCTGGTGCATGAGAATCCCAACCTGGCTTCCGCCCGGTTAATATGCCCGCGAAGGCTCAAAGCCAATACCCGCTATACGGCTTTCCTGCTGCCTGCTTTCGAGCAAGGGCGGCTGGCCGGGCTGGGAGCTACTGCCGAACGTATCCTGGGCGAAGATATTCAGCTACCCTCCTGGGGGGGGCATCAAAATGACGAATACCAGCAGCTCTGGCCCGTCTATTTTGAATGGGACTTTCAGACCAGTGACCTGGCAGATTTTGAATACCTGGTCCGCCGTATTGAGGCCCGGGTGATGGAAGACCCCGTCGGGCGGCGCCCCATGGACATGCAACAGGCCGGTTATGAACTTTCCTATTCTGCACAAAGTGGTGTGCTCCGGGTAGAAGGTGCCCTGCAAATCATTGATGCGGATGATAGCCGGACGGATTTTATCGGTCAGGCTGAAGCACAGGACTTTATCACGGACCTGCAACAACTACTCAATTTGAATGCTCCATCAGAGTCTGGTGGGGACTCGGCTCCCACACCTGATCAATTACTGTTTACGGATGGGGAGGAGGATGACCCTATTGTCACGCCCCCTCTCTACGGGCAGTGGCATGCGGGTAAAAATCAGGTGGGAGACGGAAGTGATAAACCGTGGTTCCGGCAGCTCAACCTGGACCCCCGCAATCGTGTGGCCGCAGGGTTTGGCACCCTTGTAGTTCGTAAAAACCAGGATGCCTACATGGATCGCGCCTGGGAACAAGCTGCCGATATACTGGAAGCTCAGCGCCGTATCCGCCTGGCCCGCTTTTCTGCCGAAACCGCCCGGCGGCTGCAACAGTCTTACTTTGAAGGTATGGATGAAACTACCTATTCCGCTTTTTCTTCTTCTATGCATAGCCGCTCCCTCTTTCCGGAAAGTAATGCGGGCATGGAGGCCGTAGGGAAGACCATCCGCAGCCGGGTCCTTCAAACCAGTGAACTTTCAGATACGCTGGGCGATAGGCGGGGCGAACGGTCTCAAAAATTGGATGAAAAGTCAATAGCGGAGGATGAACTGACTGACCTGCAGCAGCAAATTCAGGATAAAGAGGGTGAAATCCTTGACAAAGAGAATCAAATCAATCAGTTAAACACTGACATCGCCCTATTGGATGGAGCGATTTCTGAACTGGAAGGAGAAATTGCAAACAAGAATACGAGTATTGGGGAGAAAGAATCTGACATCGCAGCTCTGGACACGGTTATTACGGGCCTGAATGCCGAAATTGCAAGTCTAAATTCGGCTATCTCAGCTCTGGAGCTTGACTTGGTAGGTGCTACTTTGCAGAGCGAAATCAACAGCTTGAATGCTCAGATTGCGACAAAAAAAGGAGAACGTACGGACTTAGTGGACGAGCGTACTGAAAAAACAGGGGAGCGCAACACCTTAAAAGGGGAGCGTGATCAGTTGGTCACAGAACGTAATCTGCTAATTACCGAAAAGGGGGAGAAAGAAACGCAGCGGGATACAAAAATCAGTGATCGGAACACTGCGCAGAACGAACTTGCTGTATTGAATAACCAACTGGCAGGTTTGATAATTGACGAGGAGGCTAAACGCGACGAAATTCGGGGTCTTGAAGAAGGAATTGCAACTTTGGAGCAGGAGATCCTTCGGTTGTCACGCCTTCAGTTACCCACGTCCACCCTTCGGCAGGATTACCGGAAGGTCGCTCGTGTGAATGGGCCCTTACTCCGGCGGGCAGACATCGATCAGGTGGGCCTGGACCCGATGGTGGAAATTGCGCTGGAGGTTGAAGATGAGGTAACCGGGAGCAGTAGTGAAAGGGTCACTACAGACTGGAAAGACTTTGAATGGGGAGCGGATACCTTTAAAAAGGTAGTGCTCGGGCCTATTGAAATCACAGAATTTCTTACGACTACTCCGAAGTTGGTTCGTTCTCAAATCCGGCACTTTATGGAGGCCTACAAAGGGCTGAATGAGCGACTGCGGCAGCTAATGGATGTCAAAACCCCGGATGCCAATATCCCCGATGTGGATACCCGCACCCGCCCGCTGCTGACCTATCCTGAATTCCGTGAAGCGACTTACGAAGCCCTGGCGAAGGTCTCCTCCGAACTCATGTTGCCAAATGTGCAGCACATTCCAATGGACACGTTCTCCCTTCTCGAGGTCAATCAGCGTTTTATTGAGGCCTATTTGGTAGGATTAAACCATGAGATGGCACGTGAGTTGATGTGGCGTGAATTTCCTACCGATCAGCGCGGCAGCTTTTTCCGGAGCTTTTGGGATGACACGGACAACCTGGCGACAACCTTCCCGCCCCCGGACATCGAACTATTGACCAAAATGGATGGGGCGCTGGGACAAAACCTGCCCTCTGGCGGACCTCCTCCCGACGATCCCAACCTGGTCTTCGTTATCCGCAGCGAATTGCTCAAAAAATTCCCCACTGCCCTGGTGTATATGCAAAAAGCAAAAAATATCAAAGCGCCACGGGGACTGACCACAGAGACTGACATTAATCATCGGCTGATGCCTGTTTTTCAGGCCAAGATTGATCCGGAAATCGCCTTCTTTGGCTTCCCCATCGATGCCGAAACCGCTATGGGCAGCGAGACTGATCCCGGCTGGTTCTTTGTAGTGCAGGAGCGTCCGGGTGAACCCCGGTTTGGGCTGGATATCACCGCAGAAGAAGTGGGCAGCACTTTCAATGATATTGAAGAATGGAACGATCTCGCCTGGCCGCACCTGGGTACTTTACCCCATGAGTTCCTTAGGGTTCAGGACCAAGACAGCCGGGCGCTCCCACCCGAAGAGGCTGCCCAAATTTATACCTGGGGCCACAACGCGGCACATATGGCCGGCATTTTGCTTCAACTTCCATTTCGCGCAGCCGTACACGCTACCGATATGCTAAAACTCCCGAATACCAATGGCTGAAATTAACCTGAATAATCTGAATACCCGTTTGTCCGGACTGGACGGCGGGCTGCCGATAGCCTTATTCCCTGTTAAACTGCAAACCCGGTTTGCTACAGCGCCAATGGTTACTGCTCTGGGCAGCGGCAATATACCTGCTCCTCAGGCCGGCGCTCCTCCCGTTGAACTTTGGGTGCGGATTTATCCTGATGATATTTTTGTGCATACCCACGAAGATCAGCTCACCGAAGAGGAGCTCACCGCAGCGGGGGAGTACTGGAATATGCTTTGGACGGTCGCCGGAGATGACAACCGGCAGACGCAACAAGCAGGTGCCTGGCGGGCTCTGGCAGAAGACTACGGACCGGTGCGGGCCCGGTATATCCTCCGTGAGACAAAGCCTTTAGGAGGGATCGATACGGAGGGTTTTCCCACTACAACGCCTCAGTTGCCAACTTTGGATACTGTAACCGATACCTGGTCGAAAGCGGCCCGTACTTACCTCTTGCCCGACCGCTTTGTGGTGAGCCTGGAACAAGAAGATATTCAACACCACTATGAAGGTAACCTCATTGCCAAGACACCGGATGGAGCACTGCGCCTCGGCCTTGATCCTGGCAGCGCTGACGAGTTTGAAGATACGCCCGAGGGGCGTCAGGTGCCGGAAAGCCTGAAGTGGTTAACGGACTTCCCCAAAGCGGTGGAAATGGGCATGGGCTTGCGTATACCCCTAAACAATTGGGCCGATACCAGCCGTATCGACCGGTTGACAGTACTGGGCTGGCGTGCGGGCGAAAGCCCGGAGGAGGGCAGTGCTGCCCTGAGCCGACTGTTGGAAAACCATCGCTTTAAAGTAGGTGGTATGGACCTGGCTGCTGTAGGCACTCCAACCAATAATACCCGGGAGTTGGCTGCTGAACTTCGTGTGGAAGACCGGGACGCCGAAGACAGTAGTCCCAATGAGCAGGGCAGCACCGGCAGTGATGCAGTGCAGATGGCCCGGGCTCTGGGGTTGCCGGAAGATACCTTCGCTGAACTTGGGCATAGCGACTTGGAGAGTATCGCTAATGCCCGGAAAGTACACGAACTTTTATTCGAAGTGACTTTAGGCCAGGCACTGGACTTTTGGCAGCCTGGTTCCGGTGCGGAGGTAAAGGAAAATCTAAAGAATCATTTTGTCAATTGGGTGAGCGGGCGCGGGCATTTACCTGCTTTGCAGATTGATGATCAGCCCTACGGGATACTACCGGCTTTGCCGTTCAAAGCCATTGAAGCCGAAAATCCTCACGCTGAGGGGCACTTCCTGCGCCGGCTTTGGGATAATATCCTATGGCCATTGCACAATTGGTACACCAGCAAGGTGGGTGATGTGGCGCATATTGAGCGTGGTATTAGCCCGCGGGAAGCTCAGTTGAAACTATTGGCTATTTTGCAATTGCACCCCACAAGCGTTGCTTACCGGCAGCGCTTTGCCCTGCGGCCGGAGGTACAGGGTAATGAAGCGCTGCGGAACGCCTTTTCAGTTGAAGAGGGTGATCCACGTGTCGAGAAGATTCCAAGTGTCCAGTCCCAACTTGATGCCAATGAACTTCCCACCATTGAAAATATTGATGGTTTGTTGTTTGAAACACAGGCCCGCCCATTGCTTTGGGAGGCCGAAGAAGAGGGTGATTTGATTGAAGCAGCGGATGAAGATACGCTAATGGGTACAGCGGGTGGCGTTTTGCCTCCTTTAGCCGATACCGGGAAGCATTATCTGCAATGGTTAGCGGATGTTAATTTGGCAACCCTGGCAGAGACCAGCCCACCGGGAGATGAACCTCCTTACGCAGTGTTGTACCACTTGCTGCGGCACCGCCTGCTGCAGCCTGATGGAGCGGCGGCTCAGTCATTACTGCAAGAAATTAAAGACTGGCCGGCACCTTACCTTCGGCGTATGGTACAAGAACATCTCGACTGTTGTACTTATCGGCTCGATGCCTGGCTGAGCAGTTATGCAGGTCTAAGGCTGCATGAATTACGTTCGGCAAACCCGTCAGGGGTTCATATCGGAGCCTGGGGGTATCTGGAAAATTTAAAACCAGAGACGCGTCCGGCTGAGTCGGAATATATCCCCGCGCCTTCCTTGCGCCATGCTACTGCGGCTGCGGTATTGCGGAGTGGTTATCAGAACAGCCGTTCGAGCGGTACCAGCGACAACCTTTTTGCTGTAGGACTGAGCTCTGGAAGAATGAGGAATGCATTATTTTTACTGGAGGGCGTGCGAAATGGACAAGACCTATCGGCACTGCTGGGCTACCGTCTGGAGCGGGCTATGCAGGAGTACCGGAGCGGAGGGGTACCCAAATTAGCCCCATTCATTCAGGATTTGCGTGAAAAATATCGCTTTAAGGTTATCCCGGTAGTCGCTACGGAGCAAAATAGTGCTCCGGACACCGAGGAGGATCAGGCACAGCGGGTAATTGACGCGGTCGATCTGCTCGAAGATGAAACAGAAGATTGGCGGTCGGTGGTAAGCGATGATGCGGAAGCTGACCTGGCCCCCATTCTTGCTGATTTGGCTAATCAACTAGATAGCGTTAAGGACCTGCTTGCAGCCGAGGGAGTATACCAATTAGTAGACGGGCAGGTGGACCGCGCCAAAGCGGCGCTTGATGCTATGACGGATGGCGAGCAACTGACCCGTCCGGAGCTGGTCGATCAGCCGCACAGCAGTTTACCGCTGACTTTCCGGATGGGGATACTGTTTCAGGATCGCCCGCTGCCGGTTACTGGCGGTGCGCCCCTTTCGCCCCGTGCACTGGTCAGCCCTAAGCTGAACCGGTGGCTTTTTGATCAGTTGCCGGACCTTACCTTTATCAAGGTGCGCGTACGATGGGCAGCCGGAACCGAGGAGAGTGGCAATCCGGTCTTCGAGGCTATGACCCTGCCTATTCGGAACCTGCTCATTGAGCCTATTGACTTGGTTTATATGATGCATCTGCAGCGGGAAAATCCTGATACCAGCGAACTGCGGTACCGAATTGAACGCGTGGTGCGCCAACAAAAGCGCCTGCCGCTCACTACTCGCATCCAAATTCTGGAGCAAGACCGAACCGGATTTGACGCAGGTGATTATACCCTGTTTGCGGTAGAGCCGCTGGCGGCCGGATTGGGCAAACTATTAATGGAAACGCGGAGCCTGCGTCCGGAAGATTTCCTGACCCCCAATGACGAAGCAGCTGGTGAAGCCAGCGCGCTTTGGGCACCTGAGTTTCTGCGCCGTCAAATGCGTAATGTTGTCCTGAAGATGGAGGACATGGAAGGGACACTGGGCAATGCCCTGGATAATGCTGAATCGCTGCTGAACAGCCTCCCGGGCAATGAAAGCCATCCGCAAATGGAGCAACGCCTGCGGTCTATACGGGAAGACACCTTCTTCTACGCGGGTTTGGGCTGGGTGAAAGCGGTACCGCCTGCCATAGACCGTCTTGATAAACTTACTTTGGAGCAGGAAATCAGGCGTTGCCGAAATATCCATAACGATGCCCGGCAACGCATGGCAAAAGCCCGCCAACAGTGGGCAGCCAACAGCACACAGCTGCTATCCGATCTAATGCGGCAGCCGCCACCCGGAATGGATGTTGCCGAAGAAGTGGCACTTCTGGAATCCGTCACGGAGCTGCTGTTTGGCCGGTTCTACCGGATATGCCCTGGCTTCCGCCTACCCGTGGCTGGTACCTTGGAGCAGTCTATGAACGATACGGAGCTTAAGTCCTCCACCAATGATTTTGCGATAGAGAAATGGCTGCAGACGCAGGCGCCTTTACGTCCCAAAATGGACCTTTTTTACCGCAGTAATATGCTTACTGAACTATTTGGCGGCACCAAAGAGAGCGACGGCTTTGCGCTGCTGCAACTGCCGCTCCGGGAAGGGAAAGCAGGGCCATGGGTCGGTCAGGAGTATGGCGATTTTGTACCCCATGGTGATACACTGGCGATGACACTTGAGCTACAGGAAGACTTTGCTTTCACCAACGGTACCTTTTCCGGATTACTGATTGACGACTGGCAGGAACTCGTTCCGGACCCGGAGATGAATACGGGCATTGCCTTGCAGTACGATCAGCCGGATACGGAGGCACCCAATGTGGTGTTGCTGGCCATGACCCCCCGGCAGGGGGCAGGTTGGGACTGGCCGACGCTGCAGGACGCTGTACTTGATAATCTCCATTTGGCCAAGCTCCGGGGCGTGGATCCGGATCTGATTAAAAACAGTTTCCTGGATCAGCTTCTGCCGGCGGTATTAGGTCCGGTAGAGACAACAGAAGAAGATGGGGTGTTGCAATACGAAGGTTTGTTGTTTGGTCCGCCACCCGGAGCGCCACGGCGCCTTGTACCTAAACCGCCCCTTGAAATTGAAGATGAAGATTTAGCAGACATAGACCTCGGCAATACCATCAATTAACCCAAAAGACTATGGCAAATCCAATACTCTGGAACCGGTTGGAAACTCGCGCCCGCAGCGAACGCTTTGACGAGAACCTGGGCAATCGCCTCTATGACCCCTACTGGATTTTATGCCGGCAATGGCAAACCGGTGAATTTGAAGGTACCGACAATGGCTCTCCCGCGGAAGTGCGGGTAAAGTGGCAGCAATACCCTTTTAAGCAGTTATCTGTAGATGGCAATGCCCTGGTAGATTATTCCAACCATCAGCCCATGGAAGCTGAGGTGGAGCGCGTGACGGTGCAGCCTGGTATTCCGTTGCGGATAGAAATGGGCAGGCAATTGCAGCGGATGCTCCGTAAAGCACTGGGCAATGCAGCAAATACGATATTGCAGGGATTGCGGCAAAATGCCGAGTTGCAATTTCAGCTGCCGGAGACGGGCACAGTGCCGGATCGTCAGCGTAATGCGCATTTACTTAGCAATCACGGATTGCAGACCTGGGTGCACGCTGCAGTACAAACCGGAGCACTGGATGGCGGCGCACTTTATGAAAAAATCCGGAGCGGGCAATCACTTTCTGATTTTCTCGACAGCAGTAACGCTGCGGCCGATAGCGTTGGAGCACAATGGGTAGCTTGGTTTGACGAGCAATACAATCAGCCGGTTGATGAAACGAAGGATGCCTGGCGGCCCGAGCGCATGGAGTACCGCTTTCAGGCGCACCTCAAAGCTAAAAACGGTGCCCCGGTACAACTTGGAGCGGAGGAATACTACGAAGGGCGGCTCGATTGGTATAGTTTTGAAGTTGCGGCGGCCGGGCGGGGCAGCCGGGACGATGTACAGGAACCTAATATCCGGCATTTAATTCCCACCGAAGTGGAATACCCTGGTATGCCCGCCGCCCGATGGTGGGAAATGGAAGACGGTATGGTCAACCTACTGGCACTGGAAACCGGAGCAACCCAATCGGGGCGCCTGGCGCTGATGGAGTTTGGGCTAATGTACAGCAACGACTGGTTTATGCTACCGTTGCGGGTACCTGGCGGTGGATTGCTTGATGTGGAAGAACTGGAGATCAGAGATGTCTTCGGGCAGTGGTCTACCGCCAAGCATTACCGGGATACGCCCGGAAGCGCAGCGTGGAACTTCTTTGGCCTGACCGGGCCCGGCGATACCGATAGCCGGTACGATAAATACCTGCTCTTGCCTGCTGCTGTACTTGACCTCAAAGAAAGCAGCGCTCAGGAAGAAGTTTATCTTGCCCGGGACGAAATGGCTAATATGGTCTGGGGTATTGAATATTATGTATCAGACGGGATTGATGGCCGGCGGGAAGGTAATGTTGCGGCCCTGGGTACAGGCACTTACCTGCAAGCCTTGTCCGATGAGGTAACGGGAGAGACGCCACCTGTCCTACCCCAGGAAAATGAAGCACTGATCCGTTATCAGCTTGCCACAGATGTACCAGAACATTGGATCCCCTTTAAAGCCGCGCGTATTCCTAATGGGAATGGAGCCATCCAATTGCAACGGGCAGCGATGCCCCGCGTGCACCCTGGTTTACCCATAGCGCGTATCCGGCCCCGCACCAGCCTGTTGCGCTATGGCCTGGACAAGCCCAATTACACGCCATTCTTCATTCCGGAAGAGGAGGTGCCCAAAGCTGGTGTCCGTGTCTCCCGAACCTGGCAGCGTGCCCGCTGGCAAAATGGGCGCGCATCCTTGTGGAGTGGCTTCCGCAAGCAGAATGGCCGCGGACAGGGCAATAGCGGCTTGCGCTTTGACGGGCTGTTTGAGAAGGATTAATATAAGCCCGGTTATGTCTGTTTTGAAGGCAATACCAGCCTGCACCTTGTTCCAAATACGACGGGGTCAGGGTGATTTGTCGTTACATCCCTTTATCTCAGGTTACCATAAGGAGAGTATCTGTTTGTTGACTACAATCCTTCCTTCTGATGAAAAACATTCAAGTAACCCTGCTTCTATTCCTCCTGCTGTTTTTTTGGGCTCCGTTGGCGTCTTTTGCCTCTGAAAAAACACTAACCTGGACGTTTCCCCTCCCGAGGACACACACCGGCATCCTGATTGGAAATGGTATTCAGGGGCTAATGGTCTGGGGGCTGGACAACCAACTGAATGTAACTGTGAGCCGGGCCGGTTTCTGGGATCATAGAGGCGGAAAGCCTTTTGGAGCCACCACCAACTTCAAAACTGTAAAGCGGTTTTTGGAAAACGGGCAACAGGATTCCTTAAAACTGATTTTCAAAAACGAAAAAAAGGAAGGCTATCCCAACCGCCCCTATCAGCTGGGGGGCGGCAGGCTGGAATTGCACTTCCCCGAGGGCTTCGTGCTCCAAACCGGCACCCTGAACCTCCACACGGGAAAGCTGGAGGTTAGGATTAAGGCGCCGGATGGCGCACTAAGAACGATTGATATTGGGCAGGCGGTGCCTGAGGAAATCGCCTGGATCAGGATGGAAGCAGCACTACTGGCTGATGTTGACATTAAATTGATCGCAAGCTACGACCATCAGCAGGTCAAGGCAGCACTTTCTGAGATTGGCGTAGCGCCACCTACCCGGTTTTCCACTGCAGTACCATCTGTTGCCGGATTCACGCAGGCTCTTCCGGATGACCCTGCACTTTCGGTGGCCTATCAGAGAAAGGAAAACCATGTGGTACTTAGAACAGTACTGGGGGAGACATCCGAACGCGTCCTAATCGCTTCCTTTCAGGATATCGACCTAACAAAACTGGACAAACAATCTACAGATTGGTGGACGGTCTTTTCCAAAGGGCTGCCAAAGTTGACCATCCCGGATCCAAAACTACAGGAGGTTTATGATTATGGGCTTTACAAAATGGGGGGCGTGCACCCGCCGCATGGAGTACCCGCTACTTTACAGGCTGCCTTCATGGAAACGCAGCGTATCCCTCCCTGGAGCAATGACTACCACTTCAATATCAATATCGAAATGATCTACTGGCCGGTCCTGGCTTCTGGTAAATTCGAGCATTTGACTCCGCTTTGGGAAATGCTAGAAAGGTGGATGCCTACGCTGGAAGCAGCGGGCAGCTACTTTTATGAGAATGATAAAGCCTTGCTTATGCCCCACGCTGTGGACAACCGGGGGCATGTGGTGGGCAACTTCTGGACCGGTATGATCGATCAGGCCTGCGCTGCATGGATGGCACAACTGGCGTGGCTGCAGTATCAGCACACACTGGATGAGAGATTGCTGGAAGAAGTCGCCTTCCCATTGATGCAAGGTACCTTCGAGGGCTACCATGCTATGACCGAAAAAGCAGCAGATGGTACCCTAAGCTTGCCCGTCTCTGTAAGCCCGGAGTTCAAGGGCGCAAGGCCCGATGCCTGGGGCAGAAATGCTTCTTTCCAGCTGGCCGCCTACAAAATGACCGCAAAAAATCTGATTGCAGCAAGCAAAGTACTCAACCAACCGGTAGATGACCGCTGGAAAGCCGTATTGGATAAGCTTCCGGACTACGCTATCATCGAGGGGCCAAAGGGGCTGGAGTACCCGGAAGACACGAGCAAGCGCATTGGCCTTTGGGAAGGAATGGACTTGATTGAAAGCCACCGGCACCATTCTCACCTGGCAGGAATATATCCCTTCCAGTCCTTTGACCCGTTTGATGAAAAACATGCTTCCATTGTCCGCCATTCCGTTAATCAATGGATAGCGGAAGGGGCTGGCAAATGGTCGGGCTGGTGCGTCCCGTGGGCGGCGACCCTCCATGCAAGATTGGGCAGTCCGGATGGAGCTATAGCATGGCTGAATTACTGGGAAGACAACTTCACCAACCTGGGCAGGGGGACCCTGCACGATGCCAGCCACAAAGGGGTTTCGCTCATCAAACCCGGCATTGGGCCTGACCTGCGCGCCGATGCATTGACCCCCATCGATTGGAACAGCGTGGATTTCATGGAAGAGCATAACGAAATCATGCAGTTGGACGGTGGTTTTGGCGTGCTTGATGCCATTCACAATTTATGTTTCCAGCAGCGTGATTCGGTCCTTCATGTTCTCCCATACCTACCTGCCAAATGGAGGGATTTTGAGTTCAAAGGCCTGCATACGGCGGGTGGCTTCGTTATTGCCGGCCGGGTGGAAAATGGTAAAGTGGAGCGTATCGAGATTGAAAGTAAATTTGGAAAGCCTCTGCTTGTACAAACACCCTTTTACAAGGGCTGTCGGGTTAATGGAGTAGAGCACGATAACGCCTTGCTTAAGCTGGAAACAGCTGTGGGGGAGAAGTTTATTATTCGGCCTGTTGAGTGAGAGGCGAGGGAGCTGAATTACCTATGACGTTGGAAAAGTAAGTAAGGCTGGCACTTCGCTTCACTGCTCCTGTTTCCAGGGGCAGCGCCTTTCCACTTCTACACCAATTCCCCCAGCACCGGCGTGCCCATCTTTCCCGGGGACTGATTAAACAAGCGGGCGTAGGCGTCGTACAGCTCTGGTAGTTGTGCCTGAAAAGCCTCGGGCCAGTTAAAGAAGTGGACAACACTTACCGGGCGCAGCGGGATGGGGTCGAGGTTGATCCAATTTTGGATCCAGGTCTGACTGAACCCGCTGATTTGCTGTAGCTCGAGCCAGTGGTCTTCGTGTAGGGACGGGAAGTCGAGCCCGGGGCAGGAGCGTTCGAAGACCTTAGCGTATTCGTGCAGGCCGATGTTGTAAAAATCATTTGGCTCCAGGAAGCCTTTCATCAGCTGTTCAGCGGAGAAAAGGATGGCGCCATCTTCCTCGTAAATTTCGGAGGCGTGGTAGTTTTTCGGGTACTGAGGGGAAGGGAAAGGCTGGGGAAAAAAGATGAGGTGCTCAAATTTAGGCAGTAGGAAGTCCTTCCTGCCAAAGGTCATCTGCACGGCGCAGATCGCTGCTACGGCTTTGAGGTCTTCGGTGACGGTCTCCATGCCTTTTGCCATGAAGTCGTTGGCTTCCATATAGAGGCGTACCCGGCGGCGGAAGCGGAGCTTTTCGGAGTCGGCCAGCCGTTGATAGTAAGGCAGGTGGCGCTCAAGGAGTACGCGCAATTTGGGGGGCATATCCGGCGGACGGCGGGTCCACCACCACCAATTGATTTGTGGGCTGAGGATATAGATAAACGCCAGCGCAACCACAAGGGGTACAACGTAGATACTGTTCCGGGAGTCTACCTCCCAAGCCAGAAAAAGGAACAGAATAGCTCCGAATACAAAGGGAATGGATAAAATGCGAGCTGGCATATTCTGATTTTTGGGGGAAATTTACGAAATCCAGCTAACACTTGCCGAGAAAGGGTATTTCATTAGACATTATGCGGAAATGGTTGCTAATTGGCAAAAGACGAGTTTTACCTTTAGTAAATCATTCCGCATAATGTCTATTACCATTGCAAAAAAAGACCGTTATGATAGTCGAAGCCCTTGCCCGATATTTTCATTTCATCAGTATCCTAGTCATGGTCTGCGCGATTGCGGGGGAAGCCTGGCTGATCAAGCCACGCCTGCAACGCCGGGCGGTAAAGCAGTTGTTTGTGCTCGATAGCGTATACGGGTTGAGTGCCTTGTCCATTGTTGGCGTTGGCCTGCTGCTTTGGTTTGGGGTAGGCAAACCGGACGGGTACTACACGTCCAACTGGGTCTTCCACCTCAAGCTGGGGCTCTTCACAGGGATGGCGGTGTTATCCATTTGGCCAACGGTTTTCTTCTTCAAAAACCGGAAAGGAGATAGTGCAGACTGGGTGGAAATCCCGTCCCGAATTCTTATAATGATTCGACTGGAGCTTCTATTGCTGTTGTTTATTCCGCTCTGCGCCACCCTTATGGCGCGAGGGTTTGGGCAAATAGAAGGATAGCGATATCTTTTGAGGGGCTCAAATTGTTATTGGAAAAAGCCTCACACCTATGATCTATTACAGAACGAACGATAACTGGTTTGGTGACCTGGGCCATTTGGCCAAAAGCTGGACGATGGTCCGTATTATGCGCAGTGTACTGCTCATTGGCGTTTACGCCGCGGCGGTCTGCGTGACGATCGAGTGGCTTGACCTTGGGCAATACGTCGACCTTAATACCTCAGTCTTTTCACTGCTCGGTGTCATCCTGAGTATATTACTGGTCTTCCGTACCAACTCGGCCTACGACCGCTGGTGGGAAGCCCGCAAGCAATGGGGCGCTTTGGTCAATAATACCCGTAATCTGGCCATCTACGTTCATAGTATGTTCCCACAGGATAATACAGCTGTCCGCCGGGTTATGGGCAAGCACATAGCCAACTTTTGCCTGGCTTTGGTGGAACACCTGCGGGAAGGTACTCAACTGGACCAGTTGATTTACCTGACCGAGGAAGACCGGAAGGAATACGAAACGAAAGCGCACGTGCCCAACCACATCGCCCTGCAAATCTTCCAGCGTTTGGCAGAAGCCCACCGCAATGGCGAAATCAACGAGGGCGACTACATCAACATCAAAGCGCAGCACCAAAGCCTCCTAGATATCCTGGGGGCTTGCGAGCGGATCAAAAAGACGCCCATTCCTTTTTCTTACGCTGTATATCTAAAAATCTTCATTACGGCTTATGCGGTCCTGCTGCCCTTTGCCTTGGTCAATGCTTTCCATTTGATGAGCATCCCGCTGTCGATGTTTATTTTCTTTGCCCTGTTGGGGGTAGAGCTCCTGGGTGAAGAAATCGAAGACCCCTTTGGCCTGGACTGTAATGATTTGCCAACGGGAGACATGGCGCACACTATCAAGGGCAATGTCTTTGAAATCCTGGAGGCGCGCCATCCGGTGGATTCCAGGGGACGGGAGCTGTATGAGAAGGTGTTTTGAGCGTATTGGGACTATAGTAATCGGTTTGCACTACACTGACCCAACGCATCAAAGCTAACAGCGAAAAAGTAAAATATGAAGCAAGCGACCTTAACAGGCAGGGTATATGTACAGCAAAATGGACTTCAAAAGGGCATAGCCGGAGTAAGCATTTCCAATGGTGAACTGGTGGTGGAAACAGATGCAAATGGTCGTTACACGCTACCCCTGCCTGAGGCGGAAGGCGTCATCTTCCTCACCAAGCCCGCAGAGTACGAGCTGCCGCTCAATGGGTACAATCAACCGCAGTTTTTTCACTTCATCCGGCCAGAAGGCAGCCCAAATAATACCGAGTTGGAACACGAGGGCTTTGCCCCGACCCCTCTGCCGGAGACGGTCGACTTCGAGCTGCTGCCAGGTAAAAAACAGGACCGCTTCCGCACGGTTTTTTTCGGCGATATACAGCCCAAAACGGAAGAAGAGGTGGGGTTCTTTCAGCAATTGATGGTGCAGCACTTAATCCATCAGCCAATGGACTTCTTCGTGCCCCTCGGCGATATCGCTTGGGATGGACTTGCTCTTTACCCACAGCTCCGGGAGGCTTTGTCTGGTATTGGGAAACCCTACTACACCGTCTGTGGCAACCACGATATCAATCTGAAAGCGTCAGATCCAGCCTTCAGCCGCGAGACTTTTCAGCGCTACTTTGTACCAACCTATTATGCCTTCGACTACGGGGAGGTGCACTTTGTAGTGTTGGACGATATTGGCTACACCGGCTGGGATAAAGCAAATAACACCTCCGGCATCACGCAGGGGTATCTATCCGACCGTCAGCTCGACTGGCTGCGCAATGATCTGGCGACGGTCGCTGAAGACAAGTTGGTGGTACTGCTCATGCATATCCCGATCTACACGGATATTCTGCCTGCTGACACCTACCGCAATATCCAAAACCGGGATGACCTCTTCGATACTTTGAGTCATCGCAAGAAAGTGCTGGCACTGGCTGCCCACACCCACTTTGTGGAGCACGTCGACCTGCGCAATGCGGGGTGGTCTGGTGATGGTATCTTCCAGCACCTGGTTTGCGGAGCTGCCTGTGGAGCGTGGTGGAAAGGCCCGCGCGGCTGGTCCGGGCTGCCCGTACGGCTGGGCATGGACGGCACGCCCAATGGATTCTGGGTTTTCGACTTTGATGGGAATACGTATAATTATCGCTTTCAGGCTGCCGGACTACCCGCACACGAACAAGTCGGGCTACGTGCACCAATGAATGGAACACTATCGGCTTGTACGGATGGGGAAGAGGTGGTTGCAAATATCTATGCCGCCAGCTACGAAGCGGTGGTGACCTGCCAAATCGACGACAGCGTACCTTTACCGATGGAGCGTACGGTGGTAAAGGACCCGCTTGTCCTTTACTTCCTCGAGCAGTATGCTGATGACTACACTCATTGGATTAAGCCCCGGGACTGCGCCCACTTGTGGAAGGCTCCCCTGCCCGATGATTTAGAGCCCGGTGTGCATACCCTTACCGTTTTGGCGCTGGAACCGGACGGGCGGAGGACCACAGGGAAGCATAGTTTTTCTTTTGGTGACAGAAATGAATGATACGACGACGGTTGGAAGACCTGTTACCTTACCACTTTTTGCCGTTGCAACACTTTACCCTCCGATTCCAGCTGCAATGTATATAACCCGGCAGGCTGCGCCCGCATATCCAGGCTGAAGGTATAGGGGCTGCCTGCAGAAAGCACCTTGGTGTGTACAACTTGCCCTAAAGCATTGCGCAGGGTGATCTGACCTGAGCGGCTGTTTTTGAACCCGGACACCTGCACCGTTAAGGTTTCCTGTACCGGATTAGGGAAAGCAGTTAGCTTTGGCTGTTGCGCTGCAGCGGAAGTTGTACTGACCATAATTGAGTCCAGTGTGGTGATTTCCACATCATCAAAGTAGAAGCCATCGAGCTGGATGAAGTTATCAGACTGCATCAGAAAGCGTATAGTGACGGACTCGCCAAGATATTCGGTAAGATCAATTTCTTCCTCCACCCATTCGTTTTGTATGCCTTCGTAGATAGGGCCTTCGGGTTGGAAACCACCGTTGCCCGTGGTGGTGTAGCGGCCACAGAGGGGTATCCAGGAGTTGCCCTCATCGGGAGAAAGTTGTACCTGAGCGTAGTCATAACTTTCCTCAGTTGCCCACTTCGCATTAAAACGGAGATAGGCTTTTCCTTCCTCGGCGCTCAGTAAAACACTTTCATTCAGCGTAAGGATGCTGGTCACTCCGGCGGGGTAATTGCTAAAGGGGCTATCGGTGTAGGAGCTGGGGGCAGAAACAAAGTCCTCCGTAGTCAGGGCCCAGGTACCGTTAGTGGTCCAGTTGTCTCCGTTTTCCAGCGGGTCAGAGAATACAGTTGTGGATTCTCCATGCAGGTAAATTTTGCTTAGGGTATCACGGTATACGTAACCACCATAATCCAGGGCAATAGCAAAGCGCACTTCTTCTTCGATGCCGCTTCCGGGCATTACCATATAATCGAAGCTGTACGCTGCACTCTCCAGTAGTTCCAGCTCCAGATTCTGGGGTGGAGAAGCGACGACAACGTTAGAACTCCCGGCAGTAACCGTAAGTACAGCACTACCTTCTTCCAAGCCAAAGCGCTGCACTTCGAGGGGGATCGTTCCCTGTAGCGCACTAAGGGTTTGTGGGGTATTGTCCCGGACTTCCAGGTAGTAGTGTACGAGGTTAGCCATCGTTAGGTTTTGCCAAAGCACACCCTTATTTAGGCGGTCGATAGCGGAGGCAGGTGGCCAAAAGCCAAAGGTGCCCGGACCTACTTCGGGGGTGTATGAGTACGCTTTATTTTTGGTTTCCATCTCTCCGTACATCCAGTCGTCACTACCTCCATTGACGACATAGCCTACCGTTTCGGTACCCGTGCCCAGTCTGTAATCGTTGTACCGGTTCATGACATTGCCCATACCTTTAAACAAGGCATCTTCGCTAGTGGGCACATCGTTATACCCCCAGGGGTGGATGAGCAGGTTGCCGAAGGTGTGGTAATTGAGCACAATTTGAAAGTTATGCTGTTCGCAGAAGGCTTTTGCAGCCTGGGTTTCCGGCTCTGAGAAGGGCGCATCGCCCCGGAATACCTGACTGTTGGGGTCAGGGGAGGAGCCACTGTTGTCAAAACCCCATTCAAACCCGTAGTTACGGTTGAGGTCTACGCCAAAGGTGTTGCCTCCAAATGGGCGCCGGTTTTTGCGCCAAAGCCCCCCGCCCTGGGGCATAATTTCCTCATTGTACACATATCCATCCGGATTGAGGCAGGGGATGAAGTACATCGCTGTTTCATTAACCAGGTATTGCACCTGAGGGTCAGAGTCATAGTTTTCGAGCAGGTACCACAGGTAAAAAATCACTTGAGAGAGACTATTGGGCTCCCGGGCATGGTGAAGTGAAGTGTAGAGCACCCTGGGTTCGTCTTGTTCGTCTGTAGCAGCATTATCAGAAACCCTTAGCCAGTAGATGGGTCGCCCTTCAAAGGTGTTGAAGGTGTCAATTGGCGCTACGGGTGTGATGAGGTCCGGAAACAGCTCTGCCATCTGCTCCAGTTCAGTAAGCATCTCTTCGTAGGTGAAGTAGCCTCCCATACTGCCATCTACATAGTTTTGGGGCGTGATAATATCCGCAAACGGGTCACTTTCCAAACAGTTGTCATTACGGGAGTTTGGTAGTTGAGGCTGATTTTGGTAATAGCTACCTACGTCTTCAATGGCGATTCGGTAGGGAATGCCGGCGGCATCGAGCAGTTGAACCTCTCGCTCTGAGAAGTCATTGACCAGGAAAGCACCAGGGCGTATGATACCGTGGTCGGTCTCTAGTCCCAGTGCACCGACTTCCTGTACGCTATGGCGGGACAGGTCTACTCGTACACGGTGATAAACAGATTGTTGTGCAGAAAGCAATTGAGCTCCGAAAAGGAGCAGGGCGAAGGGTAGTAATAGCTGCCTCATGTGATCGTTTTTTCAATAGAGGTTATGAATACAGGTTTTGTGTAGGCTATGGATCCAGGTTTTTCGTCAGATCAAAGAGCGCCCGGAACCTCGACTTCAGAAAGGGTCCCTTTAATTCCCTTTCTTCGTGTAAGCTACGAAGGTGAGGACGTGATGCAGAGTCTGGCCCTGTGGAATTTGCAAAGCAAGCTATTCCACAGGGCTGGCGGAAAAGATGATTTAGGGGCATACAAAATTTGTGTTCATAACCTCTAATAATCCTCAACGAACATAAGACAAAAATCTGGCACACTGGTTAGCGGGAAAATTCGTTTTGGACAAATGGGTTGCAGAAAATTAGTTATTCTTCCCGGATCAGAGCGGAAACTCGCATGGAGCGGAGTGCTGGTGGCAGCGCCGCCAGCAACCCGATGGCAGTGACGGTGACCGCTACAATTGCAAAATCTATAAAGCGTAAGCTGATTGGATAAGCTTCCACGATAAAATTGCCGGGAACGGTAATCAAGCCGATATACTTCTGGGCAGCGTAAAGGCCCAGTGCCAGCAAAATACCCATACCTAAGCCCAGCAGGCTTAACAGCACGCCTTCTGCCAGAAAAATATTTCGGATGGTGGTCTTCAATGCGCCCATAGACCGCAGAATCGCAATGTCCGGCTGCTTTTCCAGTACGATCATCCACAAGGCACCGATCATATTGAAGGAAACCAAAAGCAGCATCAGGCTCGCAATGGCGTAGCTGAGCCACTTTTCGATCTGCATGAGCTTTAGAAAGGCTGCCTCCTGCTCAAAGCGGTCTTTGGCGACATATTCTTTGCCGAGGAGGGCTTCTATTTGCTTCACCGCATCCCCTGAACGCACACCTTCCTGTAAACGGATCTCTATGGCGCTAACTTCGTTAGGGCCGGCTTCCAGCAGGTTACGGGCAAAGCGGATGGGCGCAAGCACATATTCATTATTAAATTCATGCTGTATTACAAAGGTGCCACCCGGATAAATATACCGGCGCCGGAAAGGCTGCAGTTGACGGCTGAAGAGGGCCTGGCTTTGGCTGCGCCGCGGCATATATACGCCAAGCTCCGTAAACGGATCACCAATATTAACGTTCAGTTTGTCGCGCATACCCAGCCCAAGGATGGCAAGGTCTTTTTGACCATTCTGCAGCCGGTACTCGCCTTCCCGGACGGTCGTATCTATACCCACCACTTCCTGGTAGCCTGGCGCTAAACCTTTGAGCGTGCCAAAGTCTTGATTGTCTTTGTATTCAAAGAAAGCGACCTCCTCTAGGGAAGTCGTAACGGCAGCAACTTCGTCCAGTGCCAGTAGCTCCTCCAGCATGACCGTATCTGCGGTGAAGGTTTTACCCTGCGCAGGTGTGATTTTGACATCGGGATTGAAGTTGCTGTACATCGTTGAGATGAGGTCTTCAAACCCATTGAATACGGAAAGCACCAGAATGAGGGCTGCTGAGCCTACGGCGATACCAAATACCGCAATACCCGTAATGATATTGATGGCATTGGTCGACTTCTTAGCGAGCAGGTAGCGGCGGGCTATCCGTATAGAAAACTGCATAGTCAGGCTTTACTGTTGTCTTTCAACCGGTCGGGTCGGTAAGTTAGGTGTTTTGATCGTACGCAACATACCACGCTGTTCGTCAATCATCAGGTTATGTTCGTTATTCATAAATTCATATTCTCCAATGAGCTTCTGTATATCAGTTCCCATTTCCTCAAAGTCGGCAATGCGGTTCTCTACAGGGTAGTCTGCCACCTTGAGTCGCTTAAGCAGGTCATCGTGCTTTTCTAATACCTCTGCCTGATGCGCGAAGAACGTCTCGTGCTTAGCCAGTAGTTTGTCATGGTTTTCGCGTAGCTGGGTATGTAGGGAGTCTTTCCCGATTTTATTCGGCTGGTTGTCGTACTGCTCCCGAAGCACCATATATTCTCCTTTGGTCTGGTCAAAGCTGTTGCGGTAGAATTCGAGAGAAGCCCGCGCCTCATCGTACTGTTTTTTCATTTCCTCAAATTTCACCTCCTGTTCGTTGGTGCAGGCTGTGAATAAGGTGGCTGTAAACGCCAGCAAAAGGGCAATTCGTTTTAGGTACATGATCGTTATCGTAGTTTTATTCAGGTTCAATGTTCGTCCTTGGCAGGGCCTAGGAATTTTAGTTTGCAGGGTAAATAAGGCAGGGGCTAAAAGTTTCCATTTTCCTGTAAAGCCTCGACTGACTCCGGACAGCCCTCTGGCGGGGTGTTTCTCAGGTAAAGGTCAATGGAAGCGCCTTTGATGACCATTTGGCCCCGCACAAATTCCGGCTTTTGCCGGTAAACGAAAGCACTGCTTTCCGTCCCCTCGGCACCAAAAGTCTGTCCAAGTGTGAGGTTGGAACTGCTCAGCAAAAACTTTGCCTCGTCAAAGCGTTTACACCTGAGATCAGGCAACCCTACTTTATTCGTGATGCGTTCAGTGATCACAAACTCCAGGGTAGACCCCCGTGGTATTTTTACGCCCCGCCGCAGCATATCATCCGTGACTTTACGGCCGTTATGGAAAAAGTAAAGTACGGTGTTCTCCTCTTGCTTGTTATCAAAAACCCGCTCCTTAATTTGGGTGTTGACGTCGATACGGCGCAGCTTTGTTCGGTACTGATCAAAATTGTAACTCGCCCGCATTAATGTAGGCAACAGTACGGAGTCAGCCATCGCCCGGTATTTGCTCACGTAGATGGTCCGGCCTTCTTTCGCCCGTTGATTTGGCTTCGGCTCCTGCTGATAAATGGTATTCGGCCGTTTATTACTATCGAAAAAAGAATCAATAGCTACGATTTTGAAGTTCTGCCTTTCAGCTTTGCGGACGGCATCCCGCATATCCATTCCGGTATAGTCAGGCACTTGTATCGACTCTCCGTGGCGGGTATATATTTTGAGTGCCCAGCGGGTAATGTAAATGGACCCAAAGATCAGGAGCAGAATACCGGCGAAATTGCGCAAAAATACCGGAGATTTCAGGAATTGCCAGGTTTCTGCTGCATAGGCTTTAGCTTTGGCTTTCACCTGCTCGGCAACAGGGGTTGGCTGACCAGCATTGGAGCTCCCGCCCTTGGAGGGTTCAGGTGCAGCAGGGGTGGTATCCTCATTCATATTGATCGCGTTGTAAGTAGGTTGGGCTGGCGTTCCCGCTTCAGCCGGTATGGTTTTGTTTTCGTTATCAGATGGTTGCAGTGCAAGGTTGATTACCGTTTGCAGCAACGACTGCGGTGTTTGTCCGGCAGCTGCAAGTTGTACACCCAGCAGCGTGTTTTTGGCGATTGGCGGCTGAAGGTTAATGTCAAAAATATAAACCTCCGGCGCCTTACCGTCTTGCAAATGTACAAAAGCATCCAGATTGACAGGGCTTTTCAAGGCAAGCAGGCGCACTGCTTTTTCTAATTGTTGCTGAATACTCCAGCTAACCGCTTCGTCGGAGGCAAAACGAGCTGGGGTATTGCTGTATTTTATAGCTTGCTCATACTTTTCGTTGGCGCGCATAGTAGGACCAGCGGGCTTCATCTCCGAAATGGGCAGCCAGTGATAACTCAAGGGGTCATGCCCAACAGGGTTGGCGTAGGCATGAGCACTGATTTCTATTAGGCTATGCCCCGCTTTTTGGGTGACTTGGGGCGCAGCGACCATTGCTGTTTTCTGTGGGAAAGTAGTTCCGGGCGACAACCTCAATATTCGGCGTGCCTCTTGCCCTTCTTCGGCCCCGGGCCGGAATAGCAGACGGGTATAGGCTTCAAGTTCCAGACGGGTGCTTAAAAGTTGTACTCCCGCACTGTGGTTGCCATTCAGAGGACGGGCTACCATAGGATAACCTATCTGGCTTTCCAGCCGGTTCAGTGCCGAAGCGGTGTCGTGCCCGTACTCCTCTTTGTCTAGCTTGAGCTGGTGGGGCACCGCTATGCCGTTTCTTGCTAAAGTTTGTAAGAGCTGGTGTTTATCGGCACAGAGCTGTGCCACCTGATCCGTTGCGCTATTGTGGGGTATACCATTTTTTTGAAGTTGTGCACATAGGGAGTTGTTGGATTCAGGAGGCTGCTGCAGGGTGATCCAGGCATATTGGGCGATTGCGGGCCAGCTACCAACGGGGCACTGTTCTGGGGCCTTAGGGTAGGCTTTACTGCCATAGTGTTGTGCCAGTTCCTCAAGGGGGTCGTCGTATAGTACAGGTGTGGGCGGATTGCTGCACAAATGGTGCAGTTCTGGCATAGAGGCTGTCAGGAACAGATCGAGTGGAAGGCGAAAATACTGTGTCCCGCTGTCGCTTAGCGTCGCCCAAACCGGAACAGGGCGGTAGCCCTTCATCCCATCCAGCCATTTGAATGTTTCCCGGGCGCTGTCAAGGGAGAGCCCGCCCCCGTAACCAAAGCCTCCGCTCACGATTGCAATGCCTGTTTCTTCCTGGTCCCTGGCACGTCGCTGCCTTGTATTGAGCTTCTTGTTCAGATCTGCTGCTGCTGGGGTACTGTTTTGTAAAGAGGCCTGAATTAAAATCGTCAGCGCCTGACCGGGTGTCAGGCCCAGCTTCCCAAAACCTCCCCAGACAGCTGACTCGGCTTGCAGGTCTGGCTGACTGGTAATGCGCTCTATAACAAACTGCCCGTTAGGGAGGCTGTATCCGCCAATTTGGGCGAAAGCCCGGAGCTGGAGGCGTTGAAAAAGCTCAATAGCTAACTGGCTGATATGATCAAGAAACCCCGCTTTTGTATATTCCTGTGGCACTTGCGGTGGGAGTACGAGCAGCCCCGCTTGAGGAACCCCGACCACCGTGCAAGTAAAGGGGATGCCCTCGGGGACTTGTTCAATCAGGATTTTTTCCTGGAATTGTTCCAGCTGACTGCGGAGCCGGAAAGTGGAAACGCCTTCCTGATTGGCAGCTTCATTGAAGTATTTGAGCAGTTGGTCCGGAGATTGAATTATGGTACTTTCCAGTTTTGTTTGTACTTCAATCGGGAAGCCCAGCCCGTCCTGCAGGTCTCCTAACAACCGTATGGTTTCCTGCCGCTCGAAAGGGTTGCGGTCCTGCCATTCTGCGGCCGGGATGATTTCTTCAAAGAAGGCCCGGTTCACCGCGAGCTCAAATCTTTCTAAATCTTCAGCGTGGTCAATTTGGGTTTGTCCGCAAGCCGTTGGGATATCTCCAGGTCGGATGCGTACCGGGAACGAAAGTTGGTCCACAACCTGTTTGTGGAAATCGGCAGGATCAAGCATTGACCAAGCTGACTTTTCGAGTGTAATAGCGGGGGTAGTTGAAAAATCATGGAGGTCCAGTAGGTCTCTCAGTCGGGTGGGGTCAGCAGTGTAGCGGCAGGCAGCAGGAGGGAAGCCATTGTAGGGAATGCCGAGTACTTCCAGCTTTTCCTGCAATTGACCATCTTCTGTAGCTGTGCCTTGCATCGCAATCCAGGCAAAATCAATCGCTTTCGATAGATTTTCCCATTCCAACGGCTGTCCCAGGTCCGGAAGTGCGGTCTGTTCCTGCCACTCTGGTAATGCTTCCTGCGTAAGCGAAAAGCCGTCTGTCAACTGGGTGTTTGCTGTGATGAGGTCCTGAATGCGGCGGGCTTCCAACACAGCGGGCTGTACCTGGTAAAGCTGCCCCCGGGCATCCACTAAAAATAGCACCGGATCAAAAATAGCCCGGTCGAGTAAGGCATAGACCGTTCTGGCGTTCGGCAGAGAACGGTTGCGCTCGCGGGAAGGCCCACCAAACAGAATGCCTACTTTCATATAGATATGTGGATTTTCAACTGCAAAGGTAAGGAAGTCTGCCAGAATACTTCAACGCATATTTGGAGGTGATTTGCAAGGTAAAGGTTGCTCCAAACCGGCGTGTGTATAACAAATGGCACAGTTAAAGAGCTAAATGCTTGCCAAACTCCGAAGGAGTGATAGATAAATGACTGGGGCAACGCCCCAGGAATTTAATGGCAGTTGGTTTAAGCCCTGTAAGGGCGGCAGTTTGTGCAATATGTTATACACACCAAACCAGCGCTCAGAGGTGGCTCAACCGTAGAATGTGTATGTTTGCAGCTCAATTTTGTTCCTATGAATCGCGAGATCCTACGGCTGGCCATTCCTAACATTATCAGTAATATATCGGTACCGCTGCTCAGTAGTGTGGATACAGCGCTCATGGGGCGTATGTCAGAGTTGCACATCGGTGCCGTTGGCATTGGAGCTATGCTTTTCAATTTCATCTACTGGAATTTTGGCTTCCTTCGTATGGGGACCACAGGGCTTACTGCTCAGGCATTTGGGCAACAGTCTGATGAAGCGGTGGCGCATACCCTGGGGCGTGCCTTACTGGTGGTACTTGGTGTAGCAGCGCTGCTACTGCTTTTACAACAACCACTGGGGGAGGCGGGCATCCTGCTGATGAACACTGACGCACAGCAGGCCAATCTGGTTCGGGAGTACTTTTTTATCCGAATTTGGGCTGCTCCGGCTACCTTGGGATTGTACGCGCTAATGGGCTGGTTCTTTGGAATGCAGAACGCCATATACCCGCTGGTGCTCACTGTCATCATCAACGCCACCAATATATTACTGAGTGTCTACTTTGTAGAGTTTCAGGGGCTGGGCGTTTCAGGGGTAGCTTACGGAACGCTTATCGCACAGTACACCGGACTGCTTACCGCCGTGGCGCTGGTGTTTTATCGCTACAGGCATCTGCTGCGGCACTTCCGCCTGCGTGCTATAAGTGAGTGGGAAAAGCTGACCGGTTTTTTGCGCATCAATGCGGATATTTTTATCCGGACGCTTTGCCTGACCGGCGTATTTGGCTTTTTCTATTCCCAGTCCTCCGGGCAGGGGGAAATGATGCTGGCGGTAAACACCATCCTGCTGCAATACCTCAACTGGATGTCTTATGGCGTAGATGGTTTCGCTTATGCTTCAGAAAGCTTGGTGGGGAAGTACAAAGGTGCTTCGGATGCGCCCCGTACCCGACGGGCTATTGGGGTGTCTTTTACCTGGGGAATGGGGTTGGCGGTGCTGTTTAGCCTGGGGTATTGGCTAGGGGGCAACGCGTTGCTCCGACTGTTTACCAATCAGCCGGATGTAATCAGTGCTGCGCAGCCTTTTTTATTCTGGATGGTCCTTTTCCCCCTGTTGGGCACGCCCAGTTACATCTGGGATGGCGTCTACATTGGCCTGACGGCTTCCAAGGCGATGCGGAACAGTATGCTACTGGCGTTTGTTACTTTTCTGCTGGCGTACACTGTTGCCCGGGATTTGGGCAACCACGGCCTGTGGTTATCGTTGCTGGTCTTTCTAGTGGCACGGGGCGCCTTCCAGCATTGGCTGTTTTACCGAAAAGGGTTGGTATTGAATTGATTGGATATGATTATCAAGATTGCTAAACCGGACAATACACCGGAAATTTTTTATTCTATACAAGGAGAGGGCAAAAACCTGGGGCAGCCCAGTATTTTCGTTCGTACGTCGCTTTGCAACCTACACTGTAGCTGGTGCGATACCGATTACACCTGGAACTGGGAGGGCACCCGCTTTACCCACGATAATGATACCCTGCCCGGCTACCGGAAATTCAAAAAGTCGGAGGTGATTGCCGAAATGGAGCTGGAGGAAGTTGTAGCGGCGATACAGCAGTACCCTTGCAAGAACGTGATCCTGACGGGCGGAGAGCCTATGCTGCAACAACCGGCCCTTACGGCGCTGATGCAAGCTTTGGGCAAAGACTATTGGTTTGAGGTGGAAACCAATGGCACCCTGCTGCCGGACCCGGATTTTGAAGCCGCAATCCATCAGTACAACGTTTCCCCCAAGCTGTCCAATTCCAACAACAGCCGGAAGCTGCGGGAGCGCCCCAAGGTGTACCACCACTTTACCAAAAGCAAGAAAGCCCACTTTAAATTCGTAGTCGCGAATCCATCAGAATTGCAGGAGGTCTTAGACTTGACAGACCGTTACGCCATTCCACCGTCCCGGGTTTACCTGATGCCCGAAGGCATCCATCCGGAAGATCTGGCAGACAAGCAAGGCTGGCTGGTGGATGCTTGCAAGGTGTATGGCTTTAACTTTACCAGCCGGTTGCACATCTTCATCTACGGCAATAAAAGAGGGGTCTGAAAACAACAAAGGGCAATCCCGGTGGGACTGCCCTTCATTAGTGTTAAACGTGCGTCGCTAAATACGTTTTAGCGGCCTACTTCTTAATGATCAGTTTTTTGGTAAGCTGCCCCGTGGCAGTGCTTAGGCTCACCATATAAATACCACTAGGCAGACTTGTGGTTTCCAGTCGCATCTGACGGGCACCGCTTGGGAAGCGCAATTGCTGAAGCAGTTGGCCCTGCAGGTTGAAAAGCATAACATGGGCATCCTGCTCTACGGCCTGCTCCAACTGAAGGGTTACTTCGTTCTGCGTTGGGTTCGGGAAGAGAGAGAAATTGTTTGCTAAGCCTTCTTCATTGGTGTTAACCACTGCCCCTTCATCAATAACGATGTTAAACGTCTCTGTACCGATAAATCCACCATCCGGGTTTTCCAGAGTGAAGATAAACTCATCAGCCGGTGTGTCACTGCCATCGTGCACGTAGACCAGGTTGAGGGACTCAATAGTCTCCTGCGTGAAGTGGTCGTTGATACTCAGCTCAAAGCCACCGCGGAATAGTTGCCCGTGTTCCGGTAATGTGATGATACGGTACTTCAATTGTGCCGGGCCATAGGACTCATCAGTGGCGCTAAGCTCAGTAGTCGTGAAGGTGTTACCGCCGCCCGGTGGTACATTTAGCGGCTCATTGGTCAGCAGGCTCGGTTTAGCCGGTTCGGCAGTTGCACAGAACTCAATAGCCCAGCTTTCGATAGCGCCGCCGCCGCCGCTGCCTACAGCGGTTACTTTAAATTTCCATTCGCCGGCAGTGCCTTCTCCGTCAAAGTCAGATAAGCTGCCTTCTGGCTTTGCAACCTGACCAGTCAGGGGGGGGCAAAGGATACCATTCGGCGCTTCATCATCAAAGCCAAGGCGGATCAGGCCAACACTCAGGCAGTTTTGATCAAAGAGCAGGACTTCGGTATTTGAAGGGCTAATCAGGGATACTTTCAGGTTATTCACTGGCTGGTAGGAGATCTCCACATCCGATAGATTGATATCACTAATAGTGCCTGTCTCTAAAATATCCAGCATTGATATCTTCTCGTTAGGATTAGAGCTGATATTAATCGGCAGGTCATTGGCAACATACTCTTCACAAGAAACACTCGCCGTGCGGAAAACAAAAGGAACAGACCATTCGCCCGGTCCGCATTCTTCGCTTACCGGGCGGATGCGCCAGTAGAAGAAGTCATTGTTCTCAAAGATGATATCCTGCGGTACAAAATCAGTAGTTTCCAGAATACCGGATTCGCTGTAGATGACTTCATCTCCAAAGGCAGGACTGGTGGCGAGCTCAAAGTCGTAGTGATCGGCATCCGCGACATCGGTCCAGCTAAACGGCGTAGATAATACGATGTCGGCGGTACCGTTGGCAGGTGCAACCAACGCCAGCTCAGAGAAGTCATTGGAAATGGTAGACAGGGTGAGGAAGCGTACGGCCGGAGCAAGGCTGTCTGTCACACCGGTCAGCTCCAGATTGAAGTTGTCTTCCACAAAAGTGCTCCAATCGATGGTGAGGGTGGTGGTGGCGCCGGGCGTTATCGGGTTTTCACTAAAGGTAACTACCGCTTCAGCGGGCAGTGCTCCTTCCAGAGACAGCGTAATGGGTTGCTCAAAACCCAGGATTGCCGAGGTGCTGATGTCTATGGTGGTTACCTGAGGCAGGCAGACCGGGCTTACTGACTCTGGTGTGAGGGTCATGGCAAAACCGGGAATTGTAGCGGGTAAAATTTCAAAGTCTGCATTAGAAATATCAAAGAAGATATTTTCAGCAGCTTCTACCCGGATGCGCGCATCACCAGATACGGCATCAGGTACGGTGACAAATGCACTGCCATCGTTCGGGGTGCCTTCCAGCAAAGTGAAGGGGTAAGTCAGTCCACCGTCTACAGATAGCTTGATGTCGACGTGGTAGCACCGCACCCGATTGTTGTCGGTATTCGCTACGTCCCAGCGCACTTCCTGATAGTCACCTACTGTCCAGGTTACGGTATCGGAGTTGGGGACTTGTACACGGAAGGGGCCGGAGTTTTCGTCCGACTTAAATGCCACAGCTTCCCAGATTACATTGCCGCCCTGAGGGTTGTTGTCACGCACGGTGCAGCGGAAGGTCAGGTTACGACCGTAGTCTGGCAGGATTTCGGTATTGTCAAAGTTGTTGCTGATGATTTTATTCAAGCGTGGGAATACACGCGTTGGTGAGGCTACCGGGGAAAACGACCGGAAAAGGGGGCTATCACCCTGAGGGTTGCCCAAGCCAACATCGTTGGGGCCCAGGTCATATTGCTCCCAGCAGTAGGTCAGTGCGTCTCCATCCGGGTCAGTAGCATTAGCTGTTAGTTCGAATGGTGTATTTAGAGGCACCCAAAAACCGTCTTCCAGTGGAATCTCTACGGTAGGCTCCTGATTAGTCGTTGGTGTTTTGGTGGGACAGTTATCGCCATTGCCTTCCCGGGTGTAGTTCAGGATTTGCTGCAAAGACCCGGTGTGGTAGTGGTCATCGGTCATGTTCGTGATGTTGTCGTTTGGTGCACAGATGCCTGCATAAGACATGATGGTACTGCCACTACCTGGCTCAAATGCTGTTTCCGGCTGCACATTTTGACAGCTGTTCATAGTATGCGTAGCACTGAATTGGTGCCCCATTTCGTGTGCGATGATATCAATGACAAAGGGGTCGCCTTCCGGTTGAGTAATACCGGATACGGCACGTGCCTTGTTGGTGGTACAGGCAGAGGATAACAACGCCACGCCATTACCTACAAAGTCATTGTGCACATTCAGGACATGGCCGATATCGTAATTTGTCAGGCCAATGGTGGCATTGATTATATTGCCAATCTGATCAAGCAACTCCATGGTGTTTCCATTGGAAAGGTTATCCGTTTCGGAGTCAGTAAAGATGATTTGGTCATTATTGTCAATGAGCTCTATCCTTACCGCTAAATCGCGCTCAAAAACCTGGTTTAGGCGGTTGACTATTATCACCATAGCTTCGAGTGCGCCTTCAACGGTGCCTCCGTGGTATTCGGTGTATTCACCAGTGCAAGCCATGGCTAGCCGGTAGGTACGTAGTGTAGCTTCCATGAGAAGGCCCCGCTCACCGATGGCTGGAATATTTGAACCTTGCTCCTCCACCATGTGGTCTTCTACTTCACAGCGGAAGCCCTGGTACAGCTCAGCGTTAGGATTCTCTTTGGCGAAGTAGGTAATGTAGGATGGGCCAGCACCATCGATATAGGTCCGGCCTTCATCAGCCATAATAGTTGCGTAGAACCCTTTGTCCGGTCCGTAGCCCAAACGGATGGATTCACGTGGGTTTTCAGGATTCCAGCCCCGGTAGGTTTTGATGGCGGGGTAGCGCTGTGCCAGACCTGCGGCCATTACCGGTGTCTCCACAATTACAAAAGCCTTCAGGGCTCCGTCGGGCATCGGCATCATAAGTTCCAGCGGAGTCCCGCCGTTGAATTCAGCAGGTGCTGCCCGCAAAGCAGCTTTCATACTTTGCAGGTTGAGGTCGAAAGCTTCGTAGCGATCAACCTTGTATTGCCGCTCTTGCAGGGGTTGCTGCAATGCAGACCGTGATTCAGCTGGGGTCCAGAAATTCTGTTGCCCCAATGCCGGCAACAGTACGGATAGCAGGAGCAGGTAAGTAAGCGTAAATCTCATTTTTTATTGTTTTTTTACAGTAGATAGACAAATTCAAAGCGTTGCGGTTCTCAATGGAGTGGAAAAGTATATAGAGTATCTGTGGAAAGCATGGAAAATAAAAAGGGCACCGGACAGGAAACAAGGACTGTCCGGTGCATTCAGTTATTATTGTACTGCAATTTTTCGGCTTACAATGCCTTGCTGAGTCTGAACGTTGAGCAGGTAGATGCCCTTAGGCAGCTGGCTGATATTCAAGTCTACAGTACCGCTCACGCTGTTGAAGGCCTGCTGCGTAAGCGTCTGTCCCTGCAGGCTGACCAACCGTAGCGTTACTGGCCCTTCCACCGCTTGTCCAAAGGCGATGTTCAGCAGATCACTTGCAGGGTTGGGGAATACCTTCAGGGTTTCATCGAGTTGTTGGTCGAAGGTGCTTACAGTTGCATCTTCGTCAATTTGGATGCTGAACGTCTGGGTGGGAATCCATCCGCCCTCCGGATCTTCAACGATAAAGGTAAATCCATCCGTTTCCGTATCGCTCCCATCGTGCACATAGGTCAGGTTGAAAAGATTGACGGTCTGCTGAGTGAATTCATCTCCCACGCCCAGCAGGTCTCCACCACGGAAGAGTTGCCCGTTTTCGGGCAGCGTGATGATGGTGTACTCCAGGTCTTCCGGTGCTGTTTCATTATCCTGTACTTCAAGCTCGTTGATGGTAATGGTGTTGCCAGCGCCGGGAGGTACCCTGAGTACGTTGTTGGTCAGGATGGTCGGTGCGGTGGGCGTCACTGCTGCACAGAATTCTACTCCCCACTTTTCCAACGCGCCACCACCAGTACCCTGTTGGGTTATTTCAACTTCCAGGGTCCATTCCCCAAAGGTATCTTCTCCGTCAAAGGCGGATAGTGGCTCGTGCGGCTTGACCGGAATTGTAGTGATGGGCGGGCAGCTAATGGTATTTGGCGCTTCGTCATCGAAAGAAGCCCTAAGCAGGGGAGAGCCAAAACAGGATTGGTCGAACAGGACGACCCGGGTAAGGGCTGGACTGATAAGGGATACGCGAAGTACGTTGACGGTCTGGTAAGGAATTTCGAGATCATCAATATTGATATCACTGATCGTCCCGCTTTCCGTCACGAAAATCTTGGAGTTCCGCACGCCAGGCTGGTTAGAAAGGTTGATTGGCAGATCTACAGGCAGGTTGTTGACACAGTCTACCGTTGAGGTATGGAAGGCGATAGGGTCCAGGTATAAACCGGAGCCGCAGTCATTTTCCGGACGGATTCGCCAGAAGTAAAGCTCGTTTTGTTCAAAAAAGCCTTCTAGTGCATAGGCAGCTTCGGTGAGCCCGGAGGCTTCTTCAAAGATCGCACCCTCTTCAAATGTGGGGCTGGTAGCAATCTGAATGTCATACCGGTCCGCACTAGGCACATCCAGCCAGCTAAAATCAGTCCTGAAAATAATGCCTGACTCCCCGTCCTCGGGGGTAAGCATTTCCAGCTCAGAGTAATCACTGGATAGTGTGATAATGCGCAGCTCCCGTAGTGAAGTATCGACTCCCGGTACCATTGCCTGTACTATCAGGGTAAGGGTGTCTCGACCTTCATTAGGAGCAATATCCAGATTCAGGAAAGTGGATTCACCAACAGCAAGGGTATCTGATGTAAAGCTTGCAGAAGAACCGGCTGGCAGTTCGCCAACGAGGCTTAGCATCAGGGTGGTATCGTAATCCAGTATGGCGTTGGTGCTGACCTCGATACTGAGGGTCTCACTCGGCAGGCATACCAATGGGAATGTCGCTGGTGCAACACTCATCGCGTAGCCGGGTACCGCTGCCGGTTCAATGACAAAGTCAAAATCATTCATGTCAAAGAAAATATTGTCGGAGGCCTGAACGCGGATACGCGCATCATCGGTGCTAATATCAGGGACATCAACGAAAGCAGTACCATCATTAGGCGTAGCTTCCAGTAGAGTATACGGATACGTAAACCCACCATCCACAGATAGCAGGATGTCGACGTACTGGCAGTTGACGCGTAGATTAGTGGTGTTGGCTACATCCCAGTTCACCTCGCGGTAGTCGCCGCCGGTCCAGGTAAGGCCTGTTTCATTACCAGTCAGTACAACGAAAGGCCCGGCTGTTTCGTCCGAATTGAACGCTACCGGCTGCCAGACCGAAGAACCATGATTGGGGTTATTGTCGCGGACCACAAACTGGAAAGTCAGGTCGCGGCTGTACGTGGGCAGGACTTCTGTATTATCGTAGTTGTTGTTAATGATCTTGCTTAGCTGTGGAAATACGCGCCTCTTACCGGATGGAGAAGGCTCAAAGGAGCGGAAAAGCGGCGCATTTCCGAAAGGCTCACCAATGGGCGAAACGGGCCCAAGATCAAACTGCTCCCAAACGTAAGTCAGCTCGTCCCCATCTTCATCCGTAGCATCGGCGCTCAACTCAAAGGGGGTGGATATTGGAATGAAAAACCCATCTTCGTAATCCATTTGTATTTCAGGCTCATGGTTTTCAGTGATGGTTTCCGTGCCACAGGTGGCACCTGTACCCATTCTTGAATACCCAATGAGGTCTTCAAGGGATCCTACATTATAGTAAGGGTCGCGAAAAGCAATATTCTGGTTGCCGCAAGCACCCGCGTAAGACATAATTGTGGATCCGCTGCCCGGCTCGTAAGCGTTATCGGAGGATAATTGCTCTAAGTTTCCAGGACAATTGCTCCAGCTGTGACCCACAGAGAATTGGTGTCCTACTTCGTGAGCCAGGGTTCCCTGTGCAGTGAAAACAACGTTACTGGAAGAAAAGCAGGTTACTGCCCTTCCTTTGTTGAGTGTACAAACTCCGCCACCAGCTACTCCACCAACATCTGTACAGCCACCGGTGAAGATATGACCAATATCGTAGCTGTTGAGCCCAATGGCTCCATTTAAGTGCCCGGCAATTTGTTCTAAAAGTAAAAGTCCCTGGTTCGCGCTGTTGAAGGGGTCAGTTCCTGGATTGAGGTAGATCAGTTGATCATTGTTGGGTACGAGCTCCATACTCACAGAGCCTTCTGTTTGAAGGATCTCGTTTAATCGGTTGATTATTATAGCATAGGCACCAAGAACATCATCCATTGTACCCCCTTGATTCTGGGCAAATTCACCAGTACAGGCAGCGGCCAAACGGTAGGTTCGAAGAGGAAGGTTAGTGCCTGAGAAATTCCGGAAAGACAAGGCTTCACGGCTGCTATGGTGTTCTTCACCAAAGTGTTCCTCATGCATCTGGTCATTAAATCCGCATGAAGCATTTGTGAATGCTCCAGAGTTGACATCCTTTTTGCTGTAATAAACATAGTATCGAACCTGTTCAGACGCATAAGGCTCAATGTAAAAGCTGCCCTCTGAAGTTTTTATTCCCACTGTGAGTCCCTTGTTAGTGACCTCAAAACGAGCAGAGACAAATGGGCGATTTTTGCTTATTGCGGTGTAGGCTTTAATATGTGGGTATTTTATAGCTAGTTCAGGGGCCATAATTCTGGATTCCACAACTTCAAATATCTCTATTGTACCGTCCGGAAGGGGCAGTTCCACTTCGGCAGGTCTATGCTGTGCCGCTTCTGTGAAGGAAAGAGGCGCATCGGCAATCTGTTGAACAAAAAGCTCGTACTCTAAAGCGAGTGTCCGGTATTGCTTTGCGGGGATAGCAACTTCAGACTCGGCGGGGAGTATGATACGCTGTTCACTAATGTCTGTCCATAAGCCAGACTGTGCCCCCACGAAGCTGAAGGCTATAAAGCTAAGGAGAAAAGTAAAAAGTAATTTCATAATTCTACAGTTGTTCTGTAATGACCTTGATAAGAAAATTCAGGGTATGACCTGATAATATAAAAGCGGTAACCTGAGCCAAAATAGCGTTTACCTTGCCCAAGCCTGGAGCGGATCTTTTACGCCGCGTCTGCGCGGCGTTTTTTGCCGGGGGTGTTTTGTTTTGGGGCAATAAAGTTTGGCAAACTGCCAGACCACTCCTAAGTAAAAGACACAAATTTACTAGTATTCACCTATTCTTGTAAAGAAGAAGGTCAGATTGTTTGTCGGATTTTATCGGTTTTTGGCAAAAATGGGGTTATTTCAAGACTTTTGTTCGATCAGTTCCACCCACTGTCCGCTTAGTGGAAAATGAATAAGGCAACGGGCCCGGGGCAGGCCGAGTACTGCTTTTACACTCTGCATAGCTAGTAATGCCCATCCTCCCATCTTGCGTTGGGCAATGACACCCAGTTTTTTGGCATCGTTCTGATCGTATCGAAGGTGCTGTATAATGATAGCTTCATCCGGCGTTAGCAGTAAATGATGCAGGTAATCCTGAAAAAGCCGGTTTTGATGAAAAAAGTGTACGGGATACTGCCGTTGGTGGCTTTCGGCCCGGAACTGCCGGTCCAAACCTTCGTGCCAGGCATTCGCCTGTTGGAGTAAGGCAGGTAGAGACAGGTGTTCTAATTCGTACCGGTTCATTAGGCTTTGGGCCATTTCAAGCCGCTGTTTCTGATCGCGTTCCTGGCGGTCTGCGAATAAAAAGGCAGTGATAGCCTGAAGGGCTGCCTGACGGTCTTCACCTTCGGACAGGGCAAGCGGGGAGGCGTAGGGTTGGGCCGGAAGGGGCCGCATGTCAGCCCCGGCGACCTGGTCCTGCGGGAAAAGATAATCGAAGGGCTCATGGGGCTCTGGTCCATTCGGTGCCTCCAATAGGGTAACTGATTCGGCAAGTGCGGTGCCTGCACTTGAGAAATCACGGGGAAAAGTAAATATTTCAGCCTCAATGTTGATAAACGCATCTGCCCAGCTCCAGGGCGTTTCTACATTTCCCGCTTCCAGTGTCGGGTGACTTTCTTCTCCGTTGTGCCAGACCCGGTTCAGCCATTTGGCAGGAGCTTCCCGGGTAGGGAATATCAGATAATCACGTGCCCGGGTGATGCCTACGTACAACAAGCGGGCTTCTTCGGCTAAGGCCTGTTTTTGTGCTTTAGCACTGGACGGGCTGTTCTGGAGTTGTTCGTACCAGTAGGTACTGCGGTTCTGGTTGGCGTAGGGGTTAACCCAATATCTGAGCCATCGCCCACCGAGGACATTATCCAGGTCTACCGTATCGCGTTCTGAGACGATATCCACGCCCCAGGGGTCTGCTCTGAGGTTGTTCTCGAGGTCATGGCAAATCACTACGGGCCATTCCAACCCTTTGCTGCGGTGATAAGTCAGTACATTAACAGCGTCTGGCCCCTCACCTGAACCCTGTAAGTCTTTGCCTTCCTTTTCGAGGGTGTTGAGCCAGAGCAAAAAACCACCCGTGGAGGCAGCCGAGTGCAGCCGGTTGCAAGCCGACTCGTATTGTAAAGCGTACTGCCGCATGATATCTACGTTGCTGAGCCGTTGGCGGGCATTGCCCCAGCGGGCAACGGTACGGCGCACTTGCAGGCGCTCCATTAAAAGGTCCAGGGTTTCGGCACTGGATAGTTCCAGCGTGGTTTCCCGAAGTTTTTGAAGCAACTGCATGATCTCCGTTTCGGAAGCCCAGGGTGCTTGCCTTTTCTCATTTTGATCGCGGGTGGCGATATACTCCAGGCGGCTTTCCACAATATCCTCAACTTTGTGGCTGCCGTAGAGCATCAGAATTTCCGCAGCGGAAAGTTCGTCGTAAGGGTTAATTAGATATTTCAGGCAGGCGAGCAGATAGCGGGCCTCCGCTGTGCGCAGCAGGCCTGCTCTGGAGATAGCAGCTTTAAGCCCTGCGGCATGCAGGGCTTCCGCCATCTGCTGACAGTTGTTATTCGACCGGCAAAGGATGGCCACATCACCGGCGCGCGCCGGGCGTGGGGCACCTCCTGATTTAGGTGCTATAAAGGGGCTTTTTTTCAGCCATTTGCTTAGGGTGTCCGCCAGGCAATTTTCCATCCAGGGGCGACCGGGCGGCCGTTTGCCTTCTTCCTGCAGGAAATGCCAGTGCATTAGCGGATGGCTGAGTTCATCAGGCTCGGGGCCATTGTTGAGACAGTCCGGATTGTTGCTGCCGTCCCGGCACCTTTTGGCTTTCAAAGCTACCTGTGTTTCGGGTAATTCCGGAAAAGCCTTGGTAAATAAGGCATTGGTGGTATTGACAATGAGCTCCCGCGACCGCCAGGAGAATGCCTGGATATCTTTGGGATCAATGCCGCCTTGCTGCTTAATAATCGACTGCATCAGTTCGGGGTCCGCACCCCGGAAGCCATAAATGGACTGTTTGGGGTCACCTACCCAAACGGAGTAGCGGGCGATCCTGGATAGTTTTAGGAATATCTCCAGCTGCATAGGACTGGTATCCTGGAATTCATCCACCATTAGCAGGTCGATTTCAGCCTTTAGTACGGATTGGATAGCAGGCTTTTCCAGGAGGAGGTTCACCAGCGTCTCCATATCGGTATAGTCAATAAGGCCTCGTTTTTTCTTATACCGGTCAAACTCTTCGATAGCTGCTTGCGCAAGGTCAAAAAGAAGGTAGGTGAAGCTTTTGATATCACTGTGGAAGTCCGGGTGCTGATAGTGCTTATAGGCAAATTCAAGCAGGTCTTCAGCGTCTTCCCGGCTCTTTGCACCGACCCCCAGCTTTGAAATTTTTGCCCATTCGTGCCAGGCCAGGTGCCCGCGGTTCTCCAGCGTTCGCTGCATGCCCTTGAGCGTGCTGACAGCAGACTGGGTTTTTTTGGTGTGGTCTTCGTTATGCTCCAGCCGGGCTATTGTGGCTTGCAGTAAGGTGCTGAGCCGGGCTTCGTAGGTTTCGTTGCCCAATGGCTGTGGTTCACCCAGCAGAGATTGAAAGGTCTGGAAAGATTTGACTTTACTCTCTTCAATGACGGTTGCTGAAAAGTTGTTGGAACGGGTAATCTCTGTCAATTGCTTGAGTACAGACCGCCAGTCGCTGTAGCTTTGCTTAGTCAGGCCAAGGCGTTCGCTCAGTGCTTCCATCTGGCTGACCCGCTCATCGGTTAATACAGTAGCCAGCGATTGATTGAAGAGCTGCTGCTGGTCTTCATCTGCAATAATATCTACTTGTGGAGAGACACCCGCCTCAAAAGCAAAACGTTGCAACAAACGCACGCCAAGGGCATGCACTGTTCCAATCATCGCATTACTGAGCTGATCCGCTTCTGCGGTCCGTCCCCGGTCGAGCAGACTGACACGGACGCGTTCCTGGAGTTCTGCTGCTGCCTTATTGGTGAAAGTGGTAGCGATGATTCCATTTGCGCGTACGTCTTTTTCTAAAAGACCGGTCATTTCCTGGGTGAGCCGGTAGGTTTTTCCGCTACCTGCTCCGGCGGAGATAATGCGTAGATTCATAAAAAGTAAATTTGCCTGCTGCTTTGTGCATGGACTGGCGCATCAAGATAGGGCGATCAGAGAGAAATAAAAAACCGGGCAGGAAAGTCTTGATCAACTTCCTGCCCGGTCTGGGGCATGCCGGCAAACTTTAGTTGCCCGGATCGGCGTCACCGTTTACATCTGCTGTTTTTATACCGATTAAGCCAGCATTGGAAATGCCGGTGGAAGGGAGCTCATTGATCTCAACGGCCGTCGGATAGTCTTCCAGCCAGGGGTTGCTCAGGTTGGGAAAGGTGTAAGCGGCAGCTACAAACTTCCAGCTCGGGCTGTTGGAAAGCGTGGTCACCTGTCCCAGGATCGCCCGGCGAATTCCAATCATATCCAGGATAGTGATCGAGCTGGTATTATTGATATCCGCTGCCAGGAAATTGTAGGGGTCATCAAAGGGCTGAATGCCCAGTATGTGCTGATTGATTAGGATGAGGTCAAAGGTGGATACGCCGTTGAGGGGCAATTCATCCCAGCTTGCTGATACGGTATAAGGCAGTCCGGCCTCAAGGTGTATGAAACCAAATGTTCCGTTGTTATCCGTTACAGTACTTGCACTGGCACCTCCGCTTAGGGTCACCGTCGCGCCAACGATCGGGACGCCTGTTTTTGTGGTGACTTGCCCGCTGATGAACCCTTCGATGACAATCGGGACTTCCAGTAGGGCCAGCCCGTAGTGGTCAGGCCGTGTGTCGTCTTCCAGTTGGCCACCAATCAGAAAAGTATTTTCATCGAGTACTAGTGCTGTGCGGATATGTTGCGTAGCGAAGCCTTCTTCGTTTAAGGTTTCGAGAATTAGCCCATTGTTTTCGAGCAACACCATTTGTGGGATAGGTGTATTGCCAATAGAGTCGATGGGGCCGGCAGCCAGGATGGTTTCGTTGGCCAACAGGCCCAGGAAGGCGGGGGCGCCGTCTTCAACATCATCGGCAGCACTGAAAAAGCCAGGAAGGCTAAAGGAGGCGTCAACCTGCCCGTTTGGCATAAGCCGGGTCAGGCAAGAGTCTCCGCCAATAGCAAACTGACCTCCGATAAGCAGGTGCCCGTCTGCCTGTTCGGCAAAGTTGAGGTCGCAGTCGCCTAAACAGGTGAGCCCTGCCGGTGCGGTAAAGGAGTTGTCGAGTTGCAGCCCTGAAGTGAGCTGCAGGAGCGTAGTGGTTGGCCCGCCATCCAGGCTGATGTTTTCGCCACCAATCAGGATGCGGCCGTCTGCCCGTCGGAATAAACCGCCGACCTGCCCGCTGATACGATCTAAAAAGGCTTCATTTAGAGAGCCGTTAAAGTTGTACAGCGCAATGTTTTGAGCAACAACACCGGGGTCAAAAATCACAAAATCTCCTCCCGTCAATACCTGTCCGCCCGGCAGTGGCACTAGTTGATGGATATCGCCTAATGGCAGGGGGCTGACCGCAAAAGTACCATCGATATTTCCACTTGGCGTAAGGCGCAACAAGGGGGACTGCCCCATATTGTCGCCCGTGGCGTTATTGGTCCCGCCCAGTAGCATACGGCCCTGGGTGTCTACAGTCACGATATTGATGGTGTTGCGATAGCTGATGTTAGGGCTGTTGAAAGAGGGGTCTATTTCGGCGTCACTTAGCATTAGTCTCGCGACGTTTACACTATGTATATCTCCAACCATGGCAAAATCCCCGCCAATACAAATCCGGTTGTCATCATACCGGGCGATGGTGTTGATTTGACCGGGGCGTTCCAGCATAGCATCAAAAGACAAGTCAGGGATTCCCTGAGCGTCAAAGTGCTCTATGCCCAGGGCGGGCTGCCCGTTAAAGGCACTAAAGTTGCCTCCTATGATGTAGCTGCCGTCCTGGAAAAAGGCCAGCTGCCGGATTACGCCATCTGCACCAGCACCAAAGTTGTAGTAATCCAAACCTGCATTAGGCAGATACCGGTGGACAGCATTGGTGTTGTTAAATTCTCCGGCCACCATGATGTCGCCTCCGGGAGAAAGCGATAATGCCATGGGGATGCCAAAGATATCACTCCAGTTGTTGATACTGCCATCTACATTAAGGACCACTACGGCGTAACGGACCAAAAAGGTGCTTGAAGTCAGTACGATGCGTCCCAGATTGTCGAGCGCGATATCCCGTACTGAGGTCATAAAGTTGTTGACGCCCGGCAGGTTAGAGGAAAAGTTAAAGTTGTTTACGCCCTGTCCGTTGTAGGTGCGGTAGCTGATGTAGCCTTCCGGTCCATTTGGCCCGCCAACAATAGTCCCCCCAATGGCAAACCGGCCATTAACCTGGGTAATCAGGTCACTGACAAAAATGGTGCTGCCCGGGTCAAGCGGTATGATCTGACTTAGGCTCCCATCGGTATTGAGCCGCACAAGCCCCTGCGCCTGCATACCATCATAGAGGGTGAACGCACCACCTACAAGAACGGTACCGTTGAACTCTACCTCAATATCGTTAATGGTACCTGCGGGTATGGTGCCGGCCTGAAACGTGAGATCCTGGCTCCCATCAGTATTGAGTCTCAAAATACTGAGCTCGTCAGTAGCGGTGTCCGTGAAGCGCCCGCCGATAATGACCTTCCCATCGGGCTGCACGGCCAGAGCTGTAACCGAAAATGGGATATCAGACTGGAAAGATTGATCCAGGGTGCCATTGGCATTGAAGCGCGCCACGCTGGACTCTTCAATGCGATTTGCCATGGAAAACGAGCCAGCTGCAATAAACTTACCATCTGGCAGTAGCCGGAGCTTTTCCACGTCACCGGGGCGGGTGACTAAGGGCGAAAAATCAGGGTTGATAATTTGTGCTGCTGCTACAAAAGGTAATAGCAGGCTGGCAAACGCCAGACAAAGGATTTGATGTACCATTGGGATTATGTTTGTTGTTCAAAATAACTTATTTCCTTTTTTGGAGGAAATAATAACTACATAACAAGGTTAGCATTAGTTTTTTGCTAAAAAACCTTGGAGGTGTTCTTTTGAATCCGATTCTCTAATCAGGAGTGCTGAGGCTGCATCTGATAACCTGGAATAGGCAACATTTTTAATAGCGCTAAAATACGAAAAGAAAAGTTGTTATGCTACAAACGGCAGCCAAAGAACGGGACTAAAAACTATTGCGCCACATCATACTTTCTACCGGCTTTTCGGTGCGTTCGGTGTATTTGGCGTTTTTCTTTTTGTTGTAATAGTTCTGAATGGTGCCTTCCACCTGGAAGTAAATCAGTTGCCCGATAGGCATGCCAGCGTAAATCCTGACCGGGTGGGTGCAGGAAATCTCCAATGTCCAGGTATTGCAGAAGCCTACATCGCCCTTGCCTGCAGTAGCGTGTATGTCTATGCCCAGGCGGCCCACACTGGACTTCCCTTCCAGGAAGGGCACGGAGTTGTGTGTTTCAGTGTATTCTTCGGTTACGCCAAGGTAAAGGGTGCTGGGGTGTAGCAAGAAGCCCTCCTCCGGTATCTCGAGGTATTCAATCTGGTTGTGCCGGCGGGCATCAAGGATATGGTCTTTATAAACCGCCAGTGTTTTTCCCAAATGCACGTCGTAGGAGTTGGTGCCAAGGCAATCGGGGCGGAAAGGTTCAATAACAATCTCGCCTTGCTCAATGCTTTCCTTGATACTGGTGTCAGATAAGATCATAGCCTGCTGTAATATGAATGGTTAGCTCGTAAAGGTATTGGATTTTTCTGGCTTGCGAAGCCGTTATTCATGGATTTATAGAAGCTTCATGGATGAAAAACCGATAAAACACATTAAAAAAATACAAAATTGTACAATTTTTTGCCCGGGTGATCTCGTTTACTTGTTCTGTAATACGACTCTTGGAAAACCGATGCGCGTTTTCTTTTTGAACACCCAAATCAACAACTTTATGAGAAAGGCAGTATTGCTTTTTACTCTGCTGGCAGCTAGCCTGCAATTGTCCGCTCAGGTTATTCCTTATCAGGAGCTATCCCGCCCGGAGCAGAAGCCAGGTACAGATTTAAAGATTTATTTCGAGACACCCCACGACCTGATCGTCGTAGACAATGGCAGGATTTCCCACGAGTCTAAAAACTATCACCCAAGTCAGCCAGGAGGGTATAGCGCCCAGCCGGTTCAGTACAGTGCACAAACAGTTGTTGAAGGTGTCCCTCTCAATGGCAATCAGCTTTTGGATCTAAAAAACAGCGTGGAAAATTCCGGGCTGCTCCGGCTGGAACGCCATGCATTCGGTGCTCCGGCGCAACAGGAAGGGGAAGATCACTTTATTCGGGTAACCATAGACGGTCAACAGCGAAATTTTGTATTTCGAAGAAATAACCGCTTCCCTAATGGCCCGGGGGCTTTTGATCAGGTGAGCCAGTACTTATGGTGGTTGGTAACAGAAGTAGAACGATAAAACAAGGTGAGGTTAATCCGGCAGCTGGTCGAAGAGCATTGGTAATTGTTGTTCTGTCGGTTTATTATTTGGGGTAAATCCGGTGTGCCCCTCTCCACCTAAGCTTGGGTAGCTTGGGTACTTCCACCAAAGGATGCCCTTGCACCATTCTGCTTCCTGCGCAAGTGCCTGGGTGACGATCTGATAGCACTTCAACTGAGCGGTGCCGGAATAGGTAGCGCCATCTCCATCCTGATGCGGTTGCAACCAGGGAGCGGTTGTACTGGTAAAGCCAATTTCAGTGAGCAACACAGGGCGTTCATACGATTGGCTGACTGCCTTTGCTTTTTGGAGTACCTGGCTAAAACGCCTGGCAAGCTCATCCGCTGAAGGGTGGTTGGCTTGACTTAACGGGTAGTAACAATTCAGTCCAATAAAGTCCAGCTCTGCCCAAAAGCTTAGCTTTTCGAACTCCGGGCCCCAGTTGGCTGCGTAGGTAATGGGCCCTCTGTACACCGACCGTACTACCGCGATCACTTTTCGCCAATCTTCCGGTCTTTCCAGGGTTGCTTTCGCAAATTCCACACCTATGCAGAACACATCGGCCTGATAAATCTCTGCGAGCAGCGCATAGTGAGCAATCCAACTCGTGTAGTGTTTAAAGAAAGTAGCCCAGTCTGCTTCATTTTGCATCTGAACATCACCGGGCCAATGGCCACCACCCATCCAGATTTGTGGCTTTAGGACCGTACGCAGCCCTATTTGCCGGGCATACTGCAGGTCGCGGATTACACTTTCATCGTTTTCTGTGCCGGCCCGGCTCATTATAGGAAGGGGCGTAGCTTCCTCAGGCGACCGCATGTAAGAATACGGGACGATTGCGACTGTATTTGCGCCCAGAGCTGCCTGTTCTTTCAGCATTTCGGCAGCTAATTTGGAGCCATATCCATTGAAAACAGAGTAGCCCTCGTGGGCAAAGTTGAATCCTTTAAGATAGGGTAGGGTAGGGTGTTTTTTGTCTAGTACAATCTCTTTTTCCTTCAAGTATTGCTGCCAGCTGTCTTCCATGGCGAGTAATGTCTGTTGGTCTGGCTGCCAATCGGTGTAGCGCTCGAGAAAGGTATTTTTACCCCAGGACCGGATCAGGAAGTCGCAAAATGCAGCGGCAGCTACCTGTTTGATGAAAGGGGAGTGGTGCTCGTTTGCCCAGAAGGCTTCCAAATCTGAAAGGCTTGGCAGCAGGCCACCGCGGTTTAGAGGGCTTATCCAATACCGGAATCCATACCGTTGCCATTCAGGGTTAAAGGTAATGGCTAAACCTGCTTCGAGCAGGGGCATACCGGGCTTGCCTAAAAGCTGTCTTATCAACAATTGGTTTTGTGGCCCCAGCCAGTGGGTAGCGTAAATTGGGTTGGCAATAGCATCTACTCGTTGATTATCGATGCTGACTTGCAGGGGGGAGGTATTGTTGAGCATTAACCCTTTGGCTTCCATACTGGGGAAAAGGTGTAGTGCAGGTGCCTCCCCGCTCCAGGTCGTATCGCAGAAGGACAAGATTGCTTCCGTCTGTCTATTGCTAGCTTTGACCAGTTTGTGATAGTAAGCCTTTGCTGTGGAATCGCCGTGCCAGTGGTATTTGAAGTATGGAGAATGGGCTGTAGTTACGGTTGAGGCTGTAGCGGCAGGGTGTTGTTCGGCTACAGGAATCCAGGTTTCAGGATGGTATTTTCCGCACTTTATCCGGTAGTGGTCCTGGTACAACTCGTACTGCCAGGCACCCCATCCAAAAGCAGAAAAACCTTGCTCTAAACGTTGTTTTAATAGGTGCTTCAATGAGGCGTCATCGTGAGAAGTAGCAATGAAAACGGGGTATTTGGCGGATCGGGGATTGGGATAGAAAGAGAGAAATGCGACGGCCGCTTCCGGGATCGGGTCCCCATTCAGGCTAATCTGATTATTTTTGATAGCCATCGCCGGGCGCGGCTGAAGCTTTCTAAGCCAGGGGTTACTTGTCGGGGTGCCGATTAGGAACAGACTGCCCTTCATATCTGCTGTCTTTACCTCTTCTACATGCAGGAACCGGATGTCAAAGGAACCCATAGCGTCTGATAATCTACTCACTATGGAATCCATAGTTTTTGGATAAATGACCGTGATTTTCCGGGACTGCCAAAGATTTTGTCGTAAAGTGTCCCTGTGAGGTTTACTTTTTGTGACGGCCTTCGCGGCTACATGCTTTTGGTCAGGGTACTGGCAGGCAGAAAGGAGGGAAAAAACCAGGAATGCCAAAACTGGAAGTGTCCTCATGAGGCAATAGTTTGCTCAGCGTTGACTTTCCAGATAATCATGCTTCGGTCGTCACTTGCCGATACCAGATAGTTATTGTAAGGCGTCCAAAAGAGCCGGTTTACCGAGTTAAGGTGCCCTTTGTCGCGTATGGTTTCCAGGACCTTCAGTAGCTCAAAGGTTTGGGCATCCCAAATTTTGATTGTTTTGTCACGACTACCCGTAGCAAACCAACGACCACAGGGGCTGAACACAATACTGTTGATCGTAAACCAGTGTGCGGGCTTGTCATCTATACATTCCGGAGTACCATCAAGGCTCCACGTTTTCAGGTGTGCATCCCGGCTTCCACTAAGGAGTACTGCATCATCAGGGCGGTAGGCAAGTGAAAAGACAGAGTTATCATGGGCAGCGGGCAATTTGTGACGGACCTTAAGGGTAGTAGCATCGAGCAGATAGATGGCATTATCGCTTGAGCCCACCGCAATTTCTTTCCGTCCTGTAGAAACCGCTAAACTGCGAAGGCTTTGGTTGGAGAGTTGAATGCTTTCCAAAGCACGTCCTGTTGCCCGGTCCCATTTGGTCAGTAAGCCCTGGCCACCGGCGGTCAGGACATAGTCTTCGTAGGGTACAATTGCGAAAACCCCTTTTTGGTGATGGGCTATATTTCGGGTTTTCTCCGGTTGTTCGAGGTTCACCCAGTGGACGCCCCCATTCATATTCCCGACCACGACGGTTGCCTGTTCGGGGAGGTGTAAAAGGGAAAACACCTGAGTTTCTACTTTGGCAATCAGCCGGCCATTTTCGGGGTCATCAAGATTCCAGCGGACAATCCAGCCATCACCGGCACCTGACAGGAAGGTGTTTGGATGGCTGTCTTCGCCCAAAGCAAAGATAGCGGCGTTGTGTCCGGTGACCTGTGTGATTTTTTCGATAAGAAGGTTAGGCATGAGCTAAGCCATTTTTGGAAAGAAAAACAGAACACTTACTTTTATTGTTGCTGTAAAGTCTGTAAAGCTTCTATTTATGCCCTTAAGTACGCATTATTCTATAAAATCAGGTGGGGAAATCGGTATCTGGGACATTAATGAGCCCGAAGATTGGTTTCTAAACCGCCTTTATCTAAAGCAAGAGGAGGCCAATCAGTTTCAGGCCCTTAAAGGGCGAAGAAGGCTGGAGTGGCTGGCTGCACGGCAGTTGGTGCATCAAATGTCCGGTAGGACTGACCGGGCACCCTTTAAAAAAGACGAGTATGGTAAGCCTTACCTGGAAGGATCGGCATTTCAAATTTCGATAAGTCATTCTCATCATAAAGCGGCCGCGATCGCTGCTCCTGACGTCGTAGGCATAGATATACAGCATTGGGTGCCAAAGATCGAGCGTCTTGCTAAGCGTTTTCTTAGCGTGGAAGAACTGGAGCAGTTGGATACTGAACCTGATGCCAGGTTGTTTCAGCTCCATGTGCTTTGGGGCGCTAAAGAATCCTTATATAAAGCGTACGGGCGCCGGGAGCTCGATTTCTGCCAGCATATAAAGGTAAGTGCTATTACAACTGAGCGCTCAACCGGACAAGCACAGGGCTGGGTTAATAAGGGAGCCTATAGACAGGGTTTTTATATTAATTACCGGCAATTGGATAAGTACATTTTAGTGTATGCAGTAGCTCAATAAAGCATGGCAGACGCCTAAGACTTGGAAAAGCTTGTTTTTTTCTTTACTTTTATTGGGCATCTACCCAGGTGGCACTTTTCGTGCCAAAAAACGAGATTTATCTAAAGCCCCCTTCAAAAAAATCTCGATAAGTAAAAACTACGTCTGCAGCACCATATCAACCAGTTAGTTGATGTTCATTTGCTGTGGACGATATTCCCATGAACTACGAGTTTGACTGATGGTAATATCTATTGGTCAGACTCCCAAAACATGCTATGATGAGGATGAAAGCACTCATAGCCGATGACCATCCAATTTTTGTAGAAGGGCTGAAGTGTGTTCTTAAACAACCGGCGTTCACATTTTTAGAGGTAGTCGCTACAGCAACTAATGGTTTGGAGGCCTACAGTAAAGTGAAAGAGTTGAGCCCGGATCTATTGGTGATTGATATGAACATGCCGGAAATGGATGGCTCCGAGGTTATTAAGCGAATCAGGAAGGAGCAGATCAAAATTCAGGTCTTGGTACTGAGTATGTACGATCAGCCGCGATTAATTCGAAAAGCCTTTAAAGCCGGTGCAGATGCCTATTTATTGAAGACCAAAGCGCCTGAAGAACTAGAAAAGGCCGTAATAGCTTTGCAAAAAGAAGAAACCTATTTTGGGAAAGGGGTGCATCTTAATGAATCTGGGCGTTATAAACGTATAAAACCGGGTAAACACTATGAACGGTCGGATCACTTTGTCAGTCAGCACTTATTAACCAAGCGGGAATTAGAGATTTTGCACCTTGTTACAGAGGCCCTGAGCAACAAAGAAATTGGTAAGCGCTTGTTTATTAGTGATCAGACGGTAGGTGTGCACCGGAAAAATATCATGCGCAAACTGGGTGTGACTAATACAGCCGGACTAATCAAAGCAGCCCATGACCATGCGTTAATCTGATATTTACCATATTTAGGGTATAGAAGTTTAAGGTTAAATTTTTATATTTGTATTTCTGTTTTCTGTATTCGTATAGAAAAAGGCATGAAAACCTGGTTTTTTTTAAAAAAACAGGTCTTCTCTAGAAAAAGAGCTCCATTTTGTAGTTGAGTTTCTATTCTGGTTCATACATTTGCAGGGTAATCAAAAGAATCTCATGAATAAAAAAACCTATCCACTGATCGATAGACCTTTCTTTCCTTATATATGCCCAAACATTACAATAGTTAGAAACCATCAGCCCTTTAAAATTGGTTGATGATAATCAATCACTTATGCCTATGTCAGGCTATAAGGTTTACTTGTTTTAGAGAAATCTACGCGGTTATTATATCCGCGCTTACTATAAAAGACGACCCCAAAAAACGACGAACCTAAGCATTCAATGATATCTGAAGTACGCAGTAATGCTTATTTTGAGATATTCCTATAATCTTTAACGACCTTTTTTTAACCTAATTTTTTTCAAACAAATCGTAATCTTATGGAAAAAACGAAATTTACATTCGTTTCTCCGTCTCAGCTATTAGGCGCTTTTGCGTTCGCACTGCTGACTTTCCTGGGCCTTCCACAGGCTTTTGCACAGGACTGTCCAGCACCCGAGAACGTAACAGTGAGCTATAACTGTGATGGAGTCGTTGTACTGGACTGGGACATTACTGACCCCAACGGACTAGTACAATCTTACACCGTTGACATCGAGAACGGCAACCAGCCGGTTGTCGACTTTGTTAATATGAACTCCACCGTACTGACTATCGTTGCGGGCACATTGACACCAGGCACTACTTACAATTATGCGATTACTGCTAATTGTGCGCAGTCTAACGTGTCTTCCGCTACAGGCCAAATTGAGGGTACTGACATTCAGG
>Ga0307978_1000137_pt1 | contig 65648 bp, 54 predicted proteins | sample OrgLakmetage1056_FD_203151 | JGI IMG/M metagenome (GOLD analysis project Ga0307978, IMG submission 203151) | Saline water microbial communities from Organic Lake, Antarctica - #1056 | ecosystem: Environmental > Aquatic > Non-marine Saline and Alkaline > Saline | place: Antarctica: Organic Lake... | reverse complement strand
CTGAAGATTTACAATGACGATCCGAAACCCTTTGAGTGGCATAAATCTGCCGATCAGATTATTGAGTCAATCGCCAGATTATCAGACAAACTCAATAAACAAACGGACTTCTGTTAAGGGACACTAGCGGGTGCTTCAGATTATGAATTGAAAATTCCCTGGCGTAATCCGCCATAGTGGTTAGATGTCGGGTAACAAAAAACCGGAAAATCCAAATAATAAGAATGGAGATGCACAGAGTTTGTAAAAACTGAGTGGCGAGAATAATGCCCACCCGCCTGCGCATTTCTTGATTGACTCGTACAAGGTCAGCGGTAATGGTAAGTCGCCCTAGCTTGAATTCGTCGCTCCCCACATGCACCAGATCAAAGCTGTGAACGATGGTAGCAACGTCGCGGGGGATTTCACCAATCACCAACTCAGAACCGGGCTCAATCGCAAGCCGTAAGTGCACAATATCCGGGAGGCTGAGAATGCCTTCCAGCTGAATTTGCAAAAGCTTTTGATCCAGTGCCCACAAGCTTCGCGCCAGCCCCGAACTGTCGCTGGATTCAACGGTCTGCATGCGTGCTGTAATTTGCGTAAGCTCTTTGCGGTAGTCTGAGTAAAGTTGAATGGCAGAAGATATGAATGTAAACACTAAGCTGAATATCAAGACCCAGGCCAGCAGACGCAAAGACAGCAATGAGCGCTGACGAAGCAGGTTCAGGCGCCTAAAAAATGTTGTCATATTAAGGATGAGTTGCCCGTAAATAATAAGAATATAGCGAAATACGATAGCAGACTATAGCAGCCAGAGTTTCGCGTTGTCTTGTATTAGTCGGGGTTAAAAAGAAGAAGCATGCACGTTGGAATATGCGCAGCGGCTTATTTCTTTAAGCCACTATCGGACTTGATGCAGGTCAATACGGGGGCATGTAAAAAATGGTCCCCTGAACTCAGATCGAAACCCAAAAATTTAGGCGACCTGCTGTGTATCTGGGCACTGTTGTTGTCACCGGAACCGTAGTTGTGCTGCTAGCGGTGGTACTTTTTGCAGGGTTTGGCGTGTTTGTGCTGCGCGATCAAGAAATTCAGAATCATAACGTTACTAAAGACGCGATACCGAACAGAAAAAACTAAGACGAGTGACAAAAAAATCCCCGGAAACTTAGGCCGTTTACGGAGATTTCTTAGTGTTCCTGAACAAGGCGGAGCAAGTTGAGAAAAACTGGCGTCCCCTAGGGGGTTCGAACCCCTGTTGCCGCCGTGAAAGGGCGGAGTCCTAGGCCGCTAGACGAAGGGGACAGAACATATTCAATTGCTTGCCTCATTGAGGTGGCGCACATGATATGAGTCGATCTTATCCGTGTCAACACTTTTTTCCGCTATTATTCAATTTGCGATCGCATCCTCTAATGCGGGCTCCAGATCCGTGAAGCGGAATTCGAAACCCTCAGCCTGAAGCCTGGCGGGAATTGCGCGCTGACCCGTCAACAGCAGCCCGGACATTTCGCCCAACGCCAGCTTCAAGGCTACGGCGGGTGCCGGCAAAATCGTAGGTCGATGAAGCACACGGCCCAAGGTTTTTGTAAATGTGGCGTTGGTCACCGGAGACGGGCTAACAACGTTGTATGCCCCCAATGCGGTCTCGTTCGTTAACATCCACAGCAAAGCCCCCACAACATCCTGTCGGTGCACCCAAGGCATGTACTGCTCGCCGGTGCCCAGCTTGCCACCTACACCGAGTTTAAACGGTAAAATCATGCGTTGTAAAAACCCGCCGTTGGGGCCCACCACGATTCCGGTTCGCGACAGACAAACGCGCACGCCTATGTCAGCGAGTTCCGCAGCGGTTTGCTCCCAATCACTGCAAAGGCGATGGGTGAATTCGTCGCGTGGAAGTGTTGTCTCGGTTACTTCAAGATCACCTTGGGTGCCGTAAAAGCCAACAGCGGATCCAGACACCATAACCTGCGGCGGCTGCAGCCAGGTTTTCACCACCGCTACCAACTGCTGCGTAAGTTCGATACGGCTGTCGCGAATGGCTTGTTTGCGCGTCTCACTCCAGCGCTTATCGGCAATGCCTTCGCCTGCCAGGTTGATAATGGCATCAAAGCCTTTGTGGCCTTGCAATTTGGCCAAATTCGGCAGCGCTTCAACTCGACCGCATACGGCGCGCACATCGGCGGCACTCTGTCGGCTCAGAACCGTAATTTGGTCACCGTTTGCGAGTAGTTCGCGACATAGAATCCGTCCGATAAAACCGGTGCCGCCGGTCAGCAATATGTGTTTGCTCATGGTGTTTCCATTTCTTGCGTAGAAGGCCCCTTAGTGGTGAAGGGTGTCTGTTGCCTTGTTTCCCACGTACACTGCCGCAGGGATAAGTACTGTGACAATAACCTTAACAGGGTAATGGTGAATGTTCGATTGGAAAGACATTCTGGATTTCTGGTTTGGTGAGTTAGACAAGAATGGGCTGCCTGATCCAGCTTATAGCAACCGCTGGTTTCTGAGTAACCGAAAGTTCGATCAGGAAATACGCAGGCGTTTTTTGTCGTTGGTAGTGTTTGCCTCAGAGCAGGGTCTTGATCACTGGCAGAAAAAAGCTGGAGGCATGCTCGCTGAAATTCTGTTGCTTGACCAGTTTTCGCGCAATATCTTTCGCGGTGGTGCATTGGCATTTGAGCAGGATGCTCTGGCTCGAAAGTTATGTAAGCAAGGCATGAGCAAAGGCTTTGACATGTCGTTACCGGCCATTCAGCGAGTGTTTTTTTATGTGCCTTTGCAGCACTCTGAACGCCAAGAAGATCAGTTGCTTGCAATAGAGTGTTATGAACAGCTCATCGCATCCACCAGCGGCTCGTTGAGAGAGTTTATGGGCCAGTTCTTGCAGTCAGCCGTTGAACACCAGGCAATAATTACGCGCTTCCGTCGTTTTCCGCATCGCAATAAAGCATTGGGGCGGGCTAACACAAAAGAAGAGAGTGACTATTTGCTCAATGGAAAACGTTTTGGCCAGTAAGTTTATAAGGCCAGCGCTTTGCTTTCTGACATCTATAAGGCTGTCTCTACGCTCAAGAGTCTTCGCGATTTGGGAGTGCAGATGGCTATTGATGATTCTGGTACCGACTTTCCCAGCCTGAACTACTTGCGCCAGCTACACATTGCCATGGCGCACTGTCTTGGTCTGTTGGCAGTGGCCGAGGGCATGAAAAGTCGCACAAAAATCACTTGGCGGCCAGTGCCGCGATTTTCTACAGGGGTTTTTGTACTCCAGACCCGTACCCTTGAGCCACCTTGCTCTGGGGCTGGAATACTGACTCGCTAAAGGTGTTTTACGAGTCGGGGGTGGCTGCCGTTTGGTTCAGCAGCTCGGGTTTTTTCAGCGCCCGCGCCAGCAGTTCCCGTTCTTGCGCCAGTATCAGCGCACATTGCTCAGCCATCTGCTCGCCGATGCCCTCTACCCTGCGCTCCAGAAACACCCGCAATTCGTCAGAAAACTCCAGCATTTTATCGCGTTCATCTGCTTCTTTTTTAGAAGTAAACAGCAGATTGTTGGGATCAGCCATTGCTTTCTCCTTGCCATCACGGTCGCTGAAGTAAAGCGCTTGTACGCCCATATACGTCTCCTTGCCGGGTGTTAAGCCGGTATCGACTGTTTAAAAATGAAAAGAACCTGATCAACGCGAATGCACCGATCAACGCCAACAGCAGCTTAGCACTGTTCATATATACAGTTCTAGTGGCACTGGCTGCGCCAAACGGTATATTGGTGTTAATGTTTCGCCCTTAATGTCACCCATCAGGCCATCACTATGCCGAGGTTCCTTCACACCGCCGACTGGCAAATAGGGCGCTATTTCAAGCGCTTTGATTCCGATAACAGCAGCGCACTGGCTGATGCGCGTTACGGCGCTATTGAACGCCTGGCGCAACTGGCGGTTGAGCACAACTGCGATGCTGTGTTGGTGGCCGGCGACGTTTTTGATGCGCAAACCGTATCTGACCGCTGCATCCGCCGCACATTCAACGCAACTTCGGGTTTTAAAGGGCCTTGGGTAATGTTGCCGGGCAACCACGACGCAGCCTTGGCCGAAAGCGTGTGGACCCGCGCTCGGCGTATCAACGCCGTACCAAACAACGTGCACCTTGCGCTACAAAGCGGCGTTATAGAGTTGCCGCAGCAGAAAATTGCGGTATTGGCGGCGCCTTTGACTCAGCGCTACACCTACGATGATCTGACCGCGCCCTTTGATTCAATCAGCACCCCGCCGCAATGGCTGCGAGTGGGCCTGGCCCACGGCAGTGTGCAAGGCGTGTTGGCGGACGACATTGACGCCACCAATCCGATTGCCGCCGATCGTAGCGCAAGCGCCGCGCTCGATTACCTGGCGTTGGGTGATTGGCACGGTCTGAAGCAGATTAATGAGAGAACCTGGTACAGCGGTACGCCGGAACCTGAGCGCTTTCGTAATAATCAGCCGGGTTTTGCACTGTTGGTGACTGTGTCCGAAGCTGGCGCTCTGCCTGAGGTGGAGGCACTGGAAACAGCACGTTATCACTGGCATCAATGGCAAGAAAAGTTGCTGGTAGAGACCGATATTGATGAGCTGCTGAAGCGTCTTGACGCGCTGCCGGAAAGCTCCGTTTTGGATCTTAAGTTGGAAGGTAGCATCACCTTAGCGGGTGAGCAGCGTTTGGTGGACGCTGTGTCCCGCGCTGAGGCGCGTTATCGCAGTGTTACCTACGATCGCTCCCGTTTGTTGCTGGCACCCACGGAGGAAGATCTGGCGGGATTGCAGGCCAGTGGTTACGTCGGCGATGTGCTTGAACAACTGCAAACCCGACAGAACGGTGCCGAAGCGCAAACGGCCCGCGATGCCTTGGCCATACTCGCCAGCCTGTTACTTGAAACTCGCAAGGAGAAGCACCCATGAAACTTGAAAGTGTGCGGGTGGAACAGTTTAAACAGTTTAAAAAACCGTTTTTATTGAATGGTTTGAGTAATGGTATTAATGTTATTTCCGGGCCAAATGAGGTAGGTAAGAGCACGCTTGTGCGGGCAATTCGGGCGGCATTTTTTGAGCGCCATCGGTCCAAGTCGGCCGAAGATTTGCGGCCTTGGGGTGATTCATCTGCAGCACCCACTATCGAATTAGTGTTTCATCATAATGGTCAGAACTGGCAGCTGAACAAGAGCTTTCTGCAGCGTAAACGCTGTGACCTGTCGATACAGGGCACCACGTACAGTGGCGAGGAGGCAGAGGAAAAGCTGGCGCAGCTGTTGGGTTATCAGTTCCCTAAAAAAGGCGCGAGTAAAGAGGAACACTGGGGGATCCCGGGGCTTCTCTGGGTGGAACAGGGCAGTGGGCAAAATATTGAGCAGGCCGTTGTGCATGCCGGTGATCATTTGCAATCGGCGCTGAACAGTCTGGTGTCGGAAGTGGTCAGTGAAGGCGGTGATGGGTTGATTCACACCGTACGCCAGCAGCTGGGTGACCTGTTGACCGCGGGTGGCGCACCCAGGGCTGAGTACAAACAGTTGCTAGCCGACGAGCTGCCCGGACAGCAAGCGCTCGACGCGTTAGAAGGTCGCATAGATCAGTATCAAAACCAGGTAGACCGGCTCGCCAAGGTGGCACGAGAATTCCACAAAACTGACCGTGAGCAACCCTGGGTAAAAGTGCGTCAAGCTCTGGCCGAGGCCGAGGAGTGTTACCGACATATTGAGTCGTTACAGGGCCAGCAGCAAACGTTGAACCAGGCGCTGACATCGATACAGCAGCGAGCGGAGCTGTTACAGCGTAACAAACAGCAGGTGCAGGCAGATGGGCAACAGTTGCAGCAGCGCGAGCAAGAGCGCAGCACAGCACAGCAGGCATTGAGTGACGTACAAGCATCTACAGCCGTTTTACATGCTGCTTTAGAGCAGTGCCAAAGTCAGTATCGCGATGCGTTGGAGGCAGAGCGTCAGGCCGGGCTGCTGGAAACTCGGCAGCGACTGGAGCTCAGCAGTGTCAGGGTAAAAGCGCAGTTGCAGCAGTTGTCTGAGCGCAAATCGCGGGCGGTAGAGTTACAACAGACGCTGGGCGAGTGTCGTAAGCTGACGGCAGGGCATCAAATCAGCACAGTTGCCGTCGATCAGTTGCGCACAACTCAGCGCCAGCTGGATGATACACGCCTGCGCTCCCAGGCAATTGCCACGCGAATTGAATGGCAACTGGAGGCTGGTCAACAGGTCGAGCTGGGCCAGGATACGTTGCTGCATCAGGGCGAGCAGTTGTTACTGGCCAGTACGCGCCTGCGCATCGCGGGTGTTGGCGAGTTTACAATTACCCCGGGCGGCGATGATTTGGCCCGCTGTCAGCGCCAGCTGGAACAGTTGCAGTTGGCCTTGAGTGCGCAGTTACTGGCCTTGGGTATTACAGACCTGGCGGCGGCAGAACAGGCGCTGGTTGCTCAGGAGCGTGCGCAAGCGGATGTGCACCGATTGCTGGAACTGTCGCAGTCGCTGGTGCCTGGGGGTCTGGCAAGCCTGGACAGCGACTATCAGGCCTTGAACGCGGAGCTTGAGCGTAACTGCGCAGAAAAAGAGGCTTTGGCACCCGCTACGACCTTGGCTAAAGGCGCGCCGGCTCTGGCCCAGGCGCAAGACCTGCGCAGCGACTCTGAAAATCGGTTAGCGGCAACAGAGAAACGCTCCAGCGAACACGAAAAAGCGCTTTTGGCTGCATCCCATCGTTACCAGAACGCCGATCACGAGTGGCGCACGTTGCGCACCCGTCTGAACAGCGTGCAACGCCAGCAGGAAGTGACACAGCTCAATAGCGATTGGACTGCGATTGAGCAGGAGCAAGCCCGGCAACAGGAGCGTTTGGCGCAGATGCTGGCGCAAATTGCCGCGGCGCGACCGGAATTCGTACAGCAGGATATTCAGCGCCTGGGAGCCAGCGCGGATCAGCTTGAGCAGGCCCAGCGAGGGCGTGAGCTTGAGTTGAAGGAGCTGCGGGCACGGTTGGAGATCTGGGGTGCCGAAGATCTGGAGGGGCAGCGTGGTCGTTGCCAGGCCGATCTGGAGCAAAACCGGCGCCGGTGCCAGCAACTGCAGCGCCGGGCAGAGGCGCTGCAGTTGCTGCTTCAGTTATTAACGGAGAAGCGCCAGGCGTTGACTCAGCGCTTGCAAGCGCCGTTACAAAGACACCTGAATCATTACGTTACGGTGTTGTTTCCCAATGCTCAGCTGGAGGTAGACAGCCAATTGCTTCCGGGCCGTTTCACCCGCAACGGGGAAACCGGTCAGCTGGCCGAACTCAGTTTTGGCGCCCGAGAGCAGATGGGGCTTATCAGTCGTTTGGCCTACGCCGATTTATTGAAAGAAGCCGGCAAGCCGACGTTAATTATTCTGGATGATTCGCTGGTACACAGTGATAGCGGTCGTTTGGACAGCATGAAACGAATTCTGTTTGATGCGGCGCAGCGCCATCAAATTCTGTTGTTTACCTGCCACCCGGATAACTGGCAAGACACGGGTTCAGAGACAATTAATCTGGAAGCATTAAAAGCTAGGACCGTGCTTTAACGATCCAAACGCGGGGGGTTCTGACGATTATGTTGAAAATTTCGCGTACGGCTGTTGACCCTAGATAAAACATCCGTATAATGCGGATCCGTTGTCAGGCAACAACTTACGACAACATTAGCGGGAATAGCTCAGTTGGTAGAGCGCAACCTTGCCAAGGTTGAGGTCGCGAGTTCGAATCTCGTTTCCCGCTCCAAATTTGAAAACCCGGTCTTGTAAAAGGCCGGGTTTTTTTATGCTCGTTTTAACCACAGGGGCAAACACAAGGGTAATAGCGTTTGCGCTCGGCTATACTCTTTCGTCTTCGTTCGTGCCGTCCACCCGGAGACTTTCATGCAAGTGCACTCGTTGTTTCTGTATCCGGTGAAATCCCTTGCGGGTATTGCCGTGGACTCTTTTGAGCTGGACCAATTTGGCCCGGCAGGCGACCGTCGCTGGATGCTGGTTGACGACGAGCGTCAGTTTGTAACCCAGCGTACCCTGCCACAACTGGCATTGGTTCAGGCTTCGCTGGATGCCGACGGCGAGGTTTCTATTACCTTGCCAGGGCAACCGCCTATTGCGCTGCAAGCCAGTGGCGAGAGCCTGTCTGTGCGAGTATGGCGCGACTGGGCTCAGGGCCAGGTGGGTTGTGGCGCGGCCAATAGGGCGGTCAGTCGCTTTTGTGGCCTGTCTTTGCGCTTCGTATTCATGCCTGACAGCAGTTTTCGCCAAGTGCAGACCCATTTGGCATCAGAGCGCCGGCGTGTGAGCTTTGCTGACGGCTATCCGTTGCTGGTTACCAATGCGGCGTCACTGGTGGAGCTGAATGGACGCTTGGCGATTTCAGTGGATATGCGTCATTTTCGCCCCAATATCGTAGTTGATGGCGCTGTTGCCTGGTCGGAAGATAACTGGCGGGCCATTACCATAGGCGAGGGCCGTTATCGGGTGCTTAAACCTTGTTCGCGCTGTGTAATGACGACTGTTAACCCAGATACCGGGGAAAAAGCCGCCTCGGTCCAGCCATTGCGGACGCTGGCGACCTATCGCCGCACCGCTGATGGCATCATGTTCGGAATGAACGCGATTCACGACTCGCCTTGCCGGCTGAGCGTGGGTGACTGCGTTATCGTGAATCAATCGGAGTAATAAACTACGTGCCTTTGTTAACGCTGGACGGGGTTTCCCTGTCGTTTGGAATGCAGCCGCTGTTGGAAAATGCCTCACTGGTGATGGACGCCGGTGAGCGGGTGTGCTTGTTGGGCCGAAACGGCGAGGGTAAGTCTACCCTGCTGAAAATCGTCGACGACGAAGTAACGCCAGACGGCGGTATCGTTCGCCTGGAAGACGGCGCGGTGCTGGCGGTGTTGCCACAGAATTTGCCTTCTGGCGATGCCCGCACTGCCTACGATGTGGTTGCCGGCGCTTTTCCTGAAACCGGCGCACTGCTCATTGAGTTTCACCACTTGACCCAGCAGACAGACGAGAAGAGCCTGAATCAGATGATGAAGGTGCAGGAGCGTCTGGAGGCCTTGGACGGTTGGCGCCTGGACCAAAAAGTTACCAGCATGCTGGCGCAGTACGGCGTAGATCCCGAGCGCACGCTGGATACCCTGTCGGGTGGCTGGCAGCGCCGGGTTCTGCTGGCGCGGGCGCTGGTGGCCGAGCCGGATATTCTGCTACTTGATGAGCCTACCAACCACCTGGACGTGCCCGCTATTGCCTGGCTGGAAGACGCTCTCACTCAGTTCCGCGGTGCCATCCTGTTTGTGAGCCACGACCGTGCGTTTATTCGCCGAATGGCCACCCGGGTGGTGGATCTGGATCGCGGTCAGCTGGTTAGCTTTGCCGCCAGTTACGATCACTATCTGGGCCTGAAAGAAAAGGCCCTGGAAGAAGAGGAGCGTCACGCGGCCCTGTTTGATAAGCGCCTGAAGCAGGAAGAAACCTGGATTCGTCAGGGCATCAAAGCTCGTCGGACGCGCAATATGGGTCGGGTGAGGGCACTTAAAGCGATGCGTGAAGAACATCGCCAACGCCGAGTGCGCGGCGGCACAGCTACTTTTGCGGTGGAAGACGCTGCTCGTTCCGGCAAGTTGGTGGCCGAAGCTCTGGGCGCCAGTTTTGCTTATCCGGGTTACCCCGCGGTTATTCGCGACATGAACCTGACCATTCTGCGCGGTGATAAAATTGGCCTGGTGGGTGAAAACGGCACTGGAAAAACCACGTTGGTGCGCTTGTTGCTGGGCGACCTGGAAGCCACTAAAGGTAGCATTCGCCGCGGTACAAACCTGGAAGTGGCCTATTTTGACCAGCTGCGGGGCGAGCTCGATTTAACTCGAAATGCGATTGATAACCTGTCGGAAGGTCGCGAATTTATTGATATTAATGGCCAAAGTAAACATGTTATGGGGTATCTGCAGGACTTTCTGTTTACCCCGGAGCGAGCACGATCACCTGTCAGTGTGTTTTCCGGTGGCGAACGCGCCCGCTTATTGCTGGCCAAGCTGTTCAGCAAGCCCGCCAACGTGCTGGTGCTGGACGAGCCCACCAACGATCTGGACGTTGAAACCCTGGAGCTGTTGGAAGAGCAGCTGTCGGAATTTCGCGGCACGGTGATTGTGATTAGTCACGATAGGGAATTCCTCGACAACGTGGTCACCGAAACGCTGTTTCTGGACGGTACTGGGCAGGTGCACGAGTTTGTAGGGGGCTATACCGACTGGCGCCGCCAAGGCGGCCAATTTCCAGCCGAAAAAAGCGGCAGCCGGCCTGACAGGCAGCGCGACAAACAGCAAAAGCCGGAAATTAAGAACAGAAGCAAGCCGGCCGCGCCGTCCGGGACCAAGCCGACAGCGGCAAAAATCAGCTATAAGTTGAAATTGGAGCTGGAGCAGCTGCCGAAAACCATCGAACGCCTGGAACAGGAGCAAAAGCAGCTGCAGGGCGCCATCGGTTCAGCAGACTTCTACGCTAACTCTGCGCACAAAGTTGATGAAACTCTGGCCCGGCTGACGGCGGTGGGAGCAGAGCTGGAGTCCGCAATGGAGCGCTGGATGGAACTGGAGGAAATGACCGGGAAATGAGCCCGGCGATTTTTCAGCCGATGGCTTGCCGGATCTTCGACAGCAAGCCATCGGCCAATCACGGTGGGTGTTAAAAAATGCGTACGGCCAGTACATCGCACTCAGTGCCGTGCAGTACTCCGTTTGCGATAGAGCCGAGCAACAACTGAAAGCCTTTACGGCCATGACTGCCCACAATCACCAGGTCAATGGCGTGTTCTTTGACCAAGCGGTGTACTTCAGACTCAGGGCGGCCAACGGTCACCACCTGGTTTTCCCGAGTGATGCCGTATTTCTCACCGTACTTGTTCAGCTGCTCGCGAGCAGCCTTGTCGAGCTGGTCCTGTAATTCGGTCAAATCCATCGGAATATCGCCACCATAGGCGTAACCCACAGGCTCCACCACGTGTGCCAAAATAAGTTCAGCGCCTTGGCTGGTTGCCATCTCTTTTGCTTTGTCCAGGACTTGTGGCGCTTCTTCCGTTAAATCAATGGCAACCAGCAACCTCTTGTAAATAGACATGGCTCTATTACTCCGTGTATTGCGAATGTCAGAACTCTTAATTACAGGATAGTATGGTTAAGCCCAGTGGAAAAGGAGCTAGGCTACGTTGGGGGTTTCTAGCAGAGCTTTTGGCTGCATTGAAGCCTTGCCACGTTTTGTTCAGAGTGAGTCTGCGCAGCTGCAGTCGGGGTTGCCTGCAATGAGTCGCATTTAGAAAGAAATTGACAAACGGACGGTTTTTTCTCATCGTGTGGCCTCGATATTCAAACGGCTGTATGAATTTGAATTGAAAATCGGGCAGCGGCCGCAAGAGTTTAAGGTTCGCCGCATCTGCAGTCGGGATCTTGCAAGCAAATGTGCAAGCACGCCGGCGCACAAAACAGTTTCAATCACAGACTGGAGGTCAGTTGATGATTTACGAAGGTAAAGCCATCACGGTTAAAGAGCTCGAAGGCGGAATCGCCCAGTTGAACTTCGACTTGCAAGGCGAATCTGTCAACAAATTCAACCGCCTTACTCTAGAAGAACTCCGTAATGCGACAAACACACTGACGTCACGGACGGATCTGAAGGGCCTTGTTGTTACCAGTTCCAAAGACAGCTTTGTTGTTGGTGCAGACATCACCGAATTTAAAGATTTATTTTCCGGTCCGGAAGACCAATTAGTGGCCAATAACTTAAGCGCCAATAAAATTTTTAGTGCCATTGAAGACCTGCCATTCCCCACGGTTACCGCCATCAACGGCATTGCGTTGGGCGGCGGTTTTGAAATGTGCCTGGCCACCGATTATCGGGTTATGGCGCCAAAAGCAAAAGTGGGCCTACCGGAAACCAAGTTGGGTATCTTTCCGGGCTTTGGCGGCACCGTACGCTTGTCACGCCTGATTGGCGTCGATAACGCGGTTGAGTGGATCAGTGGTGCGACCGAAAATCGTGCAGACGTTGCCCTAAAGGTGGGTGCAGTCGATGCGATTGTGGAACCGGACAAGCTGGTTGCTGCTGCGCTGAGCATTATTCATCAGGTGAACAGCGGCAAGCTCGACAATTTGGCGCGCCGTGAAGAAAAGAAAGGCAAAATAAAACTGAATGTCATGGAAAGTATGATGGCGTTTGAGATTTCAAAAGCGTTTGTGGGTGCCAAGGCTGGGAAAAACTACCCGGCGCCGGTTGAAGCGATCAAGGTGATGCAGAAGCACGCCGGTATGACTCGCGACAAAGCCATTGAGGTAGAAGCCAAAGGCTTCGCCAAAATGGCGAAAACGGACGTCTCTGCCAGTTTGATCGGCCTGTTTCTGAACGATCAAGAACTCAAGCACAAGGCGAAAAACTGGGCCAAAGACGCGGCCGATGTAAAACTGGCGGCGGTTCTGGGCGCCGGCATTATGGGCGGCGGCGTGGCGTATCAGTCTGCGCTTAAGGGCACGCCTATTGTTATGAAAGACATCAACCCCGAAGGCATCGCCCTGGGCCTTAAAGAAGCCAAGAAGCTTCTGCTTAAGCGCATTGACAAGGGGCGGATGCAAGCGGATCAGATGGCGGACGTGCTGAACAGCATCACCCCGGCGCTAAACTATGACGATTTCAAGAACGTAGATCTGGTTGTTGAAGCCGTTGTTGAGAATCCGAAAGTGAAAGACGCGGTTTTGCGCGAGGTTGAAGGCCAGGTTCGTGAAGACGCTATTTTGACGTCTAACACCTCGACCATCTCTATCGACCTGTTGGCGAAGAATCTTAAGCGCCCGCAAAACTTCTGTGGCATGCACTTCTTTAACCCGGTGCACATGATGCCGCTGGTTGAGGTTATCCGCGGTAAGAAAACCAGCGATCGTGCCATTGCGACCGCCGTAGCTTACGCCACTGCCATGGGTAAAACGCCCATAGTGGTTAACGACTGCCCGGGCTTTCTGGTCAACCGGGTGCTGTTTCCGTACTTCGGTGGCTTTATTGGCCTGGTGCGTGATGGCGCCGACTTTCAGAACGTCGATAAGGTGATGGAAAAGTTTGGCTGGCCCATGGGCCCGGCCTATCTGCTGGATGTGGTCGGCATGGACACCGGCAAACACGCTGGCGAAGTGATGGCAGAAGGTTTTCCTGATCGTATGAAGCACGAAGGCACCACCGCCATCGACGTGATGTTTGAGCACAAGCGTTACGGCCAAAAAAATGAGAAGGGCTTTTACCGCTACGAGCTGGACCGTAAAGGCAAGCAGCAAAAAGTGGCCGACGAAGAATCCTATACGCTGCTGAAGCCGATTGTTCAGGGTGATAAAGAGTTTGAAGACGATGACATTATCGCGCGGATGATGATTCCGCTGTGCCTGGAAACCGTTCGGTGCCTGGAAGACGGCATTGTAGAAAGCTCGGCTGACGCCGATATGGGCCTGATCTACGGTATTGGTTTCCCTCCGTTCCGCGGTGGTGCGCTGCGCTACATCGACCAGATGGGCGTGGACACATTTGTGGAACTGGCCGACAAATACGCAGATCTTGGGCCGCTGTATCAGCCTACCGACAAGCTGCGTGACATGGCAAAAAACGGCCACACCTTCTTTGCTTAACCCTGAACGAGATTTGCGAACGGAGAAAGATCTATGAGCCTTAATCCGAGAGACGTTGTCGTCATCGATTGCGTGCGGACTCCGATGGGCCGCGCCAAAAACGGCTGTTTCCGCAATGTACGCGCGGAAACCCTGTCGGCAACCCTGATCGACGCGCTGTTCGAGCGTAATCCCAAGCTCGACCCGAAGGAAGTAGAAGACGTAATCTGGGGCTGTGTGAACCAGACCCGCGAGCAGGGCTTTAACGTGGCGCGCCACATATCCCTGCTGACAAAAGTGCCCCACGAAGCCGGCGCACAGACGGTTAACCGTCTGTGCGGTTCGGCTATGAGTGCGATTCACACCGCAGCCCAAGCGATCATGACCGGCAACGGTGACATGTTCGTGGTGGGTGGTGTAGAGCACATGGGTCACATTAATATGACCGATGGGTTTGACCACAACCCGGCGGCGTCTAAGTACACGGCCAAAGCCTCCAACATGATGGGTTTGACCGCAGAAATGCTGGCCAAGATGCACGGCATCACCCGTCAGCAACAGGATGAATTCGGAGCGCGGTCTCATCGTCTGGCGCAGGAAGCCACCGATGAGGGCCGTTTCAAGAACGAAATCGTCCCTATAGAAGGACACGATGCGAACGGTTTTAAAGTGCTGATTGAGCACGACGAAACCATTCGTCCGGAAACGACCGTTGAGTCATTGGGCCAACTGCGCCCGGCGTTCGATCCGAAAAACGGCACAGTAACCGCCGGTACGTCATCACAGCTCACCGACGGTGCAGCGGCGATGGTGTTGATGTCGGCTGAACGTGCCCAAGCTCTTGGCCTGAAGCCTATGGCACGGATTGTGAGCATGGCGATTGCGGGCGTTGACCCGGCTATTATGGGCTATGGCCCGGTACCTGCGACCAAAAAAGCGCTCAAGCGTGCCGGCCTTAAGATCGAAGATATCGATTTTTGGGAGCTGAACGAGGCCTTTGCCGGGCAGTCCTTGCCGGTGTTGAAAGATCTCAAGCTGATGGGTGTTGTGGATCAGAAGGTGAATCTTAACGGCGGCGCTATTGCACTTGGCCATCCGCTAGGCTGCTCTGGTGCGCGCATTTCAACCACGCTGTTGAACATCATGCAGGCCAACGGCGGCAAATACGGTGTGTCCACCATGTGTATCGGTCTGGGCCAGGGTATATCGACGGTGTGGGAGCGGTTGTGATTCACCGCGGAACCTAGCTGACGTTTAACAACAAGGCCCGGCATTTAGCCGGGCCTTGTTGTTTATCAAAATGAAAAAAGTTGTTTCTCCGAATGAAAAAAGCCGAATGGAAAACAAAGAATGGGTTGTCTTGCCATTCTTGACCCTGTAAAACAGTGCTCATATACAGATTAGCGGCAAGGTTGTATTTATAGCCGACTGATTTTACAGCGAGTTTGCGGTTTGCTGCACAACTGACCGATTTACCGCCAAGGATACAGATCTCTGATATGGGTAAAAGTCTCGTAATTGTCGAGTCACCAGCGAAAGCGAAGACCATCAACAAGTATCTGGGGGACGACTTCATTGTTAAATCGTCCGTCGGGCACATTCGCGATCTTCCGGTTAGTGGCAACGGGTCCACCAGCGACCCCAAAGAGCGTGCTCGTCAAGCTGCTGTCACGCGTAAGCTGAGCCCTGAAGACAAGGTGGTGCACAAGAAGCGCAAAGCGCGTGAACAACTGGTCGCCCGCATGGGGATAGACCCGGATCACGACTGGAGCGCGCGCTACGAAATTTTGCCGGGTAAAGAAAAAGTCGTTAATGAGCTGAAACGCCTGGCTAAGTCTGCCGACCATATCTATCTGGCAACGGATTTGGACCGCGAAGGTGAGGCTATAGCCTGGCACCTTCAGCAAACTATTGGTGGCGAACCGGAAAAATACCGGCGCGTGGTGTTTAACGAGATCACCAAGCGCGCCATTCAAGGTGCCTTCAAAGATCCCGGCAAGCTGGACACCGATATGGTGCACGCTCAGCAGGCACGGCGTTTCTTGGACCGGGTAGTCGGTTACATGGTGTCGCCGCTGCTCTGGGCTAAGTTGGCCCGCGGTTTGTCTGCCGGCCGTGTGCAATCGGTCGCAGCGAAGCTGATTGTTGAGCGTGAACGGGAAATTCGCAAGTTCGTGCCGGAAGAGTACTGGCAGCTGTTTGCCGGCCTGGTAGCTACGAGCGCCAAACAGCCGGTACGTTTTGAAGTGACCCGCTGCAACGACAAACCCTATCGCCCGGTTAACGAAACCCAGAGCCGTGACCACGTAACGCGTCTAAACGCGGGCGAGTTTGCGGTCGCCAAGCGGGAAGACAAACCCACCCGTTCGCGCCCGGGTGCTCCTTTCATAACGTCGACGTTGCAGCAGGCTGCCAGCAACCGCCTGGGCTTTAGTGTTAAGAAAACCATGATGCTGGCCCAGCGTTTGTACGAAGCCGGGTTTATCACCTACATGCGTACAGACTCCACCAACCTGAGCCAGGATGCCGTTAACAGCAGCCGTGAGTACGTAGAGTCTACCTTTGGTAAAGAATACCTGCCGGACAGTCCGCGTCTTTATGGCAGCAAGCAAGGCGCTCAGGAAGCTCACGAAGCTATTCGCCCGACCGAAGCGACTCGTAAGGCGATTGCTATTACCGGTATCGAAAAAGACGCCGAGAAGCTCTACGACATCATTTGGCGTCAGTTTATTGCGTGCCAGATGGCCGACGCCGAATTTCTCAGCACGTCTATTGTCGTGGCCAACGGCGATTATGAGCTGCGCACCCGTGGCCGCATCAGCAAATTTGAAGGCTTTTTAAAAGTAGCGCCACAGGTGTCGAAAAGAGACGAAGATTTAGTGCTGCCAGACATGCTTGTTGGCGAGCGTCTTGGCTTGGACAAGCTCGAACCCACCCAGCATTTCACCAAGCCGTCACCGCGCTTCACTGAAGCGAGCCTGGTTAAAGAACTTGAAAAGCAGGGTATTGGACGGCCTTCTACCTACGCTTCAATTATTTCGACGATTCAAGATCGTGGTTACGTGCGCCTGCAAAACCGTCGCTTTTACGCTGAAAAAATGGGTGAAATCGTGACTGAAAGGCTGTGCGAATCCTTCGGCAACCTGATGGATTACAACTTTACTGCACAGATGGAAGGTGATCTGGACCACGTTGCGGAAGGCAATGTGGAATGGAAAAAAGTATTGAATGATTTTTATGGCCGTTTCCGGCAACAACTGGAAGTGGCTGAAGCGGATGACGACGCCGGCGGTATGCGGCCTAATGAGCCTACGGAAACAGACATTCCGTGCCCTACGTGCGGTCGAAATATGCAAATTCGCGTGGCCAGCACCGGCGTTTTTCTGGGCTGTTCGGGCTACTCGCTACCGCCGAAAGAGCGCTGTAAAACCACCATTAACCTGGTGACCGGTGACGAAGTGGTCAGCGCTGAAGAGGATGTGGAAGGTGAGGGCGAAAGCCGCTTGTTACGGATGAAACGCCGCTGCCCCAAGTGCAGCACAGCCCTGGACAGTTACCTGGTAGACGAAGCCCGTAAGCTCCACGTATGTGGCAACAATCCGGACTGTTCCGGGTATGAAGTTGAGCAGGGCAGTTTCCGTATTAAGGGTTACGACGGTCCAACGTTGGACTGCGATAAGTGCGGCAGTGAAATGCAGCTGAAAACCGGTCGTTTCGGTAAGTATTTTGGCTGCACCAACGATGAGTGCAAAAACACCCGTAAGCTGCTGAGAAGTGGCGAGCCTGCACCGCCCAAGATGGACCCAGTGGCGATGCCGGAGCTGCAGTGCCAGAAAGTGGATGACACCTATGTGCTGCGCGATGGCGCGTCTGGCATGTTCCTGGCAGCCAGCAAGTTTCCCAAGAATCGGGAAACCCGCCCGCCGCTGGTGCTGGAAATCAAACCCCATCGCGACGAGGTTGATCCCAAGCACAACTACTTAATGGAAGCACCAGAGCACGATTCTGAGGGCAATCCATCGGTGATTCGCTACAGTCGGAAAACCAAAGAGCAGTATGTAATGTCAGAAAAAGATGGCAAAGCGACTGGGTGGTCGGCTTGGTACGTGAGCGGCAAGTGGCAGCCTAGACAGAAATGAGTGCGACGGATTAAGTCCAGAAGCGATGGGCGGGTGAAAACTCGCCCATCGCTGTTTATAAAGACGAAAAATCTTGGCTGCTGAATTTAGATGTTTACTTTTTCGGGCGCAAACGCTTGATAAGCGACGACGTATCCCAGCGCTCGCCACCCATCTGCTGGACATCTCCGTAGAACTGGTCCACCAGTGCCGCTACCGGCAGACGAGCGCCGTTTTTGCGCGCCTCTTCCAGGCAAATGGCCAGATCCTTACGCATCCAGTTCACCGCAAAACCGTGTTCGAATTCACCCGCAATCATGGTGGCGGATCGGTTTTCCATTTGCCAGGACTGGGCTGCTCCCTTAGAGATCACTTCAACGACTTTACTGGCATCCAAGCCGGCTTGTTCGGCAAAGTGCAGGGCTTCTGACAAGCCCTGAACCAAACCCGCAATGGCAATCTGGTTGACCATTTTTGTCTTTTGACCCGCGCCTGCTGGCCCCATAAGACTCACAGCTTTAGCGTAAGTACTTAACACCGGTTCTGCTGCGGCAAAGTCGCTGACGCTGCCACCGCACATGACGGTCAGTTGGCCCTTTTCGGCGCCTTGCTGCCCGCCAGACACGGGTGCATCCATAAAGCCCAGTTGGCGCTGCGCGGCTAGCTTGGCCAGGCGTTCGGCTGCCACAGCCGAGGCAGTAGTGTGGTCAATCAGCAGTGTGCCCGGCGTGGCGTTAGCGAGAATGCCGGCGTTGCCTTCGTACACTGCCAGCAAATCATCGTCGTTGCCCACGCAAGTAAGAACGATGGTGCTGCCTTGCACTGCCTCGGCGATGCTGACGCAGGCTGTGCCGTTATAGTCCTTCGTCCATTGCTGACTTTTGCTGTGGGTACGATTCCACACCCGGACATCGTAGCCGGCGGCTGTCAAATGCCCAGCCATGGGATAGCCCATAACGCCAAGACCAATAAAGCTCACGGTTGTCATGATTTGCGCCTCAGGGTTGATGCAAAAAAAACCGCTAAACTGGCGGTTTTTCCAATACTTGATCAGGATGCTTGCATCACTGAATCAACTTTTTGGGTAATCGCGCTTGGGCGAACCCGTGTAAAGCTGGCGCGGACGACCAATTCGATAATTACCGCTAACCATTTCGTTCCAGTGAGAGAACCAGCCGATGGTGCGCGATAAAGCAAAAACAACGGTGAACATGGACGTCGGAATGCCGATCGCCTTGAGAATCAGGCCAGAATAAAAATCTACGTTCGGGTAAAGCTTGCGTTCAACGAAATAGGCGTCTTCGAGGGCGATCTTTTCCAGGCGCCGGGCAATGCGCAGCAGCGGATCGTTTTCGAGGCCCAGTTCCGTCAACACTTCGTGAGCTGTTTCAGCCATGACCTTGGCTCGGGGGTCAAAGTTTTTGTACACCCGGTGGCCAAAACCCATCAGGCGGAACGGGTCGTTTTTATCTTTGGCTCTTTCAATGAAGGCTTCGATGTTGGCTTCTTCGCCAATTTCGGCCAGCATAGTCAGAACGGCTTCGTTGGCGCCGCCGTGGGCAGGTCCCCACAGTGCTGCAATGCCAGAAGCCATGCACGCGTAGGGGTTAGCGCCGGTAGAGCCTGCTAGGCGCACGGTAGAGGTGGATGCGTTCTGTTCGTGGTCAGCGTGTAGAATGAAGATTTTGTCCATCGCGTTGGCCAGGACCGGGTTTGGTTTGTATTCCTCACACGGGGTGGCAAACATCATTTGCAAAAAGTTTTCGGCGTAAGACAAGTCGTTACGTGGGTAAATAAAGGGTTGACCCATGCTGTACTTGTAACACCAAGCTGCAATGGTGGGCATTTTTGCGATCAAGCGGTGGCCAGTAATTTCGCGCTGGTGCTCATCGGTTACGTCCATTTGGTCGTGATAGAACGCCGATAAAGCGCCTACGACGCCGCACATTATGGCCATCGGGTGCGCGTCACGACGGAAGCCGTTAAAGAAATTGCGCATTTGGTCATGCAGCATGGTGTGATTTTTGATGGTTTCGTGAAACGCTTTGTTTTCATCGGCGGTGGGGAGTTCCCCGTGCAGTAGCAACCAACAGAGCTCCAAATAGTCAGAGTGTTCTGCCAGCTGCTCGATCGGATAGCCACGGTGTAAGAGTACGCCCTTGTCGCCGTCAATGAAGGTGATGGCGGACTCGCAAGCCGCTGTAGACACAAAGCCGGGATCGTAAGTGAACACGCCCTGCTGAACCAGGCTCCGTACATCAATAACGTCTGGGCCGACGGTGCCTGAGTAAACTGGCAGCTCAAGGGACTTATTGCCCACTGTGAGCGTGGCTTTGCTGTCGGTCATGGTGCTCTCCTGTGTAAAAGCGTATCAGATTTTCAGAGTTCAAGAATGCGCAGGTAAGATATCTATTATCGCAAAACTGGCGGCAAAATATAAGCTGATCGTTTTCTTTGTCAACAAAAGGCTACGAGAGCACTAAAATGCTCGATACCGTCAATGAGTAAATGCGAGTATTGGTGATCGCATTCGCAGAGACGCATCGTCAATAAGCTTTTTGTTGTCATACACACCCGTTTGCTGGCAGTGATTTACGTCAATTGCAGGTTTGTAATTAATTCGCTTACTCATTACAATCTGTACCCCAGAATCGGAGGGTTTGGCCAAACGTGGCGCCTTTCCCTGACGCAATCGTAGCCAGTGCGCAACGAATTGCCGGGGAAAATCCCTTCATACCCTGAGCCAATCGTGTGCCAACCTCGTATGTGCACACTGAATCATCAAAAACCAATCATCTGCGTCCGGCTTGCCGGTTCCGTGGTAACAAAGAGAGTGTGAGAGCGCTGTGAATAATAAAAGGCCAGTAAATCTCGATCTCAGCAAATTTCATTTTCCATTGCCAGCTATTATTTCTATATTGCACCGCGTCAGCGGCATCATCATTTTTGCCGGTGTAGCGTTCATGCTTTATGGTTTGGATCTTTCCCTGTCTGGGGAAGAAGGGTATGGCCATGTGAGTGAATTGCTGAGCGGCTTCTTTGCCAAGTTGATTATCTGGGGCATTTTGTCTGCCCTGTTGTATCACTTGGTGGCAGGCACCAAACATTTGCTGATGGATATGGGTGTTGGTGAGGAGTTGGCAAGCGGCCTGCTGGCTGCCAAAGTGACTTTGGTCATTGCCATCATTTTGATCGTACTGGCAGGAGTTTGGGTATGGGCGATGTAAGCAGTGTCACCAATCTGGGCCGAAGTGGCGTTGCAGATTGGCTAATGCAGCGAGTCTCAGCCTATATTCTCGCATTGTATACGGTGGTTCTTCTTGTCTTCATTATCGCCAATCCCGGCTTGGGCTACGACGCCTGGGCAGGCCTTTTCAGTCAGACCTGGATGCGGATTTTCACGCTGATGGCTCTGCTTTCGATCGGTGCACACGCCTGGATTGGCTTGTGGACAGTAACAACTGATTATATGAAATCAGCCTTGCCGCGCTTTCTGGTGCAGGCCGCATGCGGTCTGACCATGTTTGTGTATGTAGTTTGGGGTATTCAGATCCTGTGGGGGTTTTAAGTAATGTCTAACATCAAGACCATGACCTATGACGCCATCGTAATTGGCGGTGGCGGCGCTGGTATGCGCGCGGCGCTGCAGTTGACTGAAACTGGCGTTAAAACCGCGTGTATTACCAAGGTGTTTCCAACCCGCTCGCACACTGTGTCGGCCCAAGGTGGCATTACTTGTGCGATTGCCAGCGCGGATCCCAACGACGACTGGCGCTGGCACATGTATGACACCGTTAAAGGGTCAGATTACATTGCTGATCAGGACGCGGTTGAATACATGTGTTCTGTAGGTCCGCAAGCTGTGTTCGAGCTTGAGCACATGGGTTTGCCATTCTCGCGCACCGAGCAGGGTCGAATTTATCAGCGTCCGTTCGGGGGTCAGTCCAAAGGGCCGAACGATTCTACCCAAGCGGCCCGCACCTGTGCGGCGGCCGACCGTACCGGGCACGCACTTCTGCACACGCTGTACCAAGCCAACTTGAAACGTGGCACTACCTTCCTGAGTGAATGGTACGCGGTCGATCTGGTCAAGAACGCGAAAGACGAAGTTGTTGGCGTTGTTGCTATCGAAATCGAAACGGGCGAAATGGCGTACATCAAAGCCAACGCAACGGTTCTTGCGACCGGCGGCGCTGGCCGTATCTATGCGTCTACCACCAATGCCTTGATTAACACCGGCGACGGTATCGGCATGGCTCTGCGCGCGGGCTTCCCGGTGCAGGATATGGAAATGTGGCAGTTCCACCCCACGGGCATTTACGGCGCGGGCACGCTTGTGACCGAAGGCTGCCGGGGTGAGGGCGGTTATTTGATCAATTCCGAAGGCGAGCGGTTCATGGAACGCTATGCGCCCAATTCCAAGGATCTTGCAGGCCGGGACGTTGTTGCGCGCGCCATGGTTATCGAGATTCTTGAAGGCCGCGGCTGTGGTCCTGAAAAAGACCATGTTTTGCTGAAGCTCGACCATTTGGGTGAAGAGACCCTGAATCTGCGTCTGCCGGGTATTTGTGAATTATCAAAGACCTTCGCCCACGTAGACCCGGTGAAAGAGCCTGTTCCTGTTGTACCAACCTGTCATTATATGATGGGTGGCATTCCGACGAACGTCGGCGGTCAGGCGTTGACCCAAGACGCTGACGGCAAAGATCAGCCGATTCGTGGTTTGTTTGCCTGCGGCGAAGCGGCTTGTGTTTCAGTTCACGGTGCCAATCGCCTTGGCGGCAACTCACTTCTGGACCTGGTTGTGTTTGGTCGTGCTGCTGGCCTGCATATTGAAGAGCAGCTGCGCAACGGCTTTGAAGTAGACGGCGCTAGTGACGCCGACATCAAGCGCTCCATGGCGCGGCTGGATCGTTTGGCTAGTGCCCGTGACGGCGAGCACGTGGCAGCGGTTCGTAAAGATCTGCAAACCTGCATGCAGCTGTATTTCGGTGTGTTCCGCGACGGTGACAGCATGGACAAAGGTTTGCAGCTGCTGAATGAAATCGGTGAGCGCGTTCGCAACACCCGCCTGACCGACACCAGTAACGCGTTCAATACCGCGCGCATTGAGGCGTTGGAGCTAGACAACCTGTTTGAAGTTGCTTACGCCACTGCCGTATCAGCGGTAGAGCGAAAAGAAAGTCGCGGTGCTCATGCCCGCAACGACTTCACCGAGCGTGATGACGAGAACTGGCTGAAGCACTCGCTTTATTTTCCGCTGGACCAGCGGGTTGGTAAGCGCGACATTAACTTCTCGCCGAAGACTGTTGACACATTCCAGCCGATGATTCGGTCGTACTAAGGGGACGAAGACTATGTTGGTGAGCCTTTATCGTTACAACCCGGAAGCAGACAACGCCCCGTTCATGCAGGATATCGAGGTTGAGCTCCCGAAAGGTGGAGACCTGATGGTGTTGGACGTGCTTAATCTGCTGAAAGAAAAAGACGTCACTCTGTCGTATCGGCGGTCATGCCGCGAAGGTGTTTGTGGCTCCGACGGCATGAACATGAACGGCAAAAATGGCCTGGCGTGCATTACGCCGGTGTCTCAGGTGATCAAAAAAGACAAGTTAGTATTGCGTCCGTTGCCTGGCTTGCCGGTTATTCGTGATCTGGTTGTGGATATGAGCCTGTTTTACAAGCAGTACGAAAGGGTTATGCCATACTTGGTCAACGATCAGCCAGCGCCCGCCATAGAGCGTTTGCAGACACCGGAAGATCGTGAAAAGCTTGACGGCCTTTACGAATGTATACTGTGTGCATGCTGTTCCACGGCTTGCCCATCGTTCTGGTGGAACCCGGAGAAATTTATTGGCCCCGCAGGTCTGTTGCAGGCTTATCGCTTCTTGGCGGACAGCCGTGATACCGCCCAAGCCGAGCGTTTGGCTGATTTGGACGATCCATTCAGCGTATTCCGTTGCCGTGGTATCATGAACTGTGTCAGTGTGTGCCCTAAAGGCCTTAACCCGACTCGGGCGATTGGTCATATTAGGAACTTGTTGTTGCAGCGAGCAACGTAAGCAGCAAACTGTAATAAAGACGCTGTATCGCGTCTTCTGAGCAATACCCTTAAAGGCCTCGCCAACTCGGTGAGGCCTTTAACCAGAGGCGTACAGCCAATCTCTGGGCAGCGGTTCGAACTTCGTACATCGTGATTGTTAGTCGGTAGTCGGCTTGCACTGTGTGACCAAGTATCAAAAAATTTCGGGGAAAACAGGCGTTCACTCGGATGTGGCGGCCGAAGTCGACAGCGTAAAAACCCGTATTGACTGGCATAGGGCTCTGGTGGACCATTACGGACTCCCGTACCAGCCCAAGGTGAGCTATTCAAAATGCACGAAAGCAGCATGGAGCAGTTGTGGCAAACTTCCCATCTACAGGGAGGTAATCTTGTCTACGTTGAACAGCTTTTTGAAATCTATCTCTCAGATCCTAGTGCCGTTCCCGAAGAGTGGCGAAGTTACTTCGAAAAGCTTCCCAGCGTTGACGGCTATCAGGGTAAAGATATTGCCCATTCCGCAATCCGCGACCAATTTAAGCGTATTTCTAACAATCAGCGTTTCTTGGCTAACACTACTGCGCCGGCAGTTGCTGTGCCCGATGCGGACAAAAAGCAGACACGCGTACTGCAATTGATCAATGCATATCGCTTTCGTGGTCACCAGCACGCGAAGCTGGACCCGCTGGATGTCAAACTGCGTACATTGGTTGAGGATCTTGACCCGGCTTTTCACGAGCTTTACAGCGCCGATAATGATATCGAATTCCAGACTGGTTCGCTGAGTTTCGGTTCTGAGACAATGAAGCTAGGCGAGATCATAAAAGGCCTACAGCAAACGTATTGCGAAAGTATCGGTGCAGAGTACATGCACATTGTTGACACTCGCATCAAGCGTTGGTTCCAGCAACGCATGGAGCCGATACGCTCCAACCCCGGTTTTGACGTCGACACCCGCATTCATTTGCTCGAACGCCTGACCGCAGCAGAGGGCCTGGAAAAATATTTGGGTTCACGCTATCCCGGCGTTAAGCGCTTCGGTCTGGAAGGTGCGGAGAGTTTGATTCCCTGTCTTGATGAAATTATCCAGCGCGCCGGTTCCGGTGGCACCAAAGAAATCGTTCTGGGAATGGCCCACCGTGGTCGTTTGAACGTGCTGGTCAATATTTTGGGCAAAAACCCGAAAGAACTGTTTGACGAGTTCGAAGGCAAGAAACCGGCGGACTCAGGCTCCGGTGACGTCAAATATCATCAAGGCTTCTCGTCCAACGTGATGACCCCGGGTGGTGAGATTCATTTGGCCTTGGCTTTTAATCCTTCGCACCTAGAAATCGTGTCCCCAGTGGTTGTGGGCTCTGTTCGCGCTCGCCAAACCCGCCGCGAAGATAAAGACGGTAGGCAGGTTTTGCCGGTGATCATGCACGGCGATGCCGCGTTTGCAGGTCAAGGCGTGGTGATGGAAACCTTCCAAATGTCACAGACCCGCGGTTTTGGTACCGGCGGCACTGTACACATTGTGATCAACAATCAAGTTGGCTTTACCACCAGCAGACAAGAAGACGCCCGTTCGACCGAATACTGCACAGACATTGCCAAAATGGTACAGGCTCCGATCCTGCACGTGAACGCAGACGACCCGGAAGCGGTGTTGTTCGTAACTCGGATGGCAATGGACTATCGCAATGAATTCAAAGGCGACGTTGTGATTGACCTGGTGTGTTACCGCCGCCGTGGTCACAATGAAGCCGACGAGCCTGCTGCTACTCAGCCGATGATGTACGAGAAAATTCGTAAGCTTAAAACCACGCGCAACATCTACGTGGAGAGCCTGATTGATGCTGGCATAGTAGGTGAAGATCTCGCCAAGCAGATGGAGAATGATTATCGCACGGTGCTGGATAAGGGAGAGCACGTTGTAAAGGCGCTGGTTAAAGAGCCAAACGTCAAGCTGCATGTTGACTGGACGCCGTATCTGGGCCATGAGTGGACCGCCAAGTGTAGGTCCAGCGTGCCTCTGAAAACGGTTCAAAAGCTGGGTAAAAAGCTGGGTGAGGTACCAGAAGGGTTCATTATTCAGCGTCAGGTGTCTAAAATTGTTAAGGACCGTGACAAGATGACGGCCGGCGCTCTGCCTCTTAACTGGGGCTACGGTGAAGTCATGGCGTACGCAACGTTATTAAACGAAGGTTATTCGATTCGTATAACAGGGCAGGACGTTAGTCGTGGTACTTTCTCTCATCGGCACGCCGTTTTGCATAATCAGAAAGACGGCGCCACGCACACTGCGCTGACTCATCTGGCTGACGGCCAAGCCAGGTTCGAGCTCTATGATTCTTTGTTATCCGAAGAGGCTGCACTGGCATTTGAATACGGCTATGCAACCACATCTCCCAGTTCGTTGGTTGTCTGGGAAGCGCAGTTTGGCGACTTTGCCAACGGCGCTCAGGTGGTGATTGATCAGTTCCTGACCAGTGGTGAGCATAAGTGGGGCCGTCTGTGTGGTCTTACCATGTTATTACCGCACGGTTATGAAGGGCAGGGTCCGGAGCACAGCTCGGCGCGTATCGAGCGTTTCTTGCAGCTGAGCGCGGAACAGAATATCCAGGTGTGTGTTCCCACAACACCGTCGCAGGTATTCCATATGCTGCGCCGACAAGTGAAGCGCCCAGTCCGTAAGCCATTGATTGCCATTACGCCAAAGAGCCTGCTGCGTCATAAAGAAGCCATTTCCAGCTTGGACGATCTGACGTCAGGCACGTTCCAGACCGTGCTGCCGGAAAAAGAGCCGTCCGCTGCAAAAAAAATAACTCGAGTTATTCTTTGCAGCGGCAAGGTCTACTACGAACTGCTGGAGAAGAAGAGAACCGGTGAGCGTAACGACACGGCCATTATCCGTATAGAGCAGTTGTACCCGTTTCCGGGTGAAGATCTGGACGAATTACTGGCGGGATTCAGCAACCTTAAGCACGCTGTCTGGTGCCAGGAAGAACCTATGAATCAGGGCGCCTGGTACAACAGCCAGCACCATATGCGCAACGCGCTGCAACGGCTGAACCCCAAACTGAACCTCGAGTATGCGGGTCGTGACGCCTCGGCTGCACCTGCTGCCGGCCATATGTCTGTGCATATTGAACAGCAGAGAAAACTGGTTAACGACGCATTTGAAGTCTGATGAGCTACCGAGCTATCGAACTTCCGAGCTATCGAACAAAGGAACCGTAATGTTTACAGAGATTAAAGCCCCCGTATTCCCGGAGTCGGTTGCAGAAGGTACTGTTGCAACCTGGCACAAGCAGCCGGGTCAAGCCTGCGCGCGCGATGAGCTGATTGTCGACATTGAAACCGATAAAGTGGTGCTGGAGATTGTTGCACCGGCTGACGGCGTCATCGAGGAAATCTTGAAAAACGACGGCGACACCGTAGAAAGCGGTGAAGTGATCGGAAGATTTAAAGCAGGCGCCGCCGGCGAGTCCGAGGGCTCTGACAGTAAAGATCCGGTTGAGAGCAAAGACCAAGGCGAAAGCAAAGACGAGAGCGCCGACGCGATGTCCTCCTCAGATGTGATTCTGAGCCCGGCTGCGCGTAAGCTGGCCGACGAGAACAACGTTGAACCCGGTGCATTGAAAGGCACTGGGAAAGACGGTCGGATTTCTAAAGAAGATGTTCAAAGTCACATTGATAACGTCAAGTCGTCTATTGAATCGCCTGCTGCAAAGGCCGTCGCTGAACCTGCGCCAGCCGCTGCGCCGGTAGCCGAGATCAACGCCGGCGAGCGTATTGAAAAACGCGTTCCCATGACCCGCCTGCGCGCCAGTATTGCGAAGCGCCTGGTCAATGCACAACAGAGCGCGGCCATGTTGACCACCTTTAACGAGGTGAACATGGGGCCAATCATGGAACTGCGCAAGCAATACAAAGAAGGCTTCGAAAAGCGTCATGGCGTTAAGTTGGGCTTTATGTCGTTCTTTACCAAAGTCGTTACTGAAGCTCTGAAACGCTTTCCTGCGGTGAATGCGTCCATCGACGGCAATGACATGGTCTACCATGGCTACCAGGATATCGGTGTGGCGGTATCCACCGAGCGTGGCCTAGTGGTTCCGGTATTACGTGACGTTGACGCACTGAGCCTTGCTGACATCGAGAAGAAAATTGTCGAGTACGGTACCAAGGCCAAAAAAGGCAAACTGGGCATCGATGAAATGACCGGTGGTACCTTCACCATAACCAACGGCGGCACCTTTGGTTCCCTGTTGTCGACGCCTATTCTGAACCCGCCACAAACGGCGATCCTGGGCATGCATAAGATCCAGCCACGTCCGATGGCGGTGAATGATCAGGTGGTAATACTGCCCATGATGTATCTGGCACTGTCTTACGACCACCGCATGATTGACGGCAAAGAAGCAGTTCAATTCTTGGTTGTCGTCAAAGATATGCTGGAAGATCCTGCGCGTATCCTGCTGGACGTATAGGCACTTTACTTATCGAATCGGAATACAGGATTAACTATGGCTGACAAGTTTGATGTAATCGTAATTGGCGCCGGCCCCGGTGGCTACGTGGCTGCAATTAAAGCCGCGCAGCTGGGCCTGAACGTCGCCTGCGTAGAAAGCTGGTCTTCGGACGAAGGCAAACAGGTATTGGGCGGAACTTGCCTGAACGTAGGTTGTATACCGTCCAAGGCCCTGCTGGAAATTTCTCACAAGTACGAAGAAGCAAAACACGGTTTCGCCGAGCAGGGCATTATCGCCAACGATGTCACGATGGACATCGGTAAATTGATGGAGCGTAAGACCGGCATTGTTAAGCAGCTGACCGGAGGCATTGCGGGGCTGTTCAAGTCAAACGGTGTTGTCTCAATTTATGGTCATGGCAAGCTGCTGGCAAACCGTCAGGTGGAAGTGACTGATAACGACGGCAAGACCAAGATTTATGAAGCCGATAACGTTATCTTGGCGACAGGCTCGCGCCCGATTGAGATTCCGCCGGCGCCAAAAACCGAAGGCTATATTACTGATTCAGAAGGCGCTTTGGAGTTTACTGAAGTGCCCAAGCGGCTGGGTGTGATTGGCGCCGGCATCATCGGTCTGGAGCTGGGCAGCGTTTGGGCCCGTCTGGGCGCTGAAGTGACTCTGTTGGAAGCGCAGGATACGTTCTTGCCAGGGGTAGACCAGCAGATTGCCAAAGCTACTTTGAAAGAGTTCCAAAAGCAGGGCTTGAACATCGTCCTGGGCGGCCGTGTAACGGGTGCAGAGGTCAAGCGTAAGTTGGTCTACGTCAGTTACGAAGACAGCAAAGGCAAGCAGGAACTGATGGTCGATAAGCTGATTGTGGCTGTTGGCCGTCGCCCCTATACAGACAACCTGCTGGCAGCAGACTCCGGTGTGAATATGGACGAGCGCGGGTTTGTATTCGTAGACGACCATTGTAAAACCGACGCCCCTGGCGTTTGGGCGGTCGGTGACGTGGTGCGTGGCCAGATGTTGGCCCATAAAGCCTCTGAAGAGGGCATTATGGTTGCCGAGCGTATTGCCGGCCATAAACCGCAGGTCAACTACGACTGCATTCCTAATGTCATCTACACCGCGCCGGAAGTAGCGTGGGTTGGGAAGAGCGAAGAGGAGCTGAAAGCGGACGGTGCGGCTTACAAAGTGGGTACCTTCCCATTTGCGGCAAACGGTCGCGCCATGGCTGCCAATTCGGCGGTGGGCATGGTGAAGATTATCGCGGACGAGAAAACCGACCGCATTCTGGGCTTTCACGTGTTGGGCCCATCGGCGTCTGAAATCGTGGCTCAGGGCGTTATTGCCATGGAGTTTGGTTCCAGTTCAGAAGACCTTGCGTTGACCTGTTTTGCTCACCCGACCCTGTCTGAGTCAGTCCACGAGGCAGCTCTTGCAGTCAACGGCGGTGCAATTCACGTGGCCAGTCGCCGCAAAAAGAAATAGCAAGCCAAAAAGTCATAGGGCGCCATAGGGCGCCCTATGACTTTTAGAGGTTCTTGTTTTAGAGATTCTTGTTTCTTTAGGTGCAATCATAGGGCCGGTGTCATCAGGGTCTATCAAGATGGGTTTGCCGCTAGTGGGTTTATCCCACAGGTGTCCATCCCTCATTAAAAAGCAGGACATAAATTATGAATTTGCACGAATATCAGGGCAAGCAGCTTTTTGCTGAATATGGCTTGCCGGTATCGCAGGGCATTGCCTGTAACACCGCGGATGAGGCAGTAGCCGCTGCAGAAAAGATTGGTGGCGATAGCTGGGTCGTTAAAGCCCAGGTCCACGCTGGTGGCCGCGGCAAAGCCGGCGGTGTAAAGCTGGTTAAAAATACTGACGACATCCGTGCCTTTGCCGAACAGTGGCTGGGCAAGAAGCTGGTGACTTTCCAGACTGACGAGCACGGTCAGCCAGTTAGCAAGATTTTGGTTGAATCCCTGACTGACATCGACCAAGAGCTGTATCTGGGCGCGGTTGTCGACCGTGGTACCCGCCGTATTGTGTTCATGGCCTCCACCGAAGGTGGCGTTGAAATTGAGACGGTTGCGGAAGAAACCCCGGAAAAAATTCTGAAGGCCGAAATTGATCCGCTGGTAGGCGCGCAGCCTTACCAAGGACGCGAACTGGCGTTCAAACTTGGCCTGGAAGGCAAGCAGATCGGCCAATTTACCAAGATTTTTATAGGTCTGGCAAAGCTGTTTGAAGACTACGACCTGGCGCTGTTGGAAATTAACCCTCTGGTCATCACCCCGGCCGGTGATCTTCACTGTCTGGATGCTAAAATTGGCGTTGATGGCAACGCTTTGTACCGTCAAAAGAAACTTCAGGCCATGCGCGATCCGTCACAGGAAGATTCCCGTGAGGCCGAAGCTGCAGCCTGGGAGCTGAACTACGTAGCGCTGGATGGCAATATCGGTTGTATGGTTAACGGTGCTGGTTTGGCCATGGGTACCATGGACATCATCAAGCTGGCGGGCGGGCGCCCGGCTAACTTCCTCGACGTTGGCGGCGGTGCGACCAAAGAGCGCGTAACCGAAGCGTTCAAAATCATCCTGTCCGATGACGCCGTGCAAGCCGTGTTGGTCAATATTTTTGGCGGTATTGTACGTTGTGACATGATTGCTGAAGGCATTATTGGCGCGGTTAAAGAAGTAGGCGTAAAAGTGCCGGTGGTTGTTCGCCTTGAGGGCAACAACGCTGAGCTGGGTTCCAAGGTGCTGGCAGCAAGCGGTTTGAACATCATCGCCGCCAGCAGCCTGGCCGATGCCGCAGATCAAGTCGTTAAAGTCGCGGGGGGCAAATAATGAGCATTCTGATCAATAAAGACACCAAAGTAATCTGCCAGGGCTTTACCGGTTCTCAAGGTACATTCCACTCCCAGCAGGCTATTGAATATGGCACCAATATGGTGGGTGGCGTAAGCCCTGGTAAAGGCGGCACCGAACACTTGGGCCTGCCGGTGTTTAACACCGTGCGTGAGGCTGTAGAAAAGACCGGTGCACACGCAACCGTGATCTACGTTCCGGCTCCGTTTTGTAAAGACGCCATCATTGAGGCAGCAGACGCCGGAATCGAGCTGATCGTGTGCATCACCGAAGGTATTCCTACCATCGACATGCTGTACGCCAAAGAGTACGTTGACCGCAAAAGCGTGCGCATGATCGGGCCCAACTGCCCAGGCGTTATCACACCGGGTGAATGCAAGATTGGCATCATGCCGGGCCACATTCACCAGCCGGGTAAAGTCGGCATTGTGTCGCGTTCTGGCACGTTGACCTACGAAGCCGTCAAGCAGACTACAGATTTTGGCTACGGCCAGTCTACTTGCGTTGGCATCGGTGGCGATCCAATTCCAGGTTCCAACTTCATCGACATCCTCAAGCTGCTGCAAGAAGACCCGCAGACTGAGGCTATTGTGATGATCGGCGAAATTGGTGGCACTGCGGAAGAAGAAGCTGCAGCGTACATCAAAAAGCACGTCGCCAAGCCGGTGGTTTCTTATATTGCCGGTGTAACAGCGCCTCCAGGCAAACGTATGGGCCACGCCGGTGCCATCATCTCTGGTGGTAAGGGTACCGCAGACGAGAAGTTTGCTGCTCTGAATGACGCCGGTGTGAAAACCGTGCGCAGCCTGGCCGACATTGGCAAGGCTCTAAAAGAAGTGACTGGCTGGTAAAACCCGCGGTCATTTTTAAAAACCCCCGTTTCTGTTCTGCAGAGCGGGGGTTTTTTACTTATAATGGCGGGTCCCCTGGCGTAATATGGCGCCTCTTGTATTCCATCAGAAGGAGTTCTTGCTTTGAGTTCTGTAGATTCCCAGCAACGGATATTGTCGGGCATGCGTCCGACCGGCAAGCTTCACCTTGGCCACTACCACGGTGTGCTTAAAAACTGGGTGAAACTCCAGCATGAATTCGAGTGCTTCTTCTTTGTCGCCGACTGGCATGCCCTGACCACGCAGTACGACAACCCATCTACTATTGAAAAGAGTGTGTGGGACATGGTTATCGACTGGTTGGCTGCGGGTGTTAACCCGGGTTCATCCACGATGTTTATTCAGTCCCAGGTGCCCGAGCACGCCGAGTTGCACTTGTTGTTGTCGATGATCACACCTTTGGGTTGGCTTGAGCGCATTCCGACCTACAAAGACCAGCAGGAAAAGCTGCGCGAAAAAGATCTCGCTACCTACGGGTTTTTGGGCTACCCGCTACTCCAGTCGGCTGACATTCTGATGTATCGGGCAGGGCGTGTACCGGTGGGCGCCGATCAGGTTTCCCACGTTGAAATCACCCGTGAAATCGCACGGCGTTTCAATCATCTTTATGGCCGTGAGCCAGGCTTCGAAGATCAAGCCGAAGCGGCCATTGTGAAAATGGGCAAGAAGAACGCCAAACTGTATCGCAATCTGAAGAAACGTTACCAGGAAGAAGGCGATCTGGATTCGTTGGAAACGGCCCGTGCTCTTTTGAAAGAGCAGCAAAATATTTCCTTAGGCGATCGCGAGCGCCTGTACGGCTACATTGAGGGCGGCGGCAAAGTGATTTTACCAGAGCCTCAACCGTTGTTAACGCCTGAGTCAAAACTGCCAGGGTTGGACGGGCAGAAAATGTCGAAATCCTACAATAATTACATTGCCCTGCGGGAAGCGCCGGACAGCGTAGCGGTGAAAATACGCACCATGCAGACCGATCCGGCGCGAGTGCGTCGGATCGACCCGGGCGAGCCGGAAAAATGCCCGGTGTATGCCCTGCACAAGGCTTACTCCGATGCTAACACCCGCAGCTGGGTGGAAATCGGTTGTCGCAGCGCTGGCATCGGTTGCCTGGACTGCAAAAAACCGCTGATTGACGCCATTGTGGAAGAACAGCGGCCCTTACGTGAGCGTGCGGCTGACTACGAAGGCAATCCGGATCTGATTCGTTCCATTCTGGAGGAGGGACGCGAACGCGCTCGCGACGCAGCCCGCGACACCCTGGACGAAGTGCGCTCTGCCATGGGCTTAAGCTATCGTTGAAGTGCTGATTGGCTCAGCAGCGCCAGCCGGTCCGGCGGTTAAGCCTCAGGGTGCGGGTTCGCCGCCTCTGGCTTTAATAGCGGGCAAACCGTTGGCGCAGTTGCCACTCGATCTTTACATTCCGCCAGACGCTCTGGCGGTGTTTTTAGACGCGTTTGAGGGCCCTCTGGACGTGTTGTTGTATCTGATTCGACGTCAGAACATGAACATTCTGGAAATTGATGTCAGCGCGATTACCCACCAGTATATGGCATACATCGCCGTTGTGGAGTCTATGCGATTTGAACTTGCGGCGGAGTATCTGGTGATGGCGGCGACGTTGGCCGAAATCAAGTCCCGGATGCTGTTACCGCGGCAGCACGCTGAAAAAGACGAAGAAGACGACCCACGGGCAGAACTGATTCGCCGTTTACAGCAGTACGAGCGTTTTAAAAAAGCGGCAGAAGACATAGATCAGATGCCACGCCAGGAGCGGGACATCTTTATTGCTGATGCTGGCACACCCCAGTTTTCTTCGGTACGCAGCCATCCTGAGGTGGCTATGGCGGAGATTCTACGGGCACTGGATGCTGTGCTCAGACGCGCGGACATGTTCAACAGCCACCACGTTGAGCGAGAGAAACTGTCGACCCGTGAGCGCATGTCGGCGATTCTGGTTCGACTGCAACAAGGCGGTTTTATTCGTTTCGAAAGCCTGTTCCTGCCGGACGAAGGGCGTTTGGGGGTTGTGGTCAGTTTTTTGGCGATGTTAGAGCTGGTAAAAGAGCAGCTGGTCGAGTGGGTTCAGACTGACCCGCTTGGCCCCATTCATTTGCGAGCGCGGGTTGCGGTCTGAAAACCCTGATGACTGGTGCAACGAACTATGATGAGTGATGCTGCTTTACCCATGACAGGAATTATCGAAGCGGTGCTGTTGACAGCGGGCAAGCCGTTAACGGTGCAGCAGCTCATAGAGGTGTTTGACGAAACTGCGCCGCCAACCCATAAAGCAGTGAAGCAGGCACTGGTGGAATTAGAGCAACTTTGCTGTGGTCGCGGCATTGAACTGAAAAAAGTCGCCAGCGGTTACCGCCTTCAGGTGCGTGAATCTTTTGCCCCGTGGGTGGCTCGGCTGTTTGAAGAAAAGCCACCGCGTTATTCACAGGCGCTATTGGAAATACTCGCGTTGATCAGCTATCGCCAGCCCATTACTCGTGGTGAAATTGAAGACATTCGCGGCGTTGCGGTAAGCAGCAATATCATTCGTACGTTGGTTGAGCGAAAGTGGGTTCGAATTGTAGGTCATCGGGAAGTGCCGGGTCGGCCGGCTATGTACGCAACCACTCAGCAATTTCTTGACTACTTTAACTTAACAAGCCTGGACCAGCTGCCACCGTTGTCTGACAGTCGGGATCTGGACGCGATCGGGCGAGAAATTGAGCAGAAAATCGAATAAACACCCTTTCACTGATGCAGCCTTGCATCAGTCCGTTATTTAAGGACTAACCCATGGCGTCAGAACGCCCCTGGACTGCCGGTAAGCCGGCAGCCAAATCAGCATCCAATGCGAACAAGCCGAGCGCTAATCGCCGTAACCCAGCGACATCATCGGCAAAAGCGGCGAAGCCAGGTAAACCTGCACCAGAGGGTTTGGCGACGTTGCCAGTAGGCGGTCCTGAACGAATTCAGAAGCTGTTGGCGCGTGCCGGGGTTGGGTCGCGGCGCGAAATTGAAGGCTGGATGGACGCGGGTCGCCTATTGGTCAATGGCAACCCCGTTACTCCAGGCCAGAAAGCCACGGTGAGCGATGTTTTTGAACTCGACGGCAAGCGTCTGGAAGTGGCTGCTGCTGCCGAGGTTTTGCGCCGGGTGCTGATTTACAACAAGCCAGAAGGCGAAGTCACCACGCGCAAAGATCCAGAAGGGCGCCCAACCGTGTTCGACCGGCTGCCGCGATTGCGTGAACATCGCTGGATTTCCATTGGTCGGCTGGATTTGAACACCACCGGCTTAGTGATGTTTACCACCGATGGCGAGTTGGCCAATCGGCTTATGCACCCTTCTAGCGAGATTGATCGGGAATACGCGGTGCGTATTTTTGGTGAAGTAGACGATGCCATGATTGAGCGTCTGCGTACCGGTGTCACCCTGGACGATGGCGAGGCTAAATTTAGTGATATTTCCGCCGCCGGCGGCACCGGTATGAACCGGTGGTTTCACGTGACGTTGCTGGAAGGACGCAACCGTGAAGTAAGGCGTCTTTGGGAATCTCAAGGCGTGCGCGTCAGCCGCCTGAAGCGGGTTCGTTACGGTTCAATATTTTTGCCCAGCAGGTTAACCGTGGGTAAATGGGAAGAGTTGGACCAGAAAGCTGTGGATTTGCTGAGCCGCACGGTTGGCTTGGCCAAAATGGCGGTTCCGCAACAGACGCCGGATGAAGTGGCGGCGCAGTCTCGCCAGCAAAGAAAGGCAGCTCCAGTAACCAATCGCAGCAATCGTGCGGCAAGCGCTCCCGGTTCAAGAGCGGGACAAGGCGCTCGCAAGTGGGCGGTTGCAGACTCCAAGCCCCAGCGCAGCGGCGGCAAAGCCCGTATCGAAAAACCTCGCGGTTAACAACCGGGTAAGGCTGGCGTTAAACAACGGAGGGTGCCATCAGCTGGTGGTGGCAAACACGCGCGTGCAGTTGCGGCCTTGGTCTTTAGCGCGATAGAGAGCCTCGTCTGCGCGCGCCAGCCACTGCCCTGAGTTTTCGCCAGCGCGGTGAAGTGCAACGCCGCAGCTGGTGGTCACCGCCACTGAATGCTTTCCACAGTCAATTTGTAAGGCTTCAATGGCCGCGCGAATACGCTCGGCCACATCGACTGCGGCACATTGATCGGTATGGGGCAAGAGCACCGCAAATTCTTCGCCGCCAAACCGATACACGCTGTCGGAGCTGCGCACGGTAAATTCCAGCACTTCTGTCACGCGCTTCAGTACAATGTCGCCGGTTACATGGCCGCAGCTGTCGTTTATCGTTTTGAAGTGATCGAGGTCGCACAAGATCAACGAGTAAGTTTCGTTGTGACGGTCGGCTACCAGCTGAGCTTTTTGTAAGGCTTCGTTCATGGCGCGTTTATTACCAATCCCGGTTAATGAGTCGGTCAGCGATGCTTGCTTCATAGCACTGAATTGACACGCGTTGCGCACCGGAAATATTGCCGCACTGATAAGCATTTCAACGGCTTGCAGCTCATCGTTACTGAAGCGCGTACGCCGATGCAGCGACAAGGTGCCAAAATTTTCGTCCTCCAGATTCAGGCGGTACTCGCAGCGGTGGGGCCCACCCATGCCAGTGGTAAATACAAACTCTTGGCGCGCCAACTGGTGGCGGTACTGAAAGGCATCAAAGGGAACAATCTGCACCATTTCTTCTACCAGTATGGTCAACTGTTCGTCCAGCTTCAGGGTGGCTGAAAGTCGGCGTAACAAGCGGTTGAGAATGCCCGGTTCGCAGTTCCATTGCTCAAAACTCTGGCGCAACTCTGCCAGTTTTTGTGGCTGTGGCGCTGTAAACGGGAAAGGCGATACGTGTTTCACGGTGGCTCAACTCACTATGTCGTTACGGGGCAGTTCGTACATTGGGCAGTGAGAAAAATACAAGCATATATAATGCCCATTTTATAAAAATATTATAAATCAGTATTTTGAGAATTTCTTTTATATATTTGTTTCAGTTTTAAAGCGGTTTTTGGGTTTTTGTCAAAAAATCGGCAGGCGCACTTTGGTGGGTTCCTGTGTGTTAAACTCAATACTTCTCAATCGATGCCATCATGAGTCGAGCTTTATAGTCTATGCGTCTGAAATCCATAAAGTTGTCAGGGTTCAAGTCGTTTGTGGATGCGACCACATTAGCGTTCCCGTCAAATATGACGGCGGTGGTGGGGCCAAATGGCTGTGGCAAATCCAACATCATAGATGCCGTGCGATGGGTTTTGGGTGAAAGCTCGGCTAAGTATCTGCGCGGCGAGTCCATGACCGATGTAATATTCAATGGCTCAAACGCGCGCAAACCGGTGGGTCAGGCCGCGATTGAGCTGGTGTTCGACAATCACAATGGTTCAGCACCCGGTGAATTCGCTCAATACAGCGAAATTTCCGTGCGTCGCCGGGTTTCCCGCCAAGGCCAATCTGACTACTTCCTCAATGGCACCAAGTGCCGCCGCCGTGACATTACCGATCTATTTCTGGGTACAGGCCTTGGGCCGCGCAGCTACGCCATCATTGAGCAGGGCATGATCTCCCGCTTGATCGAAGCCAAGCCTGAGGAACTCAGGGTTTACATAGAAGAAGCGGCGGGCATCTCCAAGTACAAGGATCGCCGCCGTGAAACCGAAAACCGCATTCGCCGCACCCAAGAAAATCTTGAGCGCCTGAGCGATGTGCGCGCCGAGCTCGGCCGGCAACTCCAGCACTTGGAGCGGCAAGCGGTTGCCGCTGAAAAGTACAAAATCTTAAAGCAAGACGAGCGCCGCAAAAAAGCCGAACTTACCGTGTTGCGCTGGCAACAGCTAAACACCGAGCTGCAGTCCTGGCATGGGCGTATTCGTGATACCGAATTGCAACTGGAAAAGCACCTGACCGGGCGTATTCGACTGGATACCGAGCTCGAAAATCTGCGTGCAGAACATCAGCAGCGCAACAACCAGCTCAACCGTACCCAGGCGCGCTACTACGAAGCCGGTGCAAATATCGCGCGGCTTGAACAAAGTTTGCAAAACAGACGCGATCGCAGCCGCCAGGCGCGCCTGGAAATGGATCAGGCACTGGCCAGCGAGCGCGAGCTGGGCAGTGAACTGGAGCAAGACAACGACAAACTTGCGGCGTTTGACGAAGAACTGGCACTGCTTGAGCCAGAGCAGAAAGAGTCAAGCCTGCGCGCAGAAACCTCCGGCGAGCAGCTCCGTAACGCTGAGCATGACATGGCTGACTGGCAGCAACGCTGGGACGCTTTCAGCGCTCGCTCAGCAGACGCGCGCCGCCAGGCCGATTTAACACAGTTGAGCATCCGCGCCTTGGAAAGCGCCATTGAGCAGCTGCGGCTGCGGGATCAACGGCTGCAGCAGGAGCGCCATACGTTGCTGCAGCAGCTGGACCACGAAACCCTGAATGAACAGCGCGAACTGCAGGCTATGGTCAGTGTGAAGCGCGAAAGCGCACAGAAAATCATTGAACACAGCCAGCAGCAGTTGCAACAGCTGCGTTTGCGCCAGCAGCAAGCCGAGCAGCATCAGAATCAGCAGCGCCAGCAGGTTCAGCGCCTGGCAGCTACTCTTGAGTCACAACAGCAACTGTTGGCAGAGCAGCTGGGCGACACCAACGATGCACTGCAGCACTGGCTGAACCGACACCGGCTGGCGCAAGCACCACGCCTTGCAGCCGCTCTGGATATCGATGACGGCTGGGAATTTGCAACCGAACAGGTGCTTGGCCGCCTGTCCCAAAGTTTGGTGTTACCGCAGCTTGCAGCGCAACTGACGTTGCTTAACGATGCTCCCGCCGGTGCTGCGTTGGTGTCTGCTGATGCTGATACATCGGCAGAGTGGCCAGGGGCCACGAGTCTGGCTGCCAGAGTGCGCGGCAATGCGGCCATTACTGATGCATTGATGAATATTTCGGTGGCAGACAGTCTTAAGAAAGCGCAGCAACAACAGCGGCAGTTGCAGCACGGACAAACTGTGATAACGCGGCAAGGGGTATGGATGGGGCGCCACTGGGTACTGATGCCTGCTGCCGATGCCAGCCAGACCGGGGTGATTGCGCGTCAAAAAACGGTACTGAGTTTGAACACACAATTGGCGCAGGCACAGCGGAAGCTTGAGCTGGCAGAAACGGCCAGCGCAGATGCGCATCAAGCGCTGGAACGGACAGAACTGCAGCGCGAGCAGGCCCGCCGCGAACTGACCGAAGCAGATCAGCATCTGGGCACCATTGCCGCTCAGCTTGGCGCTCTGCAGGCTCGCAGCGAGCAGATCGCCCAGCGTTTGACTCAAATTGACGCTGACGCCGCGGAGCTGCAGTTCGACCGTGAGCACCAGCATCAGGAGCTGGAGTGCGCACGGGAAGAATGGCAGCAGGGGCTGGAAGCAACAGAGGAACACGACGAGCACAAAGACCAGCTGCTGGCGCAACGTGACGGGCTGCGCGAGAGCCTCGATCAGCTGCGCCAGCAGGCCCGCCATGAGCGAGACTTGGCTCATCAGCTGCAACTTACGCTGCAGAGCCTGCACAGCACGCGCGACGGCTTGCGCCAGACCATCAGCCGCGCACGCCTGCAACAGCAAAGAGTGGAAGAGCGCTTGAAACTGTTGCAGCAGTCCCGTGAGCAGGCGGAAGAACCTTTAGAAGACCTTCAGCTGGAGCTGGAAGGCTTACTGGAACGCCGGCTTGCCGAAGAAGACACGTTGTCTGAGGCTCGCGAGGCGCTAGAAGACTTGGACCGTCGAGTGCGCGAAGCCGATCAGGGCCGCAGCGGCACCGAGCAACGGATCCAGCAGGTGCGTGCCACGCTGGAAACACTGAAACTGGAATGTCAGGCGCTGGAAATTCGCGCGGGTAACCATTTGGAGTTGCTGAACGAGTTGAACACCACGTTGCACGCTGTGCTCGAACAGCTGGACGATTCTGCCAGTGAGCAAGAATGGTCTGAGGAGCTGGAAAAGATCGCTACTCGGATACAACGTTTGGGCGCCATTAACCTGGCGGCCATTGACGAATTTCAGGTGCAGAGCGAGCGTAAAACCTATCTGGACAGCCAGCACGAAGACCTGGCCGAAGCGCTGGACATATTGGACAGCGCCATTCGCAAGATCGACCGTGAAACCCGTCAGCGTTTTAAAGAGACCTTCGATCGAGTCAATGAAGGTCTGCAGGGTTTGTTTCCCAAAGTTTTTGGTGGCGGGCACGCCAGTCTGGAACTGACAGGCGAGGATTTTCTGGAAGCCGGTGTTACCATCATGGCGAGGCCACCGGGCAAGAAAAATAGCACCATCCATCTGTTATCCGGGGGTGAAAAAGCATTGACCGCCATTGCCCTGGTGTTCGCAATATTTCAGCTTAATCCGGCGCCTTTTTGCATGCTGGACGAAGTGGACGCTCCGCTTGATGATGCCAATGTTGGCCGTTACGCGAATTTGGTGAAAGAGATGTCAAAGCAGGTACAGTTTATCTACATTACGCACAATAAAATCGCTATGGAGCAGGCTGATCAGTTGATGGGTGTGACTATGTACGAACCGGGTTGCTCGCGACCGGTCACAGTAGATGTGGAAGCCGCCGCGGCGCTGGCCGAGGCTTGATGAGGTCGCGAGTATGACAAGCCAGCCACAAGCCGTGTTTGTGCGTTGTATTGCGTGGGTTTACTTTTTGTAGTACTCAGATAGTAATGGCATTGTTTGATTCGCAAACAGGGCAATAGCACTATGTCACCACTTAGGGAATGGCTAATCGCCATCGGTACCCTGATTATTATTGGTATTGTCGTTGACGGCGTTCGGCGCATGCGTCGCGCGCGTAAAGAATCTTCGGCTATTTCATCTGGCATGGGCGCTGATAATCTGCAGGATTCGCCGTTGGACGAGCATTTCAACCCGGAACTGCCATCGGGCGGTGTTCGAACCATTCCCCGCAGCGAACTAGACCAAGATCGCACGTCCAAGAAAAAGTCACGGACTGCGTCCCAAGTGCAAAAACCGACTCGGCCGGTGATCGCAGCTGGCCGAGACAAGAGTTCTGAATCCGCCACAGCGGCAGCAAAATCTAATACAGCGTTCGTTACTGCTGCTGATAGCACTAAAGCTGATAACACCAAAGCAGATCGCGACAGCAGCGAATTTACCGAAGCGCCGCTGAGTGACACCCACGATCAGTGGGAGTATGAGCCTTTCAGCGCAGACGTAGGCAATATCAATAGCCTTGAAAGCGATTACCCTGACGTCCGCCACGCTGATGAAGACGTAGATTCATCTGTTATTAAGAAGCCTGCACCTGCGCCCAATCTCAACCCTGCGCCTCGGCCCCACGAACCTTTTCAGCCTTTGCCGGGTGCCAATCGTCCGCCGGCCAAAGAAGTGATTGTCATCAACGTACTGGCCCGTGCTGGCGAGAAGTTTAAGGGCCCGGCCTTGCAGCAACTTATGGGCGCTTGTGGTCTGTTGTACGGTGATATGGATATTTACCACCGTCACGAAACCACCGATACTGCAAGTCCGGTGCAGTTCAGCGTAGCCAGCGCAGTTGAGCCGGGCACTTTCAGACCCGAAGAAATCGCGGCTTTGAGTACGCCCGGCATCAGCTTTTTTATGAGCCTGCCGGGGCCGGGTAATGCCCTGCAGGCTTTTAACTTCATGTATGAAACAGCGCAGGCCGTGGTGCGTAATCTCGGAGGTGAACTAAAAGATGAACGCCGCAGTGTGATGACATTACAGACCGCTGAGCACTGCCGCCAGCGGATCCGCGAATTCGAGCGCAAGCAACGTTCACAACGGGATTAACATGAGCTCAGTCAGTGTCAGCATGCGTGACCGGGTTGACCAGCTGCGCACAACCATTACCGATCACAACCATCATTATTACGTGCTCGATGATCCGCAAGTTCCCGACGCCGAATACGATCGGCTGTTTCGTGAGTTGCAGGCGCTAGAAGTCGAGTATCCGGAGTGGGCGACGGCAACGTCGCCGACCCAGCGTGTAGGCTCCGCGGCAGAAACCAGCTTTGCACAAGTGACCCACCGTGTCCCCATGTTGTCTTTGGACAATGCCTTCAGCGCCGACGAGTTACGGGATTTTGATCGCCGTGTGCGCGAGCGGTTAGACGCACAGAGCGCTATTGAATACGTGTGCGAGCCCAAGCTTGACGGCCTGGCGGTCAGTCTGCATTACCAGAACGGAGAGCTGGTTCGAGCTGCCACCCGCGGCGACGGTTACACCGGTGAAGACATTACCGCCAATATACGAACCATTGCGTCTGTACCCCTTACCCTGCGTGGCAGCGATTTTCCACAAACCGTAGAGGTACGAGGTGAGGTGTATATGCCCCGCGCCGGTTTCGACCGGCTGAACCAGCGATTGGTTGAGCGCGGAGAGAAAACCTTTGTAAATCCCCGTAACGCGGCTGCCGGCAGTCTGCGCCAGAAAAAATCCAGCGTGACCGCCAGACGCCCATTAGAAATGTGCGCCTACAGCGTAGCGGTTACTGACGAGTCGGCGCTGCCGCCCACACACCGGGAATGTCTGCAACAGGTCAGTGAGTGGGGCTTTCGCCTCAATCCTGAAATGTCTTGTGCCACCGGGGTTGATCGGTGCCTTGAGGCCTACCAGGCACTGATGACCAAACGTGACAGCCTGCCTTACGAAATCGACGGTATTGTGTTTAAGGTAAACCGGTTGGATTTTCAACGTCAGTTAGGCTTTGTCAGCCGTGCGCCGCGCTGGGCGACCGCGCAAAAATTCCCGGCTCAGGAAGAGCTGACGGTGGTTGAAAGCGTGGAGTTTCAGGTTGGTCGTACCGGCGCCATAACGCCTGTGGCCCGCTTGCAGCCGGTGTTCGTCGGTGGTGTTACGGTATCCAACGCCACTTTGCACAATATGGACGAAGTGCGGCGGCTGGATTTGTACGTCGGCGACACGGTGTTTATTCGTCGCGCCGGTGACGTTATCCCGAAAGTGGTCAAAGTGGTGCAACACAAACGGCCCGCCGATGCCCGGGCAATAGAGCTTCCGGCGCAATGCCCGGCGTGTGGCTCAGACGTTGTACAAACTGAAGGCGAAGTGATTGCCCGATGTTCTGGTGGTCTGTTTTGTCCGGCCCAGCGCAAAGAAGCCATCCGCCATTACGCCTCACGTAAAGCACTCGACATAGAAGGCTTGGGCGACAAGTGGGTGGATATTCTGGTGGACAGCGAAAAAGTTGACACCATTGCCGATTTGTATCGGTTGCGCAAAGCAGACCTGACCGGGCTAGAGCGTATGGGCGACAGGTCTGCGGGTAATTTGATTGCGGCCATCGACGCCTCCCGTCAGCCGTTATTGTGGCGGTTTCTCTACGCGCTGGGTATTCGCGAAGTGGGTGAGGCCACGGCCAAAAGTCTTGCTGGCTATTTTGGCAGTCTGGAGGCGATTGCCGAAGCCGATGGCAGTGCTCTGCAAGCAGTATCTGACGTTGGACCCATTGTGGCCGAGCATCTGTGCGGTTTTTTTGAGCAGCCCTATAACCAAGAAATTCTGCGGAATTTGAAGCAGGCCGGCGTTATCTGGCAAACCCAGGAAATTACCGCGGTCAGTATGCCTCTGCGTGGGCAAACCTGGGTGCTGACCGGCACTATGGAGCAGATGACACGCGACCAGGCAAAACAAAAACTGGAAGGTTTGGGCGCAAAAGTGGCCGGTAGCGTGTCGAAAAAGACGGCGTGCGTGGTGGCTGGTGAAGCGGCCGGCTCGAAACTGACCAAGGCGCAGCAGTTAGGCGTTGAGGTTTTGAGTGAACAGGGTCTGCTAGACCTGCTGCGTAGGCATGGCTTAGAGGCCTGATTGTACTTGACTGCATCAAATAACAGGGTGGGTGTTATTGGCCGTCAGACGTCAGCTTGATAACTGCCTGAATCGGCATAAAGACGCAGATAGTCGGTGCTGGTAACGATACCCATCGGCTTGCCAGTGGTATCAATAATAAGGGCCGCATCCAGCCGGTGTGCCAGCATTGAGCGCGCTAGCTGATGTGCATCGGTTTCCGGAAAAGCGGTTAAAAACGCCGGCAGTTCGACGGTTGACAGGCTTTGATCCGCAGCCTTGCCCGGGAACTCGTTGGCCTAAGCCAACAGCCAGAGCTCGTCGACCATTCCTGCAATGATGCTGCTCACCGTAACCGCTAAATGGCGAGTCTGATTATCCCTCATAGCAACCAGTGCTTCTACCAGAGTGGCTGCTGCCGGTACCGACGTTACACCCGGCACACACACCGTTGACACCGGCAAGTAGGCGCGATGCTCGATAGGTTCGCCAGCGGTACTGCGGCCATACTGCTTGGCTTTGCGTTTGCCAGCCTGCACCCCGGCCTGCACTCCAGCTTGGAACCCTGCGTCTGTTGTTTCGCTGTACTCCGGATTTATTTTTGCGCTTTCGGCCACTTCGCTCACGTTGCCCACCCTACGATTGCGAAATATGTCCGGCAGGCGCGTTCCTATCGGCCGGCCTGGTTCACTAACGTGAATAGACATGGGTGCTTCTCTTATTCCTGCTGCAAAACGCGCTCGACACGGAGTCGGTGTGCTAACGCACGGGGTAGGGCAGCCGGTTGGCCACACATGCGATCAGCCAGGTATTCTGCCAACAGCGGTGCGTAGGTCAGGCCCTTGCTGCCGAGACCGGTGAACATCCAGGCGCCGGCATTAGCCTGCATGCTTTGCATGGCGACGGCGCCTGCCACGGGTTGATAGTCGTGGGTAGTGCAGCGAAAAGCCACTCGCCCTTGCAGAGTGTCGCCTGCCACAGCCGGGTGGTCAATGTTGACTACGCCCGGTAGTAAGCGGTCCAGTTCTGTCAAATTTTCCTGATGACTGGCGGTGGTCGGCAGCGGGTTGCCATCGCGCAGGTCGAATGTGGCGCCGGTTACCGCTACGCCGTCGTGCTGTGGGTTTAAATAGCGTGAGCCACAAATAACGGCGCTGGGCGAGGTAATTGCAGCCGCTGGTAAATAGCTGACTTGCCCGCGAATGGGTTTTAGACGCAAGCGCTCGCCAGATGCCAGCCATGACTGGGGGAACAGTTCGGGGGTTTGTGCACCTGCGCAGATGACCACCTGATCGGATTCTAGACTGAAGAGTCTATCGGGCCCCGTCTCCGCGTTGCTCTGTCGCGCATTGGTTTGCCATAAGCGGCCGCTTTGAACCAAGCCGGTGACCTTGCAATGGGGGTGTACTGTAATCAGCGGATGTTGCACCAGGGTTTGGCACAATGGCGATGGCGCCAGCCATCCGCCTTGAGGAAACCAGAGCCCGCCGCGATGAACCGTCACACCCACCAAGTCAGTGGCCTGCTGCGCCGTCACCGGATACAGCACGCCGGCTGGGTAGTGATTGCGGGCCAAAAACTTATGCTGGCGTTGTTGTTCGTGGTCGTTAAAGGCCAGTTGTAAAAGGCCAGTGGCGTGAAAAAAGGGCGCGCGACCGGTGTTGCTCTGGTGGCTCTGAAAATGCGGATAAAAGCGCTCTGCAAACAGCAGTGCGGACAACGCTAGCGCCGTTTGCGGTGAATAATCCACCCCCAACTTGGCGTAAAGCGCACCCTGCTTATTGCCTGAAGCGGCCTGGCCTGGCGCCAGTGAATCCAGTATTTGCACAGACACTCCGCGTTCTGCCAGGTTACGCGCCAGGCAGGCCCCGGCAATGCCAGCGCCGATAATGACCACGGACTCCGGGCGGCAGGCTGGCTGCGGGCCGGGTGTGTTCAGGTCGTGCCAGGCGTCGTCTTGCGCGCCGAAGTGCAACGTCAGTCGTACTTGCCCATCCGCAAATACCAATCGGTGCAGGCCTGCCACGGCGGGTGGCCAAGCTTGCACCAGCTGTTCGCTGAATTCGACCAGTTGCGGCCAGAGTGAAACTGCACGTTTGAGATCCGCACGGCTAAGAGGGTGCTGCTGGTGGGCAACAAAATGCAGAACATTGCCGGGCGCAGGGCCTTGAGCTATCCAGTGTTGCCAACAGGCCAGAAAATCCAGCCCGAGGCCGAATTCGGCTTCGGCAAAGACCGTCTGTTGAGGGTGGGTAGCTCGTTCAGCGTGCCGAATCTGAATTCTCTCCAGACTCAACCCGTCATAAATCCGGTTGTTGTCGCCGTTTAAGTAAAGCCAGCCATTTTCCAACCAGGTTATTTCAGCGTGCTCCAGCGCCGGCTCTGTCATGGGACTGTGGCTTCGACAAGCGACATGCTTTCAATCGTAATCGCTTGAAGCGGAACATCATTCATGCCCTGGCGAAGTCCTGTCGTCACATTGGCAATGGCGTCGATCACGTCCATGCCTGAAACAACGTTGCCAAACACCGCGTAACCTGCCCCGCGCGAGTTTGGGTTAAGAAAGTTGTTGTCGGTCAGGTTGACAAAGAACTGGGCGGTTGCAGAGTCTGGTGCGTTGGTCCGTGCCATTGCCACGGTGCCACGCAGGTTTGGTAATGAAGGAGTGGCTTCGTTGCGGATGGGGGCGCGGGTTTCCTGGGACTGCAGCTCGGCGCTAAATCCGCCGCCTTGAACCATGAAACCCGGAATAACCCGGTGAAATACGGTGCCTTGGTAAAAGCCCGAGCGCACGTATTCCAGAAAATTGGCCACGGTGTCCGGCGCCACATCGGGCCTCAATTGAAGTGTAAATTGGCCTTCGGAGGTGATGACATCCACGTTAATCCGATCCTGATTGCTGAATTCGCCGGCGCTATCATCAGCGTTAGCGTTGCCCACCATGACGCAGCTTGCGATCAGGACAGAGAAGAAAAATGCAGAAAAAAAATGTTTCACAGCGAACATATTCTGGCTACCTTGGCAGATTGCGATCAAAAAACGTGATGAAAATGCGGTAGCGAAGCGTAACAGATAACGCTTCAAGCGCTGGCCAGAATAGTACTGGATGATACCGTCGTATGCTGGCCACCAGCGCCGTAGAGTTTCTGCCGGTTGCTGGCACCGCGCACTATATCACTTAATCTGGCCAGGCGCGTTTGCATGTGGGCCATCACCCGGCCGTTGTTTTGATTCAGCTGCAGGCATTGGGTCAGTGCCTGATCGGCCTGTTGCCAGAGCTGGTAGAGCTCGGTCAAGCCTGCGGCGGCAATAAAGCGGGAAGGAGTGCCGCTCTCAGGGCGAAAGCCCATCGCAACCAAAGCGTGAATCTTGAGTTTGGCGCGTTCGCGAATTTGCTCTAGCTGGGTATTCTTTTCGTCGGTCAGTGCCTGCAGCTGTGTCATGTCAGAGGTAGACAGCAGTTCTTTCTCACTGTGCAAAAGGTCCGCCATGGCAAACAATTGGCGAATATCTTGCGCAAGAAGGTGTTCTAGATCATCAACAGCGGCCATAATTTATTTACCCGAATATGCTTTTATCCATATCAAGCATCTTTTGGGCCAATTTTTGAGCGTCTATTTTGTAACTGCCATCTTCCAGAGCGCTGCGAATCTGAGAAATCTTTTCATCGTCCATTTCTGGGAAGTCGCCCAGTTTCTGCTCCAGCTGTCTAAGATCTCGGGCCTGGCTGCTCAAACTAACATTTTCACCGTGGGCCTGCGTACTTTGCGCCTTGGCCTGCTCCGCTGTTACGGTTTTGGCCGCGCTGCCGGTCTTGTCAGTGGTGGGGCGCTGGGTATTAATTTGATTTTGGTTGATTCCATTGACGTCAACGGACATGTCGGTACCTGCTGTATTGGTTACGGCGCCGATTGAGGCGCAAACTATAGTCTGTAGGTAAATAACGGCGGCGGGTAGAAAAGCTTTAACCTGTCTTATAAAAAATAGCCGGCTCGTGTTTGCCGTTTGCGTTCTCGCGGCCAGGGCTTAATGCGATGTAACGGCAAAAAATTGCCGGGCAGCGTTGCCCGGTGTTTTGCTTGTTTGCTACATCGGAATCAGAATTTGGCCAGGCGCAGTCACCCGGCCTTTGATGGTTCGTAAAGACTGCAGGTTTTGTACCAGCACCTGCTCACCAATCGCCGCATTGGCCAGAGCTTTCCCACGCGAACGCACGGTAAAAGAACCGCTGCTGGCGGTGATCATAACATGGTCGCCACGTTCCACGGCATCGGGGGCCGCAAGCAGGTTTGGGGTAATCAGCGAGCCACTGTTAATAGATCGGCGAACTTCCATGCCAATGATTGACTGCGCGTCGGCAATGGTCCCACGGCGACTGGCATTCACCACAACGGTCCGCAGGTTCACCATATCAGCGCGGAGGCGCTCGCCGCGGGCAAGTGTGCGGCTAGCCACCAAAGCCGGTCCGCGAATGTCTACGGTGGCGCTCAGATACATGCGCCATGGTCGCTCGCCGCTGCACTCGATCAACATAGAGGGCTGGCCGGATTTCCAAGGGTCACCGTTGAAATTGACATTCAGTGCACCCCTGCACTCAGCCAATGACAATCTGGGGTCGGGCCTTGCGCTTTTATAGTGGACTTCGTAGCCTGCGGCGTCCTGCTCTGTGGCAAACTGCTGCAAAAACAGATTGGCTGCAGTGTGAATGTCGTGTGCGGTAGAGCTTGCCAGTGCAAACGAGCTGAGGCAAAAGCCAAGCAGAGCGATAACAAGAGTGTGGTTGCGCATAGTGCGAAAGCGTCCTGTTTTGCCGATGTGTAAGTAAAGCCGGCCGCGCTGCGTAAAAATAATTCTGTTGGCATTACGATTCGCGGGCACTGGCCGTTAAACCTGACGGGCAATAGCGGTATTTTGGCGCATGTCAGAAAAATTGCTCTTTCAAGGCTTTTTCAGTAAGCAAAAATTGTGCCGGTTAGCCCGGCCGTCGGGAGAAAGAACTATGGCAGGTGTATTGAACAGCGTGAACCAGCGTACGCAGATGGTCGGTAAAAACCGGTTGGAGCTGCTATTATTTCGACTCCGTGGGCGCCAGGTTTATGGCATCAACGTGTTCAAGGTAAAAGAGGTGTTGCCGTGCCCTAAGCTGTTCAGTATTCCCGGCAGCCTGCCGGTGGTTCGTGGCGTTGCCTACACACGCGGCGTGACTGTTCCGATTATTGATCTGGCGATGGCGATCGGCGTGCCGGCCACTCTTCAAAAAGACCTGGCCACCAGTTTCGTGATCATTACCGAGTACAATCGCAAAATCCAAGGTTTTTTAGTGAGTGGCGTGGACGGCATCGTGAACATGAACTGGGAAGATATTTTGCCACCGCCCACAGGCGTAGGTCGCGATGTATATCTGACAGCCGTCACCAAAATTGACGATAAACTAATTGAAATCATTGACGTAGAAAAGGTTCTTGCGGAATTGACTCCGCTGAGGGAAGACGTTGGTGAAGGCATCCTCAGCCGCAGCGCAGCGCGGGTTCAAGAACATCTTCCGGTGTTGGTGGTGGATGATTCCACTGTGGCCCGGCGGCAGATCGAGCGTTGCCTGAAAGCCATCGGTATGGACGTTGTTGCCCATAATGACGGCAAGCAAGCGCTGTACTATCTGGAGAAGATCACCGCCGACGGCTCTAAAGCGACGGACCATCATTCGATGCTGATTTCCGACGTTGAAATGCCTGAAATGGACGGCTACACACTGGTTGCCCGCTGCAAGGAAAATCCGCTGATTAGCGAACTGTTTATCATGCTGCACACGTCCCTAAGCGGTGTGTTTAATAAAGCGATGGTTCAGAAAGTGGGTGCAGACGATTTTATGGTGAAATTCAGCCCGGACGAACTGGCCGAGCGGGTTATGGACGTTATTGATGGAAAATAAACGTGTTGCCTTGCAGATTGTCAGAGCCAACAGCGCATGAAAACTGAAATTACTCTTCAGGAATACACGGCGTTTAAAACCTTTCTGCAGGATGCATCCGGCATTCTGCTGGGAGACAATAAACAGTATCTGGTGAAGAGTCGGCTGCGCCGGATTCTGGAAGACAATCAGCTTGGCTCCCTTGGCGAATTGCTTGACCGCCTGAAGCGTCCGGGCCGTAATAATCTGAGCGAGGTGGTTATTGACGCCATGACCACCAACGAGACTCTGTGGTTTCGGGATAATCATCCGTTCCGCATTTTGCAGAATATTTTGCTGCCTGATTTTGCTGATCGTAAAATGGTACAGCCGTTACGCATCTGGTCGGCGGCTTGCTCTACTGGACAGGAACCTTATTCCACGGCAATTGTGATCGAGGAGTATCGTCGTTTACGCCCTGGGCGCCTGCGTGACGTGAAGATTGTTGCTACTGACATCTCCAAAACGGTTCTGGATGCGGCGCGGCGCGGCGAATATGAAACTATTGCTATTGGTCGGGGCTTGTCGCCGGAGCGGCAACAGCAGTTTTTTACCGCCGCTATTAACGGCCGTTGGCAGATCAAACCACAGATAAAAGCGATGGTGGAGTATAGGGAAATCAATTTGTTAGAACGCTATCTTCTAGGCAAGTTTGATATTGCCATGTGCCGCAACGTACTGATTTATTTCTCCGCGGAGCACAAGCGCGACATTCTTACCCGCATTCACGCGTCGTTGAACCCAGGCGGTTATCTTATTCTGGGCGCATCGGAATCTCTTACCGGGCTAACGGACCTGTACGAAATGGTCCAGTGCAGTCCGGGTATTATCTACCGAAAAAGATAAATTATGCCACTAAACGTTTGGGTGTTGATTGCAGCGCAGGCGATGGCCATGTGTACGGCGCCATTTATTGTGTTTATTGGCAGTATTCAGGGCCGAGCTCTGGCTGGCAGCCCTGAATACGCGACCTTGCCGGTTGCGTTTGTGGTGGTGGGAACGGTGTTGTCCATCAAACCCGTCACTTGGCTTATGGCTCGCGTTGGGCGCAAGCCGGTGATGCTGTTGGGCACGGCTATGGGCACGGTTGCGGCTGGAGTGGGCGCGCTAGCTTCCTGGCAAGGCGCTTTTGCCCTTTTGTGTCTGGCAGCGGTACTTGGTGGCAGTGGGCTTGCGGTGGTGCATCAGTACCGTTTCGCCGCTATGGAATCTGTGCCCCCCAAACTGGCCAGCACCGCAGCGGCCCGCGTTCTGTTAGGTGGGTTGGTGGCGGCCTGGGTCGGCCCGGAAATTGCTTCGATTGGTGGTAACGACCCGCTGCACCCGTTTCTGACCAGCTGGCTGGGGCTGGCAGCGGTTCAGCTTGCGGCCATGGTCATATTAGTGGTGGGTTACCGCAGCAGCGGCGAACTGCCGCGACCGGCGCATGAAGGCGGTGGCCGGCCGATGCGTGAGATTCTTGCAAACCCGGTGATATGGGTTGCCATCAGCGCCGCTGCGGTGGGCTACGCGATTATGAGCTTTATTATGACCGCAACGCCCCTGAGCATGACCGACATGGCCGGGCATTCGCTAGGCGATGCCAAGCGAGTCATTCAGCTGCACATCATGGCTATGTATTTGCCATCGCTTATAAGCGGCTGGTTAATTCGGGTGGTGGGCATAAGGCGCATGATGTGGGTGGGTATGATCGCCTATCTGATCTGCATTGTCCTGGCGGCTAGCGGCGTCAGCTTTCATCACTACCTGAGCGCCCTCATTCTGCTGGGTATTGGCTGGAACTTTTTGTTTGTGGGTGGCACCAGTTTGTTGCCGCAGTGCTATAGCGCTTCCGAGCGCTTCCGCGTGCAGGGCTTGAATGACATGATGGTTTTTGGCTTTCAGGCCGCTGCTTCCATGTCAGCCGGTCTGGCCCTGAGCTCCCTCGGCTGGGCTGGCCTGTTGTTGCTTGCGATCCCACTTTTACTGTTGCACTCTGGGTTTATGCTTCTTTGGTACCTGCGCAGCAATTCAACGGTCACGCGACCGCACTGATGCGGCTACTCTTCGCCGACGATACGCCCGCTATCCGCAAGGAGTAACGATTACCATGTACGGCTTACGCAAACTCATCACCGCGCCGTTATTATTGATAGTGGGCGCCTGCACCGGCCTGCCTGAAGGCATTCAACCGGTTAGCAGTCTGGATACCGAACGTTATCTGGGCACCTGGTACGAAATTGCCCGGCTTGATCATTCTTTCGAGCGAGGTTTAAGCCGGGTGACCGCCAAGTATGAAAAGCAGGATGACGGAAGCTTGAAAGTGATCAATCGCGGTTACAATGACGAAAAAAACGAATGGAAAGAAGCGGAGGGTCGGGCGGTTTTCGTGAATGAAGACATTGACGGCCACCTGAAAGTGTCCTTCTTTGGCCCTTTCTACGCGTCATACGCTATTTTTGAGCTGGATGACCAGTATCAGCAAGCCTACATTACCAGCTACAACCGGGATTATTTGTGGTTTTTGTCACGCAGCCCTGCGGTTAGCGATGAAGCCATGGCCGAGTTCAGAACAACGGCTCTGAGCGCAGGGTTTGACCTGCAAGAGCTCATTGTGGTGGATCACAGCACTGTTAATTAATTCATCTGTTCAATAGGCAAGTGGCCGGTTTTTACCCAGATCACCGTCTCTTGATCTACAAAAGGATGATGTTGGCTTAAATGAGGGCTTCTTATCCAGGTGTCCTGTGGGTAGCGCCCGTTCTCGTCACAAAACTCTCCTGAAATGACATAGATTTCTTCCCCGCCAAAATGCCGGTGGGGCTGGAAGCGTTCGCTGGTCGGCCATTTCACCAGTGCTACGTGTTCATGCTCGAATTTGTGCAGGGGCATGACCTCCAGCCCACCGATTCCGGGAAGCCAGGGAGCTTTTCGGGTATCTATTCGCACCGGAGTGCGGTCGCGCTTGTCGAATTGATGGAGTTTCACCAGCAGGGTACAGCCAGGCTCGCTAAAAGGCGTGTGACCCGTGCCTGGCGGGTTGCGCAGATAGGTACCGGCCGGGTAATCGCCGGTTTCATCCGAGAACACGCCTTTAAGCACCAGTATTTCTTCACCCAGTGGGTGCTCATGTCGGCTGAATGAGGCACCGGGCTTATAACGAACAATGCTGGTAGCGTGGCCGCATTCAGCCTCTTTTCGGGCCAATGGCTTTCGGTCCACGCCGCCTGAAGGGCTTGCGATCCATTTCTGTTCATCGGCGCGAATCACAACCCTGCGGGCAAAATCCATATTCAGCATTGTTGACCTCGTTACTGGTAGAAACAGCGCTAACAGTTACGCTGCCTGGCTATGGACGGATGATTGGGTTTTTCGGTCACCTGATCAACCGCTGAGACGGTTAAGGATGACACCCCGGTCGAATTTGTTGCGCGAACGTGACACATTGGCTGACGACATCCTGCCCACGGGCAGTAGATGGCCTCAGTTCTTCCTGACTATCGATTAGCAGCAGAGTCGAGTGTTCATATTGAATCAACATCCATTGTTTGCCTTCACGTTATGCTCATATTCTGACGCGGGTCGCGCGGCCTTATAAGCATGAGGGGAATGGCGTTTACCGCACGGTCAATTATCTGTGCACGCTGGAAGTTTTGCAGGCTCTGGTTCCAATGTAGTTGCCAAGCACCGATAAAACCATTACTATCTGCGCCCTCGAATCGACGATAATTTTGTTGGTTGGATTCTGTTTTAGGAGAGGTGGCCGAGTGGCTGAAGGCGCACGCCTGGAAAGTGTGTAAACGTTAATAGCGTTTCGAGGGTTCGAATCCCTCTCTCTCCGCCATGTCAAAACGCCGTAGGCCCGGCCCCGCGAGGCCTGCAGCGCCTTTGAGTTTGTTGATCATTGCTTCTGTCTGGTGGAACAATCAGGTGGGACAAATGTACTTTCAACGCAGCAATTTTGGTGTTTACTATACTCGCATTCTTCTGGCAAAATCTGCCCGAGAAAATGGTTTCCCTCGCACTGTTCGGATGTCTCTTTTAACCAAGTGTCGAAAAACAGCCACAGAGCGAAATGTTCTTGTTTGTAGCCGCGTGTTAGATTCCTTGAATCAACAAAACTCCTTTCAATCGAGAGAGATCTTCGATCGCTCTTTAAGTGCCTTCAGACATGCCTTGCACGTCTTTTTCGAGGGAACCCAAGATTGCCCCCCTTCCAAAGATCGCTCGCTTGATGGTCCATTAATTTTGACCTTTCTGGGAGGGCGGTCTCCAATTCCAAGTGCAACACTCGGTTTAATGGACGCTCGATGACGCTTCCTGGGTACGGTTGATCATATCCATAAAGACCTCCAGCGGCATCTTGAAGCCTAGCCGCTTTCGAGGCCGAGTGCTGAGCTGGAAGGCAAAAGCGTTCAGCTCATCCTGACTGAATACAGACAGGCCTGTTCCCTTCGCCATGTACTGCCGCAACAAGCCATTGGCGTTCTCATTAATGGCTCGCTGCCAAGGGCTGTGTGGGTCAGCAAAGTAGATCGCCGTGCCGGTCTTTTGGGTGATCTCAGCATGTCGCACCCGCTCGCGGCCCTGGTCGTAAGTGAAAGTCTGGCGCATCTTCAGCGGTACCCGATTCAACGCAGCACTGAAGCCCTGAACGGCCAATGTAGCGGTGCCACCGTCCATCTTGGCCAGGAACACCAGACCACTGACACGCTCCACCAAGGCGCCAACGGCCGAGCGATTGAAGGCACCCTCGATCAAGTCGCCTTCCCAATGCCCAGGCAGCCGCCGTTCTTCGACTTCCGGCGGTCGCAAGTGAACGCTGACCAAATCCGGGATTTGTTGGCGACGATCAACCCCAACGGCACGGGGGCGGCGCTTGGTGTGACTCTGACGCAAGCAGGTAATCAGCTCCTTACGCAGCTTGCCGTGAGGCTGGGCATAAATAGCTTTGTACACGGTCTCATGTGAGACTTGAAACTCAGGACGACGAGGAAACATGGCTCTCAGTGTGCCGATGATTTGCTGAGGAGACCACCTGTTTCGCAGCATGTCGACGACCACCTCATTGAGGCCAGTGCCCTCGACCAACTTGCGCCGGGGCCGGCAGTGCAAACGTGCTGAACGCGCTGCCAGTTCTGCTTCTTCTACATCATAGGATCGGCCTTCAACCGTGCGCCGCTGCAATTCCTGGCTCAGGGTGCCGGGTGAACGGTTCAGCTCACTGGCCATGGCACGAAGGCTGAGGCCCTGGCGTTTCAGGAACATGAGGGTAACGCAGTCGGTGGTACTGAGGTGATGATAGTGTTTTCCATGGCAACACGGTATTCGATTAGAGGATGTTGCACTTAGTTATTGAGCGCGCGCAATATGAAAGAAATGACCATGACAATCACTCAAGTGGGACTGGGTATTGCGGTAGTGTTGGATAGAGGCGTGATTAACGGGGTCATTACCGACGGTGACTTGCGCGGCACCTTGTTCAATTATAATAGTTTTGATGGTTTAACCGCGGCGAAAGTTATGATCGCCAATCCTCTCACAATCAATGAGACTGAAATGTTTGCTGATGTGGAGAATATTATGTTCAAGGCAAATGTGCCGTCTTTATTAGTAGTGAGTGAGAAAAGTGCACTGTGCGGCGTTCTCAAATTGCAAGATGCCGATCGTTTAGTTTGGTGGGATAAATCGCTTAAGGTACAGTTCAGAGCCAGCTATATGCCGGTTTTTTAATCTTGGTTAGCAGTAATCTATAATGATAAATATTGCATATAGCACATCGAATGATGAGATAGGGTAATCCCCCCTAAAGTGACGGTTTGAACAGAGTGCTCCCGTCAAAACGGAAATACCAGCGGCGTAATCACCAACACCGCCGTTGAATAGGTCACGCTGACGGGTAAGCCAATCTTCAAAAAGTCGGTGATGCGGTAACGTCCGGGTGAATACACCATTAAGTGGGTTTGGTAACCAAACGGGATTAAAAAGCAGGCGCTGGCGCCGTACGCCACGGCCATCACAAACGGCAGCGGGTCAGCGCCAAAGGCGTTGGCGGTGCTCCAGGCGACCGGAAATGCCAGTGCGGCGGCGGCGTTATTGGTAATGGTTTCGGTGAGCATAAGCGTGAGTAAGTAGCAGCCAATGAACGCGGCATAAACACCGTAGCCACTGAACAGGCTTTGCATGCCGGTTGCTAATAGGCCGGCCGCACCTGAGTTTTCTAGCGCTTGGGCGATAGCCAGCGCCGAGCCAATAATCAACCACAGTTCAAACGGAAAACGGCGGCGAAGTTCCGCCAGGCTGATCACTTTCATCAGCAGCAATCCGCCCAGCAGTATCAGTAATCCGTGGAACAGTGGGAGCGCATTGGCGGTGGCCAGAGCGATGACGGCGGCAAACCCGCCCACGGTGAACAGGCTTTCTTTGTTGCTCAGCTGCGGCCGGGTGAAACTGCCACTTAGCAGGTGGAAGTTGCGGTCCAGGTTGCGGCGCTGACGAAAGTCAGCGCTCACCGCGAGCAGTAAACAGTCACCTACGCGAAGCGGTATTTTCCCCAGTTGCCCCTCCAAGCGCTTTTCCCCTCGCCTTATACCCACCACCCCTGCGCTGAACATGCTACGAAAATCCACATCCTGCAGGGTTTTCCCTGGAAGCCCGGATTCGTGGGAAATCACCACTTCTACCAGGTTGGTTGAGAGGAGGTTGTCGGCTTGATGGCCAAATAGCTGCAGCCCCGGGAAACGCTGCAGGGCTTGCACCTTGCCGACTTCTCCTGTGAACACCAGCGTGTCATTGGTTTGAAGTTGCTCATCCGGTGCGACCGGGCTGATCAGCCGCCCTTGCCGCTCTATTTCCAGTAGATAAAGCCCGTTCAAGCTGCGTAGGCCGTTTTCTTCAATGCTTTTTCCAATCATGGGCGAGTCGGCTTTAAGGTCCGCCGCTAAAAAGTAGGCGAGCTTTTCGTGGGTGCCTTCCGGTTGGCGGTGCGGCAGGGCGTTTGCACGCCACATCAGTACGCACAGCGTTATCAACGCCACCGGTATTCCTACCAAACTGAATTGGAACATACCCAGCTCGCGGCCACTGGCGCTTAGAGTAAACGAATTCACCACCAGGTTGGTGGAGGTGCCCACCAGGGTAGTAATGCCGCCTAATATTGAGGCGTAAGAAAGCGGAATTAACAGCCGTGAGGGCGCAATATGCCGCTGGCGCGAAATAGTCCCCAGGAAAGCGGCCACCACCGCGGTGTTGTTCAAGAATGCGGACAGCAGCGCCGTACTGCCCATCAGTCTTGCTGTAGCAAGCCGGGGGTGGCCTTTCAATAGATAGCGCGATAACCAGTCCAGCAGGGGCGAGCGTTCAAGGGCCAGCGATACCAGTAGCAACAGCAACAGCGTGGCAAGCGCCGGGTTGGTGTATTGGGCGAGCAAGGTTGAGGTGTCCACAAGCCCCAGTAGGAGAAAAATACCGGCCAAGGTGACGAAGGCTATGGCGGGTTTTACCCGCCCGCTGACTAACAGCGCCAGCAAAAGCGCAATGGAAAATAGAACGGCCCCAGGGGTCATGATGTGTCCTTACAAAACGTCAAATGCGAAGTTCACTTGCTGGATTTTACGCAAGCTTTTATGATGGTGTCTAATAGTTGTGTTTTTAGAGCGTATTTTTTTATTAAAAAATCAATTAATACAGTTGGTTGAATGCAATGTCGAGCATTAAACATTTATCGCCTGAAAGTCTTAGTGAGCGCCGCATGCGAGCCGTAAAGCTACGTTTGGACGGTTTTACGGTCGCGTTGGTGAGCCAGAAAACCGGGCTGTCTGCGCCTACGGTGTCCGCTGCATGGAAGGCATTCCGTGAAGGTGGCTGGGCGGCCGTGCCGGTGCGCGCCCGCGGTCGTTTAAAAGGGCAGGCCAAGGTATTGGACACTTTTGTACAGCAGCGGCTTTGGCAGGTGCTCTATTCCGCGCCCACGGCTGAACAGCCGGGCTGGAGCAGCGCTGCACTTTCTGCTCTTTTACGCGATGAGCAGGGCGTTGAGTTAACGCAGCGCGCCATTGAGCACTGGTGGGAAAGCGAAGGCTTGAAGCATGAGCCCTGGCCATTACCTGCGTTGGCGAAGCAGCGCTCGCAGCTGGGGCGTTGGTATCGTCAGGCCGTTGCGCCGCTGCTTTTCGGATTGAAGGAAGCCGGCCAGCTTTGGCAGGGCGGTGTACGCCGTGTGGCGCACCCTCACCGGTCGGTTTATCAGCTCTATTTGCACGGTTCGCGTGGGCGATTGTGGACGCGCTGTTTCAAACACCCGCCTTTGGCAGAGGACTATCTGGCCGCACTGCAAGCGCTGAGTTGTAAAGGGCCGGTTGCCTTGGTGTTTCATGGCGCCTGGTTTTCATCCAGCCCGGACGTTACGGCCTGGTTAGCACAACAAACGATGTTTTGGCTAGTGCCGGTGCCTGCTGATATTGGTTTGGTCAACTAGCACCCAGCACTTGAAAACACATTTTTCACCTAACGTTGGGGCAGATGATGACATCACTCACTCATTTACAGCGGCTTGAAGCGGAAAGTATTCAGATCATGCGCGAAGTGGTCGCCGAGACTGAAAATCCGGTCATGCTGTATTCCGTTGGCAAAGACTCTGCGGTCATGCTGCACCTGGCGCGCAAGGCGTTTGCGCCTGCGCCACCGCCGTTCCCGCTGATGCACATTGATACGCGCTGGAAGTTTCGGGCCATGTATGAGTTCCGCGACAAGATTGCGGACGAGATTGGTATGAAACTGCTGGTTCATACCAACCCTGAAGGCATCGAAAAAGACATCAATCCGTTTACCCATGGCTCGGCCCTTCACACCCACATCATGAAAACCGAGGGCCTGAAGCAGGCGCTGGATAAATACGGCTTTGATGCGGCTTTTGGCGGTGCTCGGCGCGATGAAGAGAAATCCCGGGCGAAAGAGCGTATTTTCTCGTTCCGCACGGCACAGCACCGTTGGGATCCGAAAAACCAGCGCCCGGAGTTATGGAAGCTGTATAACACCCGCAAGCATGCGAAAGAGTCGATTCGCGTGTTCCCGATTTCCAACTGGACCGAGTTGGACATATGGCAATACATCTATTTGCAGAACATTTCGATCGTGCCGCTGTACTACGCCGCCGAGCGGCCAGTGGTTGAGCGTGATGGGTCGCTGATTATGGTGGATGACGCGCGCATGCCATTAGCGCCGGGCGAGGTGCCCATGATGCGTAAAGTTCGCTTCCGTACCCTGGGCTGTTACCCGCTGAGTGGCGCGATTGAGTCGGAAGCGGATACTCTGCCTGCCATTATTCAAGAAATGCTGCTGACCAAAACGTCGGAACGCCAGGGCCGAGTGATTGATAACGACAGCGCGGCCTCCATGGAGAAGAAAAAGCAAGAGGGGTATTTTTAATGTCTCATTCATCGGACCTGATTGCTGACGATATTGAGGGTTATCTGAAAGCCCACGAGCGTAAAGGCTTGCTGCGTTTTATCACCTGCGGAAGCGTTGACGACGGCAAAAGTACCTTGATCGGGCGTTTGCTGTTTGAGTCTAAGTTGCTGTTTGAAGATCAATTAGCGGCCATTGAGGCAGACTCCAAAAAATACGGCACCCAGGGCGGCGAGATCGATTTTGCGCTGCTGGTAGATGGCTTGGCCGCTGAACGCGAGCAGGGCATTACCATTGACGTGGCGTACCGGTTCTTCTCGACCGAGAAGCGCAAGTTCATCGTAGCGGATACCCCGGGGCACGAGCAGTACACCCGCAACATGGTCACCGGGGCGTCCACTGCCGACGCCGCCATTTTACTGGTGGATGCGCGCCACGGCATTTTGACGCAAACCCGGCGCCATAGTTTTTTGATGTCGGTCATGGGCATGCGCCATTTGGTGGTGGCCATTAACAAGATGGATCTGGTCGACTACTCAAAAGCGCGTTTCGATGAAGTTGCTGAGGAGTACCGTACCTTTGCCAAACAGCTGGGCTTGGAGAACATCACGTTTATTCCCATGTCGGCGCTGAAAGGCGACAACATCATCGAGCACAGTGCCAAAATGCCCTGGTACCACGGCACCACGCTGCTGGGATGTCTGGAAACGGTCGAGCTGGACGCAGAGCACCTGCAGCGCTCTCCCTTCCGTATGCCGGTGCAGTGGGTCAATCGCCCCAACCTGGATTTCCGCGGTTTTACCGGCATGCTGGCCAGCGGCGTGGTGCGCCCGGGCGACCCCATTCGGGTACAGCCCTCTGGCAAGACCAGCACTGTCGCGCGGATTTATACCATGGACGGTGACTTGGAAGAGGCCGTTGCCGGGCAGTCAATTACGCTGCTGCTGGAACACGAAATCGACATTTCACGGGGCGATGTTATTTCCGGGGTAGATGAGCCGGCCCACACCGCTGATCAGTTTGAAGCAACGCTGGTATGGATGCACGACGCGCCGCTGTTGCCAGGCCGCCCTTACTTGATGAAGTTGGGTGCGCAAACGGCGTCGGCGTCGGTAACGGACATTAAATATCAGGTCAATGTGAATACCCTGGAACACACGGCGGCTAAGCAGCTAGACCTGAACGGCATTGGTATCTGCACGCTGAGCCTTAATCGAGCGGTGGCCTTTGATGCTTACAAAGACAATCAGGACACCGGTGGCTTTATTCTGATCGACCGTATGACGAACAACACGGTTGGCGCGGGCATGCTGCACTTTGCCTTGCGGCGTAGCTATAATATTCATACACAACACGTGGATATTGACAAGCAGACGCGTGCGCTGGCGAAAGGTCAGAAGCCAGCGCTGCTGTGGTTTACAGGGCTTTCCGGGGCGGGTAAATCGACCATTGCTAACCTGGTCGAGAAAAAACTGTTTGCCCACGGCCAGCATACCTACTTGCTGGATGGCGATAATGTGCGCCATGGTTTGAATCGTGATTTGGGCTTTACCGACGCCGATCGCGTTGAAAACGTGCGCCGCGTGGCTGAAATGGCCAAGTTGATGGTGGACGCCGGGTTGATTGTGATATCGGCGTTTATTTCGCCTTTCCGCAGCGAGCGCCAGTTGGCGCGGGATCTGTTGGAAGAAGGCGAATTCATCGAGATTTTTGTTGATGCACCGCTGGATGTTGTTGAGGCACGTGACCCGAAAGGGCTCTACAAAAAAGCCCGCCGGGGGGAGCTTAAGAACTTCACCGGGATTGATTCCGTTTATGAGACACCTGAAGCGCCGGATGTCCACTTGAAAACATCTGACATGGACTTGGACGCAGCCGCTGATATCGTTATCGCAGCACTGCGTGAACGTGGAATGATCGACTAAACTGGAAGCTCCAGCTGCCAGGGGTGCAGTGAGATTGGCCGCAGCCTGGCGGCTTTTTTATGAAAGGAATAAAACGATGGCTTTGATTGACCAAGCACTGTTGAGTGCCGTTGAACGCATCGCTCTTGAGGCAGGCAATGCCATTATGAGCGTTTACGCGCGCGAGTTCAGCGTTGAAGAGAAAGCGGACAAAAGCCCGTTAACTGAGGCCGATAAGGCAGCGCACAACGTTATTATGCGCGGTTTGCAGGCGCTACCTGTGAAGATTCCAATCCTCTCTGAAGAGGATGTCGAGGGCTTTGCAGGTGCCGACGCCAAAGGCCGCTATTGGTTGGTAGACCCGCTGGATGGCACTAAAGAGTTCATCAAGCGCAACGGCGAGTTCACCGTTAACATTGCCCTGATTGAGAATGGCAAGCCGGTACTGGGTGTGGTGACCGCTCCGGCGCTTAAGATTGGCTACTTGGCGGCGCAAGGCCTTGGTGCGTTTAAGGTTGAAGCTGATGGCCAACGTAAGGCGATTGCCGTCGCCGGCGAGCCTAAAGCGGAGGCAATATGGCGTGTGGTGGGCAGCCGTTCGCACCCAAGCCCTGATTTGGCCGCTTGGCTGGATAAGCTGGGTGGGCACACCCTGCTGCCCATGGGAAGCTCGTTGAAGCTGTGCTTAATTGCCGAGGGTTGCGCCGATGCCTATCCGCGTTTAGGGCCCACCTGCTTGTGGGATACCGGCGCTGCCCATGCGATAGTGACGCAAGCCGGTGGCCGGGTAGCAACCCTGGAAGGCTCAGCGCTCAGCTACGCCAACCCCAATGAAAAACTCAATCCATATTTTGTGGTGTGGGGGCATTAGGCCAAGCTAATAAACCCCGGCTGAGCTCTGTCGAAGAGTAACCGTTTGTTGATCCAAAGAGGCCGCTTTATGCCGCTACCAAAGTCGTTCACCCGTGCCCTGTACTAGTCCCTACTAGTTTGTGGAGCTGTTCACCTGGGCCAAAAGTTTCAGGCAAAACCCGTTGATTGGCAGTTATTGGCTGAACCGTTGCGGCTTGCACGTTGCCAGGGTTTTGATTTCTCATGGGTTGTTCCACTTTCGGCTGTTGTTGCTTGCGCCTCTGTTGCCAGCGGCGGACCGGCGGGAATTTTTGCGCAACGGTTTTATTCTGAAGCGGAACGTTCTATCAGCGGATGATTTTGCCCGCTTGAAAGCCGAGGCTGAGGGGTACCAGGGGCTGGTTCGTGAATTTGTTGAGGGCACAACCCTCACGCAACGGGCCTTTCTTACCCAGCAGGAGCGTGTCCGGTTACCGGCAATCCGCGCGTTTACCGATGGTTCTCGTCTGGATCGGCTAATGCGTTGGTGTTCCTCCAAAAATCGTCCGCCTTTTTTCTTCATTGAAAATCTGTGCAACCATGCCAACGTGGTGCCACAGCCGGACCCGCAGTGGGATTTTCACTTCGATACGTTTCACCCGTGCGTAAAGGGTTGGCTTTTTATTGACGGGGCAGATGACCGCAACGGCCCTTATGTTTACGTGCCTGGTTCACATCGGCTGACCTAGAAGCGTCTCAAGTGGGAATATCGGGAAAGCCTTGAAGCCTGAAAACACGGCGATCAGCGCCAGCCGGGCCGCTGCTGGGACGGCTCTTTCAGAGTCTCAGACGCGGATCTGGATGCCATGGGTCTGAGGCCTACGGCCCTGCACGTACCGGAAAATACTCTGTTGATCGGCAATGTGCATGGCTTTCATCGTCGTGGCGAGGCCACCGAGCCCAGCCGCCGCATGACAATCTGAATGCAGGCGCGGGACAACCCGTTCAACCCTCTGTTTAGCCCTTTTCCACGCGCGACCGCCAGGCTTTTTGAAGCCGTATGGAAGCGCGAGCTGGAAAAGCAGGACAACAAGAAAATCCCAGCAGGTGCGCAGCGCAATCACTCGGGTGGCTTTGACCGTGGCGTGGGTATGCGTGTCGGGTATTTTTTGAACGGCCTGGGGCAGACGCGGTGGCTGGATGTGTTCCTGGAGGCTGAAACCCACCGTGTGTCGGCTTTTTCGCCTGTTTCGGGTTTGACTCATGTGGCCGGCTGGGGGCTGAAGCCAGCAGCGAAGAAAGCACGGCGGTTTGCAGCGGCCAAAGGCTTGCCGTATCTGTCGCTGGAAGATGGTTTTCTGCGTTCGCTGGGCCTGGGTGTAACGGGCTCACCTTTGCACAGCCTGATTGTTGATCACAGCGGTATCTACTATGACGCCACCCGCCCGTCTGACCTTGAAACACGGATTGTCGAGCAGTCACTTAACGCCGACCAACAATCGCGCGCACGGGCTGGAATGGCGTTGCTGCAGCGTTATCGGTTGTCCAAGTACAACCACGCACCGGATTTTATTCCAGCGGGCCTGGAATTGCCGGCGTCACCCGTGTTGGTGGTTGATCAGACGGCCGGTGATGCTTCCATCCACTATGGTTTGGCGTCGCCTGAAGTGTTTGCCGCTATGCTGGATGCCGCGATTGCCGAGAACCCCGGTGCCGAGATTCTGGTGAAAGTGCACCCGGATGTGGTCGCCGTTAAAAAATCAGGGGCACTTGTTGGAGCTGGCCCAGCGCAGAGGCTGCCGCCTGGTGACTGAGGGCATCAATCCATGGACGTTGCTGGATCTGGTTGACCAGGTTTATGTGGTGACCAGTCAGCTGGGCTTTGAAGCGCTGCTGGCCGGCAAGCAGGTGCATTGTTTCGGGGTGCCGTTTTGTGCCGGCTGGGGTTTGACGAACGACCGTATTCAATCCGAGCGCCGGGGCGTGAGCCGCAGCCTTGACGCCGTTTTTCATGCCGCTTATCTGGATTACTGCCGTTATATCAACCCTTATACCGGGCAGCGTTGTCGGTTCGAACAGACGGTTGCCCTGATCGCGGATGAAAAGCGGGTGCGTGACCGTTACGCAGGGCGTTGAGCTGCTTTGGACTTTGCAGGTTGGAAGCGGAACTTCATGGGTACGTTTCTTGGGGCGAACGCGAGCGTTACCTGGCGTTCTTCTGGCCAAGCCATTCAGGAATCGCAGGTTTTGGTGTGGGCGTCCAAGCTGACGGCGAGTTTGGCTGAGCGTTGCTGTCGGGAATAAAAAGCATTATGGCGCGTTGAGGATGGGTTTATCCGCTCTGCTGGCCTGGGAGTGGATCTGATTAAGCCGCTGTCACTGGTGATGGATTCACGCGGTATCTATTACGACGCGACCCAGCCCAGTGATCTGGAAGTAATACTGAACCAAGCCGAGATAACGCCCGATGTGATCGCACGGGCGCAAAGGCTGCGCCAGACGTTGGTGAGCCAACGGTTATCTAAATACAACGTGGGTGTGCAGGGCGCGCTTGAGCTGCCTTCCGGTCAGACAATTATTCTGGTGCCGGGGCAGGTAGAAACTGATGCCTCCATTTGCACCGGTTGCCCCGGCTTGTGCACAAACCTTGAGTTGTTGAAAGCCGTTCGGCAGGCACGCCCTGATGATTTTATTATTTATAAGTCTCACCCGGACGTTGTTTCTGGTGCGCGTGTCGGCGGCTTGGAGGGGCATGAGTATGTTGACCTGGAAGTGCGCGATATTGCTATGCCAGACCTGCTGGAGCAGGTTGATGAAGTTCACACGCTCACCTCGCTCACCGGTTTTGAAGCATTGATACGTGGACTGCCGGTTGTGATCTGGGGCCTGCCGTTTTACGCCGGATGGGGCCTGACCCAAGACCAGCTCAGCTGCCCCCGGCGCACTCGCCGGCGAACACTGGATGAGCTGGTAGCCGCGGCGCTGATTCTGTATCCGGTGTACGTGAACCCGTCAACGGGCGACCCGGTGAATGCAGAAACCGCCATCGAAATATTGGCCAGGCAGCGACAAAAACCGGGGAAACTGCCGCTGAGATCGCATATTTGGCGGAGGATACGAAAGCGGGTTTAGGCAGACGGGGGCTGGGGGAGACGTTACTTCAAGATTGGCTCAAACCCACATCAGCTGCGGGTTTTCGTAATGAACTGATGCTGTTCAACGATCCAGAAAGTTAGCTCAAGGAGCTCCGTTCACTTGGCTTTCATGAGAATGCATCCGGTACTAAACGCCGGAGAGCTATCTTGCGCCTGCCCACCGTTCAAAAATATTTGATCGGTTTCTCTCATTTTCTTCAGTTGTCACCTCGATCTTCTCTTGGTGAATCTCCATCAACTTTTCAAGAAAATACATGCCAGCTGGGCTCATAATGTATCGATTCACTCCGGTCTCAAAAAGAAATCCGCGATATCACTCTCGCGCAGGCCTACTGCCATTGACTCTAGGCGCTTGTCATTGAAAACCAACTCGTACCCCAAATGCTGATACATAGCTCGAAAATGCTCACGATCCCTGAACAGGGTGGTATATAGCGCGACAATTAACTTGGCCGGTCCGTATTGCCTCAGTAAAAAATCAAACTCATCGCCAGATTGTCTCACCAGGATTATTGTGCGTTTAGCCGCTCATTAGCTGCGTCATTTTAGTCTGATAGCTCTGGTCGCGTAATCTCCATTCGTTAA
>Ga0307978_1000135_pt1 | contig 66476 bp, 48 predicted proteins | sample OrgLakmetage1056_FD_203151 | JGI IMG/M metagenome (GOLD analysis project Ga0307978, IMG submission 203151) | Saline water microbial communities from Organic Lake, Antarctica - #1056 | ecosystem: Environmental > Aquatic > Non-marine Saline and Alkaline > Saline | place: Antarctica: Organic Lake... | reverse complement strand
AAACATGGTAGAAGGGCTAAAAGTATTTTTAAATATGGTCTAACTTTTTTAGCTAATGTTCTACTAAACTCTGAAAATCAATACGATACTGATATATTTCGTTTTTTGTCATGTACTTAGATAAAAAACTCAAAAGGAACTTTGCTTTCATAATCATTAAACACGGAACCCGAGGGAGCAAAACTTTTTCTAAAAATCCAACTGAATAAATAATTTGATGTTTTGGAGGATTGAAAGAGGCTTACCAATATCTTATACTATAAACTACAATAAGCATTTTCATACCTTATCAGATTATAAGTTGAGTGAGGATTTACATACCCAAAAGACGAAAAAATAATCATCTAGGCTCCCTAAAGGATATTATATAGCTGCTGATTTTATGTAATGAATGTAAAACTAGATAAGCTCTCGTAATAACCTCAGATTTTATTAAACTATTTTGTATGAGAAACACTCAAGGTTTTAAAGACTTGAGTGTTTTTGAATGCAAGTAAAAATTATCTTTTATTTGTCCCATTTAAATTCAGCAAACATATCGTCAACTTCAGCTTCTGAAATATGATTGATGTAGTTACTTAGTGTCTTCATTCCAACCCCAGTAATAACACCAGCCACATGTTGATCTGTATAACCTGCTTGTTTTAAAGCGTTTGTAGCTTCTTGAGAAGGAAAGCCACGCTCTTTGGTAAGAGATACAGCAAACTTAGAAAGAGCTTCATACTTAGCCTCTGGTAATACTTTACGATCTCGTAAGGCATCGATGATTTCCTTAGAGAGACCACTTTGATGCTTGGCAATAAAACTATGTGCTGCTACACAATAAGTGCATTCATTATAAACAGCTATCGAAAGCAAAATCACTTCTTGCTCTTGAGGAGTGAAACCAGAATCTTTTCTAAACGTTTCATCGGCTTTCATATAGGCAACTAAAAGAGATGGGTTGTTAGCCATCATTTTATATGTATTAGGAATCGTACCCATTTTAGATTTTATAGCTTCTAAAATGGCTTTTGCAGGTTCCTGAGCATCGTTAATTTCAATAGGTTTCATTAATTTATTTTTAAATTCAACTTAATAGTCGCTCAAAAGTAAATGAGCTTACAAAAAAAACCACCCGTAAAGAGTGGTTTTTAAATTCTAAAATGAAAGAAATTTAGCTCTTAATTTCAATTAATTCCAATTCAAAAGTAAGATCATGTCCAGCAAGTGGGTGATTTGCATCCACAACGATGTGATCTTCATTCACTTCTGCAACTCTTAATTGACGTTCAGTTCCATCAGGATTTTGAGAAACTAATCCCATACCTACTTCAGGTTTCATATCTTCAGGAAGTTGATCCTTACCGACTTGTTGGAAAAGATCTTTTTTGACCTCCCCGTAAGCTTCTTCCTTAGGAATTTCTATAGTTTTTTTCTCAGCTTCTTTCATATTAAGAACACCAGTTTCAAAACCTGGGATAATCGTTCCCTCACCTAAAGTAAATTCAATAGGTTCTCTTTCTAAAGAGCTATCAAAAACTTGACCACTAGCGGATAGCTTTCCTGTGTAATGAACTTTTACTGTGTCTTTTTCTTTAACTTGACTCATAAATATTAATTTATTGATTTCTAATTAATTAGAACTTTTATTTAACAATAATAACAAAGGTATCATTTAGATAACCAAACCCAATTATATCGGTTATTAATTCCCTTTTTTAATGGAATTTTAACCTTAAGTAGGGCAACTATTGAAATAATTGAACATAGTTTCGCTTAAATTATTTAAAATTTTAAAATGGGTAACAACTCCAAAAAGCCAGATCAGGTAGTTTACAATGAAGACACCAATAAATACGAAGCGGGTTTATTGCCCTATGCTACTAATTCTAGTGCTCCTAAAATCACCCCTACAGATTTAACCGGTTGGAAAAATTCCAATGTTAGTAAAGTTAATCATCAAATCAAAACAGAGTACGAAGAACTGAAGCTGAAGTATGAAAAGTTGATGGTGCAATATGAATATAATAATCTCATCTACAGTGCTGAGTTTAGTTTTGAACCTATTGTAGGTCAGGTTTATCATTTGTATGAAAATAAGAAAGGAAAGATATTTTTGTCTATCATATCACCTTATGAATGCAATTTTAATTTTAAAGGAAGTTTTAAACTCAATGAAGACAAAATGTGGGTTCGATTGGATTCTAAAGGAAAACTCACTTTAACTCCTTAATGATAAGCCTATGAAAAAGGGTCAACAGAGATGATCATTCGTTTTTAATAAACTCATATTTAACTGAAAATCCAATAAAAAACACTTCAGAAGAAATTGTTCAAGTCACTAAAGAGCAAATTTTGATCTGGAGAAGGGAAATTAAAATTTTTTATCAAACCTTAGAATTAATATGTAAAAATAAGATCATCCAACAATATCAAATTAGACCAATAATGTCCTCTTAATCCGTTTCTTTTTCATTTGTTCTTTGTTAAAACGATCACCGTAGTTAAGGCTATATTAATCATTTTTAACCAATAAAAAAATGATTCAATTTATTTACACTATGTCATCAATTTAATTTTACACAACCTACAATGAAGAATTGATGAATAAATACCTGGAAAAAATGGTAAAAATCTTTATGGCGAATAAGTAAGTTTGTTTGTTGTAATTTAAAACCCTGCTTGTAATTATACAAGCAGGGTTTTCTTATTAAAAGTCAGTTTCTCTGGTCTTTTCATTTAGCAGTTCACTCATTTCTTAGGTAACCTTCTTTGATTTTATTGTCTGCCAAAGAATGATAAAAAAGCTAGAGACAACAAGATATTTTATTGAAATATTATGGGTTTAATTTAATGAAAAGCTGTCTTTTTGATTCTCAACTCAGTCTAATTTATTGCGAGATATAAATGGACTTATTAAAATAATAAATGAAACTTTAACCATAGCTGTTTTAGTCATAAATGGTTAGACTTAATTAAGGCCTAGATATATTTTAAAAAAATTACATTTTTTCTCCAAAAGCTAAATCACCTGCATCTCCCAATCCAGGAATAATATATCCCTTCTCATCTAAAGTATCATCTACAGCAGCAATCCAAAGTTGAGTATCTTCGGGAAAGTGTTCTTTAAGAAGGTCAACTCCCTGCTGTGCGCCAATAACAGATACGATATGGATTTGTTTGGGTTGACCTAATTTTTCCAAGGCTTTGTAAACATTTAGCATAGACCTACCGGTAGCTAGCATGGGGTCTGCTAGGACCAGAGTCTTTCCTTCTAAGCTGGGAGAAGATAAGTATTCAACTACTATTTCAAAATCTTTCCCATTGCTCTCCACTTTTCTATAGGCAGAAATAAAAGCATTATCCGCCTCATCTAGATAATTAAGAATACCATTGTGCAGAGGAATACCTGCTCTTAATATGGAACAGACTACTATTTCATCCTTGCATAAATGAGAAGTGGTTGCAACTAGGGGAGTTTGAAAGTTGTGGGAAGTGTAAGTCAAGGCTTTACTCATTTCATAAGTCAAGATTTCTCCAATGCGTTCAATGTTCCTTCGAAACTTCATCCGATCTTGTTGTACCGACTCATCTCTCAATTGGTGAATGAAATGATTGAGAACAGAATGAGTTTGACTTAAATTATGAACTTCCATAAGTTTTTTTTCAAAAATAGGAGTTTTAATTGTAGTGTCAAACCTAATTCGATAGAAGCAGAGGCATTAAAGTATCGTTAATTCTGTTTAGAGTTGTTTAATTTATTTCTACTTTAAGATTCTAATATATTTTTATATGAATCCACTAAATGTTACTCAGAAACTTATTCAATCTCATCTGATAGAGGGAAAAATGATACCCGGCGAAGAGATTGGGTTAAAAATAGATCAAGCCTTACTTCAAGATGCCACAGGGACTTTGGTTCAATTGGAACTAGAGGCCATGGGACTGGATAGAGCTAAAACCGAAGTTGCTGTTCAATATGTCGACCACAATCTTCTGCAAACGGATTTTAAAAATGCAGATGATCATAACTTTTTAAAATCTGCGGCTCAACGCTTTGGTTTGTGGTACAGTAGGCCAGGAAATGGAGTAAGCCACCCTGTACACATGGAACGCTTTGGGAAACCGGGTAAAACCCTTGTTGGATCAGATTCCCACTCTTGCGCCGCAGGATCTTTAGGTATGCTTGCTATTGGAACCGGCGGATTGGATGTGGCAGCAGCTATTGCAGGTCAGCCGTATTTCGTCAAAATGCCAAAAGTAATGGGAGTAAAGCTCACTGGTAAATTACCCGATTGGGTGAGTGCTAAAGATGTTGTGCTAGAAATGCTAAGGCGCCATGATGTGAAAGGAGGGGTTGGTAAAGTGATAGAATATTATGGTGATGGTCTTAACCAGCTAAGTGCCATGGATAGACACGTCATTGCCAATATGGGCGCAGAACTTGGCGCTACCACGACCGTATTTCCTAGTGATAGAGAAACTAAACGCTTTTTAAAATCTCAGAATAGAGAAGGGGATTGGTCTGAATTATTAGCTGATGAAGGTTGTGAATACGAATTTCATGATGAAATTATCTTGGATAACTTGGTGCCTTTAATCGCTTTACCAACCAGTCCTGGGAATGTTGTTCCAGTCTCTGAGGTAGAGGGTAAATCTATAAGTCAAGTGGTTATTGGCTCTTCAGCCAATCCTGGATTACGAGATTTTTGGATTGCCAGTGCACTAGTTAAAGACAAAAGCATCAATCCTGAGGTGAGTTTTGATGTCAACCCAACGTCTAGACAAATCATGCAGAATATGATTGATAATAAAGCGTTTGGAAATTTGATAAAATCAGGTGCAAGATTTCATCAATCTGGATGTATGGGATGCATTGGTATGGGTCAAGCTCCAGCAAGTGGAACCATCAGTTTAAGAACTATGCCACGTAATTTTCCAGACAGAAGTGGAACCAAGGATGATCAGGTTCATTTGTGTAGTCCAGAAACCGCTGCAGCTTCTGCACTTATGGGGAAAATTACTGATCCCCGAGATCTAGAGAAGGAATTTGGTATGGCTTATCCAAAATTTGAGTATCCAATCTATGAAATGATCAATATGGATATGCTTATCGCACCCATAGAGGATAATAAATCGGTAACACTGGAAAAAGGGCCAAATATTAAGGCTCTACCAGAAATTCCTCAGCTTCAAGATCATTACCGGGTTCCTGTTCTATTAAAAATGGGTGATAATGTTTCGACTGACGAGATCTTAAAGGCTGGGGCAGAAGTGCTTCCTTTCAGAAGTAATCTTCCAGAAATAAGTAAATACTCCTTTACGGTAATAGATGATAGCTTTTATGATAGAGCTATGGCTACAAGAGAATCTCGCGGGGGTCACGTAGTGGTAGCTGCCGAAAATTATGCACAAGGTTCCAGTAGGGAACATGCCGCTTTAGCTCCAAAGTATTTGGGTCAAGTCGCGGTGTTGGCCAAAAGTTATGCCAGAATCGCTTGGCAAAATCTGGCGAACTTTGGGATTTTACCACTCGAATTCATCACTGATTATGACTATGATAGCATTGATCAAGGCGATGATATAGAATTGAAAGATGTCATTCAATCTGTGAAATCTAAGGAGAACATAAAAGTGATCATTCATAAATCTAATGGTGATTCCAAAACCATTGAGATGAAGCATACGCTAAGTGATAGACAAATTCAAGTCATCGTAAAAGGTGGAATCATCAATGATTTCAAAGAAAAATTATAAACATTAAAACTACTGAATACTAAAAAGCGCTCTTTATAGAGCGCTTTTTATGTATGTATGATGCCAAATTAAATATATAACATCGCTATAAATCATTTTTTTTCAGCTGTTTTCCATCAAAAATAATCACTCTAACTATAGCTACGCGAATTATTTTTAATTCCAGCTCGTCAAAAAAGCCTTTGCTGAGCTACGCCGCAGTAGAATTCAATTTATTCATCCAACATTATTATAGCCAATTTAAGGGAGTTTAACGTCTTTAGAATCATTTTCTTGTAAGGCCATCAAATCATTTATTCCCTTCACTTCAATTACTTTTTTACCACGCATGGCAATGGGATGCATCAAGACCTCTGGATTTTTGGCTAAGACCAATAGAGCTTGGTTTTCATCTAATTCAGGATGGTCTCTCAAGGTTTTTTTTATGAAAGGGTGATCGGTATTTATTAATTCTGAAGGTTGTTTATTCAGAAGTCTAGAAAGTTCTGCCCATTGAGTTTCAGTGACTTTAACTTCGACCAAGTTAATCAATACTTTTTGAGCTTTGGTGGCTTCAGCAACCGCAATACTTTGTATGGCAATCCTACTATCTGGATGATAATATAGTTTTAATTCGCGATTACTTTTTGATATAACTCCCATATATTTGTTACTTGTGATTCATGTATTTTCTCCAAATTAGGAATTAATCTCAGGGATCAGAAACATTTAGTAATATTTTGAGGTTTATATCTTTAGAGAATCCAGACCTTATTGGGCAAAACAATACACCAATGCAAGATCAAAAAATCGCTATCATAGGAGCGGGATTGAGCGGCCTCGTTGCTGCTATTAATCTCGAAAACGCAGGCTTTGAACCAGAAATTTTTGAAGCTACAGATCGAGCAGGGGGTAGGGTGAAAACAGATTATAGAGAAGGGTACATCTTCGACCATGGTTTTCAAGTTTTACTCACTGAATATCCAGCAACTCAAAAATACTTAAATTATGACTTGCTAGACCTAGAGAAATTTTACCCTGGCGCTGTTATATATAATCAAGGAAAGCAAGACAAGATAGGAGATCCCTTGCGACAATTGAGCTTGTTGTTTCCAACCTTAACCTCAAAAATAGGAAGTTTCGCTGATAAACTTAAAATCTTAAAACTCAATACAGAGCTTAAAAAGAAAAGCTTTGATGATATCTTTTTGGCTGAAGAAAAAACCACTTTACACTATCTTCAGGATTATGGATTTTCATCGGACATCATTCATAATTTCTTCAAACCTTTTTTTACAGGAATCTTCCTAGAGCACGAGTTAAAGACCTCTTCCAGAAAATTTGAATTTGTCTATAAAATGTTTGGTAAAGGAAGTGCTGCCATTCCCAAAAAGGGCATACAAGCCATTCCAAATCAACTGATAGCTCAATTGAAACAGACTAAAATTCACTTTAATACACCTATAGAATCTATTCAAGATCAGCAAGTTATATTTAAAAATGGGGGAGTAGAGCACTTTGATTTTGTGATTATTGCCACTGAAGCCTCTCATCTTATTTCTAATTTAAATAATCAACAAACACTCTGGAAAAGCGTTGACAATTTTTACCTAAGCGTAAAGCAACGCGCCTACAAAGAACCTATGATTGGCTTGATTGCAGACGATGACGCATTGGTGAATAATTTTTATTACACGTCCAAACCAAAAGCTGAGGAACATTTATTATCGGTGAGTATCGTTAAGCCCCATAAACTATCGCAAGAAGAACTCAAGGATAAAATTACAGAGGATTTAAAAACCTATGTGGGTATAGACACCTTAGAGTTTAAGCGGTTTTACCGTATTAAAAAAGCTTTACCTATTATGCAAACAGTGACTTATATGCTGCCAAAGTCAGAGACTCAATTAAAAGATCAGATCTTTTTAGCAGGGGACCAGTTAGCGAATGGGTCGATTAATGCAGCAATGTTAAATGGAGAGTCTGCAGCGCAGGCAGTAATTTCCAAAATTAAAGACGGTTTTATTAATCTAGGCTAAAAACCATGAACACCAACATGGTATTGTCATTGTGTTTAGACCATAAATTTGTTATCATGAAAACCAATAAACCATCAGTATTTTTTGCCTCAATAGTTATACTGTTGAGCATCGTTTCCTGTGGATCTTCAAAAGTGTACACGGCTCAAGAAAAGGCTAGCTTAGAAAAACTAGTTACGGATAAAAATTTTGAGATAGAACTCCAATGGGCCAGACCTTTGGCAACCAATAGCTTGAATCAGTTGGTCAATGCGGGGCTTTTTAGGCCAGGAGACAATGCCTCACAGATAAACTTACAAGGTAATGGTAATATAGTTAAATTCGAGAACGATACCGTTTCAGCCAATTTACCGTATTACGGAGAACGTCAAATGGGCGGTGGATATAATTCTGCTGGAAGTGGTATTGATTTTAAATCAACTCCCAAAGACTTAAGGCTAACCAAAGACGATGATAAAGATTATTACCTCATAGAGTTTAATGTTAAGGATCAAGACAGTAACGAAAACTATGATGTAAGTTTAACTGTATACCCAAGTTTAAATGCTGTGATTAATATTTGGTCATCGCAGAGAAATACCATTCAATATAATGGGACACTTAGAGGGGTTACAGAACTAAAAGAGTACTAAGAGATATTAAGGACATTTATGATGAACTTAAAATCCAAATACTTCTATTTTACATAATATAAATTATAAGACAACATATATATAATTTATAAAACAAGTATATGGAACATTGTCGATACTATTAACCATAATTTTGTTGTGGCGGTTTTAAATCTATAAAGGATTATGTGTCAGACATTTTGAGATCTAAGCTTATGCTAAATTTTAACCCTCTATGATGTGAACTATCCCAGAAAGCTTTGAAACCTCTCAATAACAATTAGTTCGGGGCGTTTTAACATTCGTCAACACGTGTAAATTAAAATCTCCTGTATCTCCAAACAATCTGAATAAAAACAGCCCTTCTTAGCAGAAATCATCGTTTTTAAAAGTGATGCTCATTGTTTTTCTTCTGTTGTTATGGCTACCTCTCCTAGTAACACTAGTACTTTTTCTAAACCTGTGAGCGCATAAATACAATCTTCTATTAAAAAAGTTTAACCAATTGTATTGCTGAAAACAAGACTCAGATAGAGCACTTATATATATTAAGAAATAATTTTTATTTAGTTTAAATAAAAATAACGTAATTTTACAGCAATACTCATATACTGTACAGAATGGAAAATATAGCCTTGTTTTATGGATCTCAAACTGGAGTTACTGATGAAGTAACTAGAGAATTTGTTACACTCTGGAAGCATGATAATCTAGATTTAATCGAAATAGGAGACGCCACTGTTATTGATTTTAAAAATTATGAAAAGCTTATTTTAGGATTGTCTACTTGGTATGATGGTGATTTACAAAGTGATTGGGAAGATTTTTTTGAGGATTTTAAAACCATTGATTTTACAAATAAGACCGTAGCCATTTTTGGTTTAGGTGATCAAATAGCCTATGCAGAGTACTTTGTAGATGGTATTGGTATATTAGCCAAAGAGGTTATTAAAAATGGTGGCCAGATTATAGGTTATTGGCCTACGAAGGGCTATCAACACACAGATTCTGTAGCAATAAGTGATGAAAATACCGAATTATTTTATGGTCTTGCTATAGATGAGGACAACGAGCCTCAACTCACAAATGAAAGATTGGATACTTGGATATCACAAATAAAAAAAGAATTTCAGAAGAGATCGCCGCTTATTTGGTTTGCTAAGGACTAGCTATTTAAAAACTGGTCGTCAAAATCGCATTTTAAATTACTCATTTAATCAAGTCAAAATTCAGAGGGTCTACATCACTGATTTAAATAATCACTTACCACCGTTGCTCGCTCTTGAACATGCAAATTAAGTTCGTTTACAGCCGTTTGAAAATCTGAACTAGAATTTAAAAATGTATATCCATCAAGTTCTGTGGTCACATAAGGCTGAATCAACTCTGAATATGTGCTATATAAAGATTGCATTGTACTGGTATTAAATGCTCCGTCTATAACCTCTTGGACATACGAATCATATTGAGCTTTATAAACAGCATCTTGATATAAATAACCTATTAATGGCCATTCTGACGGCGCTACATCAGAAAAATCCAATTTAGGAGAACCCAATTGACCATATTTTAAAGCGCCATTATGATCCCAAGGAATTCAAGTTAATTTATTTGTATCTGGATTATTATACAAGTAATAATTATGTTTCGTTCTCCCGTAAGTATCCCAATTTTGAATGACCGTATTTGTTGCTAAAAATTTTAGAAATACATCAGTATCAAAAACAGCTTCTAAGTCTGATCTCCAAGCTGCTGCATCTGTTGTTCTAGTGTCACCATGTAAGATTGACAATAAATTTGAAACATCTGTAAAATCGGCTTCATCTTCATTCGTTTTTTTTACATACTCATCTTCATCATAAGTACCAGAGGCAAAAGTTGCAGCATTGCCATCTGGCTTATATAAATTCCCATCATCATCAGAAAACTGGGTATCTAAAACCGTATCGTCCACTTCTTCAACCAATGTATATAAACCAAAATATAATGGCCCATTTCCGTGGTCTAAATAAAGGGTATAAAACGCAGTATGAGACCCCACCAAACCTGAATTTCTAAACACATCCCCTGCTATTTTTTCTCTAAGCATAGAGTCATCATTATAATTATTTTTAAGGCTTAATTTTTTAAATCCATAAAAACGCTGATTATCTATTTGTGGATAATCGTCTTCAAATTCATCAAAATCTAATTTAAACGGTATTTTAAATACTCCATTTCTCCAGCTGCCTTGTAAACTAGAGTTGCCTTTAAAACGTACACCTACACGATACCATTCTATTCCGTTATAAAATACTTCAGCAGGAACAAAAATAGGGTTTTCATCAGAAGTCACCAATCCTCCACCTGGTCCACCACCAGCACCAGGACCAGCGCCAAATATGCCGTAAGTATCTGTCATATCGTCCAGCATATTTTGCCAGCAGTTTGCTGTAATAACTATATCTATTCGTTTTACAGTGTTATCTTCAAATACTTCACCAAAATTTGGCTCAGTATCTTTGCCATGAGTCTCTGCTGTCCAGTCCAATGCTTCAAAATCAGCATCTTCTTCTTCTTCCACTACGACAATGACATCATCATTACTACAGGAGTTAAACGTTAGAATTGGAATACTAAATGCTAGTGTTATAAAAAGAAAATTGATATTTTTTTTAATTGTTTTCATTTGATTTTTTATTTGACATTAATTCCTATCGCTATAAAATTGTGATTGTTTTAAACATTCTATATTTTGGTCCCCATTAGCATTTATATTTTTTAGAAGTTGAGCAAAAGTTGAGCGTCCACCTCTATCTTTTTCTTTGCCTTAGCCTTTTGGGTTTGGAGCATTTTCAAATTCTTTAGCATCAATAAAACCGTTTCCATCTGTATCTACCTTTTTAAAATGTTCTTTTAGCGGTCCTTTTACTTCTATTGCTGAAAGCATTTGGTCTTTATTAGCATCCATTCTTTCTAGAAGTTGAGCAAAGCTTCGGCGTTCACCTCTATCTTTTCCTTTTCCTTTGCCTTTAGATTTTGGAGCGTTTTCGAATTCTTCTGCTGTAATGAAACCATTTCCATCTTTATCTACCTTTTTAAAATGTTCTTTTAGCGGTCCTTTTACTTCTATTGCTGAAAGCATTTGGTCTTTATTAGCATCCATTTTTTCTAAAAGTTGATCAAAATTTGGGCGATTTTTTAATTGACCTTTTGGTGGTTGCGCATGTGTTACACCAAAAGCAAGTACAGCAGCGAATAAAATTATTGTTTTTAATATATTGATTTTCATAAGTCTAGTGTTTAAATTAGTAGGATTACAAAACAAATATGCGGATAAGTTGAATACGCATTTTATGTCTTCAGCGAAAGGAGTCTACTTTTCGGTGAATCACTCATATAATTTAGTAAGTGAAACTATAAGGATGCTTCATGAGGTGTTTTTTAAAAAGAATTGATTTTATTTTTAGTTTATTTGTGCTATGAATTCAACAAAAAGTTTTATTTCTCAATGCTTATTATGGCTTGTTATATGGCTTTTATTGTGGTCAGGACAATCGTGGGATGAGCATTTTTTAAATGAAAATCTACATGCTTTTGCTCTACAAATTGTTCTTGTTGGTGTGTTGATATTTTACACAGCTCCAACATTTCTATTCAATAAAAAATATGCCGCTTTCATACTTATTTCGCTGTTATTGCTCTTCCTTTTTTCTTATATCGCCTCACATATTGCGGTAAGAGAAATGCCAAAACCGCCTCCTTTTAGGCCATTAAAAAGAGGTCCGCCACCACGGTTTTTCACCCATTCTCTTTTACTTTTTATGGCCTATATTTTAGCTACGGTGGTTCAATTCGTTATTTACACGCAAAAAAAAGATGAAGAGATCATTAGAAGTAAGAATGAAAATCTTCAAACAGAATTAAAGCTATTGAAATCGCAAATCAATCCTCATTTCCTGTTTAATTCTTTAAATAATATTTATGCCTTATCAGCTATCGACACTTCTAAAACTCAACAAAGCATCAGTTATTTGTCAGACATGTTGCGCTACGTTTTATATGAATGTGAACGGCCTTTTGTGATGCTTCAAAACGAAATAGATTATATCGAAAATTACCTGAAGTTGTTTTCACTAAAAAGCAGTCAAAAATACCCGATTGACTTTAAGTTCCAAGTTTCAAAAACATCGGTAAAAATAGCGCCCATGCTTTTGATTCCTTTTGTTGAAAACGCATTAAAACACAGTCATATTGAGAACATAAATGACTCCTTTATTCATATTGATCTTTATGCGGATGACAGCCTTATTTTATTCAAAATCAGTAATAAAATTGCCTCTAAAAATACTGCTAAGGATGAAATTGGAGGTATTGGATTAGAAAATGTAAAACGCAGGTTATCCTTGTTATATCCTGAAAATCACAGTTTATTCATTTCAGAAATAGATGGCATATTTAAAGTCGAATTAAGTTTGAAAAATCATGTATAGTTGTATTGTCATAGATGATGAAGAATTAGCAAGATTATTGCTGAAATCCTACATTGAGAAATGTGATTTCTTAGAATTGAAAGCAAGCTTTAGCAACCCTATTGAAGCCCTTTCTGCTTTGAAGTCGAATGAAATTGATCTGGTCTTTTTAGACATCCAAATGCCTGATTTAAAAGGGACAGACTTTGCTAAAATTGTTCCATCAAGTGCTAAAATTATTTTTACAACTGCCTATTCTGAATATGCGTTAGATGGGTTTGAGTTAAATGCGCTAGACTATCTTTTAAAGCCCATTACTTTTCAACGTTTTTTAAAAGCGGTTCATAAAATAGAATCCAAATACAAAATAGGCGATACTGAATTCATTACTATTAAATCTGGTTATAATTTACACAAAGTAAAACTCACAGATATTTTATACATACAGAGTGATAGCGAGTATGTGGTTTTTTATATGAGAGATAAAAAGATAATGAGTTATCAAACCTTAAAATCTTTAGAAGATAGTTTGCCACAGTCCTTGTTTATGAGAGTACATCGGTCTTATATTATCAATAAAAAAGAGGTCTCCTCTTTAGTCGGTAAGGATGTAATTATAAATAAGGTTAAAATTCCAGTAAGTGTTCGTTATTTTGATACTGTTAAAAAACAGTTGTTTCCATAAAATCATTCGAGAGTATCCTCATTTATTAAAATTTATTTTATGAAAATCTAATATGTAGGTTCATTCACTTAATACTCCCCTTCATTCACAGAAAGATTCTTTTTTATATTAAAATTTTAACGAGTTTTGATTCGATTCCTTACTGATTTTAATAATCTCATGAAGCAATCTAATCAATATTAGCACAAGTTAAATTGTCTAATTACATCTAAATATAAAATGTTCTTGTTAAATTTTAAATTAAAATATCTTATTGCAATTCTTCCTTTGATATTAACTCAAGTCATATTTACAAAGAGTTATTCTCAAGAAAATAAGGAAGATTTAAATATAGTTCTTGTTTCAAAGTTTGGAGAAGAACACATTTTAAAGGACACATGGTATATAACAGAAACTAAAGATTCTATTCAGATTTCTAAAATAAAATTTTACCTAACGGATTTTAAAATAGGATCTAAACGAGGTAAGGGTCAATCAATTAATAACAGCAATCATCTTATTGATGTTTTTGATAAAAACACGCTCAATATTGTTCTCCCGAATGTAGATATCAGCACTTGTAATGAGGTCTTATTTAATATTGGTGTAGAAGAAGAGATGAATACCTCTGGGGCTTTGTCAGGAGACTTAGATCCTTCAAAAGGGATGTACTGGTCATGGCAGAGTGGTTATATCAACTTTAAATTTGAAGGTAAAAGTCCAAGTTGTGAAACAAGAAAAAATAAATTTCAATTCCATATTGGAGGTTATCAAAAACCATTTACAACGACAAGACCTATAACTATACTGGCTAAATCTATAAAAGATAATACGCTTACAATTATTTTAGATTTTTCAAAAATCTTTAAATCAATAAATTTAAATAGCACAAATCAAGTTATAATCCCTGGAAAAGAAGCCTTTGATTTAGCAGAAATACTACCCACTTTATTTTCTGTAGATGACTAAAATTGTTAAACATAGCATTTCTTTAGCATGCCTTTTTTTATGCTGTGGCTTTGTTATTATAAAAAATAAAGAGTTGCTATTTGATTATCCTGAATATTGGCCTAAGCCAAATTATAATTTTTCAAAATTGTCTATGACAGAAGACGAGTTTCAATTGGGAAGACACTTATTCTATGACCCCATATTGTCTAAAGACAATACTATTTCTTGTGCTTCTTGCCATTTACAAGCCACGGGGTTTACTCACGTAGACCACGATTTAAGTCATGGTATTGAAGGACGCATAGGAACAAGAAATTCTTTATCAATAATGAATTTGGCTTGGAATTCTTCATTTATGTGGGATGGAGGTGTAAACCATTTAGAAGTACAAGCCTTAGCCCCAATTTCTAGTGCTAATGAAATGGATGAGTCTTTAGAACACGTAGTTGAGAAATTAAAGGCTTCAAAAAAGTATAATTCTCTTTTTTATAAGGTTCATAATGACAGTTTAATTACTGGTCAAAAAACCTTATTAGCATTAACCCAATTTGTAGTTATGCTAAATTCTTATAACTCTAAATACGATAAGTATATCAGAAAAGAAGTTGGAGGTGAATTTACAGAACAGGAAAAAAATGGATTAAACATTTTTAGAAACAATTGTGCTTCTTGCCATAAAGAGCCTCTTTTTAATAGCAATGATTTTAAAAATAATGGTTTAGCGGTAGATGCAACATTAAACGATTATGGAAGAATGATGATTACAAAAAATACAAACGATTCTTTAAAGTTTAAAGTTCCAACATTGCGCAATATCCAATTTACACAACCCTATATGCACGATGGTCGCTTTGAAACTATACAAGAGGTTATAACACACTATACTTCGGGAATTCAGCACAGCAAAACTTTGGCAAAAGAATTAGAAAACCCGCTAGCATTAACTCATAAGGAAAAAGTGGATTTATTAGTTTTTTTAAGAACGTTAACAGATAAAGAGTTCTTATTTAATAAACGATTCTCTTATCCTAAAGATCAATAATTTAAAACCAAATACAATGAAAAAACAAGTACTAACTTTTATGGCTATAATTGCTTTTGTAAGCATGTCTTCAGCCCAAACAAATTCTGCCATTACAGAATGGATTCAAAACACTACAGGCATAACTGGTAGTCATTATGTTGCAGGAAACTCTACTCCTATAGATGATTCTGTATTAGCCAACGTGCAATCTGTAGACTATTCTAATGATTGGGTATATGTAACAGCAACTGGTATTCCTGCGTACATTACAGGTCCTTTTCAAGATGGTAATCCTTCTTTAGCAGAAAACCAAAATGCTATTTACAAGTTCCCACTAGTTCCTGCTGAAAACGAAGGAACAGCAACGGAAACCACTGCTGGTAATATTGGTGTGTTTGTTAATGGGGTATCTTTATTTGATTATAAAGATGGTGTGGCTTGGAATCCAAGTACAAATTCACTTTGTGGAGGACCTGGAAATCCTCCCTGTGGACCTCCAGGGACAGTATTGGATTGGAATCGCGATGCAATTCCAGCAGAAATGGCAGGTTTTGATTGTAATACCAAATTAGACCTATAATGACGCAATAAATCGTTTCTTTTTCGTCTGCTTTTCATCAAAAATAATTACCGTAGCTAAGGCTATGCTAGTTATTTTTGATTTCAATCAATCAATCAAAAAATAATTCAATTTATTCATACGGCATTATAAATATAATTTGGTATAATAAGGCACATCCAGCAATGGGTAACTATCATCATCATCAAAATCCAAGTGCATTTAATTTAGATTTAATGGTCTTGTCCGATATTTGTGATACCTATCCAGCAGATGGTTTGTATGTTATCGATACAAATGCACATTCCCCTTTAATTGGATTTGCCTATGATGGTTTTCCTATTTATGGTGCCTATGCTTACGCCAATATAGATGGTACAGGTGGTATTGTAAGAATTCAGTCTAGTTATGAAGTAACTGGAGCCACTTCAAGAACAAATGGTCCAGATGTGGATGCAACTTATTTTGATGGTTATTTTAGAGAAGATTATCAGTTTGTTTCTCATGCTGAATCCTATTATTTAGATGAACATAATGGTCGTTTTGCAGAAACTCCAGAATATCCAAGTGGTACTTATGCCTATTATGCTACTGTTGATACAAATCATAATTCTACATACCCTTATGCCGTTGGATCAACTTTTTATGGAAATGTTGTAGCAGAAAATGTAACTTCTATAACAGAGACTACTACTAATTATGATTCTACTTTGAGTCTTGAAAGTTCTAAAGATGCTAATTTTGACTTTATAGTGTATCCTAATCCAGCCCAAAACTTTATTGCAATCCAATCCAATCTTTTGGATAAAAATTTAAAGCTAGAATTATTTAATGAGTTAGGTCAAGTTGTCTTGAAAAATGAAATTTTACAAGGAAGTACGTTAAGTATTATGGAAACACATACACTATATAATGGTTTGTATTTTTTAAAAATTTCAAGCAATAAAAAATCAAAGACTTATAAAATAATTATTAAGAAATAAAATTGTCTAAAGAGTACTTTATCAATTAAACCTGTGGACTTAAGTTCTCAGGTTTTTTGTTATATATTGATTTTTCAAAATTCCATTTACAGATCTGATTGAAAATAGACTTTATCTCATTATGGATTAAAGATAGTTTGCCACAGTCCTTGTTTACAAGAGTCCACCGTTCTTAATCATTAATAAAAAGGCAGTCTCCTCTTTAATCGTCAACAATATAACTATTAATAAGGTCAAAATTCCTGTAAGTGCTCGTTATTCTGATGCTTTAAAAAATGCTGTTTTTATAAACATTATCTTATCTATTTAATTTCCACTCACCTGAGCATAGGTCTGCCTGTTGTCCATTAAATTATTATAAAAACTAGAGTGATCAATAATCGACATTTAAACCCTAAGTTATAATACAGATGTAGCGAATATGAGCCTATTTCGATTTGAAGTGTTGCAGATTTCTATTGAAAATATAATATTCACTTTTTAGCATTCTTTGAAATTACAGATGTATAACTCCTTTCCCTAGATCAATTGATGGTTAAACAAAAAGAAATTATTAAACAGGTAAAGCATAAAACAGAACAAAATGAAATATAGTTTGAATAATTTCGGCTATCGATATATATAAATCAAATGCTAATTATAAAATAATACATAAAAATGAAAACAAAATGGAATATTGACCAAGCGCATTCTGAAATTGGCTTTCAAGCAAAGTATATGTTAATTTCAGCAGTAACAGGTCATTTTGAAGATTTTAAAGCAACCATTGAATCTGAAACTGAAAACTTTAATCATTCAAAAATCAGTTTTACAGCACAAACAACTTCTATCACTACAAAAAACAGCAAAAGAGATAGCCATTTAAAGGCAGACAATTTTTTTAATGTAGAAGCCTATCCTGAATTAGTCTTTATTTCTAAATCATTTGACGGCAATATGCTAATTGGAGATTTAACCATAAGAGACATCACTAAGGAGATTTCTTTAGATGCAGATTTTGGCGATGTCGCAATAGACCTTACTGGGCAAACCAAAGCAAGCTTTAAAGTCAAAGGGGCTATCAGTAGAAAAGAGTTTAATCTTACTTGGAATGCACTAATAGAGGCAGGCAATATTGTTATAAGTGATACTATCAAATTAATTATCGATCTTAAATTCCTTAAAGAGTAGTTTTATTAGGAGTGTAAGACAAGGCGGATGATTCTTTTCTTATTAGTCCAATTTTCTTAAGATAAAGGCTAGTAAGGCAGTGGAGTCAGATAAAATTCAATATAAAGCACCGGTAAACTTTCAGATGCAAGTGAAGCTAAACAGAGAGGCCCTTTCAATAAAAAAATGGAGAAGAGCCTTGGGAGGGATTCATCAGTGAATTATAATGGCGTATAAAGTTTTTTAAAACTAGGGTTGATCTGTATTTTTTATTAGCTGGATCTTATGGCTGCAGATTTAAGATTATCCAATACATTAGCAATAGCCTTTGGAATACCTCCATAAAAACAGCACCCTTCTTACAAAATTAATTAAATATTCACGATTTTGGCTCCTAATAGCTTACACTTAGCTTTATTGGATGTTGGAAAGGATTGAAGAAAATACTTCAACAGGAGTGAGCTCTCCTATCTCCTTATCTACGATATGGAGTCTCTTAATTGCACAATCGATGAATAGTTCACTCCCAATTTGTAAGTAACATCATTTTCCCAAGGACATTTTTTGGTATTTCACATACATGCCCCTACTTTCCTAGCCTTTGGCAAGCTTTGGATTGTTTTTAAAAAGCGACTTTCTATATCACTTCGTAGTTCACACACATGCCACTTCACTCCTATTCTTTGGCAAGCTTTGGATTGTTTCCATCTCACACACATACCACTTCACTCCTAGCCTTTGGCAAGCTTTAGATCGTTTCTAAAAAGCGATTCCCTATATCATTTAGTATTTCACAGACATGCCACTTCGCCCCTATGTCATCTCAACTGCGCTCAGCTTAAAACAAGCACATATAAAGCGTGTTCAATTAACATGGTAGAAAACGTTTTTGGCAATACTATTTTCAAGAAGGTCTATAAAAAACTTTGGTCTTATCCAAAAGACAAGTCATGAAAGGCTGATACATAAAGCAAAAAACAATCATCCTTTTAAGATTACTGCTTTTACTTTTTTACGATTATAAACTATTCATTTATTTTTTCAAATACAAAACCGAAAGTCTGTTCACCTATAAATATAGCATTTGAGAAAACCATTCTATCGTCAGTAAGCTCAACCAAAGGATAAGTATCTTCAAAACACCATGTTGTCGTCCCCACGGGAACATTATCGGTAATTCTGCATTCATCTAAGAAAAATGTAGTCTTGAACACCTCTACTCCATTCAGTGTATAGGGGTCATATAATAATTTACCTTCAAAACTTTCTGCATCACTATAGGTTTCAAAACAACGGACATCTCCTAATTCAATATTAACCTCTATGGTACTTTCGTACAGATCTGAAGTAGGAATCGAAAAGGTATAGATATCGTCTGCAACACAAGTCGTATTCATAAAAGCTGGATCATCTCTAAATTTTTCAGGGATGATTATTTCTGTTAATTTCCATGATTTATCAGATCCTCCATGTAGTTTCATCAACTCAGCTTTTGTAAAATCTGTAGCTCTTATCGCGAGTAAGTCATCGTCAGATTCGCAGCTTAGCAATGCTAAAAGGAAACATAGGCTAAAAAATAGTTTTGTGATCTTGTAAGTCTTCATTTTTTTTATGGTTAAAATTTTTTGTTTGACAGAGAGCTCTCAAACTATCACACATACATGCTAGAGTAACATCCGTTTTATTTTAGGTCCTTAAATCTTAAAAAAGCATTAACAATTCATATGCCAAAATGGATGTTGCTGTATAATAAATAGTTTTAAATTTTAAAATAAACCACTAGACTTATACTGGTTTTAGGATATAGTGCAAAATATGGCCATGATTGAGATGTGAATATTCCCATTCCACACCTATTCTGCTTCGCTCCTATCTTTATTTCGTAAGAAGTGTTTTAATTACTGGCTAGCTATTATAAAATTTGAAAGGCGTATACCAAGAAAGTCAGTTTCTTGCTCCTCTCCTATTCACTCATACTTATCTATTTTCTGTTTGAAATCGTTAATTTTCAATGTGATAAATAAGTGTTCGTAAACCTTGTATGAGTTTGGCTATCGCCTAACCTCATTCTTTGATGTCATCTATCGAACAGTGAAACATTAGAGAGAAAAAAATAAAGAAAATGGCTATACCAAACTGCCAGCTCGCCTATTTGCTATTTTTTTAGAAAAAAAACAACAATATAACCCAAGAAACAATAGAGAATATCATACCCTTCTCTATTGTTTCTTGGGAAACTTTTGATGATGTGCGTACGTCTTTAATGAATGCCTAATAAGGACGTCCAGAAATATCACCAAGAATAGTTCTCGGAGCTTTATTAATAATAACCTAAAGAGAATTTAAGTGATGAAAAAATGATAAAAGCGATTCAGAAAAATATCTATGTGCAGTTTTTTTTGGATTTGAATGGATTTCAAACTCAGAAAATATTTGATTCATCAAATGTGTTTGAAAAGGTGAGTTTGATCTACTAAATGTGAAAATTATCTAAAAACTCTCTAAAAAAAGACAGCCAAGATAACTCCAAGAAAAAGCAAGACGAAAAAGACCCTCCAAACAAAAGGAAATTAAACATTGCTTTTTTGATCTATTCTAAGAATAAAAGCAGAGCTGCCCATCAAAAAATAAGCAGAAAGCTTCTAAAAAGTGTTTATAGAGATCATACTTTGATAAACGCAATGCTGCCAAAAATAGCTGAATTAATAATCGGAAAAACGCCCCCTTATCCAGACAAGATTAAGCGCCTTTAGAGGTGATAAAGATCCTTTATTTACAACAGAAGTAAATGCATGATAATAATACAACTACTTGTAAAGACAGGATCATAAGCCTTTTTAAATCACACGTTCGCCCAATAGTATGGAGCAAACAAAATATAAAAGTTGAATTTAGAGCTAAGCTTGGGATTGGTTTAGATAATGATTTTTCATATATAAATCATTGATTTTTAATAGCTTACCATGAAGTAAAAGAATTAAAACATCAAGTGAAACAGTACTTTAAAATCCATACACATTATCCAGATTTAGTGCAGGTGAGCAAGGCTTTTGCAACAAGAGAGAATAGAAACTGGCTTAAAAAGGAAGCATTAAAATAACAGCTGTTCAGTTAGTTAGAAAATCAAAAGCAAATCACTATCCAAAAACAAGAAAAAGAAACCGTCGAAAGAAACCATATTGAGGCAAAATTTGGTTAAAGTAAAATGGATATAATCTCACTAAAATATGAGCTAAATTAAAGTCAACCTCCAAAACATGGATAAGCTGTATATTTTTTATGGTGAATTTAACAAATTACCAAAATAAAATCGCTTTTGAGCCTAAATTAGGCCATCTATGATATGAATTATTCTAAGTATTAAAAGTTATATATATGAAAACAAGAGACTTGACTTACTAAGTTTTATTTAAATTTTAAATATTTTTAAAAATATATTTATTATATATAATTTATACCTAGTTTAACATAATTATTAAAAACGCCGAGTAGGATTTGTTAAAAACTCAAATTATTAAATAATTAACTGCCCAAAAAAATTGAAAAGCATGACATCATTGATTATTCCAATCCATCTTGATGCCCTTTACCTTAAAAAAGCTCAAGTGGTCAACGGTCCTAAAGCCGATTTTAGCCGTTTACCATATGTAAATAAAAGTACCGGCTTAGATGTCAATTCAGACATTTCTAATATCAGTGAAAACTTTATCTCTCAACCATTTCAAAACAGCAAACTTTCTTTAGATGCTGGCATTCACTTGCATTGGGCCTTGCCAGATTGTCTCTCAGAAGGGTCGCACGAATCACAAGATGATAAAGCAAGTATCAAGTACCCAAAGGTTCCAGATCGTTGGCTAATTACCAGAAAAAATGGAATGGATACCAAGCAATGGGTTGTAGAAAGTAATTTTCTTCAGCCAGAGGGAAAAAATAATACAGAAAACAGCGTTACCTTTCCACTGAACCCCCACGAGAGAGGACCAGAAGGCCAACCCTTTAGATATATGGGTAGGCAATATGATTTTTTAGGAACTTTTGCGAAGCCAGGAGATGACTATTTCGATAACCTAACGGCACTAGGCTATGGCGATCCTTCTTTTGGAGCCATGTATGCTGAATGCCACAGTGTGTTTGGCTGCCATGATGTTTTTGAAAAAAAATTGACCGGAAAAATTGAATATGAAGTAATTGGTTGGTACAACAATACAGACGATGATTACCTAAATAAATTTGTAGATGACATCTTGCAAGGCGAAGATAGTAATGCACTAGCCTCAAGTAAAAAAAATGCAGCTGTAACTGATGCCATTAAAGCCGCTTTTAGGATTGGTTTTGAGGATGGAGTTTCTTTTCCAGAGAAACTTATTTGCTATGGGAGGCTTGTATTTGAAGAAAATGCACTTAAAAATTGTTCGGAAACAGTACCGGAAATAAAGGAAGTTTCCCTAGGTAATACTGGTACCGAAGCACTTTCTTCCCTACTTAGTAGTGGAGATATAAAAAACGAAAAGCAGTTGGAAGCTATCCGTTTAATGTCTAGAATCGGAAATAAGAGACTTGATATACATGCAAAATTTGAAGAGGCTTTTCATGAGAATGGTTTTACTCCTGTAGAAGGTGGAACCCTTTGGGGAATTGAAAAAGAAACTTCTAAAAACAGTCAACCAGTAGCACAAAATAAACAGGTAGAGGTTTCTTTACCTGATAATTTTGCCCATAAAATTAACCAACTCAACGAGCTTCAACAAAAATTTAAGCATGCTTTGGATGAGTTTCGGGACCTGAAGCAACAATTGTTTTCAGATTGGTATAAATTTATGATGATAGAACATCACCCTTATATCCATCCAGATAAACTTGGTGATATCGATGAAATTCGATTTTTTATTGAAAACAGGAATTTCAATGAATTGAAAAATAAAGAAAAGGAATTAGAAATTTTATCTCCAGGAAAGGAGCATAATGGTGCTATTTGGAACACTTTAAAAGAAGTAAAAAGTGCTTTAACTAATTTTAATACCGCTTTTATTGCCCGAGGAACTCAGGTTTTTGGTAATCAGAATGAGCCTTTGCACTATATCTTCACAGAAAATAAAACACAATTTCCAAACCTACAATTAGGCACTCCTATGCTCTGGGGCAAGTGCCTCCCTTTTAATACAAGTTGTCTACAGTTTTCAGGACAAGCTTCTAAAATGCTGCTTAACTTGAACAACATCCCAGACCCGTTACCAACAGAGTTGATAGCACAAAACGCCCTTTTGGAAAACCTGAAAACGATGAAAGCTATTTCACTTTGGGTTAAAATTGAGGCTTCTAAAGTATCTGCTTATTTCAATCTACTTCGGATAGAGGGTATCAACAATAGTAGTATCGGTTCCGAAGGTATCGGGGATTTCTGGACTACCATAAAAGTAAACGGTACAGAACTTAACTTAACATCAAACTATGCTTGGAGTCAAATTCAGAAAGGGGTTTGGGTACATATTTATCTAGAAGCAAAGGAATCTTTTATGGAAGATATCACTTTTATGGAAAACTGCACAGAAAATGAAGTGACAGCGAGTTTGGCTAGCATTCGAATTATGAAAAAGGGGCTTTCTGAAGATGAACAGGCAAATGACAGAAATATATTCGGACAAACCCAATTTAAACTAACGGAAACGGCAGCACCGAGATACTGACAACCCAATGAGCCTGTTGTACTGCTGTCTGGACCAGCTTGTGAGCCTTCGCCTAGACATGGGTTCGATGGAAAAAACACCGATGATAACAGGCTGAAGTGCATGTATTCTGACTCAGATTTCCCTATAAATAATCAAACTCTTCAACAATTGGTCCGTGATGAAGCTGTGCAGCAGTTCTATAATACCGAAATGGCTAATTACCTGAAATGGAATCAGCCTTGGAATCCGTTGGTATTTGAATGGGAAGTGGAAATTTTTCCGTTCGTAAAACAGAATCCTTCATTTTCTGAATCTGATGTACTGAATAGGTTTCAATTAAATATCACTTCACCTGACTTAAAATTGAAATCAAATCATCCAGACTTTACAGAAGGAGGCAGAGTTTTTACCGGATCTACCTTATTAAGCCCGCATGCTAAACTAAAATTACTGGATTCCATTAAAAATTTTCTGTGGAACTTAAAAAATGAAGACTTACAAAACCTTGGTGAATTGCCGGTAAAGCCGGATCATTCGAGGGATACCGTGGAAGATTATTCGCCTACTGCTCTGGCTATAAAGGAAACGGAAAAGGTGGCTTATATTAATGAATTGGTCCCCCTATTAGTAAGCTTTAAAGAGGGCCCCATAAAAAATGCCGCAGCTCATTGGAATACGCTTAATGAGGGCCATTATCTTTCTCAATCTCTTGGGGGGTTTAACGCAGCCACGCTCATGCACAAGCAAACCCTTCAACTTCCCATCGATGATCCATTAGGGTTTAAAGAGGATCAACTTTTCAACCAACAGGTGAAAAAATGGGTAGGTCTAGAAAATAAGTGGGCTCCAGAACCTTTGAACCCATTTCTACCTATTCGCTCCGGTAAAATTAAGCTGTTAAACCTACGACTTATTGATAGTTTCGGCCGACATGTTACCATAAAACCAAAAGGAAAACTAGCTCATTCTCATGCTTTCCCCCAAGTACTAGGTGGCGCGCTTTTACCGCCTAGATTACCCCAAGCATCACGGCTTAACCTTCGCTGGCTATCAGCTAACCATGATGCCGACCTTGAAATGAACAGCCATCCGGCTAGCAGCCCAATTTGTGGTTGGCTTTTACCTAATAATCTGGATGGAAACATTATGGTGTATAACCAAGCGGGGTTTTTACTCGGTCTAATTCATGACAGCGGTGCTTGGCTCCCTGGTCCTGGAAATGAGATACATCTAGATATTGAAGAAATTCAAAACAAGCATGTTCGAAAAGTAATCAAGAGCCTGCAAAAGGATAGTAGACATTTTATTGGGCTTTTTGACCAAACACTGGAGAAAATTGATCCTGAATCATTTTCTCAACACCTTGATTTGGCTTTACTCATGAGCCGACCGATTGCTATTGTACGTGCTTCTTTAAATCTTGAATTAAAGAGAAGAACAGCAGTTACGCAAAGTTGGGACCGCCTGACCCGCAAAGTACAGAATGATGATTATGACACCGAAAGTTTTGATACCGTTAAATTCCCTGTAAGACTTGGCGAGCCAGGGCAGTTTAATGACGGGGTTTTAGGGTACTGGAAAGAGGAACCTGATGAAGATATATTTTACTCTTCGCTTTTATCTAAATATGGTTCTCCAAAAGAAAACACCTACATTAATTACTATAATCCAGCGAAGCCTTCTATCAGTATTTCAATACAAGACGCTCCACAAACCTTTACGATGCTTATAGATCCAAGGGCAAAAGTCCATTTGGTTTCTGGTATTTTGCCTGTTAAAGTTATAGAAATTCCACCCGATCAATACCGATTAGCACTCAGCCGGATGGATATTACCTTCTTTACGGCTCCTCTTTTAAGCCCTTCTGGAACACTTGCGCTAAACTTACCGGTAGAAGCGGGATATGAATGGTCATGGATTTCTAAAAAAGAAGCTACTTGGAGTGAAATTTCGCAAAGCGGAACAATCGATAAACATAAAGTTGAAGCCACCTTTCAAAATGGCTTGGCAATTTGGAATGAGTTGATTGCCAATAAATGGCTTGACCCTATAGACGGTTTTACAGCAAGGATTGTTCAGAAAGATGAACGTAAAAAAGAAACTAAAAGTAAAATCCTTTCACTAGAAAAAGATCGCATCGAGCAACTTTTAAATAAGTGTAAAATTGTCGCTCCAGATACCAGTGCCACCTTTAGAGGAAACTCTGAAATAAATGAAGGCTGGTTAAAATTATCACATACCGAAAAATCTAAAAAATAAACCATGGACAAGTTCAGACTGCATTACCCCTTTGATTTTATGCTCTTAAACCAGCAGCAAGAGCATGCCTTGCTGATTCAGGAGAGTACAGAATCCATCACTCTTTCTATTCAGAATAAAGGAGCACAGGACATTCGCTTTCATAACATTTCTGCGCTACCCGCAGGACCAAGCAATTTTCATTTTATGCTTCGGTTTCGACCTGGAACTTTAGTAAACACAGAGAATATAATTTTACAGAATGAAGCTTGGTCTATGGCTTCAGCTAAAGAACATGGAGTGGATATGCTGTGTTTCAGAAAGAACATTCATGAAGAAGGAGAGGCTGGCCTTCTAAGCTTATCTGCCAATCTCAACTTGGTAATGCAGAATTTTAAAGCAAACGAAACTTTAGGAGCACGCGATAGCAACGTAGAATTAGTTTGTGATAATTCATCCTTCGCAGATACTCTAGAAGTACTGCGTGCCACCCGGCAGGTTAAATGGCCTATTATCAACCATCGGGGGAAAAAGAACCTACCGCTGCATGTTGGGTTTGTGGGGTCAAATACCATTTTAAACAATGATGAACCTAATAAACTCACCCTAAGAATATCAGTTCCGAATCCCAAAACAAATCAGGTTGTTTTTAAGCATCATGCAGATGACAGCATTCGGTCTAAAATTATTATCAGTTTTGATGAAGGAGATGCAAGCGAGGAATGGGTCCTTGCGAATAGTGAAAATCTAAAGAACATTCAATTTTCCTCTGGACAGCCAACCCTCTTTGACGCTGTAAGATTAGACCAGATTACCCCTGTTGAATTCAAAGTGTATTGTCTAAAAAAAGATACCGTTCTGGGACGTCAGGATTCCTCTAGCGATAAAAAGGATCTGTATGTAGATTTACATTTTTCTAACATTAAGACCACACACCCAACCGGCAGCACCAACTGTTATATCCGCTTTGAAAATATAGAAGGATACTGGGATACCAGTTTTGTATGCCCCATCCAAAAGCAACCTTTAGCCATTCGGGATGAAAAAGTGGGCATTGGAAAAACACCTGATGCACCCTTTGATATTGGTCCGGGAAAAGCCGAAGCGGTGCAGGCGATTCTTGCCAGGGGAGCAGATCCCGAGTATCAGCTTGTGGTGAAAAATGGAGATTCTGTAGACCAAGCTAACAAAGAACTGAGCAGGTTTGGTATGCTTTACGCGAAACTTAAAAACCAATGGAATGCTGGCATCCGATTCAAAAGAGGAGAAAATACCAAAGATGTAAGTATGCATTTTGATACCAATGGAGAGGAGCGGATAAAAATAGCAGGAGATGGCCATGTTGAAATCAAAAAAGACCTCAAGGTTGAAGGTAGACTACAAGATAAAACAGGAGATGTAATGCCTGTTGGTTCTATTATCGCTTACGGAGGAAAAGAACGTCCTTCTGGATGGCTTTTATGCAATGGGTATTGGCAGGAATTAAGTTCCCACTTGGATCTTCATAAAGCTCTCGGAAATCCAACTACTGAAAATAAAAAATGGTTAGATGGTGTCATCAGGGAGTCCTTTAAGGTTCCCGACCTACGTAGTCGCTTCATAGTAGGTGCTGGGAGGGGAACTGGACTTTCAAATTATGTATTAAATGCAAAAGAAGGTGAGGAAACACACCAACTGAGCGTTAAAGAAATGCCCAGTCACAATCATTCGGGCGTTACTAATAATGATGGTTTACATGAACATATAAACCAAAGGACCAATAGGGCTGATAATGATGATAATGATTGTCCTGGACAATATATTACAAACAAAACTGCTACTTATGGTCTAAGTAATGAAGGGTATATTTCATCATCGGGTAGTAGACACCAACATGCATTTTCTACATGGAACAAGGGTTCAGATGAACCACACAATAACTTACCTCCTTATTATGCGCTCACCTATATTATTAAGTATTAAAGTAAACTGCTGGGTGTTTTTAAAATACCCCAACTGTCTTTAACAAACTAAAGCTTTATTTCAATGGCAAAACCAACAAATAAAATAGAACCAACCGGCAACCAGAACCGAACCCCCTCTCCACCCGTTAACCCTATCCCGTCAGCAGGCACTAATACTAGTGGAACTTTTTATTCCAGGGCAGCAAGAATTAGAAAAAGTGCAACAGTTATCATCAAAGATGGGGCTGGAAACCCACGAATCAATAAAGAAGCTGAAGATGCGCTTAGGAAGCAAGGTTTTCCTTTAAAAATCGTAAATGCTTTCTTAGAAACTGCTGATAATCTTGATTGTATTGTAATGAGCCGAACCCCGGAAGGCCCAACTACCACTCTTATAGATGACGGGTATGACTTGAAAGGATTTGAAATTAAATCAAAATCATGTAATTGGGGACCTATGGCAGGTTTTTTATGCAAACTGCCGCCTTTAAACAAAGTTGGATTTGATAAAATAAAATATAATTACGGGTATCTAGTGGGATTCTATACCAAATGGACTTCAAAACCAAAGCCAGATAAACGAACCTATAAACAACTTTTTCAACCTATACGAATTACCGAGGAAAGGAAAAAAGAACTTTTTATAGACAAGGATAATATATTTGGACTTGGGGAGATAGATAAAGACTACAAAGTTATAGACGAAAACCACATCTATGGGCATTGTTCAAATTTTGAAGAAAATAGTAAAATCGAAATGGAGTATTTGCTAATAAAAGATCCTAAAAATGACCTGTGGCAAATATTTCATGGAGAAATTTCTTATAAAAAGGGAGAACAAAGGATGGTTTATACCGGTGACGAAGAACCAACTTTTTTTTCAAAGAAAGATTCTGGGATTGTAAAGCTAATATCTGCACCAAACAAGAATAGTAATCCCGTTTTGGCTATTACGGTTTCTGAAAAAATAAGAAACTTTAAACATTTAGGAGACAGACCCATATTATTCTACCCAGTAGAAGGGGCGATAAATGTTTACCCTCCTTATTCTGAAGATGCTAAAAAGCATAAAAATTGTGTTACCGGAGACTACGATTTATTTGCCTGTTGGCCAAAATCTGACTATCCATGGAAGGAACTAGTCAGGAGGGTAGAAAGGAATATTAATAATTCGATTGCAGGTGAAGGAAGTATCTTAACCATTGGCTTAAGACCTTATGATACTTTTAACCAGCTGTTTGTTGAATTTATTCCTGGTGTTCCTGCTATCGACAGTCTTGAAGATGCCAGTTTGGGAAATATAAATGACCTGACCTCTTTAGCTGGCGGTACATTAAACTCATTGGCAGCCATGCAGTATAACAGTCTTAAAGTATCACCAAATAAGGCTTTCCACAGTGATGAAGGCGGTAGACCTATGATTACAGATATAGATTTTCCGGTTTCCTGCTTTTTACCCCGAAGCTTGCTGTTAAAAACGACTGATGCCCATAACAATTTTAGGCAAGGACTTTTTAATAGTACTAGCGATCTAATAGATCTAATTTCCTTTTGCAACCTTCATGATTATCGGATAACTCTTAGTCACGGCTGGTTTATATTTTTAATTACTCAGGCGTTAGATGAAGCAGTTAGAACTAAAATAGTTAATTCAATTACTGTCGATAATTCTTATTTGAAACAAATATATACCGATCAGGGAATTCTAACTCAAAAAGTAACCGCTATAAAAAAAGCGGTTACAGAATATTTTTTAGATACTAAACAGGGATTTGTTAACACTGTTTATAAAAATAAGGTACTAACAGATTTACTAGGGTACTACCCTACAAATAAAAAATGGATTCGGAAAGATATCCGAGGAAACCGCATGAAGGCAAAATCAGCCTTTTTAGAAAAAATTGCAATGGTATTTCTACTCTTTTTAGATATGAACGAACCGGATGCACAAATAATTTTAAATAAGGTTAAAGCAGCAAAAACAATGACTTTTGAAAAAGCAGATTTTGAACCCACTAACTCCTAATGTATGACTGACTTGCTCACTTTTATAAAAGGAAACATCAAAGTGCCCGCAGATTTTCCACTGCACCTGCAAAATTTTCTTGGGAGAAATGCTGCTCTTTTAATTTTAGAAAGGATGGCTAAAGAAAGTGATGACCTATCAATTTTGCCTTTTTACTATGAAGAACTTGAGTGCACTCTTGATCTGAAATGGGAAAAATCAGGCACTTTATTTTCATTGCTGGCGGTTATAAAACCAACACAAACCAGTGGGCAGTTTGGCGATGCCTATCCCTATATGCTGCCTCCCGTTTACACTGATGGTGAACAGGCCGTATCAAAAGGTTTAGACATAGAAAATGAATTTCATTTGCATTCGCTTCAACCAGAAAAGTTTACCTGGGTCTATGTTTATAACAGCAACCCATCCCATACCGAAACCTTAGATGGATGGTTAAAGGAGCCAAAAAACGCGGGGATTCCTGAAGAACTGAATGCCTGTCAAAAACTACAAACGCTTAACAAACATGCAAAAGATAGCCTTTCACTAGAGGCTTGGCATGGTGGTTTGTATCTTTTTGGTACCCTGGGGCTTTTGTCTGTTATACCCAATAAAGAGGATTTTAAAACGTATTTTGGTGCTGCATCGCCTTCCATACCTTTTTATGGATTTCTGCATTACCCACTCTATTTTCCATATCTAACCATACACCTACCTATAGTATCAGATAAGGGATCAGGATCTTTTAAATTGAATGAGCTGTATGTTGAATTAAGCAGTCCCACGTATTACATGCCAGGGCAAACTGAAATAGGTTTCGGTGCCGAATTGGCTATCGGGGATGAAACCCTTAACATCAAAGCCATTTGGCCACTAGCGGGAGATCGCATCAAAGCCATTGCCAGCATCAGCGGTCCCATTCCTTTTTTAGACACGCATACTTTGCCAGGATTGGGTAATTTTAAGCCTTCTGCCGAATTGACTGCGGAACTGATTCTCTCTATTTCCGAAAAATCTGTTAAAAGTTTGAAGCTGGAATTGGAATTAGCCAATTGGGTATTAATTGAAAACGTATTAACGCTAGAGGATCTTGATTTTTCAATTACTATTATAGAGCCTGGAACCCAAAATTGGGTACTAGCGAGCATACGAGCTTCGGCCTTGCTTGGCTCTTCGGGTATCCGCCTTACCGCAATGGGAGAATATCCTTCGGGACTTTTTTCTTTCAGCTTAGATCCAAATACGCCGATCCATATCAACCAACTTCTAGCAGCTTTTACGGGCAAGAATCCAAGCCTTGATGGAGAACTCGTTATCGATCAATTTGAAGGATGGGTAAATTATACATCTGGTGAAGCTTCCTTCTCAACCGGCGTTAGTGGTCATTGGAAACCGGGGTTTATGGGTATTGAACTTACGGGACTTCATTTTAACATCAGTAAAAATGAGAACTGGTCTTTTGGCGTTTGGTCAACTTTTAAATTGCATGAAGTCGATTTTGAAGTTGCGGCCTTATATAATGATGGTTGGTTTTTTTCCGCGAAAGCAAACCAAGTATTGTTCGGTAAATTCTTGAAAAACATGAGTGGAGATACCACCCTACCTTCATCCATAGAATCTATGGTTCTTTCTGATTTACTTTTTGAATTTAATACCAATGGAGGTGATTACAAAATTGGAGGCAAAGGCAAACTAAGCCTGAATGGAATTAAAATTGAGGCAGAGATCCTTGTGACCGCCTCACACAAAAATGATCAAAAAGAGAAAGCGTTTTCAGGGCGACTAATTATTCTTGGTAAATACTTTTTCGACCTAAAGTTTGAACAGGATGGCAAAAATTCAAGTATCCAGTTGGCTGCATTTCATGATGAAGGCACAGCACCCCTAGAATTAATTGATTTGCTAAAGGGATTAGGCATAGAACCAGCTCCTCCAATTCATATAGAGGTAAAAGATGCGGTCTTATTTTCTGGAAAATTTCCAGGAAAAATCCAGAATCAACCCCTCTCCAACAACTTGTTTATAGCAGATATACAGGGCGGTATAAACCTTAGTAACTTGCCATTAGTGGGTCATTTATTTGAAGGAGATAATAGTATAAAGCTGGCTTTTCATATTCAATGGGCAAAGGACATCTTTGATGAAAACGCAGTTTCTAAAATGAATGCGATGCTGCCTGCGGGCATTCCGCCAATTGCGGTTAAAGTTTTGGAAAATAGTGATCAAAAAGGACTTAAAAAAGGTTTAGGTCTTGCGATAAACATGCAATTAGGTACGCAAATGATTCCGTTAGATTTTCCTCTTAAAGTTAAAGAAAATGCTAAGAAAACGCAAGCAAAGAGTGCGAAGTCTTCCGATAGTAGCACCCCTAAAACAGCCGACCAGCAGTTACCAAAAAACCAACCGCTTCTTGTCGCAGATGAATCTGAATCTCAAGAGGCAGATATAAAATGGTTTTCTGTTCAAAAAGGAATTGGGCCCGTTTATTTTAACCGCGTTGGTGTGGGGTACCAAAAGGGGTTATTTTCTTTTTATATTGATGCTTCACTAAGCATTGGCGGCATGACACTTTCCCTTTCTGGTTTATCTGCCACCAGTCCCATAGACAAGTTTGACCCGAGTTTTGATTTAAAAGGACTGGGATTGAGTTTTGCAAACGGCCCACTAGAAATTGGAGGTTCCTTCTTAAGAGAAAAAGTACTCCGAAACGGAGAAGCTGTAGATGATTATTCAGGTACAGCCACCATTCGCACTGAAGCCTTTTCACTGATGGCTATGGGAGGCTATACGACGCTTAACGGACACCCCTCTTTATTTTTATATGCTATACTCGACAAACAAATTGGGGGACCAGCTTTCTTTTTTGTAGAAGGCTTGGCTGCTGGTTTTGGTTTCAACCGCAAGTTGATTATTCCTAACATTGATAACATAGAAAGCTTCCCATTAATTGAAGCTGCAATGGCTGGAATGAGCTCAGAAACTATTGACCCTACTGCCGAACTAGAAAAACTAAAATTATTTATTCCTCCTTCAACTGGTGACATATTCTTGGCAATAGGCGTTAAATTTAACTCTTTTAAACAAGTCCATTCTTTTGCGCTGCTATCCCTATCCTTTGGGCATCGAGTAGAGCTACATTTACTGGGGATTTCAAATTTATTGGTTCCCTCTGTTGTAGAAGATGGACAATCTCCTATTGCTCGGATTGAGATGGTATTAAGCGGAGTTTTTATTCCCGAAGAAGGCTTTCTGGGCATACAAACACAGCTTACGTCCAAGTCATATATTTTATCAGAAAAATGTACCTTAACTGGTGGGTTCGCCTTCTTTTCTTGGTTTTCAGGAAAACATAGTGGCGATTTTATTGTGACCCTCGGTGGATACCATACCGACTTTAATCCACCAGAGCATTATCCACAACATGTTCCTAGACTTGGATTTAATTGGAAAGTGGATAGCCATACCATCATTAAAGGAGAAGCCTACTATGCCTTGTGTTCACATGCTTTTATGGTGGGCGGACACCTAGAAGCTACCTACCAAAGCGGAAGTTTTGCAGCCTGTTTTAAGGCAGGTGCCGACTTCTTAATTTCATGGAAACCTTACCACTACGATGCACATATCTATGTTGATATCAGTGCTTCTTATACCTATCATTTTTTTGGAACGCATCATATTTCGATGGGTCTAGGAGCAGATATCCATTTGAGTGGCCCAGAATTTGGAGGCACTGCCAGAGTGCATATTTGGGTAGTTTCTATTACGGTGCACTTTGGTGCTAGCAAGGGCGGTCCTAAACCTATAGAATGGACAGAATTCAGAAATTCATTTTTACCGGAAAAGGATAAAGTTATATCGGTTACCATCAACAAAGGACTCGTTAAATCTACTAAAAAGACAAACCATCTGGGAGTAGTTAACCCTAAATTATTTGCATTGACAGTTGATTCTGCCATACCATCAAATAGCATTTCGGTTACTGGGGAACCACCATTTATAGGAAATTCTTTTGGTATAGGTTCGATGGGGATTTCAAAAATTGACTCAGCTCATCAAACCATTACCATTAAGAACGAAAAAGGCAAAGCTTTTGAATTGGAAATTGAAGCACTACATAAGAAAGTACCTGCTGGTATTTGGGGTTCTAAACTATTGCCAGGTGTAAACGATGCACAGCATATAGAGGCCTTAACAGGGGTTATCATACATCTAAAAAAGCAAAAAAATGCAAGCCATACCAAACCTGTGCGTAGACGAGAGTTGATGACGGAAGACTATAAAATTTTTGATAGTTTTAGTCGGCAAAAATTTAGTTTCCCATCTGGAATGGTTAGAAATGAAGATGTTTACAACCTTATCGATGCTGAATGGGCCAAAGAAAACCGACGACAACTTTTAACAACATTGGGAGTAGATATTGAAGTTGATCTAAAAAGATTTACACAAAGAAATATTTCCTTCACAAATCATTAGTCAGCTTATGAAAGATATAAAATCACCAAAGCTAGAGTTTATTTCAGATCACCATCCTTTCTTAGAGGACGGAAAATACACTGTATCAGTCAATCAAATAGTCGAAAACACTCATATTCCTACGGGTTGGATTCCAGAGAAAACAGTTGATTTCTGGGTGGCGGGAGAACAGTATTCTCTAGATCAAAAAGATATTGGTCAAATGTTTCCTCCACCCGGAAGTGTGGGCGATCATTCCAATGTCTTTCCGCATATCCTACTCAACAGAAGCACACTGCCTTGGGAGCGGCTTAATGGATCCGATAATAAACCTGCACCTTGGCTTGCCTTGCTCTTATTTACCGAAGAGGATATGGAAGACGTGGAGGAAGAAGTGAGTACTATCGAAAAAGCAGGATTTACAGCCAATACTGATATTGGGCAACAGCCAAAGGATAAACTCAAAATCATAAAGGTAAAAAAAACATTACTTGAGCTTTTGATCCCAAATCCCGCCGAACTGCCATTGCTGTCTCATGTGCGACAAGGTACAGATGAGAATGACAAACCCATAGGTAATGAAAAAGCTGTGGTTATTTGCAACCGATTACCAAAGAAGGGAGAGGAAAGCGCGGTTCATCTGGTATCCTTAGAAAACTATTTCGCAGCTGATTTGCCTGGGTACAAAGCGGTTGATGATAAAATGCAATTGATAAGCCTTGCTTCCTGGAAATTCAGTTGTCCTGATCATTATAAGGTTACAGCCGAAGCTATAGAAAGAGTTTATGAAAAAAACTTCCCTGAGCAATTCAGTTCTTTTTTAGGAAAGGAATTTTTTAAAAAAGAGGATTTTACTAATTTTTTAGAAAAAAATAATTTCCATACTGAAGACGAGTTCATCGAAAACTTTCATTTTGGTACTTTTAAACAAACGCTACTCCACTTAAATCGACAGCCATTTAGCCTACAAACTACTCCAAAAGACGAAAATGATCATATAGATGGAGGATTCGTGCCACTTCAGCATTACTTTAAGGATGGCGCAAAATCTGCATCTTGGTTTCATGGACCTATCTCTCCCAAAATAATGCCACAAAATAATTTTGATTTTCCGGTACTAGCATCAGACCAACTTTTGTTGTTTGATAAGCAATTTGGCATGTATGATGTTTCTTATGCCGCCGCTTGGGAGTTGGGCCGCTTATGGGCTTTGTCAAATAAACGTTTTTCTACTGAATTGTTTATGTGGAAACGCAAACATAAACAGCATATTAGTGCTATAGAACAAGATATTTTCCATGATTCGGGGCATTTACCTTCCAATTCAGTGCATAAATCTGCACTTGATATGCCCGAAATTGTACAAAAGGGATTTGAAGAGCTCTCCTTGCTTAAAGGGGTTCCTTTCAATTATCTGGTCCCTTCTGAAGAAATGCTTCCAGTAGAATCTATCCGATTTTTCCACGTAGACTCTTTTTGGATGGAGTGCTTATATGACGGCGCATTTAGCATTGGCAGGATTACATCCTTGGATTTTGAACACGATAGGGAACAAAAAAGAAAGAGATGGCATAGACAAAATTCAAAAGACCATGGATTAGGACGAAGCGGTTTTCTGATGCGCTCTGAAGTGATTTCAGGGTGGCCAGACCTAGTTATTGAAGGATTTGCAAGGAGAAGAACTAGCGCAGATTCACCCCTTAGGTTAACCCAAACTAGGTTGTCTGAAAATGTAGTGCTTTGCCTATTTGATGGTGCGCTTGACCATGTCAATATGCATCTAAAACCAGAATCTATTCATTTTGGAATAACGATGAACCAACACAACAAGTTTTCAAAGTTTTTAAAGGATCCAGTTAAAACTAAAATTGATATTCCATTCAAAGATACAGAGTCTCTTGTAGTTGATATTTCAGAACTCGCAAAGGAGATGTCAAAAAATCTCAAGGCCACGGAAGAAGGATCGCTATCGCCATTATCTTCCGCAACTTTTGGTTACCAAATGGTTGAAGGCATTGAGACTATAATTTTCCACTAAGTAGCACAATCGCAAACAGAAAACACTTTGGTAATGACCTTTTCGGTTCCATGCTGACTTCTTGCTTTGAGGATGTCATAAAGAATGTGACGCCTATATAGTATTTAATAGGTTTTTATATAAAGCTCCTCTAAATCTATATCATTTACGAGTATGTTATAAAAAACTGCGGCTAATTTAATTGTATGTAATGGAATTACAAGTATAATGTCATTAAACAATTATCGACCCTTACTCTGTTCAACTAATTCCAGCGGAGCTGGAATACATATATTTTAAGTCCAGATTTATGCAATCAACTTTGATCCAATACGGATTGCATTATCAATTAAGTTGTTCTGGTTTTGTAATTCTCCCTTAGCATTATTAAATGCCTCTGCTATTTCAGTTAATTCATCCAAATCATCTTGAGAAAGTTTGTGACTTATACCGTCAACCATATTAGCAATAAATGAGACCCTCTTAGTCTCTAGATCGTCAATTAATTCAGCACAATCAGATCTGCGCATTGCTGTAGCTTTGGTTTTAACTATTTTTAATTCTCTGATTTTTTTGTTATAATCTTCTAGTGTCATAATTCCTATTTTTTAGATTTATCCATATAATTATCTACCTCTAGCAAAGCTTTGTTTGCATCGCTTACATATTTTGTATATTGAGAAAGATCAATATTGATCATTTCGAGGAGTTTTTCTGAAGGTCTTTTTTGCTGTAAATAATTATTAAGATTCTCGATAGCCGTTAATTTGTACTTTTCAGCCTCAATTAAACTTGATGACGCTTCTTTCAACTTGTTTTTAGCATTGATCAAAGTCTCATTTCTTTTAAGGTAATTTGTTTGCGCTTTTTTTATTCTAGCATTGATCTTCTGTCTATCTTCTTCTTCCCTTATTTTCTTTTCTAAATCAGAAAGATCTTGGTCTTTATCTAATTCTCTAATTATTTCTATCATGGCTAAATTTTGGTCATCAATAGAAGCCTCAAATACTTTTTCAGAATTTATTAACTCAGCATCCAAAATCACATTCAAAGCATCAATGACACCTTTATGGAAGTTTTTGTGTGCTTCCAAGGACTGCTCTTGCTTTTCAACTAAACTTACTGATGCTGTTCTTACTTCTTTTGAGATACCACAACTGCTAATACCGAAACTTAGGATTAGTATTAGTGTCCAATAATTTATTGTTTTTTTCATATTATTTTTTAGTATTTATTCAACGATTGGTGGCCATTCACCAGCATTCAATTTTAGATAGTTTTCTATTGGAGTACTTTTATAAGTACTATCATCATATCTATTCTTTACACTACTATGAACTTCCGTTGGTACTTTTCCATATTCGGGGATTTCTCTATCATATCTCCCCAAAAGCTTAAATGTCCTTTTGTATTCATTGTGTTTTTTAGAATTGGGGTTTAAATCCGTAACTTTTAAAAAAGATTCAAATTCCAATCCAACTACATTGGCTTCTTTTAGCAACCACATCATAGGGATGTCTGATAAAAAAGTTTTATCCTTATCGGGAGCATAGCTTCCTCCAATATCCGCGTGACAACCTGCAAACCAAACTTGCTTTAAATCGGTTCCTTCTCTTGGTTCCCAAATAGTAGGTTCAAAATCTTTTCTTTTTTCATCTAATGATAGCGCATGCCTTGCAATCTTAATATTACTTCCCAGTTTTTTATCATAAAAAAGATGTTTGTCTTTGATTAGACCAAATAAAGAAAATGGTAATCCCATTGCCCCAACAGTATCCCAGACACCAATAAACTTGACATCACCACTGCTTGGAATGGAATAATTACTTTTCCACTCGTTAGAATGATCTCCGTTTGGACCGTGTTTTGAATTCTTGTATAATGCAAAGGCCTCCTCTACCTTATCTGAGTATTCTCCCTTTAGTATATGGCAGTTGTTTAGAAGTCCACATAAACTCCTCACCGTATAAGCCCCTCTACTAAAACCAAATAAAAATAGTTCATCACCAGGTTCATAATTATGCATAATAAAACGATAGCCATCCATTACATTTTTTTCTAAACTTTTTCCGAATGCTCCACCAAGTGCAGAATCATGATAAGAACCAATACCCCAATCATAAAAAACAACTTGTTTCACGTCATTTTCGTCTTTTGGGGCAATACCTCTTGCAAATTTTATGACGTTTGTTGGGTATTGTTTTTTGTCTAGTTTTTCAGGACCATTCCAAGTACCATCAGAACAAATAATAATTCTTTTCATGGAGATAATAATTCAATTTAATGTATATCTAAAAATACTAATTAATGTCTAAAAAAACTCCTTTTTAGTTAAAAAATAAGCAGTTCAAGTAATAATAAATTAATGAATTATTATTTTTTACCTCGTCCCTACTCTTCTAAAGTTATTTTGGTAAAAACATGTTTCCTTACCGTCCAAAAGGAAAACTTCAGTAAAAGCTTTTTAAAAAAACAAGTAAACGTTATTTTTTTTTTCAAATTAAACCAAGCCTTCTATTCGTTCCTATCTCAGGGCACAGGTACCGTAGAACGGTATAATACCAAATTAGACCTATAATGACGCAATAAATCCTTTCTTTTTCGCCTGCTTTTCATCAAAAATAATTACCGTAGCTAAGGCTATGCTAGTTATTTTTGATTTCAATCAATCAAAAAATAATTCAATTTATTCATACGGCATTATAAATATAATTTGGTATAAGACGACATATTGAATTTTTATAAAACAGGTGTGTAGAACATTTTCTATTCTATCATCGATAATCCTGTTAAAGCAGTTTTAGGTATATAACCTGAAATTGTGTTATAGCTATTTTCAGCCAATATTTATTATAAATAATACCCCAAAATTCTCTGTGATATAACATAGATGATGTGTTTGGTCTTATTTATAAGACGTTGAGGGTCATAAAACTTTTGGAGTGTTCTATTTTGAAGATGTGTTGCAATGTCTTATGATTGGAAATGTCGCTTGTGCTGATCTTGTCGAAATATGAAATGTCCGCTTGTCCCGATAGCAATATTGACTTAAAGCTTGTAAATATTAATATTACTTAGTCTAGCTCTCTAAAAGAGCTATGCTTTTTCGACAAACGAGATGCACCGTAGCTTTAAATAAAAACAAAAATTTAATTATCAATGATTTGAGCGTTCCTAGCGATTCTTATTTTTCATTTTACCTTAGCTTTTTAAATACATAAGCTGTTACAATCGATACCGCTAAAAACTTAAATTCAGCACTATTATATAGGGGAAACACACCTGCCCCCTAATTACATTTAATCTTAAAAACAACAGATTGAGAAAAGTGAAATGACAATGGATAAAACGGTACTAAAAATTAGAAATTACCCGATGGTGATTACCATAGAGAAGATGGTCCAACTATGGAATGATCAGATGGTGATAAAGAGTAGTTTATATCTGATATCCACAAAAAGAAATTGTCTAGAAAAAAAAGATGAAATCTAGACCATTAAATCAGTTGCTATATTAAAATTAAAAAAGAGGGTAAATATAGACAGCGCAGAGCGTGGGAACTTCTACTACACTATTTCAAAAATCAGAAATAAATAAGAAGTGATCTGTTTTTTTATGAAATATAAATGCAAAAGCTAGCATCAATTTTTCTTATAATACTAGTCATAATAGCCTTGAAATATAAGTGCGTTAGCTGGTATCAGTTTTTCTTATAATGGAACTCATGATTACCTCGAAATACAGGCGTAAAATCAGGTATAAGTTTTTCTTATAAACCTAATTATAGTAGTATTAAAACATAGGTATATCACCGATTACGAGTCTTTCTTAGCCATAATGACATTAGAATATAAGTCTATAATTTAATATCAGTTTTTCTTATAGTTTAGTCAAAATGTATCTAAAATGTAGACAAATAATCTAGTATCAGTTTTGCTTATGAATGCACTTATAATTGCCTTAAATGTTCGTATATTTTTGGTATTAGTTTTTCTTATAATACTAGTCACGATGACCTAAAGATAGGAGCATTTTGAATAGTATCAGTTTTTCTTATGCTATTAGTTGTGATGGTGTTAAAACGTTTGTATACAGGCTATTAGGTGTTTTTTTGAGCCATAGTAATCTTAGGACATAAATCTATAACTGAATATCATTTTTTCTTATATTATTGGCCATAATGACTTCGAAATAAGAGCGAATTAGCTAGTATCAGTTTTTCTTATACTACTAATCATAGTGATGTTAAAATGCTTGTATACAGTTTGTTATGAATATTATTTAGCCATAATGACCTTAGGATATAAGTGTATAAGCCAATATCAATTTTTCTTATAATTGCAGTAATAACGACCTTGAAATATGAGTATATTGAATGGTATCAGTTTTTCTTATAAACGCAGCTATAATTAGGTTGAAATATAGGCCTATAATCCAGTATCAGTTTTTCTGATAAGATCAGATCCAATGACGTTCAAATATAGGTTTATTAGCTAGTATCAGTTTTTCTGATAAGCCTAACTATAATAGCGTTAAAAGCATCGATTCTATAAATAAATTATAACAAAATTAAATCCTTCTAAGTTTGAAAATTTAGAGAGGCTTGTTTTTTAGGTGAATTTGAATAAGGACGTAAGATCCTTCTTGAGTTAACCTATCTATATCGATCTATTCCTTTTTCTTATCTTCTAAAATGATCACTGCAATAGTGCAGAAATTTAAAACCTACCCCCTACCCAATTAAATTTGCATCAACTATTAATCTTAAAGACAAAAAATGAAATCAAGTTGGCAGGAAAATCAAAAGGGCAAAATTGTTTTAGAAGAGATTTATGATTTGCCTCGCACACGAAAAAATGTTAGAAATTTCAAACTCTGGTAATATGCCGACTGACTTAACTCTATTCACCGATAAAAAGGGTAGGTGAATAATTTTTGATCCATCTAATGCTCTTGTAAATTCAAAGGACGTTTTTTTTTAGAATGAATCAGTGATCAACGATTGTCTGATTTTGAAAAGAAAGTAAGAAGAAAGTTTGTTAACCCGTATTTTATTCAAAACGAAACCATTTCAAGAAAAATCAAATTGAATTTGAAAATTTAGAGAGCTTATTTTTTAGGCGAATTTAAATAAGGATATAAAATACTTCTTGAGTTAACCTATCTATATCGATATATTCCTTTTTCTTATCTTCCAAAATGATCACTGCAATAGTGCAGAAATTTAAAACCTACCCCTTACTCAATTAAATTTGCATCAACTATTAATCTTAAAGACAAAAAAATAAGATCAAGTTGGCAGGAAAATCAAAAGGGCAAAATTGTGTTAGAAGAGATTTATGATTTGCTTCGCACACGAAAAAATGTTAGAAATTTCAAACTCTGGTAATATGCCGACTGACTTAACTCTATTCACCGATAAAAAGGGTGGGGGAATAATTTTTGATTCATGTAATGCTCCTGCAAATTCGAAGAAAGTCTTTTTTTTTAGAATGAATCAGTGATCAACGATCGTCTTATTTTGTAAAAAAAATAAAGTTAGAAGAAAGTTTGTTAACCCGAATTTTATAAAAACCAAACTTATTATTTGAAAATAAGTCTACCGCACATTAACCTGATTTCATTAAAGAATTAAGGTAAAAGAAACTTTTAGAAACCGTTTGGTTCAATGGACTATTGAAAAAAAATTCCTTAGTCAAAAAATGTAAAGATTTTTATAAGCAGGTTTTTTTCGAAGAAAACAGACTTTAGAGAAGTCTCAGTCAGTAGAATAAAAGAAATAGAACAACTGCTTAATTACCGACCCATTAGAAAGCTTAATTATAATAATTCTATTAAAGTTCTAAATAATAAGTGTGTTACACTTATAGGTTAAACATGTCCCATTTTTAAAAGCTAAGTCATTCTCTTTTTCATACTGTCATGCTTTTTACTCAAGCAAATTAAGCCTTCGACTAGTTTCTCACTCAGTACTGGTGCCATGCAGAACTGTATAGGATATTGAATTTTTATAAAATCATCTTATTTGATAGCTATAACAGTAAAGTGCAAAATATCCACGTACAATCATCCAGTGGATAATTGCATTCGTATAACCTAAAATATTAACATTCCTCTCTCCTACTTGTCCTGAGCAATTGTCGAAAGCTTGTTTTGACAAAATTTATGAGTCCGAACTAAACATTCAAATTCTTTTTTACAGAATAATTAAATATCAATAGGTATTGGTACGGTAATCTGATTTAATACATCGTTATATATGTCAATATCAACTTCGTTAGTTTCAATCGAAATAATTAAACTATATCTAACCGATGAATCGTAACGATTGAGTTTTTTTCTATTTTTCCACCATCCACCAACTGGATAAACCGCAATTTTATTTCTTAATGCTAAATCAGCAGCTGCACCAACCCAAATATCCTTGTGAATACTACCTTTATCTCTAACTTGACTGCCTAATATCCAATTCTCACTACCTTCAGCTACATAATCGTCTTGTTCATCTTTTATAGCTTTACTAACTCGAGCTTGAAAAGCTGCTTGGCTTTCATTTTTATCAATCATTTTAAACCTCAATCCATGTGATTTGTATGATTGGTCACTAGCATATCTTTTATTTCCAGGATTTGGTTCAATAAAGTATGATAACGTTACTATTAATTTCACATCCAATTCAGCTAAATCAGACAAAATATCTGTAGGCCAGGGTAAATCAAATAAATGAAAAACATTAGTTTTAACTCTACTATCTTCAAACTTAAAAGGCTTTAGAGTTCTTTCTGCTATTATACTTAATGAATTTTCAGCACTATACTTAGCTTTAATCAAATTAGGTATTCCATAGCCTACTCTCGCTAAAAGTTTAGATTTTTCTTCTGAAGAGAAACTATTTATATTCCTATTATTCAGCATTATACCATTCCAATCTGCAGAATGAATTATTAAGGCACGAATAGATTCAGGTAAATAGCTTGGGTATTTTTGATATAATTCAGCAGCAAATTTAGAAGCAAGTGCAGTAGCTGAGCTTGTATCTGCCATTGTTGAGAGCCATGATCTTCCTATACCTCCTACTCCTGTAGACAAAAGTTTTAATGATTCTTCATCTAATATACTGGAATTAAAGATACCATCATTTCCTCCTTCAAAAACTATATCTGGTTTCTTTGGCCAATTTTTATTCCAACTTATGGAAGTTGTGTTACATGGAGACATTTGTCCTCTTTGAGCCAATAGTTGTGCTCCATGATAAGTTACAACATCCAATCTGTCCTTGTTTGTATAAGCTCCTACAGTTATAGCATTAAATGCTTGAGCTGGATCTTCTATTGATAGATCATCATTTGAGATAGGGTAATTTAATCTATCTGCAAAGGATAGGTTTCCACTTGAAACTAAAATCACAGTATTATTATTTCTATCCTCAATTGACCCAAACATTTTTTGATCAACCGCGGCGGACCACGAAGATGGTCTGCCTAAATATTTATTATCAGGAGAAGTAACTGCCAAACAAACGATTCTTTTATTTTCAGGATTCATAATTTCACCAATAGCTATGGCTTCAAGAGTTATTTGGCCATATAAATCTGGGTCATTCGCTGTACGATCAACAATTTTAATACTCTCAATATTATTAGAAACATTGATTGGTGTACTACAACTCAATGGATAAATCAAATCCCCATAGATAATAAGACCAGCCATTGGAGTACCATGTCCTTGTCTGTAAGAATCAGAATTTGTCCAAGCTGGATTCACTGAGTCTAAATTTCTTTCTGAAATTAAATCTACTAATAATGGATTTAGTCGATTGACTCCAGAGTCTAATAAACAAACTGAAACATTATTTTGATCTATTTGATTATTAATTCTATCACGTAAATCATCAATAAAATCACCTTCCCAATCTTTATCGAGATTTGTAAAAAAATCAGCGATTTCAATAGGTTTTCTTATTTCTGCTAAATTATCTACATAAAGTAATCTTTCTCCTAATTCTTCTGGAGTAGCTTTAATTAAACCAACAATATTTTCTGGAAAAACAAGAAGTCTACTATTAGTTAAAACAGTATCTGTAGTTAAAGTATCTAATGTTTCTAATACTGTTTCTTTATTAGCACCACTAAACCAAACTTCCCACCATACACTAACATTTAAGCTTGGAAAATCTATTTCAGGTTCTTGCCAAAAACTTTCTAGGGTAGCTGCTCTAATATTTTCAATATTCGCTATTAAATTTTGGTTTTTTGGTCTATCTGTTATAGTTTCCTCTGTTAAGTATTTTTCAACTTTATTTAAAAAATTGGAAACAGCTTTCTTATTTAAATAAACCGCAATTTTGTATACAATTTGCTGATTACCATCAGAATCAGTACTAAATTCAGCTTTACAAGATGCAAGTCTGTAATTTCCAGCAGCATCTTCAAAACTATCGAAAGCTAATTCAAAATTTAATGCAGATTCAAACTCTATATATACAAATTCATATTCTTCATTTCCGTCAGTAAACTCAGATACAGCAGAACTAAAAGAACTTTCTATACCTCTTCCATGCCCTGTCCTATCTCTACCGTCTTTATGGTGAAATTTTCCTCCACCATAAGTACTATATGGCAAAGAAGAATTATTTCCATTAAGAAAAATGTGATTTAAGTCAGACATACTATTTTAGAAAGATCTTTTTCTTGAGTTAATAATTTCAAATAAAAACTCTAAACTTGACTTTTCCTTTCCGTAAACGATAATATTTTTAAAAAAATCTTGACAAATTTTTTCTAGATCTGAAAAATTTAGTCCAGTAGATTTTTTTGAAAGTTCAATTAGAATTTTTTCATTTATTAATTCATTTTTTAAAAGCTCTCTTTTATAGTATTTGAAGATTTGCTCTTCATTAGGTAATGGATAATTTATGATATCATCAAATCGTCTAAACAATGCTTCATCTAAGGTTTCAGGTATATTAGTTGCCGCAATTATTAAGCTATTAGAATCATCTTTTTCTATTTGAAGTAAAAAACTATTAAGAACTCTTTTTATTTCCCCAACTTCATTTCCTTGACTTCTAGTTGTTCCTATACTATCAAATTCATCAAATAAATAAACGGCTCTAAATTCTTTCATTGTATCAAAGACCAAACGAAGTTTCGCTATTGACTCTCCCATATACCTACTTATTAGGCCATCTAGTCTTATTACGAAAAGAGGAATACTTAATTCATTAGATATCACTCTTGCCGTCATTGTTTTTCCACAACCTGGAGGTCCAGTTAATAGTATTTTTTTTCTAGGAAATAAATTGTGTTGTCTTAACTTTTCTATTTGGCGTTGCTCATCTAAAATTCTTTGAATAGTTTTTTTTAGTTTAATAGATAAGACCATATCTTTCAATTTATCATCAGGTCTAGAGAATTCTAATAAATCATTAAGCTCTTTTTGTGCCGCATTTACTGGTAATCTCTTTAGAGTATTTCCATTAATCTTATATTTTTTCGAATCTTGAATTAATTTTTTCAACTCTTCTGCGAGATCTTGATGTCCTTTACGTGCTTCTGCAGCAGCAATTTGCATAGCTGTAGCATAGAAGCGTGAATCATCACCTTCACTAAATGATTTAATTAAGCCTTTTATTTGGTCAGCAGCAGCCATTTATTATATAGTATTTAAGGTAAAAATATACAAATTAAACGATTAAAATAGTGATAATTTTCTATTTCAATTACATTACACTTCCCTCCAACGTCACTTCAACTGCGCTCGATACTTGCTCGCATAAAAAGCGTGTATAAATGCTCTCTTATATTTGATAAATAGGTACTCGTGAACCTTAAATGAGTTTGGCTCACGCCTAACCTTATTCTTCGGTTTCATTAGCTGAGAGTAGAGAAACATTAAAGAAGAAGAAAGAAAAAAAATAAAGAAAACTACTACACCAAAGCGCCGGCTGTCCCATTCACTAAAAAAATCTTATGCCAAGTTAGGACTGGCCCATCTTTTAAAAGGTAAGTCATTCTCTTTTTTATGCTGTCTTTTTACCGCTCTGTCCTGATTTACCAAAGTAAACTAAGCCTTCGACTCGTTCCTTGCTCAGGTCAGGCATCGCAGAACAATATAGGACAACATATTGACATTTTATAAAACAAGCGTGCAGGATATTTTCTATTCTATTATTCATAATCCTGTTATGGCGGCTTTAGGTCTATAACTCGGGATTATGTCACAGCCATCTTACGTTCTATGTTTATTATGAAAGATAGGCTATAATGCTTTATCATATAAAAGATCCCAGATTACTTGTTCGATCTCATTTACACTACTTCGAAGATCTTTAAACTTTTTGGTTTTTCTATCTCGAAGATTCGTATAGCCTAAAATATATACGTTACTCTTTCCAACTTGTCGAAGGCTTGTTTAGCCGAAATAATATAAAGTCACTTTTAAATTTATTTATTTATTTAACCCTCCTTGCTTTTAAATACCTAAACGTTTTATTTTGGCAAAAAGAGTTTTGTTTTTATAGTAAGAATGGTAGCAGCGCCTTTTTTACTACTAACACGCCTATCCGTCAAGTTCAATACCTCAATACCAAAATCAGGTTGCCTAGTTTCAAATGATTTAAAATCAGCTGTAGTCATCAAGATATCAGTTTTTGGCATCCCACTTCTTGGGGCAATGTTGTACTGCTTTCTACCATTAGACTTGTGATAAACAACGTCTATCTTTAAAAAAATGAAGTAAACTCTATTCGATAAGTTACCGCTTCTTTTACCAAATCTTAATTCTTTCAGAAACAGACTTGTAATTTTTCTCTCCTGGCTGTACATCAAACGCGTCGTAAAATGGTGCAAAATTCATTAAAGGCCCATTTACACGCCAAATTGCTGGTGAATGTGAGTTTGTATTGATATAATTTCGCAAATAGGCCTCTCTAGTTTTAACACGCCATATTCTAGCAATTGATAAAAAGAAACGCTGATCTGGTGTAAACCCTTGAATCTTAACATCGCCTTTGCCCTGTTCTGTTAATTTAAAAGCGTCGTAGGCAATTGAAATTCCCCCATTGTCTGCCGTGTTTTCACCAACGGTTACCCCCCCTTTGATATGCAGGGTGTCTAAAACGGTAAAAGAACTATAGCGGTCAACCATCTGTTGTGTTTTGGCTTCGAACTTTGTGTAATCTTCCTCTGTCCACCAATTTTTTACATTACCATCTTTATCAAATTGTGCGCCTTGATCGTCGAAAGCATGCGTTAACTCATGGCCAATTACCATTCCAATTCCACCGTAATTAACCGCGTCATCTGCCGTGATGTCAAAATAAGGAAACTGTAATATTCCGGCAGGAAAAACAATTTCATTTAATGGCGGATTGTAATAGGCCGTCACTGTAGCTGGTGTTGTTCCCCATTCATCGCGATTTGGTGGCAGCTCTAATTTTGCAGTATTATAGTCATATGCATTTTTATTTAAAGCAACAATGTTTTCGAAGTAAGTCCCTTTTTGAATCTCCACATCGTATGGTCTCCAAACCTCTGGATATCCAATTTTTTTTGTAATAGCATATAATTTCTCCTTTGCTTCTATTTTTGTGACTGCACTCATCCAGTCCAATTGATCGATTCGATTTTCAAATGCCTTTTGCAAATTATTCACCAGATCTAATACTCTTTTTTTCGCGTCTTCATTAAAGTATTTCTTTACGTACAACTCCCCAAGTGCAAAGCCCAATTTCCGATCTACTTTTTGAACCATGGTTTGTGCACGGGTAATCTGAGTCGTTTGCCCGGATAAAACTTTGGTATACTCAAAATCGGCGACTTCAAAAGGAGTGCTCAATACGTCTGCATAGGTAATGAGTGTTTTGACTTTTAAGTACGTTTTCCAGTCTGAAACTGGAATTGAACCCAACAGGGAATTCAGTTCTTCATAATATCTTATCTGTTTAATGTCAATCGAATCCACACTAAGGTCTAACTGCATTAATAAGTTGGTCCAGCCAATATTAGACTGGCTTTCAGAAACCTTAGCCACCTCTATTTTATTGTAATTGGCTTTTACATTTCTGCGCTCAACTCTCGTTTTGTGTGCTGCTGCCAACTTCGTTTCAATATCATACACCGTCGATGCCTTCTCTTCTGCCTCTTTTTGTGCCGAGAGTGTAAATAATGTGACGAGGTATGTCTTGTAAGCCTCCTGAATTTCAAGTGTTGCGGCGTCTGATTTAAAATAGTAATCTCTATCTGGTAAACCCAATCCAGTTTGACCAAAATGCAACATATTAACACTGCTGTTTTCATTATCTGGTGACACATACATACTGAGGATAGACTCATTTCCTAAACTTAGTTCGGCAGTGACAAACTTCATTATAGACTCAATATCATCAATGCTTTCAATTTTGGTAAAAATCGCTTCTAAGGGTTCAAAACCACGTGTATTAATACGCGCTGTATCCATACCCGAAGCATAAAAATCACCCAGCATTTGTTCTATACTTCCGTCTTTATGAGTGCTGGCGGAAACTTCTGTTAAAATATTTTCCAGTAACTTTTTTTGAGGAATGTTTAAAAAACTATAGGAACCAACTCCCGCTTGGTCATCTGCAATAACAACAGTGTCTAGCCAAGTTTTATTCACATGTTCAAAAAAGTTATCTCCTGGTTTTATGGTTTCAGAAATTCCATAAAAATCAATTTTATTTTTTGACGCTTTATCTTCGGTATGACAAGAAGATATAACCAATAAGAGTGTAAAGAGATAGAGTGCTTTTTTCATAGTTTCAAACAGATTATAAACAGGTATATAAAAATGCATAATTTATCAGGAAGATACCTATTTAAATTCATTTGACACAGATTGTACTTCATTCCTCATTTTATTTCATAAATAAGTGTTTATAAACCTTAATTGAATTTGTATATCGCCATTCACATCAGTACTTAATGACGCAACTTAAAACTGGCAAACACCTATTGAAACTATATTGAAAAAGAAATAAAGAAGAATGCTTTAGCGGTGGCATAAAACCAAAATAAGTGACCTATTTTATATGATCAAGGTATTGGGGCACTAGAAGTTTAAGTGAAGTATCGAATAACAATGCGCATAGCTATCTTTATTGACAAGAGATTAAGATTTAATAATCTTAAATAAAAACGTTTAATCGCCTATTATTTAACGATAATTTATTAGTTATAGCCTAATACAATTCTCGTACTGTATTTATAGGACCTAATGAGACTACCTTTGATACTTTAATTTATCAATATGAATGTTTTAGGTGTTTTTCCAGTATTAAGTATAATCTCTGGACTGGTCTTGATCGTATTTATTCTATTTAATAAATTTGGATTAGGAAACAATAAAAAAATACGATATGTGTTATCCTCCTTACTTTTTATTTATGTGATTACGGCTTTAGACTACCATCTTTCGATCACTAACCTAATACCTGCCACCTATTCTGGGGTCACCTATTTTTTCTATCATTTTACAGGCTTATTATTTTACTATTTCATCGCTATTTATACCAAATCCGAACTGAATATAAAAAAATGGATCCCTATTGTAGGAGCTTATACTTTAGTCAGAATTTTAGTGTTTCTTCCATTTGATCATGATCAAAATTTACAAGATTTTGTGGAAGCATTGGAGACTTCAAACTATGGCCTATTGGTTTTAGTTGAATATATTTTAGTGAGTTTTATCAATAGTACACTTATGTTTCTTGCCTATAAGAAACTGAAAAAGGCTCCATTGCAAATTAAATTAAATGAAAATCAAAAAAACCTTTATAAATGGATTAAGACTATTGTAGTCGCAGTGATACTCATGCAAATAATAGTGTTTGTGACCACCATTCTAGGCAGTCTAGATATTGGTAATTTCAACTTTTACCTTAAATTTGAAACACTTATCTATTCTATTTTCTTCTTTATATTTGCCTTTTCTATTATGCATTTTCCAATATTTGCCTATTCTGGGAATTTTGAAGATCTACCCACCGCTACTATTGAGAAATATGCAAAATCTTCACTAACAGATTCTTCGGAGCTTTTTGAGCAAATTAAAGAGGTTGTTAATAGAGAATTGCTTTATTTGGACTTTGATTTAAAATTGAATACCATCGCTGAAAAATTAAATCACTCCATTCATCATATATCACAGGCCATCAATCAGAGTGCTAAAATGAGTTTCCCAGATTTTATTAGCAGCTTCAGAATTGCAGAGGCTAAAAAGAAACTCATAGAGCCTAAACCAGATACAATATTTGCGATTTCCTTAGATGTAGGTTTTAATAGCAAAGCAGCTTTTTACACAGCTTTTAAAAAACATACGCAAATGACGCCTACCGAATTCAAAAAACTTCATAAGTCTAAATAGTGATTTAACTTACTGATTATAAATGTTTTAAATTAATTAAAAGTGTCTTCCCGATAAACGGAGACACTTTTTTTTGTTTGGTATTATAGGGCGAATCATTATAAGGCTAGTGCCTAAATATATTTGCCCCATAAATCATAAATAAAATAATTCTAATGAAAATTTACATCTGGGTGGTCATCATTACTAACTTTTTAATTCCGTCCGTAACGGGCAAAACACAAGTTCAACAAAGCGATACAAATATGCTATTCAATACCTGGTTTTTAGATACCTATAAGATAGAAAGCATGGAGTTCCCACCCAACAAAAGGGAAAAAGGGGATTATATTCTTTTTGATGAAGACATGACTTATACGTCAACATCGGAAGGCAAAGTTGAAGAAGGAACTTTTATCCTGAATACCAGCGGTGCTTATATCTTAATGATCGATGAAAAAGGGGATAAGATAAAAGCTTACATCATCTCAATATCAAAGAATTCCTTAATACTAAAATATGATATTGATGAAATTAGTGATATCGAAGTTCATTATAACAGTTCTATTTAATAAAATAATAATGAAAAAAGTAATACCTATTTTACTAATGTTTTTTAGCTGTGCCCTTTGTTTTTCACAGACCACTATAGATTTAAAAACAGTTCCCTTCGAGATTGCGAATCAGGACTTTTATATAGATAAGGTTATCGATAATCGTCTGGAGCAAGACCTTGGAGTTGTAGAAAACAGCTCTTATCAGAAAGTGAAATTGAGTTTTGAAAATGGTACGGCAACAACCATCCAGAATTTTATGGATGTCGTTCTGCCTAAAACAGGTGACAGAGCTCCAATTACTTTAAAGGTGGATCATTTAAAAATTGAAGAATCACAAACAAGTATAGATAAAAGAACAGCTAGAGTGTATATCGAACTCTATTTCTATGCAGAAAACGGAGATGAACTTTATAAAATCGCTCATTATGAAGAGCAGGGTTTTCCAATGTCGAGTTTAACGGAAATCTTTGAAACCCACGAACAAAGAATCCGAGCAGCATTGGAATATTGCTTATGGAGCTTCATCACTGCACAAAAAGAAAATACAACCAACAGTTTGACAAAAGATAAAATGCTGGATAATGCGAGTTCCCCTAAAGACGTATCCACTTTTGAAACCTATGTTCCTTTAGGTAAATGGTTCAATTTGCTAACCTATAGAAGAATGACAGATAAATATAATGAGGGTTGGAATGTTTCATATACTGGATTTTCAGACCATGAAAAAGACCTTATTATTCCTTTTGTAATAGGCTACGGGCAATCTAGGGCTAAATCAGATATAGTACGAGAGCGTGGGTATAGCTTTGCGGATTCGTATACCTTAGGGTTCGGATTCAATGGTTATGTCAAAATAACCCCTGGTGTTTATGTCGATCTTGGTTTAAGTGTCCCTGTTGGACTGGAAGTGTTAAGAGATCTAGAAGACAGAAAATCAACTAATTTTTTAGTAGGTCTTCGGGCTAACCAAGGCGTAAAAATAATTCCATGGAAAGAGTATGGAATCGTGATTGGAGCTGGTCTCTTTCAACAATGGCAGACGTCTAAAGTGATCAATAGAAACTTTGGGTTTGCATTGGAAATAGGAGTTAATTTTTAATTGCATTTTATCTCGGAATGCCTATGCCATCATTGCAACACTAAAATTAAAACAGTTATAAAATTAATATCCTTGTTTGAAGAATCTCAACAAATGACCTTCTACTAACGGATAGTTTAAAACACGACACAAATAGTAAAGAGATTTAATAAATACATCATGAAACAAAGAATAATAGGAATAGATGTAGCAAGAGCATTGGCCGTTATCGGAATGATTATCGTCAATTTCAAAGTTGTCTTCGGCGAAAATGGACTGCCTTGGGTCAGGGCGTTCGCTGGTATTTTTGATGGCAAAGCCGCAGCCACATTCGTTGTTTTAGCGGGGGTTGGTCTTGCTTTAATGACAAATTCTGCCATTAAAAATAAGGATCAGACTAAACTAAAAATTGCTCGGAGTAGAATAGCAAAAAGAGCTGTATTTCTATTCTTTATTGGTATCTCATACATCACAATCTGGCCAGCAGATATTCTGCACTTTTATGGAATTTATATGGCCATCACACTGGTGCTCTTGACTTGTAAAGAAAAAACAATCCTAATTTCAGGTATTTGCATCATTCTCATATATCCTATTCTAATAACAGTTTTGAATTACGAAACAGGATGGGATTTTGCCTCTTTAGAGTACCGAGATTTGTGGACGTTTAAAGGCTTCATAAGAAATCTATTTTTTAATGGTTTCCATCCCGTAATGCCTTGGACTGCCTTTATGATCTTTGGGTATTGGTTTGGAAAACAGGATTTACACAATGACAAATTCGTAAAAAAAATATTTTGGATGAGTACTATTATCTTTATTTCTATTCAAGTGGTGTCCTATCTGTCCATCTCAATTTTATCAGAAGGAAACCAAGAAGCTGCTCTGGAACTCAGTGAAATTTTTGGAACAGACCCAATGCCACCCCTACCCATTTATATGTTCAATGGTATTGCCGTTGCTTTTGCACTCATTTCAGCTTGTATACTCATTGCCAAGAAATTTGAAAATAGTTTTATCATTGATGCTTTAAATAAAACAGGACAATTGGCCTTGACCTTTTACGTCGCACACGTCATTATTGGAATGGGAATTATTGAAGTCATAAACCCTTCAAAAATGGGAAATTATACAGTTGAATTTTCAGTTGGTTATGCTCTCTTATTTAGTTTACTGTGTATCCTATTTGCTATTATTTGGAGAAAATATAACAACTCTGGACCCTTAGAATGGGTGATGCGAAAAATAACAGATTAAAATCTATATTAAGTTTAACTCCAACAATTAATCAAATCAAATTAAAAAAACACTCTCTTTTTGTAACAAAAAGAACATTAATTCGTCATAGTATCAACTTATAGAATAAATAAAATTTAAAATGAAAACGGCAAAATTATTCTTAATTAGTTTAATAGCTATCGCCTGCCAATCCTGCTCTTCTGATATAGACCCAGAACCGACTATTGACAATGAAGATGGCATTCATTATAAAGGTGGTTTTCATCCTTTAAATACCACAATAATAAAGAAAAAAGAGTTTAGTATTTGGAATCATCGACCAAGTGTCTATATCCGTTTATTCAATGCATATCCGCTATTCAATGTAGAGGATCCATTTGTTATACATCCAAAATGGCTGAACATAAATAAATTTAGTTTTTTTTATGAAGCCACCGAAGTAACGACTCGCACTATATTAACCGTACCCCATTATAACATGCGCATAAATACAGATTATGATACTTCTCATATTCGTTTAGCGACTATAATTCTACGATATTATACATTTCTCCCAGAAAATATAGCGGTTTCTAGTGCTGTGCATATAAATGCTATATCAGGAAATAAAATAGATTTTGAATTTGCGCGGCCAGATGGCGAAATTATTACAGGACGCTATAAGGAGACTTATTCAGATGTAAGCACTAAAATTTAACTTAAAAAAATCATGATCAAAAAACAATTATTAGGAATTATCATATTGGTAGTATTAACAATCTCATGTTCTTCAGATGATAACCTTGCAGAATTAACAACCCAACTGGAAGGAAATTTGGAAATCCGCTCGCTTAAAGATTTAGAAGATCCAATTATTAAAAACTACAAAACAATTAACGGAAATTTGATTATCAATTATACTGATGAAGTAGAGGATTTAAGTGCCTTGGAGAATTTAGAAGTAATTAATGGTGGTATATTTATTAGGTACAATGATAATTTGAAATCTTTACACGGTTTAGAAAATATTATAAAATTAGATTTTTTGGAAATTGAATATAACCTAGAACTTACTTCATTATCTGGACTTACTAACTTAAGCAATGTTTCTGGCGGGGTAAGTATTGTAAAAAATAGTATTTTGGAGAATTTAAATTATTTTAATAGTCTAACTCATATTGGCACCCAACTTTTTCTTTCTAACAATACATCATTAACCACCCTAAATGGGCTAGAAAATTTAGAGAAAATCCCTCAAATAATAATTCTGAATAATGTGAATTTAATTACTATAAATGGTTTAGAAGGACTTACTTCTTGTGATGATATTAGAATTTATTCCAACGATTCATTGACTGATTTCTGCTCTTTAATAGTATTTGCACAAGAAAATAGCCAAACGATTTTGTTTTCAGCTAGACTCAACAGCTATAATCCTTCTTTAGATGACTTAGTTAATAATAATTGCTCTAACTAAAGCAAGCTATTTCCAATAACGTAAACACCTCTTAATAGCTAGGTCACTGCTTAACAAAAGTTGAAATATAGTTGCGAGGTTAACAATTCCCAGTAGCTGTTAAGATAAATTCCACAAAGCCATCCTTTTATGTTCATTATATGTGTGTGCAACTCTTTAAAGTTTTTTTGATCTTCTGAGGCAACTTGTTTCAAATTTTTAAATTCCTTTTTTAAAGGTGTGTACCCTTTCCATTTGTCTGAAACTACTTCTGTTTCTCTTGATACATACTTGATTAAAAACCCACCTAATTCTACTGCAGAAGAATGTTCAATAACTTCAGCATAAGCCCGATCAACTCTACCCTCTACAATTTCAATAGCCAAGACAATTAACTTTTTCAATCCTTTACTTTTTCCTCTTTTACCTTTCTCAGGACCTCCAATCACAAACTCATCAACATGGATGACAAGTGTTAATGGGCTTTTTAAACTACTTTTCATTATCTGTTGTAATTTTTGTTTGAATGCCCAACAGGTCATATTATCAGGTTTAGCTTTTGGAATCATCCATCTTTTATGGGGAATAAAAAACAGAAAAGCTGGGGTAAATGCTTTTATCTCCACATCCTTATTAAGCTTTGCTTTAGCTATTGTCTACTTAGTCTCAGAGCGAAGTTTAGCACCGTTCATAGTTGCTCATTTTATGATAACAGCACTTATAGAACCCGGTTTATTAGTTGCTGCAAAAAATGATAAAATAGGATACTGGTGAAAATTTAAAGAGGCCCTTAAACGAAATCGAATTATATAATATGCTATGGACAAAGGTTCTTTTTGTTACAAGTAGAAAACATCGTTATAGAGATTATTTAGAACAAAAATATCCATACCCAACCCAACAAGTCATCAAATTAAAGAAAACGCTCTTTTTTGTAACAAGAAGAACATTAATTCGTCATAGTATCAACTTAAAGAATAAATAAAATTTAACTTAAAATAAAAAAACAGTGTTAAAAAAAATAGTGAAAATATTTTGTGCTTTCTTACTTATTGTAATCGCATCTATTGCTTTGATTAGTAGAGTTACAGGAATTGGAATAAAAGCACCCGATGGTCGCTATTTGGGGTACTCAAATGAATGGTTATTTCTCGACTATCAAAATATTCCTGTCCGTCAAGATGGTCCTTATGTTCTAACCGAAAATGATACGCGTTACGCCCTTTACATCAATGGAGATGGCAAAGCTCCTTCCGAGGTACTTCGCCAAAACGTAACAAACAAAATTGAAGTTATAGCAGACAATGATGAAGGGACACAATTTACTGTTCCTTTGCGAAAAGCTCATCAACGTTCAGAGTTAAGTATTCCAAGTCCTAAAAAGCTGTTCGCTATCTCAGACCTTGAAGGTGAGTTTGACACTATGGTTCATTTATTACAGGTGAACGGTGTAATAGATCATGCTTTAAATTGGAGTTATGGCTCCGGTCATTTAGTCTTAATTGGTGACATGGTTGATCGTGGTAACAATGTTGTTCCTTTGCTATGGTTGATTTACAAATTAGAGGGAGAAGCTAAGTTAGCTGGTGGAGATGTTCATTTTGTATTGGGCAATCATGAACGCTATTTATTAGATGGGAGAACCAAGTCCGTCGCCTCTAAATATTATGGCACTTTTCGCACTACAGAAATGTCTCAACGGGAATTATGGTCTGAAAAATCAGAATTGGGACGCTGGTTAAGAAGTAAACCTGTGATGCTGAAAATTGGGAGTACTTTGTTTGTACATGCTGGCATCTCTCCTAAAGTATTAGGCATGAATCCTACACTTCAATCCATTGACAAGGAAGCAGAAAATAATTTTGTGACTGATGATGTAATAAGAAGGACTATTGACGGCAGTGTGATACATGATGCCAATGGCATACTATTTTATAGAGGTTTAGCGCTAGACAGGAGTGCAGATGATCTTGGTGAAAAAGCAAGCACAGCGCATGTGAATCAGGTGCTTGAAAAATTCAAAGTAGATAGAATAGCTATTGGACATACTTTGGCCACAAACATTAGCCATGACTATAATGAAAAAGTTATACGTGTTGATGTACATCATTCAGATAAGGTGAGTGAAGGCTTAGTCATAAAAAACAATACACTGTGGCGAGCCGATGACAAAGGGGAAATGTTTCCATTAAAACAAGTTGAAAACAGTGCGGAATAAAAAAGGACTAGTGAACTAAGGCATATTAACATTTAGTTACAGTGCTATACTTAAAGTTGAATGTGGTATTATAACTATTTCGTTCAAAAAAATTTAGTGCTGAATGGAAATAGTTTAAATGGTATGAGTTAAATTTTTGATGTACATGTCAAGAGTACTGAGTCGGATAGTATATCTTTAGAAAGTAGACATTGTAAAAAAGCAAGTTGATCCCTTTTTGATGAGTATCACATAGAATACTAGCAATAATTGAATTCAGTATGAAAATAGTAAAACGAGTTCTTAAGTTTATAGCTATACTCATTGGGATTTTACTAATCTCTACAGTCATTGTGGTACTCGTAGATCAACAAAGCACCAACTTTTTAAAAATTAAAAACAATAGATTTGCTAATAACACCTATCTAATTACCAATGCAAATATTATCCCAATGAATCAAGACACCATTTTAGTCAACAAAATGGTGTACATAAAAGAAGGTTTAATTCAAAGCATATCGGATAATATTGAAATAAAGGGTGTTGAAATTATTGATGCAAAAAACAAATACTTAAGCCCTGGTCTTATAGATATGCATGTTCATGTATGGGATAGATATGAACTTGGGGTATATCTATCCAATGGTATTACATCTGTTCGTAATTTATGGGGTATGCCCATGCATTTAAGACTTAAAGAAGATATAGAAAATGATAAAATTATCGCTCCCATGTTTTTTACAAGTGGTCCTAAATTGACGGGACCAGAATTTATTGGAGATGATAATTTAAATCTAGTAAGCCCAATTGAGGCCAAAGAAAAAGTGATTTCATATAAAAAAAGAGGCTACGATTTTATTAAAACCTATTATGGTTTAACTGAAGATATATTTGATGCTGTCATTGAACAAGCACTGGTTTCTGATATGGATATCGTTGCACATCCCTCCCAGAAAGTACCTTACTCCTATCATTTTAATCCTCAAATAAAATCTATAGAACATGCTGAGGATATTATACAGCAACCTCTAAATTATACATTAGACACACTGAAATTAAAGGAAGTGATTACTGGTTTTAAAAAATCAAAACACACCGCTTTTAGTCCGACTTTGACGGTTTACAATAACATTTATCAAATGCTTATCGATGATAATATCTTAGAAAAAAAGGCCTTGCAATTTATGAATCCTCTTATTAAAAAAGTGGATAGCAAAGCGCAGTTTGACCGTTGGACTAGTAGTAAATTAAAAGATTCTTTAGTAGTAAACACAATAAAAAAACAACATGAATTTCATTTGGAAATCATCAAAAAGTTACATGAAGTTGATGTTACTTTTATCTGTGGCACTGATGCTGGAATAGGTGTAACTGTCCCCGGGTTTTCTATTCATCAAGAACTTGCTTTTTATAAAGAAGCTGGACTTTCTAATTATGAAACCCTAAAAACAGCGACCCTAAATGCTTCAAAAACGCATTCCATTATGAACACTATGGGAACCATCGAAGTTGGTAAAATTGCTAATCTACTCTTAATTGATGATAATCCTTTATTAGACCTGTCTGCATTAAAAAATCCTACATACGTTTTTGTAAAAGGAAGAAAACTGGATAGAGAAACTCTAGATAGTTTTGAAAATAAAGCGAGGAACCGAAGTAATTTAATCGCTTCAGCTTTGAGATACTTAGAAAATCTGGTCGTTGAAAAATAAACTAACCCATAACACAGGAATAAATAGTTGCTATAGAATTTTCATGGGAAAATTGGCGTTAAGCAGTTGACTACTGATGTTAATTAAATAGCTGAAAATAAAAAAACAGAATACTGTATAGTTTTTGTATGGTACCATTTGCATTTAAAAAAACTTATATAGGTTAGTTTTGCATATAAAAACAATTTATGAAACCCTTGCTTATTGTCGCAATTAGTATATGTTTTTCCTTAACTCTTTTTTCACAAGTTTCAAATCTAAATGACGATTTTGAAGGTGACGGAAACATAAATACATGGACAGAAGACGCCTGTACAATTGATGTGCTGTTTTCAAACCCATTTCCTGAAGAAATAAACACCTCTAATACTGTATTGAAATACGAAGATAGTGGTGGTCAATATGCAAATGTTCATTTTCAAACCAATGAAAATTTTGACCTTTCTGTTAATAGTTCTTTTTCTCTGAAAATTTATGTTCCTTCTAATAGCATTACTGGAACACAACCAAATCAAATTTCATTAAAATTACAAGATGGCACTATCGACCAACCTTGGACTACACAATCTGAAATTATAAAACCTATTGTACTAGATCAATGGCAAGACGTTTCTTTTAACTTTGCTACTGACAATTATATCAACTTCGATGTAGATTCACCTGATCCAACTATTCGAACAGACTTTAATAGAGTTCTACTTCAAGTCAATTCAGAAAACAACTTTGATGTTGTAACGGCTTATATCGATGACTTTTTATATGAGTCAAGGGTTTGTGGAGAAGATGTGGATACAGAAACATTTACTAATAGCAATTTACCTATTGTTATTATAGAAACTGATAACGGTGATGAAATTCCTGATGATCCTCGAATTTTTGGTTCGATGAAAATAATTCAGAGACCTGGTGGAGACAGAAATTTTGTATGTGATGCTGACAATGAAGAATTTTTAGATTATTCAGGTACAATAAGCATAGAAATCCGAGGGTCTTCATCTCAACTTTTACCTAAAAAACCCTATGGATTTTCTACCTTATCAGACGATGGTACAGAAAATGATAACGTAAAATTGCTGGGAATGCCAAAGGAAAATGACTGGATTTTGAATTCATTTGCTTTTGATGAAACTATGATGCGTGATTTTATCAGTTATGAAATGGCAAGGCAAATGGGACAATATGCTGTAAATTTAAAATATTGTGAAGTGGTACTCAATGGTGATTACATAGGTCTATACGCCCTTTCAGAAAAGATAAAACGCGATGGAGACCGCGTGGACATCGCAAAACTAGCTGATGATGAAAATACCTTTCCAGAGGTTACAGGAGGATATATTATACAGACTGATAGACCAGATGATGATGACCCTGAGACTTGGAATAATAACGGCGCTGGATATATTCATGAAAAACCAAATTCAGATGATATTACAGAAGAACAATCTGCATACATTGAATCTGTCTTTCGAAACTTAGACCAAACGGCTACTAATCCTGACATTATAAGTGGCTATCCTTCGGTTATTGATGTGCCTTCATTTATAGATTACATGTTGGTGGCAGAAATGGCTTCAAATGTAGATGCGTATTCACTCAGTACTTATTACCATAAAGATAGAGGTGGCAAATTAAGAGCAGGTCCAGTTTGGGATTATAACCTAACGTTTGGCAATGATTTATTTCAATGGGGTTTTGACCGAAGTTTTACGGATGTATGGCAATTTGAATTTAGTAATACAGGGGCGAATTTTTGGAATGATCTTTTTGCAGACCCCACATTTAAATGTTATTTATCTAAGCGATTTAATGAACTCACACGAGCTGAAGAACCCTTAAATTACGATTACATATCCGACTTAATTGATAGCACTGCTGCATTGATTTCAGAAGCTTTAGTTCGTGAGGATGAACGCTGGAATACAATAGATGATTTTTCAGGAGAAGTTACCACTATGAAAAGCTGGATACAAGAGAGAATTACCTGGATGGGAATCGAACTTGGCGACTTTTCAAGTTGTAACTCGGTACAAACGCCGTCTTTGGTTATCACCAAAATTGATTACAATCCCCAAGAAACAGATGTATTTCCAGAAAGTGACGACTTAGAATTTATAGAAATTCAAAATAGTGGAAATACAATTGTAGATCTTACAGGACTATACTTGATAAAACTAGGTGTCTCCTATCAATTTCCTAAAAATGAAACTATTGCAGCTGGGGAATCTCTCTATTTGGTAGGAAATGCAACACGTTTTCAGGATAAATACGGGATAGTTCCTTTTGATACATTTACCAGAGATTTATCGAATAAGAGTCAGAACTTAGTGCTATCAGATGCTTTTGGAAATCTGATTGATCAAGTGGAATATTTGGATGAAGCACCTTGGCCAGAAACTGCGGATGGTGATGGTTTTTATTTAGAACTTATAAATGTTAATTCCGATAACTCTATCGCTAGCAATTGGATAGCAAGTTCCGCAGTTCTAAGTATCAACAATTTTGATGCTAGTGAAGTTGATTTCACCATATATCCAAATCCAGCAGAAGAAAAGCTGATGATAGAATCGGTACAAACCATACAAGAAATTTCGATTTACAACCTTCTTGGACAGCAAGTAAAAACGTTTCAAATCAATTTCAAATCAGGAGAAATTAATATTAGTGACCTTACTACGGGAGCGTATATTTTATACTTGAAGTTGGTAGATGGTGCTAAGGTTTCGACTATGATTTTTAAAAAATAAGTTTAGTTTCAAGATCTATTAAATTAAAAGAGTGGGGATTGTATATTTTAGAATACTCATCTTATTTTGCCCATATTCCATTGTGTTCCTATCCCTTTCACTAGGTTAGGACATGATGGTTTTTTAAATTGAGGCTGGTCGAAAACGGATGAATTTTATAAATTATATAGAATTTGAGAAATAGTTTACTTTTCTTTCTTTACAACGTCATTTAAAGAAATCCTTGTCGTTAGGTAGTTAAACATTTGTATTTTTGCAAAGCGTCTAATTTTAATATTTCTGAATCAGGAACTAAGATATGGTTATACCTAAGCTACATTATATATCCCAAGGGAACTCTCCAGAAGAACATCTAGAAAACATCCAAAAAGCCTGTTCTTATGGAGCAGAATTAGTGCAATTAAACTTAAGACGCCTTCCTAAGGACCCTTTGAGCATTTCAGAAAAAAAATTCTTAAAAATAGCAGAAGCTGCTAGAGAGACCACTACACATTTCCAAACCCGGTTAATTATTAACGGGGATTATAAAATTGCTAAAACCCTTAAAGCAGATGGTGTGTATTTAGAGTCCACAGATCCTTGCCCTACTGAAGCTAGAAAACATTTATACACTTGGCAAAGTATTGGGGGAATAGCAAATACCTTCAAAGAGTGTGAAACCTTATTAGATAAAGAAATAGACTATATCCGTTTAGGGCCCTTTAGAAAAACCATTACGAAAGCTAACACAACTTCTGTTTTAGGTTTAGGCGGTTATAAAGCGATCACGGATGTCTTAAAAACTCCTATACCCATTATAGGCGTTGGTGGAATTACCACTGAAGATGTTACAGGCTTATTGGAAATTGGCATTGCTGGTGTCGCTGTATCTACCGAGATTACACGTGATTTTAATCGCATAAGACAGTTTAACCAATTGCTAGATGCCTCTTCAACAGCTGAACAACGACATACGTTTGAATAGTGCGAACACTGTTTTAAAACGAAATATTTTATTCTCAATGCTAATTTCACCTATAGAAATGAGTAAAATAAACTAGCATTGATGGGTTGTTAAAAGCTTATACTAAGTTGTTTTGTCTCATCGCGTATTCCGACTTTCCCATCGGGATGTATCGAGATGTTTCTTGTTATATAAACAGCTTTCGATACGACTTCAGCAATTTTCTTAACTTTTTATTGTTTCTTTCCTAGTGGCTTTCATTTGCTGAAACAGGTCTTTAAACAAACCACGGGCGATCAATAATTTCATGATCTCATTGGTTCCAGCATAAATTCTGGCGACTCTATTATCTGCATACATGCGGGCAATTGGATAATCCCATATATAGCCATAACCTCCAAATAGCTGTAGACATTCATCTACGACTTTACCATGCATCTCTGTTGCTGAATACTTTGCCATTGAAGCACTTTCTGCAGTGAGCTTATGCTCTGATACTAATAGTGTACACCGATCTAAAAATGCTTGATGCACTTGTAGTTGTGTAGCACATTCTGCCAGTTTAAATTGTGTGTTTTGGAATCCAGCGATGGGTTGTTTAAAGGCGGTTCTTGTAGAGGTATATGCCAAGGTTTTCTCTATGGCTCCCTCTGCCCCACCAGTAGCATTGAGCGCTACAGTTAAACGCTCTCTAGCCAATTCTGTCATCATAATTTTGAATCCTAAGCCTTCTTCTCCCAGTAAATTTTCCTTGGGAACTTTTACATTATCAAAAAATAATTCACAAGTATCTTGGGCTTTCATACCTATTTTCTTAAAAGGAATTCCTTTTTCAAAACCTTCAAAATTGCTTTCCATGATCAATAAAGACACTCCTTCTTCCCCTGTTCCCATATTGGTTTTTACAGCGACTATAGACATATCACTCATATAACCATTGGTGATAAATGTTTTTTGTCCGTTGACCAAATAATGGTCGCCTTTATCCACCGCATTTGTTTTGATAGCTTGAAGATCGCTACCGCAGTTCGGCTCGGTCATACCTATGGATGTAATCATTTTTCCAGAAGCCATAATGGGTAAGTATTTTTGCTTTTGAGCTTCTGTAGCGTACTTTAAGAGGTAAGGTGCAACGATATCTGAATGCAACGAAAAACCAGGACCACTAATGCCTTCTTTTGCCAATTCTTCAATAAATAAGGCGCTAAAGCTAAAATCTAAACCACTTCCTCCATAATGTTCGGGCACATCGATACATAGCAAACCCAAATCTCCAGCACGTTCCCAGAGGTCTCGGCTAACCATACCCTTCTCTTCCCATTCTTCTATATGATCAATAATTTCATTGTTAATAAAATCTTGAATCATTTTTTGCATCATTTTATGTTCTTCTGATGCATATATTTCCCGATTTAATAAGACATTTTGTAACATATAAACCAATTTATAGTTCTTAAAAATATAATGAATCCATCAACGTCACTAAGTTAGTGAAAAACAAACGAATTTCTTGACCTAATTTACAATCTCCTTTCTTAGAGTTTTTTCGAGGTTTAGTGAAGAGAAGATAATTAAGCAAGTAAATTTAGGATAGATTCTTTGGCTTATGATTTTTAATATGAGATCGTTTATGAGCATGGAGCTGCTAATTTCTCAATCTGTAGATAATATTTAAATCAGGTATTAAATTAAGGCCTTTAAGTTCGTTTTGTCATAGTCGCAAGGCTGATTTTGATGCTAGTCTTCGGCATAAGATATTTAAAGTTTTAGACTTGTTTTATGCGATGTGTATAAAGAAAAAAAGCGGAGTAGCGCAAACTAATAAGTCGCTAGTTATACTTTGCGTCTTTTTCCCAGAGGATTACAACAAGAGCAATCAGCAACTGGCTGATTTTGTTTATCGCAGGGTAAGACTAAATTTAAATAGAAAACGTGTGGAAAATATAGTTGCTACCGGGAAGAATACTATTCAAAAAGAGGAAGTGTTGTAAAATAAGAAGCCCCATCAGTTTTGATAGGGCTTCTTTAGAAAAATATGGATAGATATTAGAGAACTCTTACGTTTACTGCATTTAACCCTTTGTTTCCTTCTTGTAAATCAAATTCAACTTCGTCACCTTCTCTAATCTCATCGATTAATCCTGAAGCGTGAACGAAATGATCCTTATCAACACCTTCTTCTGTGATGAATCCAAATCCTTTAGTGTCATTGAAAAATTTAACTGTTCCTTTGTTCATTTTAATGTAATTTATTGATTATAATAAGTGCCAAATATATTTAATAAAATTGGAATAAAAAAATAATTATGGAATTTTAGAAGAAGATATTTCTCACTTTTACTTATGGACATCATATAAAAGTATGGACCAATTTTATTCTACCATAAATTAAAATTAATCTGAATATAAGTGAGCCAAGAATCTAGCAAAATAGCTACCTACTCTATAGAAAATGCTAGGACCAAGACTGTTGAAGATCTAATATTCAACCAGTGGTGAGTATTGAGTCGTACGTAATGAGTAGTGAATATTTTCTTTTTCTACTCTTAGATAGTACTTTCTATCCACTTAATTTATAAAAAAAAGCGGTTGGTGATCATTTTGAAGAGGTGGGTTTATCAAACTCTAATACTGTGAATAGCTAAGCTAAATTGCTGCTATAAAATTCACATTCACTATTTTTGGCTGCAGCTCAAGGGCTCATTTAGATTGAAATCATTTGGGTTATAACCAAAATAGATAATTAGCTGAAAGTTTATAAAATGAAATCCTATCAGACCCTACATTATATACCTTATGGATTTGCTTCCCTTTTGTACTCTTAATCAATTTGAACTGGTATTTTTTGGCGCCGCGTCACTTAAAAAAAGTGAGTTTTGTAAAATATACTTTGTACATTCTGGGAACCCTTTTAGTCTGTGCATTTATACTTTCTCTCAATTCTAGAATTAATGAGGGAAACCTACTACAACTGATGATTGCAAAACCAGAAAAGTCATTTTTTATTCCGAATTACTTTATTCATCCGCATTTATTTCTTATTATCTATTTAGTTTCTATGCCCTTTTACTTATCACTTGGATGGTTTGAGCAACAAAGTAATATCGATAAACTTGAAAGTGAAACTCTTAGAACTCAACTCGACAGTTTAAAAAGTCAGATCAATCCACACTTTTTTTTTCAATACGCTAAATAATCTGTATTCCCTTAGTCTCAGTCATTCTAAAAAGCGCCCGAAGCAATATTAGAACTCTCTGAATTGATGCGATATGTCATTTACGATGTAAGTAAACCCTATGGGACTATACAGAGAGATAGACTATTTGGAGACCTATTTTAAGATTTAAAAATACGTTTAAGCAACACAGCGAAAATCTATTTTGAATCTAAAATAGACGAACTCTCTTATCCAGTGATCCCTTTACTTTTTATCAATTTTCTGGAAAATACTTTTAAACATGGCGCAGAATTTATGATTGAAAGAAGTTATATTGATTGTTCATTGCAGCTTCAAAAAGGCAAACTCCAATTTCATGTGAAAAATTCATATGAAGATAATAAACAAAAAAAACGGGAAAAGATTAGAAAATTTAGACCGAAGACCGGGCTTAGTGGAATAGCTAGTAAATTTGTGACTAATTCCTTAAGCTACTTTTTTAATAAATCCTCTCAATTTTATTTCCATTTCTAGAGGTGAGAGATATCCTAAACTAGAATGTAATCTTTCGGTATTATAC
>Ga0307978_1000128_pt1 | contig 68171 bp, 60 predicted proteins | sample OrgLakmetage1056_FD_203151 | JGI IMG/M metagenome (GOLD analysis project Ga0307978, IMG submission 203151) | Saline water microbial communities from Organic Lake, Antarctica - #1056 | ecosystem: Environmental > Aquatic > Non-marine Saline and Alkaline > Saline | place: Antarctica: Organic Lake... | reverse complement strand
AGGCCGGAGACGCTCCATCTGCGCCTCAGTTAACCAATACAAGTTGCTCATCACATCCCCCTGAAACTAGAGATCGTGAATCATGACAGCCCGATAGACCCAATCAGTTAATGGGTCCTGACCCTAGGCAACATTCCCCAAACTCACCGAAGCTCTTCGCTTCCTTCAGGCGTCGCTTCTCCTGCGCGGGCGAACGACCTTCGGCAATGAGACGCTTCGCATCGATCAGTGCCTCTCGGGCGCGGGCTAGAGATAGGCCCGCCGCGCCAAATCGACCAAGGGTGAGCGTCTCACGACGATCATTCAAACGATAGTCGAAACGGAACACGATTGTGCCCGAAGGTTGAACCGTGACGTACATACCGTCACGGTCCGAAATCTTATACAATTTGTTCTTTGGTTTCAGGGATCTAAGGGCGGCATCTGTCAGCATAACACTCTCCCAAAACTGGGTTTATCGAGTGAAAATACGGAGCTATAAAGTTAGTTGGGTTTTCACATTCGATCTCAGGAATTTAACCAGTAAATCAGCAAGCTATGAATATGTTACACTGCCATCGTCTTCGAAATGCTGACAGTATATCGGATTTCGACAGCTTCAGAAAGCTCGCATACCGTCAGGTATACTGTCATAATATTCGATAGCCCACCGATAGATAGCGAAGCATCTCGCATGCTGTATTATTTATTATCCGATACTTATATCGCAGACTGGAGAAAAATCAGATACGCTAGCACAGGCAAATTATTCCCACTCGATCGTGCCGGGTGGTTTGGAGGTGATGTCATAGGTGACGCGGTTGATGCCGGGCACTTCGTTGATGATGCGCGTCGCTGTTTCGCCCAAGAATTCGTGGCTGAACGGGTAATAATCTGCGGTCATGCCGTCGACTGACGTTACAGCACGTAACGCGCAGGCGAAATCATAGGTCCGCCCGTCGCCCATCACGCCAACCGTGCGCACAGGGAGAATCGCTACAAACGCCTGCCAGATGTCATCGTAGAGCCCGTGTTTGCGGATCTGGTCGATGTAAACGGCATCGGCTTCGCGCAGGATATCGAGTTTATCGCGCGTGATCTCGCCGGGGCAGCGGATCGCGAGGCCGGGGCCTGGGAAAGGGTGGCGGCCGATGAAGCTGGGCGGCAGGCCCAGCTCGCGGCCCAGCACACGCACCTCGTCCTTGAACAGCTCGCGCAACGGCTCCACCAGTTTCAGCCCCATCTTTTCGGGCAGACCGCCCACGTTGTGATGGCTCTTGATGGTGACGGAGGGGCCGCCGGCAAATGAAACGCTTTCGATGACGTCCGGGTAGAGCGTGCCCTGTGCCAGAAACTCCGCGCCCTCGATCTGGTTCGCGTATTTCTGGAAGACGTCGATGAACAGCCGCCCGATGATCTTGCGCTTGGTCTCGGGGTCGGACTGGCCCTCAAGCTCGCCCAGAAACAGCTCGCGTTCATCTGCGTAGATCACGTTGAGGTTCATGTTGTCGCGGAACATGGTCACGACCTCTTCGGCCTCGTTTTTGCGCAGCAAACCGTGATCGACGAAGACGCAGGTGAGCTGATCGCCGATCGCCTCATGCAGCAGGGCTGCGGCGACGGAAGAATCGACACCGCCCGACAGGCCACATATCACCTGTTTGTCGCCCACTTGGGTGCGAAGTTTCTCGATCGCCTCCTCGCGGTAGGCGCCCATTGTCCAATCACCGGTGAACCCCGCGAGGCGGACAAAGTTCTCGTAGAACTTCAGCCCGTTGGGGGTGTGGTGCACCTCCGGGTGGAACTGCACGGCGTAAAAACGGCGATCCTCGTCTGCGGTGATGGCGAAGGGGGCATGGGGCGAGGTGCCGAAGACCTCAAAGCCCGGCGCGATGGCACTCACATGATCGCCGTGGCTCATCCAGACCTGCTCACGCTCGGTCAAAAACCAGCCGTCGAGCAGCTCCGTCTTCGATTGGGTGGGAATCACATAGGCGCGGCCGAATTCCTTGGTGCCGTGACCCGTCTCCACCTTGCCGCCGAGCATCTCCATCATGAGCTGCTGACCGTAGCAGATGCCAAGGATCGGCACGTCGAGGTCGAAAACCTTTGCGGGCGGTCGGGGCGAGGCCGCATCGATGACCGAGGCAGGCCCTCCTGACAGGATGATCGCCTTGGGCGCGAAGCGTTCCAGAAACGCCTCGTCCACCGTGTTGAACGGATGGATTTCGCAGTAGACGTTCAGCTCGCGCAGGCGGCGCGCAATAAGTTGGGTCACCTGGCTGCCGAAGTCGATGATGAGGAGGCGGTCATGGTCGTGGTGTATCATCGGACCTGATTATGCCTGCGCCGCGTGGGTGGCAAGGTGGATTTGGGGACCAGCCCCCGGCATTTGCTTTCGGCAAAAGCGTCCCCGGCGTGTTTTGGACCAAGAAAGATCACCAGGGCTGCAACTGTGGATGTCGTTTTTCTACCAGCATGGCCGTTAACCGCGCGAGGCGGGGGGCTTGATTAGCGTATTGCGGGGTCAAATTGAAGAATTGGGAATCACGATATGGTTGATGTAGCAAGGCGCACACGTGGCGGAGGAGGGGCTGCACGACGTGCGGAACGCTCAGCGGTATCTTTCGAGACGGCACGGTACATCGAGCGCAACATCCCAAATTTCGAGATGTTGAACGACGAGGCCTTGGAGATTATAGAGACCAACGCGGAGATCATACTCGAAGAGATCGGTGTCAACTTCCCCGACAATCCGGCCGCACTGGCGCGCTGGCGTGAGGCGGGAGCCGATGTGCAGGGCGAGCGTGTGCGCCTGCCGCGCGGACTGGCGCGTGCGCTGATCAAGACGGCGCCGTCCTCTTACACCCAGCATGCGCGCAACCCTGAGCGCAACGTGGTGGTTGGCGGCAAGAGCCTCGTGCTGGCACCCGTTTACGGCCCGCCATTCGTCCGCGATCTGGCGGGCGGGCGGCGCTATGCCACGATGGAGGATTTCCGAAAATTCGTGAAGCTCGGCTATATGTCGAAGTGGCTGCATCATTCGGGCGGCACGGTGTGCGAGCCCACCGACATCGCCGTGAACAAGCGGCATCTCGACATGCTGCACGCGCATATGACGTTGAGCGACAAGCCTTTCATGGGGTCGGTGACCGAGCCGAGCCGCGCGCAGGATTCGGTGGATATGTGCGGTGTGCTCTTCGGCAAGCAATTCGTGCAGGACAACACCGTCATGACCTCGCTCATCAACATCAACTCGCCGATGACGTTTGATGACGTGATGATGGGTGCTCTGGAGGTCTACGCGCAAAACAATCAGGCCTGTATCATCTCGCCGTTTATCGTGGGTGGGGCGATGGCGCCGGTGTCTGTGGCGGGAACATTGACGCAGGTGCTTGCAGAAGCGCTGGCGGGCATCGCCTATAGCCAGCTGTGCAAGCCTGGTGCGCCGGTGATCATGGGAGCGTTCGTCACCTCGATCGACATGAATTCGGGTGCGCCCACATTCGGCACGCCGGAAGCCGCGCATATCACTTATGGTGCGGGGCAGCTCGCGCGGCGCCTTAATCTGCCGTACCGCTCTGCCGGGTCTTTCTGCGGCTCTAAATTGCCGGATGCGCAAGCGGCCTATGAGACGGCGAATAGTTTGAACATGGGGCTTTTATCCGGCGTCAACTTTATGCTGCACGCTTGCGGTTGGCTGGAAGGGGGGCTTGTTTCCTCTTTCGAGAAGTTCGTGATGGACGCCGACCAGCTTGGCACATTGCATCATCTCGCCCAGGGGGTGCAGGTGGACGATAACGCGCAGGCGATGGATGCGATCCGCGAGGTTGGACCCGGCGGGCACTATCTGGGATGTGCGCACACGCAGGCCAACTTCAAGGCAGCGTTCTGGAAATCGGACCTGCTCGACTACAAGCCGTTTGAGACTTGGGAAGATGAGGGCGCGCGCGATACGCAAACGCTCGCCGCCGTGCGGGTGGAAAAGATGCTGAATGACTACCGCCAGCCGCCGATGGACCCCGCAATTGCGGAAGCCCTCGACGCTTTTGTGGCGACGCGCAAAGCGGCGGAGCCCGACAGCTTCATGTAGTGCTAGATCCGCTGTGGACCGGCCTGTGCGGCCCGCAGCGCACGCGCTTCGGCGACGATGGCGATAAGCACATCAACGTGACGCGCAATACTGTATCCCGCCTCGGTCCCGGTGCGCTGTTGCTCCAGATCCGCCTCCACATCGATGAGGCGCATCAAGGCTTCGCCGTGACGCGGCAAAGTACCGTACCCCAAGATACGCGCCAGATGCCCCGCGCGGCGGTAGTCGTCGGCCCCGATGCGGGCGGCGCGCATCAGCAGGCGAGGGCGGTGCAACGAGGCGAGCAGGCTGTGGATATCTTGCATGATTATAGGCTCCTAGGGCGGGGAATCGCCGGGAGCGGCGAGACCTGATTAGCCCATATTCCACGACTTATCCGTGTGTTGCGTGCCGATGCTAATCTGCGTTCGGACCCTTCAAGATTGTTTATCTTTTGTGAACAATGATGGCTTTACACCTTAATTTTAACCAATAGGTAACCAATACATCCGTAGGTTGTATTTACCTATTGTTAACAACGCTGAGGAGGGACACTCAGATATGGGGCAGATGGTATTGAACCTTGGACAACCTCAACTTCGGGGCGACGACTTACTGGGCGATGTGCCCGGATGGGTGCCGCGCTCTGTGCAAAACTACATCAATCACACGGAATTGGGGGTGCCGATCCGCGCGCTTGCGCGGCAGCAGGGATGCCATGCGTCTACTATTTTACGTCAGATCCGACGCATCGAGACTTTGCGCGACGATCCGCTGGTGGACGGTGTGCTCAAAACTCTGGGCGGTGCGGCGGATATACCGGTGCCGAGACCGCCGGCGAAAAAGAGCGCCGATGCGCCCGCTCTGGTCAAGGCAGCGACGCCTGCCTTGCCCGACACGGCCGAGTTGCGCACCGAAAGCCTGCGCGTGCTGCGCCGCTTGTGCGAGACGAGCGCTGTGCTCGCTGTGGCGGCGGACATGGAAAAAGCCGTCATCGTGCGCGATGGGCAGGCGGGTGCAAGTACGCGCACCGGTGTCGTCGACCGCACGATCGCCGAGGCGATGGCGCTGAAGGGGTGGATAGCGGCGCCCGAAAGCGGGCGAATCACACGCTACCAGATCACGGCGGCAGGTCGCAGTGCGTTGGCCGATATGATGGCCCGCAATGAGAGTGCGCAGGCGAGCGGGGCCATCGACCGCGACACGGGCATGGAGTGCGAGCCCTCCCGCAGGATCAGGTACAGCCTTGCGGAAAGTCCGCTGACGGCCTTGGCACGGCGGCGGGACCGCGAGGGCGTGCGGTTTCTGGAGGACGATCTGGTGCATGCCGGCGAGCGGTTGCGCGAGGACTTTGAGCTGGCGCGGATGGAGGCGGAAGTCTCGCGCGATTGGGGCCAGTTTCTGGAGGCATTGCGCGATGATGAGGCCCCTGCACCCCGCAATGGCGGCGCCGCCGCCGTGCAGGCCGCTTACGCACGTGTCATCCTGGCGCTACAGGATCTGGGTCCGGGCCTGTCCGATGTGACCTTGCGCTGCTGTTGTTTTCTCGAAGGGTTGGAGACGGCAGAGAAAACACTGGGATGGTCTGCACGCTCCGGCAAGATCGTGTTGCGCATAGCACTCATGCGTCTGCAGCGGCACTACGCCGAGCACAGCGATCCCGGCGGCCCGCTGATCGGGTAAGGAATGGCGCGCGACGACAGACAGGCGCGGCCGGAGCGATCCGGCTGCGTCTATTTGCGCGCCAGGTGCAAGGCCGCTCTGCGTTGGGACAGGGTTTCGTTTAACCCGCAATGTGATATGCATGAGAAAGCCAATATGTGAGGTTTCCATGCGTGATCTGAAAGTTCCCGAACTGCGCCACCCCGAGAAGGCGCGACGTCCCGACAACCCGCAGCCCAAAAAGCCGGATTGGATCCGCGTGCGCGCGCCGGGCGGGAAGGGCTACGAGGAAACCGCGAAGATCATGCGCGACAACAAGCTCGTGACCGTATGCGAGGAAGCGGGCTGCCCCAACGTCGGCGAATGCTGGAGCCAGGGCCATGCGACCATGATGATCATGGGCGAGGTCTGTACGCGTGCGTGCACCTTTTGCAATATCGCGACCGGAAAGCCGCCTGAGGCGCTCGACGTGTTCGAGCCGGGGCGCGTGGCCGATGCGGTCTCGAAACTGGGGCTCAACCATGTGGTCATCACCTCGGTAGACCGTGATGACGTAGACGATGGCGGAGCGGAGCATTTTGCCCAGACCATCCGCGCGATCCGGCACCGCGCACCGGCCACCACGATCGAGATCCTGACCCCCGATTTCATTAAGTGTGGACCGCAAGCCCTTGAAAAAGTCGTCGAAGCGCGCCCCGATGTGTTCAATCACAATCTGGAGACCGTGCCCGGTCTCTATCCCGAAGTGCGCCCCGGCGCGCGGTATTTCCACAGCTTGCGCCTGTTGCAGCGCGTGAAGGAGCTTGATCCGTCGATGTTCACCAAATCGGGCATCATGGTCGGCCTCGGCGAGGACCGGCAGGGTGTGGTGCAGGTGATGGACGACATGCGCGCCGCTGATATCGATTTTCTGACCATTGGCCAGTACCTCCAACCCACGCCGAAGCATCATCGCGTCGACCGTTTCGTTCACCCCGATGAGTTCGCGAACTACGAGAAGGCGGCCTATGGCAAAGGGTTTTTGATGGTCTCGGCCACACCGCTGACACGGTCGAGCTATCATGCGGGCGATGATTTCGCGCGTCTGCGCGATGCCAGAAACAAGAAATTGGGCATCGCCTGACTCCTTGTTAACCCCCTGTTAACCATGGGGATCTAACGATTGATGCACAGGTTAACAGGGCGGTACTTTCATGCGACAACTAATTTTCGGCACTATCGGCGCGGCTGCGGTCGCGGGATGCTCGGTTGAGGGGCAGGAGCCGATCGTATCGGCCTTCAACGGCGACAGCGTGAACATCATCCAGCCCGTACTGGCATCCTTCACCGATGAGCAACTTCTGGCGAAAGCAAATGACATTTGCCGCCGGGGGAATAAGAAATACGCGGAGCGGGTGTCGGGCCGGCCCTTGCCCGAACTGCAAGGCACGGAATATCTGTTTTTGTGCCTCGCCACGCCGAGCAGTTAAAAATATCAGTTGAGTCCGCGCGGGATACGGTCCGCCTGCGCCCAATCGGGCCACAGGCCGAAATACTCGAGCGCAAAAATAGCGAGCGCCGCCGCAATGACGCCAAATACAAGCATGACCCGCCGGAGCGACGGCGGGTTCTTGACCCAGAGCGCGGCGCGCATGAGCCAGCGCGGATCAAGCATGACGGCGCTCAGCCCCCATCGGTAAACCGGACTTTCCCAATATAGCCGAGGTTTCGGTTGCGCTGTGCGAAGTCGATGCCGTAGCCCACGACAAATTCGTCCGGGATTTCAAAGCCGGTGTAATCGGCACGCAGATCCACCTCCCGGCGCGAGGGTTTATCGAGCAGTGCCACCGTTTTGAGCCGTGCAGGTTTGCGTGCGCGCAGCATGCCGGTGACATGCAGCAAGGTGTGGCCGGTATCGACGATATCTTCGACCAAGAGCACATCGCGCCCTTCAATGCCGCCGCGCAAGTCCTTGAGAATACGCACTTCACGCGTGCTCTGCATCCCATCGCCGTAGCTGGACGCCTCCAGAAAATCGACCTCGATCGGCAGGTCCATCTCGCGCACCAGATCGGCGATGAACACAAAGCTGCCCCGCAGCAATCCCACGACGACCAACTTGTCCGTATCGGCAAATTCGGTGCAGATCGCCGTGCACAACTCTTCGATACGTGCGGCGATCGATTTGGCCGATATCATTTGGTCTATGACATAAGGACGCGTGAGCATGGCCACCTCTTGATTGTGCGCCCTTCAGGGCTTTGATACAGCGCTAGCCAAACCACCGCAGGAAATCAATGCCCACCCATTCCGAGACCCGCACGCTCCCCTACAGCGCCCAACAGATGTATGACCTCGTCGCCGATGTTGGTAATTATCCCGAGTTCCTGCCATGGACCGCCGCCGCGCGGATCAAGTCGCACGAGGACGAGGGGGATCACAGCGTCATGGACGCTGATCTCGTTATCTCGTTCAAGGTCTTCCGGGAGCGGTTCACGTCGCGCGTCGTGCTGTGGCCGGAGCCGATGAAAATCGACACCGAATACCTCGATGGCCCCTTCAAATATATGAAATCAAACTGGGCATTCAGGGATGTGGAGGGTGGCTGCGAGGTTCGCTTCTTTGTGGATTTCGAATTCCGCAACGCGATCTTGCAAAAGATCATCGGCGTCGTTTTCAACGAGGCGATGCAGCGGGTGGTCAAAGCGTTTGAGAAGCGCGCGAACACGCTTTATGGCTGATCCCGATAAGGGAGAAGACCATGGGGATCACCGAGCAACTTGTAAAATTCAGCACCGGTGACGTGCCGGAAGAAGCCGCAGCGATGATGCGGCTGTCGCTGTTCGATTGGGCGGCCTGCGGCATCGCGGGCGCGACCGAGCCTGAATTCGGCAGCTTTCGCCGCGCGCAGATGACCGAGGAGGGCCCGGCCCATATCTTCGGCGGTGATGCCGCAGGTGCGGCGACGGCGGCGCTGCTCAACGGCACGCTGAGCCATGCGCTCGACTACGACGATACGCATTTCGCCCATATCGGGCATCCGTCCGTGGCGGTTCTGCCTGCGGTGATTGCCCTGTCAGAGACGCTCGACATCGCGCTCACCCAAGCGATTGATGCCGTGACGATCGGAGTGGAAGCGTCTATCCTCACGGGTGTCTGGCTTGGCCGGGATCACCACCAGATCGGGTATCACCAGACCGCCACTGCGGGCGCCTTCGGGGCCACGCTCGCCTGTGCGCGCCTGCTGGCGTTGGACAAGCAACAAACACGGCACGCACTCGGCCTGTGTGCCAGCATGGCGTCGGGGATCAAGGCGCAGTTCGGTACTATGGCCAAACCGCTGAATGCGGGACTGGCCGCGCGCACGGGAGTGGAGGCGGCCCTCTGGGCGCAGGCGGGCATGACGGCGGCCCACGATGGCCTCGCTGGGCCGCTGGGCTTCGGCGAGACGCATCACGGCAGTGCGGCAGAGGTCAAGCTCCCCCGCAAGCAATGGCAGATCAGCACCATCAGCCACAAGTTTCACGCCTGTTGCCACGGGCTTCACGCGACGCTCGAAGCTTTGAGTGGGGCGGATGTGACGGCGGACCGGATCGCGGGCATCAAAATCCGCACCCATCCCCGCTGGATGAGCGTGTGCAATATCCCGGCGCCCAAGACGGGGCTGGAGGTGAAGTTCAGCTATGCCCACACGGCCGCTATGACCCTGCTGGGCCATGCCACGGGGGCCATAGCAAGTTTCAGCGATGCGGTCGCGCGCGATCCGCAAATCGGCGCCCTGCGCGATGTGGTCGAGGTGAGTGCCGACGACAGCCTAACGGAAACTCAGGCCCAGGTGACCCTGACGCTCGACACCGGTGAAGTGCGCCGGCTGCGCCACGACCTGATGGCGCCCATGACGCTGGAAGCGCGCAGCGGTAAATTGCGCACTAAGGTGCAGGCCCTGATCGGCGCGCGCCGTGAAGAGGCGCTTTGGCAAGCGGCGATCGGCAGTGAGCTCGACGCGGTCGCAGGGTGCATGGGCGGCTAGCCCGATTGCACCGCCATCAATCGGCTGTGCAGCAAACTGAGCGCGTGATCTCGGGCCCGGGCGCGCACCCGGTCGCGGCCAAGCGGGCCGAAGTCCACCTGCCAAGTCTGCACAGCGCTTTGCTCGGCTGCCAGTCCGAAACACACCCGGCCTTCTGGCTTGTACTCCGAGCCGCCGGGCCCGGCGATCCCGGTGATCGACAGGGCCAGCTGTGCGCGGCTGCGGGCCAATGCCCCTTGCGCCATTTGCGCCGCGACCTGCTCGGATACCGCGCCATGGGCTGCGAGAACGTCCTCCGACACGCCCAGCATCTCGGTTTTGGCAGCGTTGGTGTATGTGACGAACCCGCGCTCGAACATCGCGGAGGATCCGGGCAGATCGGTAAGGGCGGCGGCAAGCATGCCTGCGGTGCAGCTCTCGGCAGTGGCGATCATCACTCCCTGCGCGCGCGCCAGATCCAGTATCTCAGAGCGCATGAGCCGCACCCGCCAGCACGACGACGCCAATGGCGGCAAAAATCCCCGCAAAGATATCGTCCAGCATCACGCCCAGCGGATCACCGCGCCGGTCGGCCCAGCCGATGATCCAAGGCTTCCAGATGTCGAACAGGCGAAAGAGCACGAAGGCCGCGATCCAGCCGGGCCACATGACGAGAATGTCGATCTCCATATTCCAGCTGGCAAACGACAGCGGCAGCAGGGCGATCCATTGGCCCACCAGCTCGTCGATGACGACCTCCGAAGGGTCGTGATCCTCGCTCCCCGTCGTCATTTGCGACGTGGCCCACCAGCCACTGATAAACGCAGCGATGATGCCGATGACCAGCAGGGGAAAGCCACCCAGCACATGCACAAGCCACCCCCATGGGAGCGCCACCAGCGAGCCCCAGGTGCCCGGCGCGGGCTTGAGATAGCCTACGCCCAGCACCGTGCCGATGAGCCGGGCGATCATGTCCTCACCAGTGTGGCGGTGGCCATGCAAGCGATGCCTTCACCGCGCCCGGTGAAGCCCAACCGCTCCGATGTGGTTGCCTTGACCGAGACACGCGATGTCTCGATGCCCACCATTTCCGCGAGGGCTTCGCGCATCGCCGCTGCGTGGGGCCCGACCTTGGGGTGTTCGCAAATCAGGGTGCAGTCCACATGGGTCAGGGTGAAACCCCGATCGCGCGCCATTTGCGCTGCATGACGCAGGAAGATGTGGCTCTGCGCGCCTTTCCATTGTGGATCAGAGGGCGGGAAATGCGTGCCGATGTCGCCCGCCGCCAGCGCACCATAGATCGCGTCGGTGACGGTGTGCAGGCCCACATCCGCGTCCGAATGCCCCACAAGGCCGTGCGTGTGAGAGATTTTCACACCGCACAGCATCACGTGATCGCCGGGGCCGAACGCGTGCACGTCAAATCCGTTGCCGGTGCGAATATCCATCTGTGTCTCCAATATACGGGCAGCGCGGGCAAAATCGCCCTGCGTGGTGATTTTGATGTTGTCGGCATCCCCTTGGGTGATAACGACGTCCAGTCCGGCAGCGCGCGCCACGGCGACATCATCGGCGGCATGGCCGGTAAAGGCCGCATGGGCCGCCTCGATCACGGCACGGTGAAAGCCCTGAGGCGTTTGCGCGGCATAAAGCGCATCGCGGTCCTGTAGGCCGGTGACGCGGTCTTGCGCGCCGGTCCAAAGCGCGTCCGTCAGGGCCAGGCCGGGTGCAGCGGCCGGATGCGCCCCCAGCGCGGCGATGACGCGGTCGATCAAAGCGCCGCTCACGCAAGGTCGCGCAGCGTCATGAATAAGAACCGCCTCGCAGTCATCGGGCAAGGCCCGCAAACCCGCCCTCACGGATAAGCTGCGCTCAGCGCCCCCTTCGGTCACGACGATGCCCATCTGTGTGAGGGCGGCGGCCTCGTGCATGTCGTCGCGGTGGAGCACGACGGCCACGGCGTCTACAGCGCCGTGGCGGCGAAACGCCGCGATGGTATGATCGATCACACGGATGCCACCGATCCTCTGCCATTGTTTGGGCTGCGGCCCGCCGGCGCGCGTCCCACGGCCGGCAGCTAGGATCAGGGCACACACGCGCATGGGGTCTCTCTCTTCTGGGGCTGACTTGGTTCTAGGGATTTGGGACGCGGTGCGCAATGCGTGCACCATGGCGGGTGCGGGGCCAAGCGCCTCATTTTTAGGCGCTCGGCTCGGATCAAACCTGCCTAAGGGCGTCGTGTTTATTGTGTATTCCCCCCCAGTGGGCTAGCCCATAGAAAGCCGCCCAAGGATTAAGCACTCCAACATATGAAATTTCCATTGGACCTTTCACCGCCTGTTTTTCTGGCCCCGATGGCCGGAATCACCGATCTGCCCATGCGCAGCCTCGTGGCGCAGTTCGGCGCGGGGCTGGTGGTGTCGGAGATGATCGCATCGGGCGAATGGCTCACCCGGCGGCCTGGCACCCGCGAGAAAGCGGAGCTTGGCCTCGGGTTTGAGGGCACGTCGGTGCAGATTGCGGGCCGCGAAGCCGCGCCGATGGCGGAAGCTGCGCGGATGATCGCCGGGCAGGGCGCACAGATCATCGATATCAACATGGGATGCCCGGCGAAGAAAGTGACGCAGGGCGCGTCCGGCTCGGCGCTGATGAAGACACCGGACCACGCGCTGCGCCTCATCGAGGCGGTCGTGGAAGCGGTGGATGTGCCCGTGACCCTAAAGACGCGGCTGGGGTGGGACGACGCGATGCTGAACGCGGCCCCCATCGCGCGTCGCGCGGAAGCGGCGGGCATCACGATGATCACCATCCATGGCCGCACCCGTTGTCAATTCTACAAAGGGCGCGCCGACTGGGCCGCGATCCGTGCGGTGGTGGATGCCGTGCATATCCCGGTGATCGCCAACGGCGATATCGTCGATGTGTCCAGCGCACGGCAGGCGCTGGCGCAATCGGGCGCACAGGGCGTGATGATCGGGCGCGGCATACAGGGCCAGCCATGGCTGTTGGCGCAGATCGCCCATGAGATACATGGTACACCCGCCCCTGTAATCCCGCGCGGTAATGCCTTTGCCGAGATGGTGCTGACGCACTATGACGCGATCGTGCGGTTTTACGGAACCAAGCTTGGCCTGCGCATGGCGCGCAAACATCTGGGCTGGTATATGGATCACGCGGGCACGCCCCCGGCGGCGCGCCGTGCAGTTCTGACCGCAGCGTCCGTGGAGCAGACGATGATCCTGCTGCCCGACGCGCTGAGCGAGCCAGAGGGTCGTGTAGCGGCATGAGTGCGGAGGCCTTCATCCCTGCCTTTGCCGCTGGGGAGCGCGCGCTTTGGGCGTCGCTGCCGGTGCCGGCGGTACTGGTGGGGCCGCAAGACCAGATCCTCGACATCAACGCCGCCGCCGAAGGCTTCCTCAACGCGTCGGCCAAGGGCGTGCACGGTATCCCCGTATGGGATATAATCGCGGTGGACGCGCCGCTGGAGGATGCCTTTGCCCGCGCGCGCGCGACGCAGACGACGCTGTTCGTCAACGATGTGGATGTGGGCAGCGGCCACCGGGCACCGCTTCAATCGCAGCTCCAGATCGCCCCGCTGAGCGGGGTTGAGGGCGTGATGATACTGATGATCTCACCGCGCGAATTGGCAGGGCGCATGACGCAGAATCAATCGGTGAAATCCGCCGCAAAATCGGCAATCGGCATGGCTGAAATGCTCGCGCATGAAATCAAGAATCCGCTGGCGGGCATCACGGGGGCCGCGCAACTGCTGAGCATGAACCTGCCGCAGGAGGACCTTGAGCTGACCGACCTGATCGTGGCCGAAAGCCGCCGGATCGTGAAGCTGCTCGAGCAGGTCGAGCAGTTCGGCAACCTCACGCTGCCGGAGCGCGCGCCGGTCAATCTCCACGACGTGCTCGACCGTGCCCGACGCTCCGCGCTTCTGGGCTTTGGCGCACAGATGCGCATCATCGAGGACTACGACCCCTCTCTGCCGCTCGCCTGGGGGGACAAGGATCAGTTACTCCAGGTGGTGCTCAACCTGCTCAAGAACGCGTCTCAGGCGGCGGGCGAGGGGGGCGGCGTTATCCGTTTGCACAGCTATTACGAGCATTCGTTCCGCCTGCGCCGGGCGGACGGGCGTGGCATCGCCCTGCCACTCCAGATCGAAGTGATCGACGACGGTCCGGGCCTGCCTGAGCATATTGCGGGCGATGTGTTCGAGCCATTTGTGTCGGGCCGTGAGAACGGCACGGGGCTGGGCCTCGCCCTCGTCAACAAGATCGTCTCGGAGCACGACGGCTGGATTTCCGTCACCTCGACGCCGGGGCGCACCGTGTTCCGTATCTCCCTGCCGCGTGCGGACGCCACGCAAGAGCAGCGAAAATTACCGCCGGGCGCTCAGCCCCTACAAGAGGATTAAGCGATGGATGGCACAGTTCTGGTTGCAGATGACGACCGCACGATCCGCACGGTTCTGACACAGGCGCTCACGCGTGCAGGCTGCAAGGTGCACGCCACGTCGAGCCTCACGACGCTCATGCGCTGGGTGGCGGAGGGCAAGGGCGATGTCGTCATCACGGATGTGGCCATGCCAGACGGCAACGGCCTCGAGATGCTGCCCAAGATCGCGCAGGACCGGCCCGATCTGCCGGTGATCGTGATCTCCGCGCAAAACACTATCATGACGGCGATCAAGGCGGCCGAAGCGCAGGCCTATGACTACCTGCCCAAGCCGTTCGATCTGCCCGACCTGATGAAGCGCACCGCGCGCGCGCTCGAGCGGGGCGGCACACCGCGCCGGGTGTCCGATGCTCCTTCTGACACGGATGAAGGCGATCTGCCCATGGTGGGCAAGACGGCGGTCATGCAATCTCTCTACCGGGTGATTGCCCGGGTCATGAACGCCGATCTGCCGGTGCTGATCTGGGGCGAGAGCGGCACGGGCAAATCGCTCATTGCGCGAGCCATCCATGATTTGTCTGACCGGCGCAGCCTGCCTTTCGTGACCGTGACCGAAGCCGATCTGAGCGATATCGAAGGACCCGCCCATGTGATGGCGCGGGTGCGCGGCGGCACGTTGCTCATCGACGAGATCGGCGACATATCGGGGGAGGTGCAGGCACGCATCGCGCGGATGATGGACACCCAGACCGAGCATCAGCCCCGGTTCATCGCAACCTCGCAGAAGGATCTGGGGCAGGAGGCTGCACAGGGCGATCTGCGCCGCGACCTCTATTACCGTTTGTCCGGTGCCACGCTGCATGTGCCCGCACTGCGCGACCGGGTCGAGGACATCCCCCTGCTCGCGGCGCATTTTCTGGAGAAAGCGGCGGCATCGGCAGGCGCACCGCACGCGCTCTCCGAGGGGGCGACGAAGGTTTTCGCCAACTACACTTGGCCCGGCAACGTCCGCCAGCTCGAGCACGCCATGCGCCAGCTTTCCCTCACCAGCCGCGCAGTCGAGATATCCAGCGCGGAGGCCGAACAGATCGTGGGCGGCCAGCCCGGTCCCGAGCCCGCGCGCGCCATCGGCAACGGCGAGAAGCTTGGCGCGAGTGTGGAGCGCCACATCCGCCGCTACTTCGAGCTGCACGGCAATATGCTGCCGCCGCCGGGGCTGTACCAGCGTATCCTGCGCGAGGTCGAGGCGCCGCTGATTGAGGTGGCACTGGCCGCGACATCCGGCAATCAGGCCAAATGCGCAGAACTTTTGGGGATCAATCGCAATACCTTGAGAAAGAAGATCACGGACCTCGAAATAGAGGTTACGCGCGGTAGAAAAATGATGTAAAACTGTCACATAAGCGTGGCCATCGAGGGACAACCTTTGTTAGGACCACAAAATATGGCGGTACGGTGCCTTTGCACCACATCAGGTGAGGGTCCATGCGTGGCTTCTCTGACACGTAGTTCATGGCTGATTAAGCTGTCGCGCTTGCGGCGGATCAGACGTGTGCGCACGGCCATGACCCTCGGTCTGGTCTCGCTCGGCCCGATTTTGGCGCTGGCGACCTATCTGGCGCTGGGGCCGCTCGATCAGGGCAGCACGGATGTGCTGCGCTTGGTTTTGTTGCTCGATCTTATCTATATTCTCGTCGTGGCCGCACTTGTTCTGTCGCAGGTGGCGCGGCTGGTCTCGGCACGCCGTGCCAAATCCGCAGGCTCCCGCCTACACCTGCGCCTGACGGGTGTGTTTGCGCTGATGGCGCTCATCCCCACGGTGTCGGTGGCTGTCTTTGCGGTACTCACCATCAATGTGGGCATTGAGGGCTGGTTTTCCGACCGGGTGCGCGAGGTTGTGGGCAGTTCGCTCCTCGCCGCCGAAGCCTATGCGGAAGAAGAGCGTGAGGCGCTGCGCGAAGATGCGCTGAGCCTTGCGCGCAGCATCGATCGCGCGCGCCTTGCGGGCATCGAGCTGAGCGATAGCGAGCTTTTGGGGGAAGGGCAGCGACAGGTACAGCGCGGGTTGAGCGAAGCCTACATGATCGACGCCACCGCGGAGATCCGCGCGCGCGGCGACCGCTCCTATCTGTTTGACTATGACGCGCCCACCGCCGAGCAGATTGCGGCGGCCGGGGCGTCGGACGTGTATCTTATCGAGGATTGGGCCGCCAATGAATTTCGCGCCATGGTGCGTCTGAACTCCTTCGTCGACCGCTTCCTCTATATCAGCCGTGAGGTGGACGGAGAAATTCTGAGCCTGCTGGAGGAGACGCAGGAGACGATCCTGCTCTACCAACAGCTTGAAAGCGAACGGGGCAAAGTGCTGTTTGATTTCGGCCTGCTCTATCTCGCTTTCGCGGTGATCTTAATCCTTGCCGCGGTCTGGCTCGGCCTGTGGTTTGCGGAAAGGCTGTCGGGCCCTGTGGGACGTCTCACCGGTGCGGCGCAACAGGTCGGCGCGGGGGACCTCGATGTGCAGGTGCGCGAAGGCGACGGCGACGACGAGATCGCTATGCTGGGCCGTTACTTCAACCAGATGACCAAGCAGCTCAAGGTGCAGCGCACCACACTGCTCGACAACACACGCCAGATCGAGCGGCGCCGCCGCCTGTTCGATTCCGTGCTCAGCTCCGTCACGTCCGGCGTGGTGGGCCTCGATCCCGAGGGCCGGGTGACCTTCGTGAACCGCTCCGCCATGCGCCTGCTCGATTGGACGGAGGATCAGCAGTCTCTGGCACTCACCGTGGCGGTGCCGGAGTTCGGCCCCCTCTACGAGACGCTGACGACCACCCAGACGGAAGCGACCCAGCTGGAGATTAAGGTCTCGCGCGCGGGCAATATGGAAAATCTGCTGGTGCGGATGGCGACGCGGCGCACGGATGACGGGCGGCTCGAGGGCTATGTGGTCGCGTTTGACGACGTCACCGATCTGGTGAGCGCCCAGCGCATGGCAGCCTGGGGTGATGTCGCACGCCGCATCGCTCATGAGATCAAAAATCCACTCACGCCCATTCAGCTCAGCGCGGAGCGCATCCGCCGCAAATTCGGGCCCAAACTGGGCGACGACAGAGACAGCCTCGAGCAGATGACCGGCGTTATCATCCGCCAGACAGGCGATTTGCGCCGCATCGTCGATGAATTCTCCAAATTTGCCCGCATGCCTGAGCCGGAGCGGCGCGCGCAGGACCTCAGCCAGCTGGTGCGCGACGCTGTGCTGCTGCAAAAAGCCGGCAGGCCGGACATAAAAATCGTATCTGACGTGCCCGCCGCCGTTCTCCCCGCGCTCATCGACGGGACGATGATTACACAGGCCTTGACCAATCTGATCAAAAACGCGGGCGAAGCCATCGATACCCTACATCAAAACGGCGCGCCCGACGGGCTCGTCCCGCAGGTGCACGTCGCCCTGTACGTCAAAGCGCAGGCGGCGCATATCACGATCGCCGACAACGGCGTGGGGCTGCCGGAGGATCGCGCGGCCCTATTCGAGCCCTACGTGACGACGCGCAGCGAAGGCACGGGCCTCGGGCTCGCGATCGTCAAAAAGATTATCGAGGAGCACGGCGGCAGCCTGGTTCTCGCGGACGCCCCCGTGTTCGAGGGGCAAAACCACTTTGGCGCCATGGCAGAGATCACTCTGCCCCTAGGTGCTGAGCATAGAGCAGGCGATGAGGAGCAAAACCATGGGTGACATTCTGATTGTGGACGACGAGCGTGATATCCGCGAATTGATCTCCGACATTCTCGAAGATGAAGGCTTCGCCACTCGGCTGGCCGGCAATTCCGACGACGCCATGGCCGCAGTGAGCAAGGAGCCGCCCGCGCTGATGATCCTCGATATCTGGCTCAAGGACAGCAAGATGGACGGGATCGACATCCTCAAGACCGTCAAACGCGAATATCCGGACGTGCCTGTCGTGATCATCTCCGGCCACGGCAACGTGGAAATCGCCGTCGCTGCGATCAAACAGGGTGCGTATGATTTCATCGAAAAACCGTTCAACATAGACCAGCTCATGGTCGTCATCCGCCGCGCCATGGAAATATCGCAGCTGCGCCGCGAGAACATCAGCCTCAAACGCAAGGACAGCTCCACCGCCGAGATGATCGGCAATTCCGGTGCCTTCCGAACGCTGACGAGCCAGCTCGACAAAGTCACCAAATCCAACGGTCGCGTCATGCTCACCGGACCCGCGGGCGCGGGCAAGGAAGTCGCCGCGCGCTATATCCATGCCAATTCAAACCGCGCCTCCGCGCCTTTCATCACTGTCAACTGCGCCGGCGTGGCGCCTGACCGCATGGAAGAAGTCCTCTTTGGCCGCGAAAGCCCCGAGCGCGGGATCGAGCCGGGCCTGCTCGAGCAAGGGCACGGCGGCGTGGTCTACTTCGATGAAGTGGCCGATATGCCGCTGGGTACCCAGTCGAAAATCCTGCGTGTGCTGGTGGACCAGCAATTCACCCGCGTGGGCGGCAACGACAAAATCCGCGTCGATCTGCGCGTGATTTCCAGCACCAACAAGGATCTCGCCACCGAGATCGCGGCAGAGCGTTTCCGCCAGGAACTCTACCACCGGCTCAACGTCGTCCCCATCGCGGTGCCCTCGCTTGCCGAGCGGCGCGAGGACATCCCGCTGCTCGCCGCCCATTTCATCGCCGAGTTCAACGCCTCTCAGGGACTGCCCCTGCGCGAGGTCTCCGATGATGCTCAGGCGCTTATGCAAACCATGGTTTGGCCCGGCAACGTCCGCCAACTCAAAAACCTGGTAGAGCGGGTGTTGATCTTGGGCGAAGGGACCGCCCCCATCGAGGCGCGCGAGCTGCCCGGCGAAGAGGACCACAGCGAGGAAGAGGGCCGTGTCGTGCTGTCGGGTGCCATGGCGAGCCTGCCACTGCGCGAGGCCCGCGAAGCCTTCGAACGGGAATATCTGCTCACCCAGATCAACCGCTTTGGCGGCAACATTTCACGCACCGCCAATTTCGTCGGCATGGAACGCTCCGCCCTGCACCGCAAACTCAAAAGCCTCGGTGTCGTCACCTCCGCCAAATCCGGCAGCCGTGTCGCCCATGTCGACGAGGTTTAGTGCAGGTATAGCGAGGAGCCACGTTTCCCCCGCTATTTTTATTGGCCAAAAATACTCCGGGGGAATTGGCCGCAGGCCAAGGGGGCAGCGCCCCTAAGCCACGCGAATATCCGCACCAAGCTCGCTCAGAACATCCACGCCCTGCATCTTGAGAAAATGCAGCATATCGATGAAAACCCAGTTCTCGGCCAGCTTGTTGCCCTCACGCCGGTAGATGTCGATCACCCGCATATCCGCAGGCGCAGCGCTAGGCGGCACGCCCATGAACCCCCCTGTATTGATCAGGCTCAGGTTCGGCCAGCCGAAAAACCCGCCGTAATTCCCCTCCGCCAGCCGCGCCATATGCCCGTTGAAGGTGCGCCTGCCGATGTTGCGGCGAAACGGGCCCTGATGCTGCGCGATATAGCGGTCGATGGTATAGGTCGCGCCAATGCCTTCGGGTCCCCACCACAGCATGTCGTCGTGCCAGTTCTCCAGCATTTCGTCGCGCGGGCTGCGCGCGCCGGGGTCGGCATTGGCTGCGTCGATGGCGAACACAACCCGGTTGATGAGCGCGAGCGTCTTGTCCCCCTCGGCCACCGGTGCATCGCGCAGCTGCACGCCGTCGTGGTTCATCGGGCCCGGTTGCACCAGATGCTGCGCCGTCTGCGCGGGAAAGCGGACGATGCCTGCCTGCCGCATCAAGTGCAGCAGATCGCAATACAGTGCCGTCTCCACGATTTGGCCGTTTACCACACGGTTGAACTCGCAATAGCGCAGCATCGCAATCTTGCCGGTGGCCGCGATTCCCACCCACGGCGCATCGAACAGGCCCATGATATGACCCATTGAGACGACCCAGATATCCTGCTCCGGATCATTGTGGTTATGGGCCGCGAAAAAGACATCCTCGCGACGTTGCGGAGCCGTAAAGGCCCGCAATAGCGGCGCCCAGAAGGTCTGGGCAATGGCGCCCGGGCCCGTCTGCTCGCCCCAGGGATGAAACCCGCGCCACAGGCACTCGGGCGAGACGCGCGCGCGCAGCGCCGCCTCGACGGTATCTGCCTGTGCGGCGGCGATCGCGGCGTAATGGGCGCGTACAAGGGATTTCGCGGCGCTGATCGGGTTGTCGGAGTGTGGCATTGCAGTCCTGTAGTGCGAGTGGCGATAGCAATGGCGTAGCGCGGCGCATCTACAGATGAAAGCGCTTTTACGCGCCGCATCCCTGCGGTTGGGCGTACGACAATTGAATTGACCCCATGCGCGGCATCTGACATGCCTTGAGCTATTCAGGCAGACGCGCCACGGCACCGCTTTTCGGCAGGTCACGCGCAGCAGGGGATCTCCACACCATGAAAGTCATCATTTGCGGCGCAGGCCAGGTGGGCTGGCAAATCGCGCGCCATCTGTCCGGAGAGCGCAACGATGTCACCGTCGTGGACAGCAATGCCGATCTGGTGCGCCGCGCCACCGATACGCTCGATGTGCAGGGGGTCGCGGGTTTTGCCAGCTACCCAGATGTACTCGACCGGGCGGGGGCGCGGGACGCGGATATGATTATCGCCGCAACACACTCTGACGAGGTGAACATGGTCACTTGTCAGGTGGCCCATTCGGTCTTCGGCATCAACCGCAAGATCGCGCGCCTGCGCTCGCAGTCCTACCTCGATGCGATCTATTCAGACCTCTACCGCCGCGACCATCTGCCAATCGACGTGGTGATCAGCCCCGAGCGTGAGGTCGCCGCCGCCGCGCTGCAACGCCTCGCGGCCCCCGCCGCCTTCGATACGGAGGTCTTCATGGACGGCCAAGCCCAGCTTTTGGGCATCACACTGGATGAGGATAGCCCTGTCCTCAACACGGCCCTGCGCCAGCTCACCGATCTGTTCTCAACGCTGCGTGCGGTGGTCGTGGGCATCCGGCGCGAAGGAAGGCTTTTCGCGCCCGAGCCGAAGGATCAGCTGTTTGCAGGCGATGATGCGTATATCTTCGTGCACCGCGACGACATTTCCCGCGGGATGGAAATCTTCGGCAAGAAATCCTCCAGCCAGAACCGCGTCGTGCTGGTCGGGGGCGGCAACGTGGGGCTGGCCGTGGCCCTCACGTTGGAGAAACGCGCCAAACGCGTGCGCGCCAAGATGATCGAGAAAAACCGCATGTGCGCCGAGCGTGCGGCGGAGGCGCTGGAGCGCACGATCGTGCTCAACGGCGATGGCCTCGATGCCACGCTGCTGGCGGAGGCCGGCATCGACCGCGCCGATGCGATGCTGGCGGTGACGGACGACGACAAGACCAACATGCTCGCCTGTGTGCGCGCCAAGGCGGAAGGCTGCCCCTACGTGATCGCGCTCATCAACGATCCCACGCTCGTGCCGCTCATGCAGCCGCTGGGCATCGATGCCTACATCAACCCGCGCTCCACCACCGTCAGCTCGATTCTGCGCCACATCCGCCATGGCCGTGTGCGCGCGGTCTATAGTATCGGCGATGCGGAGGCGGAGGTGATCGAGGCGGAGGTGCTCTCGACCTCGCCTATCGCGGGCAAACGGATCAGCGATGTCGACTTTCCCGAAGGGGCGCTGGTGGGTGCCATCCGCAAGGGCGGCAAGATTATCCGTCCGTTGGGCAAAACCCGCATTGAGGAGGGGGATGTGATCGCCGTGTTCGTGCTGACCAAGGATGTGGCCCAGCTTGAGCAGCTGATGCAGGTTTCCATCGACTTTTTCTAGGAAGGGACCACCCGTTGCGCCGCCCACAAAACCTCAGCCATGACCTGACGCAGCTGCCACTGTTCTTGCTGATGTTCGGCGTGGCGGTCTTGTCGATGTTCGTGCCCGCAGTCTATGCGCTGGTGGCGGACCGGCATGAGACAAGTCAGGCGTTCTTCTATGCCGGGCTGCTGGGCACTGTCTTGTTTCTCCTCATCGGGCTGGCACATGCCGGGCGCACCCCGCGCCACGGCACGCTTGGCCCGCTTCTGTCACTGTTTTGTGCCTTTGTCTTTCTGCCCGTGGTCCTCGCCATTCCCTTTGTCGAGGCTCTGCCGACGACGCGGTTCTACAATGCTTATTTCGAGATGCTCAGCGCGCTGACCACTACAGGCGCCACATTGTTCGACGATCAGGCGCGCCTTGGCCCAACGTTGCATCTGTGGCGCGCGCAGGTGGGGTGGCTGGGCGGTTTGCTGATGTGGATTGCAGCCGTCGCGATTCTCGCGCCACTCAATCTGGGCGGCTTCGAGGTCACGGCCCAAGCGGAGCCGGGCCGCCACGAGACCGGCCTCTACGCAAGTGCCTCGCTCACAGCGCGAGAACGGATCGGGCGTGCGGCCGGAACGCTTACGCCGCTCTATGCCGGGTTGACCTTGGTGCTGTGGTTGTCGCTGATGGTGTCGGGGCAGGACGGCCTGCAGGCGCTATGCCACGCGATGTCGGTGATGGCCACATCGGGAATTTCACCAGGCAGCGAGGCTACGGGGGGCGTCTGGACGGAGATTATCATGGCGATGTTCATGCTCTTCGCGCTGTCGCGGCTCACGTTTTCATCCGATACGGTCATCGCCACGCAAGGAGGCCTGCGCACGGACCCCGAGTTTCGGATCGGCCTGAGTTTTGTTGCGTTGATTCCCTTGGTTCTATTCGTGCGCCACTATGTAAGCGCAATCGACGTGGACAGCTCCGACAGCCTGGGCGAAGCGATGAGCGCGCTGTGGGGGGCGGTATTTACCGTCATCTCCTTTCTGTCCACGACCGGATTCGTGTCCGAGTATTGGAGCGAGGCGCAAAGCTGGTCGGGCCTGCGTACGCCGGGGCTGATCCTCATGGGACTGAGCCTTGTGGGCGGCGGGGTGGCCACGACCGCAGGCGGTGTGAAACTCTTGCGCGTCTACGCGCTCTACCGCAACGGCGTGCGCGAGATGGAGCGGCTGGTGCACCCGAACTCCGTTTCCGGCGCGGGGGCCAAGCGGCGCCTGCAATCGGGCGGCGCGTTTATCGCGTGGATCTTCTTCATGCTCTTCGCGCTGTCCTTTGCCGCAGTGACGCTCGCGCTGACGCTGGTGGGCGTGTCGTTCGATGAGGCCTTGGTGCTGTCGATCGCGGCACTGTCCACCACCGGACCATTGACTCAGGTCGGCGGCGAGGCGCCCATCGCGCTTATCCAGTTGAGCGATGCGGCAAAGGCGATCGTGGCCGCCGCCATGGTGCTGGGGCGGTTGGAGACGCTGGCGATCATCGCCCTGCTGACGCCCGATCTGTGGCGCGCGTGACACGAGGCACGGTGCTGCGAGGCAAATCCTTGAATTTGGGGGTGGAAACTTCGCTGGAGCCGTTCCATAGTCTCTAGTTGACGGCCGACTGCGGCAAACGACAAGAATAATATGAAAGATCAAACTATGGCGTCTGACAGACAGAACCTTCAGGATGCGTTCCTGAACCATGTGCGCAAGACCAAAGTACCAGTGACGATATTTCTGATCAACGGTGTAAAGCTGCAAGGTGTGATCACTTGGTTTGACAATTTCTGCGTTCTGCTGCGCCGTGATGGGCAAAGCCAGCTGGTTTACAAACACGCCATTTCTACCATCATGCCAAGTCAGCCAATCAGTCTGTATGAGGGCGAAGACGCTTCTTGAGCAAGCCTGACTTCCAGATCGACGAGACTGATGGGCCCAAACGCACGCGTGCGTGGGTCCTGCACCCCGATATCCGCACGGACGGAGGACGGCGTGAGCCCTTGTCTGCCTTGGCGGAAGCGGTGGCGCTGGCCGAAGCGTTGCCGGGGTTGCATGTTGTCGGCAGCAACGTGGTCCAGTTGCGCAGCGTGAGCGCGGGACAGCTGTTCGGCAAGGGCAAGATCGAAGACACCCGCCAGTTGATCGAGGAGAACGAGATCGAGCTGGTGCTGGTCGACGGGCCGCTGACCCCCGTGCAGCAGCGCAACCTCGAGAAGGTCTGGAACACCAAAATCCTGGACCGCACCGGCCTGATCCTCGAGATTTTCAGTGACCGTGCCGCCACCCGTGAGGGTGTGCTACAGGTCGAGATGGCAGCGCTCAATTACCAGCGCACGCGTCTGGTGCGCGCCTGGACCCACCTTGAGCGTCAACGCGGTGGATTGGGCTTTGTCGGCGGACCGGGTGAGACACAGATCGAGGCGGACCGCCGCGCAATCGACGAACAGCTGGTGCGGCTGAGCCGTCAGCTCGACAAGGTCGTCAAGACACGCGCGCTGCACCGCGCCGCCCGCGCCAAGGTTCCCTATCCCATCGTCGCCCTCGTAGGCTACACCAACGCCGGGAAATCCACGCTTTTCAATCGCTTGACCGGGGCGAACGTGCTGGTCAAGGATATGCTGTTCGCCACCCTGGACCCGACCATGCGCAGCTTGGAGTTACTTGACGGGCCTGAGATCATTCTCAGCGACACCGTTGGTTTCATCTCCGATCTGCCGACCGAATTGGTCGCGGCATTTCGCGCCACGCTCGAAGAAGTGCTCGCCGCCGATATCGTGCTTCATGTGCGCGACATCAGCCACCCGCAAACCGAGGAGCAGGCGCGCAATGTGCGCGACATTCTGACCTCGCTTGGCATGCCCGAAGAGACCAAGCGTTTCGAGGTCTGGAACAAGCTCGATCTCATGCCACCTGACGCTGCGGAGGCACGGCGCGAGCGGGCGGCGCGCGACGAGGGGGTAATGGCGATCTCCGCCATTTCGGGCGAAGGGCTCGACGCGTTGCAAGCGACGGTTGCCCACGCGCTGCAAGGCGCGCTGCGCACGGCGGAAGTCACGCTCGGCTTTGCCGAAGGGCGCAAGCGGGCTTGGCTGTTCGCGCAGGAGGTGGTCGTGTCGGAGAAGCAGACCGACGAGGGTTTCGTGCTGACCGTGCGTTGGTCTGCGGATGTGGAAGCGGCCTACCTGCGCCAGTAATGTGCTTTTGCCCGGCCCCGCGCAGGGAACTGTCGGCGCTGTCTTGCATTTGCCTTTCGACGCATCACTTCATGGTAGACACATCAAAGGAGGGCACAATGGCTTTTTTCATCGCGTATCTGTCAACGTTCATCGTTTTTCTCGCCGTTGACTACGTCGGGTTGAGCTATCTGCTCAAGCCGCTGTTCATGCGCCACATCGAGCCGTTGATGCTCGAGCAGTTCCGCGTGGTGCCTGCGTTTTTGTTCTATGCCTTCCTGATATTCGTGGTGATGTGGTTCGTATCCTGGCCGGCACTTTCGGAGGGCAAGTCGCTGCTGTGGGTCTTTGGATCGGCAGCTTTGATCGGTGCGGCGTCCTACGGGACGTTCGAGTTTACCAATTACGCAATATTGAAAGATTGGGCAGCGCAGATGGTCGTCGTCGATCTGATCTGGGGCACCGTCGTGACAGGCGGGACGGCAGTGGCCGGTGTCGTAATCACACGGGCATTGGGATACGGGGCCTAGGACGATTCGGGGGCCAGCCCCCATCGGCCTGTGGCCGATCCCCCCGGAGTATTTTTGGCCAATAAAAATAGAGGTTATGCACCTGTAGCAGAGGCGAACCGCCAGGCGCCGGGGGCGAGGCTGTTGAGGTGCCAGTCGCCTACCTGGAGGCGGATCAGGCGCAGGGTGGGCAGGCCCACATGGGCGGTCATGCGGCGGATCTGGCGGTTGCGGCCCTCAGAGATTGTGATGTGCAGCCATGCGTCGGGGACGGATTTGCGGAAGCGGACGGGCGGGTCGCGGGGCAAAAGCGTTTCAGGTGGTGAGGTGACGTGGGCCTTGGCGGGCCGGGTGCGGCCGTCCTTGAGCGTCACCCCTGCGCGCAGGGCGTTCAGGGCGTCGTCGTCCGCTGTGCCTTCGACTTGGACCAGATAGGTTTTTTGCAGTTTGTATTTCGGATGGGCGATCCGCGCCTGTAGGGGCCCGTGATCGGTGAGGATCATCAGCCCTTCGCTGTCACGGTCCAGACGGCCGGCGGGGTAGAAGCCCGGCGCGTCGATGAAGCCCGACAGGGTGGGGCGCGGCGAGTCTTCGGTGCTTTTGTCGGTAAATTGCGACAGTACGCCGTAGGGTTTGTTGAACAGGATGACTCGCTGGCTGCTCATGGCGCCTGCGGGATCAGCAGGGTGACACCGACGGCGGCGGCGCGGGCAAGCTCTTCGTCCAGCGACATGGGGATGTATTCACCGCGCCGCCACAGCTGCGCCAGATCGTCGTAGTGGCGCGACAGGAAGTGGCCGGACTGCCCCGTGGAGGAGACGAAGACCGAGCTGTCCGGGTCGGCAAAATCGTAGACACCGCGGTAGCCCGCACCGTGCACGTTGTGAAACGGGTCCGGCTCGCTTCCCTTGGTCCGGCCCCGCATCAGGGTGTGGTCGCCTCCGCTCGTGCTTTGCCGGATGTTCACGAAATAGCGGAGCACCGGCACGGCGCCGAGCACAGGATGGTCGTGCGTGGCTTGGTGGGCGTCGCCCCAGCGCAGCGATTCGAGGGCCGTTCCATATTGCTCCGAGATGGTGAGGAGGGCGTCGTCGAGGGCGAGGCGGGCCATGTCGGCGCATGTCTCGATCGGGGCGGATTGGAACACATCGCACCACGCGCTCGCACCCTGCACGTCGCGGAAGACCCTCTCGATGAAGAGCGGCTCCACGTGGGTGAACTCAGGCGTCAACGGCCCCAGCTCATCTCGGATTAGCCTGTCTTGCAATGCCCGCAGCCATGTGGCGTAGATCAGCGGCTCGGGCAAATGCTCGTTCATCTCACCCGACCATCCGGCCAGCAGCGCCAGCGCGCGCTGGCGTAACCGTTCCGGCGTGCCATCGGGGGCCGCCTCACCGGTGAACCAAAGCTCAGCTCCGATGAGCGGCAGCAGCGACCGCGCGGTAAAGCTCACCGTGTCGAGCTGTGCCTCGATGAAACTGTCGCGGGTGTGGACCTGCCGTCCCTGCATCAGGCGCTGCCAGCGTTGGATGCGCTGGGTGTCGCCCCATAGATGCGAGATGTGATTGGGGAAGGGTCGATCGACCATCTTGTTGTTGGTATTGCCGAGGATCCCGCCTTCGGGGGCCACGAATCCGGGTGTGGCACTGAACGGCAGCATGCCTTGCCAGCGGTTGGTGGCGATCCAGCCGGGAGAGGGAAGGCGGCCCTGACTTTGGTGCGAGGGATCGCGTTTGGGGACGGCGCCGATGGTTTTCATGGCGATGGTCTCGCGGTCGACGAGCGTGAGGTTCTGCGAGGGTGCGATGAACCGCTCGGCGGCGGCGATGCCTCCGGCCACGGTCTTGGCGCGCATCAGCTCCATTGCGGCCTGAAGCGTGGTGTCGCGCTGGCTCAGCACCGTCCAGTTGACGGAGGCCACATGGCCCGGCGGGGTGATTGTGCCGAGGTTATAGTGACTGCCGGGCAGCACCGGACCATTGTCGGTCCAGCGCAGCGTCAGGGTCACGGGATCGAGGTCTTTGACAGTGATGATTGAGGGGCGGGTGCGGAAACGTTTGAAGCCGTCCGGCGTGCGGTATTCCTCACGGTTGGCGGGGTTCAGCTCTTCGATATAGACGTCCTGATCGTCGAGGTAGGAGGAGGTGAGCCCCCAGCCTAGATCGGCGGAGCGCCCTGTGAGCACGACGGGGATGCCGGGTATCGTGGCGCCGATCACGCCCCCGGTTTGCAGCTCAAGCCGCGCGAGGTACCAGATTGCCGGCGCGGTGAAGCCCAAATGCGGATCATTGGCCAGCAGAGTGCCACCCGAGGCAGAGCGCGAAGGGGCTGCGGCCCATGCGTTGGACGCACCGGCCAGTGCGGTGCGTTTGAAGGGCGACAGGGGATGCGGAGCGAAGGGAGCGCCTTCGGCAAAGCGAGGCACAGCGGGCACGAGACTGGCGAAGGCGGGCAGCGCCGCGACGCCTGTGCCGGGCGCATCGGGGAGGATGTCGCGCAGGCGCTGTTCATCGGGGAGGGCCAGCGATACGCGCGCGCGCAGCACCTCGGCATCAAGATGGCCCGACAGTTGCAGGCCCATCAGTTTGACCAGCGCGATGCTATCGGCGGGGCGCCAAGGGGCCATGGGCGCGTTGAACAGGAACATCTCAGGCGCGCCCCGGCCCAGGGCTTCGGTGTTGATCTGGTCGAGGCGTGCGTTCACGCCGGCGGCATAGGCGCGTAAGGCCGCTTGGGTGGGCGCATCGAGCGCTTCCATGGAGGCGACCGAAAGGGCGTAGATATCAAAACGGCGGATCAGTTTATCGGTCTCGAGGGTGGCCGCACCAAACACCTCAGACAAACGCCCCTGTGCCGTCCGCCGCATCGTGGTCATCTGCCACAGGCGGTCCTGCGCGTGGGCAAAACCCAAGCCGAAAAACACATCCGCATCCTGCGGGCCGAAGATATGGGGGACGTTGGCATTGTCGCGAACGATCTCGACGGTGCGCTCCAGATTGGGCACTTCTACCTCGGCGGTATACTCAGGCAGGGAGCGCGAGGCGAGCCAGTAAACCATGCCGACCACCACCACGCTCACCGCCAACATGGCGGCGGCGATGCGGATGAGCCAGCGAAAGAGCAAAATCATGAGATCCCCTTGTGATGCACGCACCTGCGCCGCGTTTGACCCCACGGATCACGGTGATAGGTATACGCGCAGCAATAGCGCAACATCAAAGCAAGGAAAAGCACATGGCGAAGCTCGCGTTTTTAGGTCTCGGTGTGATGGGAGCGCCGATGGCCGGGCACCTGCAAAAGGCGGGGTATGAGGTGGTGGTCTACAACCGCACCGCCGCCAAAGCGGAGGCTTGGGCCGATACCTATGGCGGCGGCCACGCGGCCACCCCGCGGGAGGCCGCCGAAGGGGCGGATTTTGTGATGTCCTGTGTGGGAAATGACGACGATCTGTGCGCAGTGACGCTGGGCGAGGAGGGTGCGTTTGCGGGTATGGGCGCGGGCAGCGTGTTCGTCGATCACACCACTGTGTCCGCAGCGGTCACGCAAGAGCTGTTCGAGGTGGCGGGTGCGGCGGAGATCGATTTTGTCGATGCGCCGATTTCGGGTGGTCAGGCGGGAGCGGAGAACGCCCAGCTCTCGATCATGTGCGGCGGCAAACAAGCGGCGTTCGACCGCGCGCTGCCCGTGCTGGAGGTATATTCCAAGATTTGTCGCCGGATCGGCGAGAGCGGTGCGGGCCAAATGACCAAGATGTGCAACCAGATCGCCATCGCGGGGGTGGTTCAAGGATTGTCTGAAGCGCTGCATTTCGCGCAAAAAGCGGGCCTTGACGGGCGCGCCGTGGTCGAGGTGATCTCGCAGGGGGCTGCGGGCAGCTGGCAGATGGCGAACCGCTACGAGACGATGCTCGACGGTGAATTCAATCACGGGTTCGCCGTGGATTGGATGCGCAAGGATCTGGGCATCTGCCTCGATACGAGTAACGACACCGGTGCGAGTCTGCCGCTTACGGCACTGGTCGATCAATTCTACAAGGACGTGCAACAGATCGGCGGAGGCCGCTGGGACACCTCGAGCCTCATAGAGCGGTTGCGCAAACTGGACAGCTGAGACGTGGCGCGGCGCGCAGCGTAGGCGCGCCGCATGGGCCGATCAGGGGATGATGCGGTTGTATTTGCTGCCTTCGAGAGTTGCCCCCAGACGCAGGCCTGCGCGCGCAAAGACGACGGCAAGCACGGGGGAGAGAACGGTATTGGTGTCTGCACTGACACTGTCGCCGCGATCGGAAATTACGTATTCGACATTCGCTCCCGCCGCCCACCCGGGCGAGCGTCGGAACTGACCCAACGCGGCGTCGGTCATGAAAAACAGAACGTGGGCATATTGCTGCGCACCGATCTGCAAGCCGCCCGACGCTTTGGTGACGGAGTAATAATCTACTGAGATGTCATTGACCCGCAGCGCGCCCCGACCGTAAGCGCCGCCGAGCCCAAGCCCTGCTTCGGTCACGAGGGGCATGACCAGCATGCCGTTGGATTTCTGCGCCAGCGTGAGGGTGCTGGGGAAGGTGCGGTACATCTGCGCGAGCGTGGTGTCGACGCGCGCGTCGATGCGTCCCGCGCCGGTGGAGCCTACGCCGTTGCCGCATGCGGCCAATGCGCTGGTGCCCGCAACCGCGCCCAACGCGAATGCGCGGCGCGTAAGTATAGAATAGGTCATGTGATTTGCCTGTCTCAAAATGCTGCTCAACTGGCGGTATGATCCGCCTTGACGGTTACCATAGGCAGTATTTCGCGGATTGTCATGGGGTTTGGTGCCATGGGCGAAAACATGCGTGGATCTATCGTGCGGGCACGGCCACAGGCTTTCCCCGAAAGTCTGTGCACAAAACCTGGAACAGGATTTGCCCTCCGGTCTAGCCGCGCAGTTGCCGGGCCGCCGCAGGTGCGAAATAGGTCAGAATGCCGTCGCAGCCCGCGCGTTTGAACGCCATCAGGCTCTCCATCATCACGCGCTCCTCGTCGATCATGCCTGCTGCGGCCGCCGCTTTGATCATGCTGTATTCGCCTGACACTTGATAGGCGAACGTGGGCGCGCCGAAAGCATCTTTCACCCGGCGGCAGATGTCGAGATAGGGCAGGCCGGGTTTGACCATGACCATATCGGCCCCCTCGCTCAGGTCCCGCGCAACCAGCCGCAGCGCCTCATCGCTGTTGGCCGGGTCCATCTGGTAGGTTTTCTTATCGCCCGTCAAAGCGCCCGACGCGCCGACCGCATCGCGGAAGGGGCCGTAGAACGCGCTGGCATATTTCGCAGCATAGCTCAGGATCATCACGTTGCGGTGCCCATCCGCCTCCAGCCCCGCGCGGATCGCGCCAATGCGCCCGTCCATCATATCGGATGGCCCGATGATGTCGGCACCGGCACGCGCTTGCTCTACGGCCATGCGCACCAGTGCGGCGACCGTCTCGTCATTGATGATCTGCCCGTCCACGACAAATCCGTCGTGCCCATTGATGTTGTAGGTATCGAGCGCCACATCCGTCATCACCACCAGATCAGGCAGCACCGCCTTGATCGCCCGTATCGCGCGGTTCACGTGGTTGTCGGGGTCCCAGGCGCCCGCGCAATCCTCCGTGCGCTCCTCCAGCCCGGTGTAGGGAAACAAGCAAAGCGCGCCGAGCCCCAGATCCGACGCCTCCTGTGCCGCCTCCACGATCTTATCGACCGAGCGGCGCATGACGCCCGGCATGGACGGTACTTCCTCCACGATCCCCTCACCGCTGCGCACGAAAACGGGCCAGATGAAATCTGCCGGCGCGAGATAGTTCTCGCGCACCAGCCCGCGCACCCCTTCGTTTTGGCGCACGCGGCGCAGGCGGGTTGCGGGAAAAGGGGCTTGGATCGGCTGCATGGCTGTCTGGTCCTTCGGAACATGTGTCATGCAAAATTGACATGTATTTTTGCCATGCTCAAGGGGCCTCTAGGGGTGGGAATCGTGGGCGCGTCCCGCTATGAGACGAGTGACGTGAAACCTGAGTAATGATTTGGACTGGTACGAGACCCTTTTTGAGCTGATCGACATGCGCTCCTTCTCGAACCTTTGGTTCTGGATCGTGCTTGCAGTGGTGTGGTCGACGACCAGCCATTATGGCCTCGGCGTGCCGTTCGACATGGTGCTGCGCGCCAAACGGCATGGGGGCCAGACGGAGACGGATCTCGAGGATCTGGTGCGTATCAACACCAACCGATTGTTGTTCATCGCCCAGATGTCGGGCCTCTGGATCGCCGGATTTGCATGTTTTTTTCTGACGATACTGGGTCTTCTGGGGTTTCTCTACGGCAACGAGTTCGCGCAATCGGTGATGTTGCTCGCGTTCCCGCTCTCGCTCGTCGGGGCGCTGAGCCTGTCGACGGCACGGCTCATTCAGAAGGAGGACGCGCGGGGCGAACAACTGCGCCGTCGCTTGATGCGCCACCGTCTTTATACCCAGATCATCGGCATGATCTCTATTTTCGTGACGGCCCTCTGGGGCATGTACCAAAACCTCAATGTTGGTCCCTTTGGCAGTTGACGCCCGCGCCGCACGCGCCACATCACGCAACTTATGAAACCTGCCACACATATCACGCTTTCGGGCGCGCCCGAGGGGTTTGATGCGCGGCTGTTGCTGGCCGAGGTTGCAAAATCCGGCGGGCCGCTGGTCCACGTGGCACGCGATGACAAACGCGTGGCCGCGATGCAGGAAGCGCTGCGGTTTTGCGCGCCCGACATGCCGGTGGTGGTCTTTCCGGGGTGGGATTGTCTGCCCTACGACCGGGTTTCGCCCAACGCCGACATCTCGGCCACGCGCATGGCGACGCTTGCGGGCCTGATGCACGGGATGCCCGATCAGTTCATCCTGCTCACGTCCCTTGGTGCCGCGACCCAGCGCGTGCCGCCCCGCGAGACATTGCGCACCGCCGCATGGAGTGCGCAGGTGGGCGCGCGCGTGGATGAAAAAGCGCTTAGGGAATTTCTGGTGCGCATGGGCTTCGTGCAAAGCCCCACGGTGATGGAGCCGGGCGACTACGCCGTGCGCGGCGGGATCATCGACATCTATCCTCCCGGTGATCTGGGGCCTGTGCGGCTCGATCTGTTCGGTGATGTGCTCGACGGCGCGCGCCGGTTCGACCCCGCGACGCAGCGGACGACGGAAAAGCTTGATCTGGTCGAGCTTGCGCCGGTCTCCGAGGTGATCCTCGATGAGGCGGCCATCACGCGGTTTCGCCAGAATTACCGCATCGAGTTCGGAGCCGCAGGCACCGACGATCCACTCTACGAGGCGATTTCTGCGGGGCGCAAGCATCAGGGCGCGGAGCATTGGCTGGCGTTCTATTATGACCAGCTTGAGACGCTCTTTGACTATGTGCCAAAGGCGACTGTGACGCTGGACGATCAGGTCACGCCCGCGCGGCTGGCGCGGTGGGAAAGTGTCGCGGATCAATACGAGACGCGCAAGATCGCGATGGCCAACCGCTCCCGCATGGACAGCGTCTACAAACCCGCACCGGCGGAGGGTCTTTACCTCGACGATGCGGCATGGGAGGCGGCGGTTGCCGACCGCCGCGTGCTGCAACTTGCCCCGCTGCCGCAGGCGACAGGGCCTAATGTGCTCGATTCCGGAGGACGCATCGGGCGCAATTTTGCACCCGAGCGTCAGCAAGAATCCATCAGTCTTTTCGGTGCTTTGGCCAGCCACATTAAAGCAAAACTTGAAGTGGGGCCGGTCCTGATTGCCAGCTATTCCGAGGGCGCGCGGGAGCGGCTTACAGGGTTGATCGAGGAAGAAGGGTTAGCCGAAGCGATCCCGGTGCCGGACGCCACGCGTCTGGGAAAGCGGGGGCTGCATCTGGCGGTCTGGGCGTTGGAGCACGGGTTCGAGGCGCCGCTTGGAGAGGGAAAACTCACGGTAATTTCCGAGCAGGACGTGCTGGGCGACCGCCTCATCCGCCGACCCAAGCGCAAGCGGCGAGCGGAGAATTTCCTGAGCGAGGTGCAAAGCCTCAGCCCAAATGATCTGGTGGTGCATGTGGACCACGGCGTTGGCCGTTATCTGGGCATGGAGGTGATCACCGCGATCGGGGCGGCGCATGAGTGTCTCATACTAGAATATGCCGAACAAACAAAGCTTTACCTGCCCGTCGAGAATATCGAGCTGCTGAGCCGATATGGCCATGAAGAAGGTCTTCTCGACAAGCTGGGCGGGGGCGCGTGGCAGTCGAAAAAGGCCAAGCTCAAAGAACGTATCCGCGAGATGGCCGACAAGCTCATCCGCATCGCCGCCGAGCGCGCCTTGCGCCGCGCGCCTGTGCTGGAGCCGCCGCCGGGCATGTGGGACGCCTTCAGCGCGCGCTTTCCGTATCAGGAGACGGATGATCAGCTGTCGGCGATTGGCGATGTGATCGATGATCTAACCTCCGGCAATCCGATGGACCGGCTGATCTGCGGGGACGTCGGCTTCGGCAAGACCGAGGTCGCCATGCGTGCGGCCTTCGTCGCGGCGATGTCCGGCGTGCAGGTGGCCATCATCGCGCCCACGACACTGTTGACGCGACAGCACTACAAGAGCTTTGCTGAACGGTTTCGAGGTTTTCCCATCGAGGTGCGCACGCTGAGCCGCTTCGTCAGTGCCAAAGATGCCGCCGCCACCCGCGACGGGATCACGAAGGGCACGGTGGACATCGTCATCGGCACCCATGCGTTGTTGGCGAAATCGATTAAATTCAAGAATCTCGGCTTGCTGGTGATCGACGAGGAGCAGCATTTTGGTGTGACCCACAAGGAGCGCCTGAAGTCCATGCGCACTGATGTGCATGTGCTCACACTCACCGCCACGCCGATCCCGCGCACGCTGCAACTGAGCCTAACAGGTGTGCGCGATCTGAGCATCATCGGCACGCCGCCGGTGGACCGCCTGAGCATCCGCACGTACGTGTCGGAGTTCGACGCCGTCACCCTGCGCGAGGCGCTGCTGCGCGAGCATTACCGCGGCGGGCAATCGTTTTACGTGGTGCCCCGCATCACGGACCTGCCGGAAATCGAGGCGTTTCTGAAAGAGCAACTGCCGGAACTGTCCTTTGTCGTGGCGCACGGCCAGATGGCGGCGGGCGAGCTGGATGACCGCATGAACGCTTTTTACGACGGCAGCTACGACATCCTGCTGGCCACCACGATCGTGGAGAGCGGTCTGGATATCCCGACCGCCAATACGATGATCGTGCACCGCGCGGATATGTTTGGGCTGGCGCAGCTCTACCAGATCAGGGGCCGGGTTGGCCGCTCCAAAACCCGCGCCTATGCGTATCTGACGACCAAACCGCGCACCAAGCTCACGGACCTGGCGCAAAAGCGCCTGCGCGTGCTCGGCTCGCTCGATACACTTGGCGCCGGCTTCACCTTGGCGTCCCAAGACCTCGACATTCGAGGGGCGGGCAACCTGCTGGGTGAAGAGCAGTCGGGCCAGATGCGCGACGTGGGGTTTGAGCTGTACCAGTCCATGCTGGAAGATGCGATTGCAAAGATCCGCTCTGGTGAGTTGGAGGGGGTAATCGACAACGACGGCCAATGGGCGCCGCAGATCAACCTGGGCGTGCCGGTCCTCATCCCGGAGGCTTACGTGCCAGACCTCGACGTGCGTCTGGGCCTCTACCGTCGCCTGTCTGAGCTGACCAAGAAGGTCGAGCTGGAAGGCTTTGCCGCCGAATTGATCGACCGGTTCGGCACGCTGCCCAAGGAGGTGAATACGCTGATGCTGGTGGTGCGCATCAAGGCAATGTGCAAACGCGCGGGCATCGCCAAACTCGACGGCGGGCCCAAAGGGGCGACGATCCAGTTCCACAACGACAAATTTGCCTCCCCCGAAGGGTTGGTGCAGTTCATTCACGAACAGCGTGGTCTGGCGAAGGTCAAAGACAACAAAATCGTCGTCAAGCGTGACTGGAAGACCGACACCGACAAGATCAAGGGCGCCTTTGCCATCGCACGCGATCTGGCCGAACATGTTGTCGCCAAGGAGAAGGCCTCGAAAAAGGCCAAGCAGGCTTAGGCCGCGCCACGCTGTGGGCCGCGCACCATCACCAGCATCGCCGCAAATCCCGCGCAGGCCATCGCCAGGACGGACACGATCAGCAGCCGCTCATCCCCCCGAAACATCGTGCCGAGCGGCCCTGACAAGGCCACGGCCCCGACAGTGGACAGCGCGCCGATGACGGAGGCGGCCGTGCCCGCAATATGGCCCATCGGCTCCATCGCGAGTGCGTTGAGGTTCCCGATCGTAAGACCTGACTGAAAGAAAACGCAGGTCTGCCAGAGCAAGAAGAAGTGAAACCCGTAAGGGCCACTGCTCAGATCGTAGAGCACGAATAGCCCCGAGAAACACACCTGTGCCGCAAGCGCCACGATGATCAGGCGCTGCATGCCAAAGCGGACCACCAGCAGCGCGTTCAGAAGGCTCGCTGTGCCGGCGATCAGCGCGATGAAAAAGAACCAGAACGGAAACTCGTCTCCCCGTGCATAAATCTGGTCATAGATCGGCTGCACCAACATCAGGGTGAGGAACAGCATGCCCGAGACAAGAACCTGTACGAAGATTGACAAGCGCACGGTCCGGTGCGCGGCGATTTCGCGCACGGCGGCCAAAAGGACGCTGAAGCGCAGCGCGCAGCGCGCTTCCGGAGGAAGGGTTTCCGGCAGCCGGATCATCATCCACAGCGAGAAGGTTGCCGCGAAAACGGCAAAAGCCACGAAAATGCTGCGCCAACCCGCCGTGTTGATGATCAACGTGCCGAGCAGAGGCGCCATCGCGGGCACCAGAATGAAGATCATCATCACGATCGAGACGATCTGTGCCATTTGCCGACCGGCAAACCGGTCACGCACCACCGCCAACGATACGACACGCGGTCCCGCAGCCCCAAGCCCCTGAATGAAGCGGGCGATCAGGATCATTTCCATAGACTGGCTCGCCCAGGCGAAGGCCGCGCCGGCGATGAACAGCCCACTCGCGGCGAGGATGACGGATTTGCGCCCGAACCGATCCGACAGCGGCCCGGTGAAAAAGGTGCCAAGCCCCATGCCCAGCAGGAACAGGCTCAGGATGAGCGGTGCATTCTCGGGCGCCTCGGGCGAAAGCTCGGCGGCGATTTGGGGCAGGGCGGGGAGCATGGCGTCGATGGAGAATGCGACCGAGGCGAGCATCATCGCGATCAGGGCCACGAATTCCGTGCGCCCCATCGCGAAACTTTCTGGTGGTGAGGACAATCAGGGCTCCGATGCGCGGTACTTGCGCGGAATGTTAACCCAAGGTTGTAGTGTTAGCAATCCAGATTATCGTGACCGGTCAATGGGCTGAGGCAATCCGCTCGGCGGGCTGCGTCGCGGTGTTGAACGGCTTTCGCGCGCCGATGATCTGCGCACGCGGGATATATACGACCTGGGTAATCTCCTCGAGTTGATCGAATTGCCCGGCCCAGTCATCGCCCATGGCGAAGACGGAGACATTGTAATTGATGATGTCGGTATATTTCTGATCCCACTCCTGCTCCGCGATGACACGGCTGACGAAACGGCAACTCTCCAGCATCAGGCGGCGCTGTGCGTAGGGCGTGACCGCTGGCACCCCCTTCGCATTGTTGTAGGCGTCGGTCGAGCAGCCCACGATCAACTCAGACCCCAGCGTCGAGAGGCGTTGTAACAGCTGCGCGTGCCCTTGATGAAACAGATCGAATGAGCCGTAGGTAAGCACGACGCGCGAGGATATCGGAGTAATCATGGGATAGACCTTTCTCAATTCACCAACCCTGCGCATCGGCGCGCCAGAGCGGTACGGTGGCGACGCGCGCCACACATCGAAGAGAAAGGACTAGCCCGGAGCGAGCCACTCTGCCTGTTCACTGCCTGCATACCTGCTCAAAGGTATTATTATAGACGAGGCTTTGCGCCCCTTAGGTTGGAATTTAGGGGAGGCTTTGCGTCAGGCCTAGAGCCTTTGGGCAGCATCCGGCCCATAGCGGCGCTTTTGCAACATATTCAGCCTGCGGTGATCTCTGCGATGACCTTGGCCCAAAGCTCGGGAGGCTGTGCGCCGGGTACCGCATGGCGTCCGCCGACGATGAATGTGGGAACTGAACTGATGCCCATCTCGCGACTATGGGTGTCGCGGTCCCGGATTTCCTGCATATCGGCATCGGTCGCGAGCAGCCGCCCGACGACGGACGCGTCCATGCCGATCCCGTCAGCGATATCGGACAGCACTTCGGCGTCGCCGATATCGCGGGTATCGACGAAATAGGCCTTGAACAAGGCCGACACAGCCGCTGTTTGCCGCCCTTCGACGCCTGCCCAATGGATCAGGCGGTGCGCGTCGATCGTGTTGGGCGTGCGCGTCATTCCCTCAAAATTGATCTTGAGGCCTGCTTTTTCAGCGTGCTCGACCACGGGCAGATAGGCCTTTACCGCGCCCTGCTGACCGCCGAATTTTCCTTCGAGATAGTCGCGGCGGTCCATGCCGCCGACTGGCATGTCGGGGTTGAGCTGGAATGGGTGCCATTCGATCTCAAACGGGTGATCCGGGTGGGTGGCCAGCGCGCGATCAAGATAAGACTTGCCGATAAAGCACCAGGGGCAGATCGGGTCGGACATGATATCGAGCTTGATCGGATCGGTCATCGGCGGGCCTCATAGCGTTGGCGCAATGCGCTGCGGAGTATCTTGCCGTTGGCGCCCATGGGCAACGTCGGCAGATGAATATAGAGGCGCGGTTGTTTGTACCGCGCCAGATTTTCCTCGGCATACAAGCGCAAGGCCGCCTCGTCCAGTGGGGCGGGCCCGGTGTAGAAAGCCGCGATGACGCTCACGTCCTGTTTCACGCGCACTTCGGCCGCGCCCACCGCGGTGATGCCGGGCATCCGCGCGAGGCAGGCCTCGACCTCCACGGGCGAGACGCGAAAGCCGCCCGCGTTCATCATATCGTCGTTGCGGCCCAGATAGCTGATCTGGTGGTCCGCATCCATGACGCCCTGATCGCCGGTGAGAAACCAATCGCCCTGCATGCGGGCGGCGGTATCTTCGGGCGCATCGAGATACTCCAGCATAAGACCGGGATCGCTACGGTGCACGGCAATCGTGCCTTCCGTGCCGAGGGGGACGGGACCATCACGGCCCAGCAATGCAACGCGGCGTCCCTGTTGCGGGCGGCCCAGCACCGCGCCCTGCGCGGGATGCGCGGGCGACGCGCTCACAAAGGTCGAGCATTCGGACATGCCGTAGGCTTCGTGCACCGTGGTGCCGGTGGCCGCTTCCCATTGCGCGCGTACGGCGGTTGGCAGTTTTTCCCCCGCACTCAGCCCGTGACGCAGGTGCGCCAGCGCGGGAATATCGCCGCTTTGCAGCATTTGCCGGTAGACGCCCGGAGCCGCCGCGAAAATTGTGGCGTGATGCTCGGCCAACAGTTGTGGCAGGTCCTGCGCGGCGGCGCCGGATGCAGGGATGAGCGCGGTCGCACCCATCGTCCAGGGGTCCATCAGACCCGTGCCCAGCGTATAGGTCCAGTTGAAAGCACCAGCATGCAACAGCCGATCGTCCGCGCACAGCCCGTACCAGCCCTCGAACATCATTTGCCGCGCCCAGATCGCGCGGTGCGCATGCAAGACCGCGCGCGGTGTGCCGGAGGTCCCGGAAGTATAGATGATGTAGCCGGCGCGATCCGGATCTCCCATATGCCATTCGGCGGCGGGCAGTTCGCGCATCGCGCGCAGCTGGTCCAGCGTCACGATGCGCGCGTGGGGCGGGCAGGGCACATCGGGGTCGTGCAGAATGAATCTCGGGGCCAGTGTGTCGATCATGGGTGCCACTTCGCGCGCCGTCAGCGCACTTGCGGTCGGCACCGGTACCATCCCCGCCGCCAGCGCGCCGAGATAGGCCAGGGGGAAGTCCACCGTATTGCCGAGGCGCATCAGCACCCGGTCGCCGGGCGCGGCTCCTGCCTGCACCAGCCCCGTCGCCGTGCCGCGCACCGCCGCCGTCAGCGCGCGGTAGCTCCAGTCGGCCTCACCCAGCACCGACAGCGCGGTCTTGTCAGGCGTCACTTGCCCTTTGGCCAGCACATGCGCGGCCATGTTGAAAGGGGCGGGACAGGCAGGCGCAGGGCCATGATCAAATTCGGATAGCATGCGCATCGCTACCGCGCGTCTTGTCCCGTTGCAAGGTATCCCGCTTGACTCTATAGACAAAGGCATGACGCAGGACGCCGCCAAATCCATGATCCAGATCGCCCGCGAGGATGGTGCCGCCCATAAGGTGCCACCCGTCGATCTGGGCGTGCGGGTGCGCGAGCTGCGCAAGGCGCGCGGTTGGACGCTGGAGCAAGCAGCTTCGCAGGCGGGGCTGGCCCGCTCTACCTTGTCCAAAATCGAGAACGCCCAGATGTCGCCGACCTACGATGCTTTGAAAAAGCTGGCGGTCGGGCTGGAGATTTCAGTGCCGCAGCTCTTCACCCCGCCCGCCGCCGAGCAGATCAATGGCCGCATGGCCGTGACCAAGTCGGGCGAGGGCGCGGCACAGGCCACGGCCACTTACGAGCATGAGCTGTTGGCAGATACGTTGCGCAAGAAAAACATGCTGCCCTATCGCGCGCGCATCCGCGCGCGGCAGATGGAGGAATTCGACGGCTGGGTGCGCCACGACGGCGAAGAGTTCCTCTATGTTCTGACCGGCGTGATCCAGCTTTTCACCGAGTTCTATGAGCCGATCGAGATGCGGCGCGGCGACAGTGCTTATTACGACGCGACGATGGGCCATAATGTGATTTCGGTCAGCGACGATGACGCAACGATCTTGTGGGTCACCTCACTCGTCTAGCAGGGCCTGAAGCGCCTTATGCGCGACCAGAACCGCCGCGAGTTGTACCACGATGAACATCGAGATGTGACTGGGGTGGATACCGGCAAACGTATCGGACCAGCCGCGTGCGAAAGTCACCGCCGGATTTGCGAAGCTGGTGGAAGATGTGAACCAATAAGCCCCCGTGATATAAAGCGCAACGAGCACCGGCACCGCGTCCGGGCGCGCCCGTAGGCCGCCGAAGATCACGAACAGCAGGCCCAGCGTCGCCAGGGCTTCGGAAAACCACTGCGCGCCGCCGGTGCGGTGAAGGGTCTGGCTGACTTGCAGCATGGGCAGATCGAACATCAGATGCGCCGCCCATACCCCGATGATCCCGCCACTGACCTGCGCGGCAATGAACCCTGCAAGCATCGGCATCGGCAACTCACCGCGCAGAAAGAACGCGAGGCTCACCGCCGGGTTGAAATGTGCGCCGGAGATATGGCCCAGCACCGTGATGATCACAAAGAGCATGCAGCCGGTAGCGATCGCATTGGCCAACAAGGCAATGGCGTCGTTACCCTGCGACAGCGCCACCCCCATAATCCCGGAACCGATGACCGAGATAAGCAACATCGCGGTGCCGATGAATTCAGCGCAGAGTTTACGGGTCATGGAATCGCGCTATCGGCGGTCAGATGCGCCTGCAAGCGCATGGCGTCCATGGATGTGAGGTCTGCTTTGCAGAACGCCTCCGCGCGGCCGCTCAGAATATTGCAGGCTGATTGAAACGCCGCATCCACGTCCTGCGGTGCGGCGCCAGCGGGGTCCTCGACCCCCAATGCGCACGCAGCGGCGCGACGGGCCACATGGGGCCGATCTCCCCGGCGGCAGAGCCATACACAGTGATCACCGCGTCCATCACAGGCGCGCCTGGCTGCGCAAAGACATCCCAACTCTTGGAGTGCAGACCCGCAGTGCCGTAACCCTTGTCCGCGAGCAGGTGCAGCGACTGGGTATGAGCGGCTCCGGCAGGCTGGCTGCCTGCGGAATAGGTGGTAATCGTACCACGCCCGTAGTGGCTCAGCAGACATTCCAACAGGATCGAGCGGGCGGAGTTGCCGGTACAAAGGACGAGGATATTCATAGCCTTTGCCATAGGGATTCAATGCTACAACTTTCTGATGGCGTGTCGTCATGGACCATTCGCGTCCCACCACCAAACCTCCGGCATCCACTGCGCACCGTCACCATAGATGGGCAACGTTTCCGGGTGCTTCATCTGGCGCACATGCGCGATGCGCCCCTCGGTATAGGACCAGAACGGAATGACGTAGCGCCCGGCGGTGAGCACACGGTCAAGCGCGCGGGTGGCGGCGATGAAATCCGTGCTATCGCGCGCGCTCAGCATCGCGTCGATCATCGCGTCGATTGCCGGATTGCGCGCGCCCATGAGATTGCGGGAGCCCTCAAGATCCGCCGCCTCGCTGCCCCAATAGAATGTCTGCTCGTTGCCGGGGCTGAGCGAGAGGGCGCGGCGGAAGGTCGTGATGTCGAAATCGAACGATCCGGTGCGCGAAAAATACTGTGCGTCATCGACGGATTCGATGGAGGCATCGATGCCGAGCCGTTCCAACGCCCGCAGATAGAGCTCCGCGATGGCGATGTCTTCGGTGCTGCCCTTGCCGATGAGGATCGTAAAGGTCACCGGCGTGCCGTCGCCGCGCCGCATCGTCCCATCCTCGACGGTATAGCCTGCGGCCTGAAACTGGGTCAGAGCCGCGCGGATCCCCGCACGGTTGCGCGCGGAGCCGTCCGAGACGGGCAGGGCGTAGCCCTCGATCGTATCCACGGGCAGGGTGTCCTGGTAGGGCAACAACAATTCGGCCACACGCCCCTGTGCGGGGCCTTCCTCCTTGCCCAAAACGGAATTGGAGAAATACGAGGTGATGCGCGGCTGGGTGTTTCCGGTGAGCGTGTCGTTGATGTATTCGAAATTGAACGCATGGATCAGCGCATCGCGCACGCGCCAGTCGTCGAAGGGTGCGCGGCGGGTGTTAAGCACGAAGCCAGTCATGCCAGACGGTTTTTCGTGCGGGATCACTGATTTCACGATGTCGCCACGCGTGATCGCCGGAAAATCATACTGCGTGTCCCATGTTTGGGCGTTGAATTCGCGCACGGCAGAAATCTCCCCCGCCTTGAACGCCTCGAAGAGCACCGATGCATCGGCGTAAAAGTCGAGCTTGATGCTGTCAAAATTATGGGTGCCGCGCCGAAATGGCAGGTCCGCGCCCCAATAATCTCGATTGCGGTTCAGGGTCACGTAGCGGCCCGGCTCATACGCGCCGATGGTGTAGGGGCCGGAGCCGAGGGGGATGTCCTGCACGGGTGCATTGGCAAAGTCGCGGCCCTCCCACTGCGCTTTGGACAGGATCGGGCGCAGGCCCGCCAGCATCGCCAACTCGCGGTTTTGCGTGTTGAAGGTGATCCGAAGGCTGCGGGGACCCGTCTGCTCGATCGATCCGATCTGGCGGTGCAGGCTGAGGTAGCGTGGATGTCCCTGCGTGCCCAACAGCTCGAAGCTGAAAATCACGTCCTCGACCCCCAACGGGCTGCCGTCAGAGAAGGTGGTGCCGTCGCGCAGGGTAAATTCGACCCAAGCGCGGTCGGGATCGGTCTCGACCGATTCGGCCAACAGACCGTAAAGCGTGAACGGCTCGTCCCACGAGCGGCCCATGAGCGTCTCATGGGTGAGAAACGGCAGCTGCCAGGGCGAGGTCCCCTTGCGGACAAACGGATTGAGGCTGTCGAAGCCGCCGGTATTGCCCAATGTGATGGCCCCACCGACGGTCGCATCGGGGTTCACATAGGGCAGATGCGTGAAATCGGGCGCAAGCGCTGGTGAGCCATACATAGCAATGCCGTGAGCCGGTTCTGCCTGTGCGGTGAAACCCGAAAGAATCAGTGAACTTATGGCCGCAAGCCGCCGTAGCGTTTGGAAATTATCTAAAGCCATTTTTGAAACAATCCTGCGCTACCCTTTTTTTTATTACCCAAACCTGTAACGGGGTCAGCCGTCATGCGCAAACTTTTAGCTTGGCGTTTGCAGACTAACTCTTTATACAGGGATCACTGCTCGATAGGTTTCTTGCCTGTATGAAACCTGCCTCAATAACTTGACGCCCGCCTTGTGCGGGCGTTTTTTTTGGGCAAATGGCGGGATCGGGCTGCCCCGCGATGCTGCCCCCCGGCATTGTGCGTTTCCATTTACCGATCCGCACGCCATAAGCAAGCCAACGCATCAGCATCAGGAGAACGTCCATGGCCCTTACCTATGATCTGTCAGGCAAAACCGCTGTCATCACCGGCTCCAACTCCGGCATCGGATTGGGCATCGCGCAGCAACTCGCGCAGGCGGGGGCGAATGTGGTCCTCAATTCCTTCACCGACCGCAAGGAAGATCACGCACTTGCCGAAGAGATCGCCAATGTCACCGGCGTGACCGCGCGCTACATCATGGCGGATATGTCCAAGGGCGCGGACTGTCGCAGGCTCATCGAGGAGGCTGGCAGCTGTGATATCCTGATCAACAATGCAGGGATTCAGCATGTCGCGCCGATCCCTGATTTTCCGGCCGACAAGTGGGACGCGATCATCGCGATCAACCTCAGCTCGGCGTTTCATACCACCGCCGTGGCGCTACCGATGATGCGCAAGGCCGGTTGGGGCCGCGTGATCAACATCTCCTCCGCGCACGGGCTCACTGCGTCGCCCTTCAAATCGGCGTATGTCGCCGCCAAACACGGCATCATTGGCCTGACCAAGACGACAGCACTGGAAACGGCAGAAGAGCCGATCACGGCCAATGCGATTTGTCCGGGCTATGTGCTTACCCCGCTGGTGGAAAGTCAGATCCCCGACACGATGAAGGAGTATGACATGAGCCGCGAGGACGTGATCAAAGACGTCATGCTCAAGCGCCAGCCCAGCAAGCAATTCGCCACCGTAGAGCAAATGGGCGGCACGGCGGCGTTTTTGTGCTCAGATGCGGCGGCCCAGATCACCGGCACGTCCATCAGCGTCGACGGAGGCTGGACCGCACTTTAACCGCACCGCGCAAGGGGCAGATACCAATGGCAAAAACTAAAAAGATCAACCTTGCGCTCCAGGGTGGCGGCGCGCATGGCGCGTTCACCTGGGGCGTGCTCGACCGTTTGCTGGAGGAGGAAGATCTGGAGATTTGCGGCATCTCCGGAACCTCTGCGGGCGCGCTCAACGGCGCAGCACTCAAATCAGGGATGATCGAAGGAGGCCGTCAGGGCGCGCGCGACAATCTAGACTGGCTCTGGCATGAGGTGGCCGGCGTGTCGGACGTGTCCATGGCCGATTGGATGGCGCCTTTTGGCTTGCAAATGCTGAGCAAGCAGATCGAGATGAGCGTGCCCTATCAGATGTCCGATGCAATCACCCGGATGATGTCGCCGTACGGCTACGGCCCGTTCTATAAAAACCCGTTGCGCGATATTGTGGAGCGGTTCAATTATGAGCGCGTTTGCGACAGCCATGCGCCGCTGTTTTATGTGGGTGCTACCCGCGTGCGAAACGGCAAAATTCGCATATTCGAGGGCGATGAGATCGGGCCGGAGGCGCTTATGGCGTCGGCCTGCCTGCCTACGGTGTTTCAGGCCGTGGAGATTTTTGACAAGACGACAGACCGCGTCGAGGCATTCTGGGATGGCGGTTTCACCGGAAACCCGGCTCTTTTTCCTCTTTTTATTGATACTCTGCCAGACGATATTGTCGTCATCAACATCAACCCGCTGGAGCGCGACGAGACTCCCACGACACCCCAAGAGATTATGAACCGTATCAATGAGATCAGCTTTAATTCAAGTTTGTTGCGTGAATTGCGCGCCATTGATTTCGTGCAGCGGCTGATCGAGCAGGGCACGATCAGTTCCGGCCGGATGAGTGCGGTGCGCCTCCACATGATCGCCGATGATGTGCTCATGGGAAAGCTGTCTGCGGCGACCAAGACTGTCCCGAACCCCACCGTCATTTCACAACTCAAAGCGGCAGGGAATCTGGCGGCAGAAGCGTTCCTGCGGGAGGATATCGACAATATCGGCAAGCGCAGCAGTGTCGACCTGCGCGCTATGTTCGCCTAGGAGCGTTTGCGCAAGTCGGCGATGGGTGTCGCCCCCTCTTCCAGCGCCTTCGAGTTGGGGTACACCAGGCCGGCGGAAATCACCAGCTTGGCGGAATCCTCCACCGTCATGTCCAACTCTATTACGTCACTTTTGGGCACGAACAGCAGAAACCCGGAGGTGGGGTTGGGCGTCGTGGGCAAAAAGATCGACATCATCTCATCGTCCGCACCGGATTTAGCCGCAATCTCGCCCTTGGCCGCGGTGGAGATAAAGCCGATGGCCCAGATCCCCTTGCGTGGATACTGGATCAGGCAGGCGGTTTCGAAGCTGCGCTCGTTTTGGGCGAAGATCGTCTCGGAAATCTGTTTGATCCCTGAATACACCGAGCGGACCACCGGCGTGCGCTCTACCAGGCTTTCGGCGAAACGGATGAAAGAGCGCCCGATGAGCCCCTTGGCCAGCCAACCGACAAACACCGTGAAGACCAGGAAAATCACCACGCCGATGCCGCGCACGTTGATCTGGACCGACGGGTCGAGGCCCAGAAGATCCTGAATGAGCCTGTCGGGATGATATCTGATCGGCACCAGCGGCAGCACGAAGCCGTCGATCCACCCCACGACGCTCCAGATCAGCCAGATCGTCAAGCCCACCGGTGCGATGACCACCAGACCGGTCAGGAAATTTCCGCGAAACCGGCCCAAGAGGCTGCGCCGGGGCACTTGGATCGGGTCGGGGTCAAAAGGGGTGTTCATGAGTGCTGGTGCATCCGATTGGTCGTTTTCTTTTGATATAGCTAAGGTGTACGGGGCGCAGCCACAATGGCTTTGCGCGTCTCGAACTAGTGCAACATGCGCAATTGACGGGCAATTTGCGCTGCAAACTGTGCATTGTTACGCACCAACGCGATGTTCGCAGTCAGGGAGCGGCCCTCGGTCAGCTCGAATATGCGCTGCAACAGATAGGGGGTCACGCCTTTGCCCGTAATACCCGCGCGCAGTGCATCGCCCTGCGCGGTCGCGATGATCGGGGCGAGGACATCCGCCGGGATTTCCGCCTGCGCGGGGATCGGATTGGCGACCAGTTGCCCGCCCGGCAGGCCGAGTGCGGCGCGCATCACATGGGCCCGCGCGATCTGGGCCGCATCATCCATGCGCAGGGGCGATCTGAGCTTGGATGTGCGCGACCAAAACGCCGGGAAGGCGTCCTGACCCACGGTGATGACCGGCACGCCTTGCGTTTCCAGCACTTCGAGGGTTTTGGCCACGTCGAGGATCGCCTTCGCACCCGCGGCCACAACGGTCACGGGGGTCTGGGCCAACTCCATCAAGTCGGCTGAAATATCGAAGCTGTCCTCGGCCCCCTTGTGCACACCGCCGATGCCGCCGGTGGCGAAGACGTCGATCTGCGCGAGCCGCGCCGCGATCATGGTGGCAGCGACGGTGGTGGCTCCAGTGCCGCCCGTCGCGATGCAGGCGGCCATGTCCGCGCGGCTGAGTTTGGCCACTCCCTTGGACTGAGCCAGTGCCTCCAGCTGCGCATCGTCGAGCCCGATGTGCAGGATGCCTGCGATCACCGCGATGGTCGCGGGCACGGCGCCTTCGGCACGGATATCGGCCTCGACCTGGCGTGCGACTTCCACATTCTGGGGGTAGGGCATGCCGTGGGTGATGATGGTGCTTTCGAGCGCGACAAGTGCGGCACCTGTGTTGCGCGCTTGCGCCACTTCTGCGGAATAGGTCATGGGGATCATATCGTCGTCTTTCCGGATACATACAACGCCGCAGCAGCAAGCGCATCGTCGAGTGCGGCGTCATCGTGCAAGCCGCGCAATTCAGCCGCAATATGCGCAGCCATGAAGGTGTCGCCCGCACCGGTGACACGCGTGACCGGCACAGGGGGCGGCATCTGCATGAGTAAGCCGTCAGGGCCGCCCACGCAGGCAAGATCGCCGCCATTGGTCACCACCGCGCGCGCTGCGCCGCGCGCCAGCAGTGCTCCGGCCGCGGCAGGGGCACCGTCGAACGCCCGCCCGCACAGGAGGCCCGCCTCTTCGAGATTGACGTAAAGCGTACCGCGCCCTGCCTGGAGGAACGGGGCTAGCCGCAGTGCCTTCCCCGGAGACGCCGGCGCCACCCGCATGTCTGCCTGGGCCAACAGAGGGCTGTGCGCCACCCGGCTCAGCAGTTCGAGCGTGAGATTGCCGTCGAGGGCAACGGGCCCTGCGTAGGGTGCTGCCCGCTGCGCGAGGGGTGCGAGAATCCGCTCGCCCGCCGCCTCCAGCGAGTGGGCATCGGCGATGGCGGCGATCAGCCCGTTAGACCCCTCGATCGCCATATACTGGTCCGTCGGTAAATCATCGCTGCGGTAAATGAGGTCCGTGCCAAGGCCGCGCGCGTGACAGGCGGCGATCAGGGCCTCACCATCTGCATCGCGGCCCACACAGCTCAGCAATTGGGGGTGCAAGCCAAATCGGCGCAGTGCCATGGCGATATTGAGCGCAACCCCTCCCGGCAGCCGTGTGATGCGACCCGGCACATCGGATCCCTGGCGCATCGCATCGGGACAGCGCCCGATCACGTCCCACAGGACCGACCCGATGCAAAGTATATCCGGTGTCTCATTCATGGGTGGTGTTTTGACCCGCGCCGCCAGAGCGCGCAAGGCCATAACGCTCACCGTGCCGGCACAGCAAAAGTCAGCGACGCCCAAAGCGTTTCCCAGACCGGGCCGTCCGCCACCGTGGTGGCACCCGCAACAGGGCGCAAGACGACCGCATCCAGCAAATAGTCCATGCCGGGAGTCACTGCGATGCTGGCGCGCCCGGCCTCGTCGGTGCGGGTGGTGGTGAGGGTGACCGCATCGGAGGGGTCGCGGGCATAGATCTCTATCTGCGCGTCTGCACGACCGACCCCGTCATAAAGTAGCATTACATCCAGCACCCCGTCAAAATCGGCTGCATAAGGGTTTTCCAGCGCCACAAACTCCGTCTCCAATCCCAAAGCCCGGTCCGATCCCGCGCCGTGTCCTACCGCCACGAGGGATTTGGAATGGCGAGTATAAACCTCCACGAAGTTCTCCTGCGCCCAGCCCCGCTCCAAATGCGTCGCCTCCGCCTCCGCAAAATCCTTATGTGCCACGAAGCTCATGAATTTTTCCCATGTCCGGTAGGTGACGGTCGAGGGTGCCGCCTCATGCGCGAGGATCATCAGGCCGTCCGCGCCGGGCGGGGGCAGCTGGATCACGGGGCGATCTCCCATGCGGCCCGTGATCGGTGCGGTCTCGTCGCCCATCGTGACCTCGAGGCGGGTGTAGCGGTTATCGAAAAACGACTGCCGGGTCCCGGCAAACAGCTCCCCATTGCGCAGATCAGCGACGAAGGGCACGTCGCTCCGCACTTGAAACTCCGGCGGATCAATCCACAATTCATGAGCGCGACCGGGCAGAGCGCTTGCTGACGTGAGAGTGATAATTGTAATAAGACGGATAAGTAACATGAAGCGTTTTTCCTCATTAATCCTTTGCAAGCTGGCAGTGTTGCTCGCGTTGTCAAGCACGGGCGTGCGGGCCCATGAGGTCGTGCCGACCATCGCGGACCTTACTGTGGCGCAAGGGCGCGCGGACCTCACGCTCCAGATCAATCTGGAAGCCTTTCTGGCCGGGGTCGATCTGGGCGCGGTCGAGAATACCGATGCCGCACCGCAGGCGCAGGAATACGACGTATTGCGCGCCCTGTCGGACGAGGTGCTGGCGGCGCGCGCGCCTGAACTGCTGGAGGCCTGGAATGCGCTGCCGCTGCTCAGCGTCGATGGCGCGCCCGTTGAATTGCAAAACCTGCGGGTCGATGTGACTACCGGCGTCGCGCAGGAATTGCCGCGCATCACCGGCTGGCACCTCGCCGCAGATGTGCCGCCGGGCACACGGATCACGGTTGGCTGGCCCGAGGGCGGTGGAGATCTGGTGTTGCGCCAGCAAGGCGTAGAGGCACCGTTCACGGGCCTGATCAGCGGCGGCGATAGCGCCACTCTATCTTTGGGCGGTGGCGATCAGCTGGGCGGGTGGCAGACTTTTGCGTCCTATATCCCCGTCGGTTTCGACCATATTCTGCCCAAAGGGCTCGATCATATCCTGTTCGTGCTGGGATTATTTTTCTTGTCGATGCGGCTGCGCCCGCTGATCTGGCAGGTCACGGCCTTCACGCTCGCCCATACGGTCACGCTGGCGTTGGGAGCTTTGGGGCTGGTCACCGTGCCCGGCTCCATCGTGGAGCCGCTCATTGCCGCGTCCATCGTCTATGTCGCGATCGAGAATATATCTGCGCGCGATCTCAACCGCTGGCGGCCTGTGGTGATCTTCGGCTTTGGCCTGCTACACGGGCTGGGCTTTGCCTCCGTGCTCGGAGATTTCGGACTCCCGGAGGATCAGTTCATACCCGCGCTCATCGGCTTCAACGTCGGCGTCGAAGTTGGGCAGCTCACGGTGATTGCGCTGGCCTTTGTGACGATCTGGCTGGCGGTGCTGGCCGCGCAGCACGCGGCGCTCGCGGGGGTGGAGGAGATGGTGACAGAATATCCGGTGATGTTCCGGGCGCTGTCGATGACCGGCTCGCTGCTGATCGCGCTCATCGGGATTTACTGGGTAATCGAGCGAACGCTACTCTAGCGAACCGATGCCCACAGGGCGCTCAGGGCGGCTACAGGATCGTCCTGACCCCAAATCTCGTCTCCGATGCCGAAGAAATCGGTCATGGAGTTGAGTTTTCCTATCATGGCTGCATCCAGCTGCCCTTCGGCCACGCAGGGGACTTCGATGACTTCCGACCACCACTCGAACAGCTCCGTCTCGGCAAGCTCTCCGTCATAGAGGGCCGTGGCCTGAAGCGGACCGAACGAGACATAATCCGCGCCTGCCTCTCCGGCGCTCATTCCGTCGTGGCGCGAGCCTGCGCAATAGGTGCCCACGATGGCATCGGGTCCCAGCACCTTGCGCGCATGACGGACCGAACGGGCGCCATCGGCCAGATGCACACCGTCGAGGCCCAGCCGCTCCGCCAGCAGGGTATGGTCCGCGATCACCAGCGCCACATCGCGCGCATCGGTCACAGCGCGCAAAGTGTCGGCGGCGCGCGCCAGATCGTCCTCTTCCTTGGTGGCCAGGGCCAGTCGCACGCAGGCGACCGCATGGGCATCGAGCACGCGCGCGAGCGTGTCGGCAAAGGATGCAGGCTCCAGCACGGCTGGTGTGATCAGGTAAAGCTGCGGCTGCTCGGGGGCGTCTTGCATGGCTGTCGTCCTTTGGTGCGTGCTGATGTCCCTAGCGCAATCGCCGGGCGGATGGAAACTGTTATCCATGGCGCCGCATCATATTGGCAAGGGCAGGGGCGCACGGTATGAGGGCGCCATGACAGTGCAACACCCTATCGCCCCCAGTATCGTGCTCGTACGTCCGCAAATGGGCGAGAACATCGGCGCCGCCGCGCGTGCGATGCTTAATTTCGATCTCGACCGCATGCGGGTGGTGGCGCCCCGCGACGGCTGGCCCAACACGGCTGCCGTTGCGATGGCGTCCGGCGCAGGGCGGGTGCTGGATGCTGCCGTGCTATCGCCCGATCTGCCCCACGCGCTGAGCGATTGCAGCTTCGTCTTTGCGACCACCGCGCGGGAGCGCGACATGTCCAAACCCGTCTACACGCCCGAAGCCGCGATGCAGCTTGCCGCCGCCAAGATCGCGGGCGGAGAGCGGGTGGCCGTGCTGTTCGGGCCGGAGCGGGCGGGACTAGAGAACGACGACATCGCGCGCGCCAATGCGGTCATTTCAGTGCCGGTGAACCCGGAATTTCCGTCCCTCAATCTGGCGCAATGCGTGTTGCTGGTAGGGTATGAATGGATGCGCCAGCACAGCACCCAGGCACCCGTGGCGGAGGCGCTGGCCGGAAGCCAATGGGCCGACAACGCCGAAGTCGAGCATCTTGCAAAGCATTACGAGGACAGGCTGGAGGACGCGGGCTTTTTCTTTCCTGAACACAAGGCCGTCTCGATGAAGACGAATCTGCGCAATATGTGGAGCCGTTTGCCGCTGACGCGCGCGGATGTACAGATACTGCACGGCACGTTGCGGCAGATGGTCCGATGGAAGGAACGCGGCTAGACGCGCCACGCCCTAACGACTACCTGAGGGACAGAAAACGACGGAGGACACCCATGGCCACCAATCGCAAACTTTTTGAAGAGGTCGGCACGCAAACGGCAAAGCCTGTGGCGCAAAAGGGCGTTATCGACAAGGGCCGTACCGGTGCGCGCATCTCGATCCGCAATTGGCTGCTGTCGCTGTTTGGTCTGGTGTTTTTGATGATCCTCGTGGGCGGGGCCACGCGGCTGACGGACTCAGGGCTCAGCATCACGGAATGGCGCCCCCTCACCGGATCTATTCCGCCGTTGAACGCAGAGGATTGGGCAGCGGAATTCGCGCTTTACCAACAGATCGACGAATGGCGGCTGCAAAACAGTTGGATGACGCTGGCGGACTTCAAGGTGATCTACTGGTGGGAATGGGGCCACCGGCAGCTTGGTCGTGTGATCGGCGCCGTCTGGGCGATCGGGTTTTTGTGGTTCCTGCTGCGCCGTAAGATCCCGACTGGCTGGACACCGCGGTTGCTGCTTCTGGGTGGGCTGGGCGGCCTGCAAGGGGCGATCGGCTGGTGGATGGTCTCCTCCGGCGTGACGGTGGGCGAATCCACCACCGACGTGTACAGCACGCGGCTTGCCACGCATCTGGGCCTCGCCTTCATCATTATGGGCCTGATCACATGGTACGCGCTCAGCCTTGGCCGGATGGAGCGGGACCTCATGCAGGCGCGCCGCACCAAGGAGGGCACGCTTTTCAGCCTTTCCACCGGGCTGTTGTATTTCACCTTCGCGCAAATCATTATCGGTGCGCTGGTGGCGGGCATCGACGCAGGCCGTACCTATACCGACTGGCCGCTCATGGCCGGACAGTTCTTTCCGCCGCAGGCCTTCGTGCTGGAGCCGTACTGGATCAACTTCATCGAGAACCCGGGGCTGGTGCAGTTCATCCACCGAGTAACCGGCTACGCGCTCTTTGTCTTTGCCCTCTTCGTCTGGCTGCGCGGTCGCAAATCGGCGCATGAGCGGACGCGGTTTGCCTTCAACTTGGCAATGCTCGCGATAACGGCGCAGGTCGTGCTTGGGGTCGTCACGGTGATGGTCGCGGCGATCATGCCGGTGGCGCTGGCGCATCAGGGCCTCGCCGTGCTGTGCTTCGTGCTCATCCTGCGCGCGCGGCATCTGTCGCTTTATCCCATTGCTACATCGCTCAGAGGAGCTTCTATATGACAGCCTACGATGACCTGATGGCATTCACACGCGATACCCACGCATTGGGGCAAATCGCGGGGCGCTTGGGCTGGGATCAGGAAACGATGATGCCCCGCGGTGCGGCCCCGCAGCGCGCAGACGAAATGGCTGCGATGGAGAGTGTGCTGCACGCCCGACGCATCGACCCGCGCGTGGGCGACTGGCTTTCGGCGATCGACCCTGCGTCCCTCGATGCGGCAGGCCAGGCCAACATCCGCCACATCCGCCGCAGTTTTGAGCGCACGAGCAAAGTGCCTGCCGCCTTGGCGACGAAATTAGCAAAGCTTACCTCGGCCGCGCAAGGCATCTGGGCAGAGGCCCGCGCTGCGGATGATTTCAAGGCTTTCGCTCCGACACTCGCCGACGTCATCGCGCTCAAGCGCGAAGAGGGGCAGGCGCTGGCTGCTGGGGGCGATGTCTATGACGCCATGTTGGCCGATTATGAGCCCGGCACGACCGGTGCCGATCTCGAGGCGATGTTTGGCGCCATGCGCCCCGTACTGAGCGACTTGCGCGCCGCCGTGCGGGACGCACCTGCGCCCGCCAAGCTGAGCGGGACCTACGACGAGGCTGCGCAGATGAAGCTCACGCGAAAGCTCGCGGGGACGTTCGGCTATGATATGACGCGGGGCAGACTGGACAAGGCAGTGCATCCATTCTCGTCCGGATCCGGGCTCGATGTGCGGATCACCACGCGTACCAACCCCACCGATCCGTTCAACTGCTTTTATTCCACCATCCACGAAGTCGGCCATGCCGCCTATGAGCAAAACATCGACGACGCCTATCTACTGACGCCCCTGGGTCGCGGTGTGAGCATGGGCGTTCACGAAAGTCAAAGCCGCATCTACGAGAACCAGATCGGGCGCAGCCGAGCCTTTACCGGCTGGCTTTTCGGAGAGATGAAAGACGCCTTCGGCGATTTCGGCATCTCGGATGCAGACGCGTTCTATGCCACCGTCAACCGGGTCGGCGCCGGTTATATCCGGACCGAAGCGGACGAGTTGCAATACAATCTACATGTGTTGCTGCGCTTTGATCTGGAGCGTGCCCTGATGAGCGGCGATCTACAGGTGAGCTCGCTTGAGGCGGCGTGGAACGACCGCTTCGAGGTCGACTTCGGCTATGCCGTGGACAAGCCGTCAAACGGCGTTTTGCAGGATGTGCACTGGTCGGTCGGGCTGTTCGGTTACTTCCCGACCTATAGCCTTGGCAACGTCTACTCAGGCTGCCTCAACGAGGCGATGCGCGCCGCACTTCCCGACTTGGACGATGCGCTTGCCCAAGGGGATACCTCGCCCGCGACAGCGTGGCTCGGCGCTCATGTGCAAACCCACGGCGGCCTCTACGAGCCGCGCGAAGTGATCGAGCGCGCGTCGGGCCAAACGCCGAGCGAGGCGCCGCTGCTCGCCTATCTGACGCGAAAATTCAGCGATATCTACGATCTTTGAAACGCGTGTGCGGGTCTGAGGAGGCCCGCGCATTTCCTGCCTTTGCACAAAATTCTGGCAATCTCCTGCCGAGTTTGCCGGCGCCTGACATCGCTATCACAAAATTAATGAAGTTTGTGTTTTAAGATTGGTGAATGTACCGTCTGTTTTCATGATCGAATACAGTTTGCCACCCTTCACTTGAGGAAATTCCATGAAGAATACTATTGCAGGACTTATAATTGGGGTCGTCGGCTCCGTTGTCGCGGGCGCCGCTGTGGCTGATACCACGCAAAGGGCCGTTCTGGGCGAGTCCGGTAATCCAGCCTATCCCGTTCAAGTCGAAGGGGGCGATAACGTGATCTACAACTGCCGTGAGAACCTGATCCAACTGGCAGACGGTCGCAGCGCACGGGAATGTGTTCGTGTTCGTGAAGGCGGGGGCACGCTGTTCGAGGCCGGTGATGGCATCGGAAATGCAGCGCCAGCCATCGGGATCGTGGTCGTCGCCGCGGCCTTCGCAAGCGGCGGCAGCGATAGCACGGCCACTACGACGACAACCGCTGGTCAGTAGTCAAATCCGATAAAAACGAAAAAGAGCCGCCTGCATTATATGTTGGCGGCTTTTTCGTGTCGCGAAGACAGATGCGGGTCGGGGGGACACCGAGAGGGCAAAACGAGGACTTCCAGCCCCGCTATTCTTTCTTGCCATTGGCCGACGCCGCCCACCGTCAAGGCAAACCGTGCTAGGGTGCGCCGTCAGTTGGCTCGTCCGCCGCGACCTCATCTCCCTGATCCGCGATCCAGGCAACGGAGACAACCTCCTCGCCCTTACCCGTGCTGAAGACCTTTACCCCCCCTGCGGAGCGCGAACGGAAGGAAATCCCCTCAACGGGCACACGGATCGACTGGCCCTTTGAGGTAGCCAGCATGATCTGATCATCCATCTCCACCGGGAAGGACGCGACGATTTCGCCGCCACGCATCGCCTTGTCCATGGCCGTCACGCCCATGCCGCCACGGCCCCGCAAAGGATAGTCGTGCGAAGACGAAAGCTTGCCCGCGCCACCGGCGGTAATCGTGAGGATCAGATTCTCCGCCGCCGACATCTGCACGTAGCGCTCGTTGGAGAAGTTCGGATCGGCGGGGGCAGCCTCTTCATCATCGCCGGTATCTTCGTCGGCCAGCCCGGCCATGGCACGGCGCATTTTGAGGTATGCGGTCCGCTCCTCTGACGCAGCGTCAAAGTGGCGGATGATGGACATGGAGACCACGCGGTCATCGCCGCCCAGCTTGATCCCGCGCACGCCAACGGAACTGCGGCTGTTGAACACGCGCACGTCCGTCGCGCGAAAGCGGATCGCGCGGCCCGAATTGGTCACCAGCATGACGTCGTCGTCATGACTTGCGATGCGCGCATTGATCAGGGTCGTACCCGCATGCTCATCCTCGAACTTCATAGCGATCTTGCCGTTGCGCATGACGTTGGTGAAATCGCTGAGCTTGTTGCGGCGCACGGTGCCGGCGGAGGTGGCAAAGACTACCTGCAAATCGGCCCACTCGTCCTCGTCGCGGTCCACGGGCATGATCGCCGCGATAGAGACGCCCACGGGGATGGGCAGAATGTTCACGATCGCCTTGCCCTTGGACGTACGTCCGCCCTGCGGCAGGCGCCAGGTCTTGAGCTTGTAGACCATCCCGTCCGTGGTGAAGAACAGAAGCTGCGTATGGGTGTTGGCCACGAAGAGGGTCGTGACGACATCCTCTTCCTTCGTCGCCATGCCCGACACACCTTTGCCGCCGCGCCGCTGGCTGCGGAAATCGGCCAAGGGTGTGCGCTTGATATAGCCGCCGGACGTGACGGTCACGACCATATCCTCCCGCTCGATCAGGTCCTCGTCGTCCATATCACCGGACCAGTCTACGATCTCGGTGCGGCGCGGCACGGCAAACAGATCGCGCACTTCCGCCAGCTCATCGTGGATGATGCTCATGATCCGCTCGCGTGAGCCCAATATTTCGAGGTATTCCTTGATCTTGGCCGCCAGCTCTTCCAGCTCGTCGGTGACTTCCTTCACGCCGATCTGCGTGAGGCGTTGCAGGCGCAGCTCAAGGATCGCACGGGCCTGCGTCTCGCTCAGGTTATAGGTGCCGTCGTCGTTGGCTGTATGGGTCGGATCGTCGATCAGCGCTATATATTGCAGGATGCTCTCGGCGGGCCAGCGGCGCGTCATCAGCTTTTCGCGTGCCTCAGCGGCGTCGGCAGAGGCGCGGATGGTCGCCACGATTTCGTCGATGTTGGTGACAGCGACGGCGAGACCACAAAGGATATGGCTCCGCTCACGCGCCTTGCGCAGCAGATACGCAGTGCGTCGGGCGACAACTTCCTCGCGGAAGTCGATAAAAGAAGTGAGAAACCGGCGCAGCGTCAGCGTCTCGGGCCGCCCGCCGTTGAGCGCCAGCATGTTGCAGCCGAAATAGGTTTGCATCGGGGTAAAGCGGAAGAGCTGGTTCATGACCACCTCCGCCGTGGCGTCACGTTTCAGCTCAATGACGACGCGCACGCCGTTGCGGTCGGACTCGTCCTGCACGTGGGCGATGCCATCGATCTTCTTGTCGCGGGCGGCCTCGGCGATCCGCTCGATCATGGTGGCCTTGTTCACCTGATAGGGGATCTCGTCGATGACGATGGCCCAGCGGTCCTTGCGGATCTCCTCGATACGCGTCTTCGAACGGACGATGACGCTGCCGCGCCCCTCAAGATACGCTTTTCGCGCGCCGGAACGGCCCAGCATGATACCGCCGGTGGGAAAATCGGGACCGGGCACATACTCGATCAGCTCCTCGGAGGTGAGGTCCGCGTTTTCGATGAGCGCAAGGCAGGCATCTATCACCTCGCCGAGGTTGTGGGGTGGTATATTGGTGGCCATGCCCACCGCGATCCCGCCCGCACCATTGACCAGCATGTTGGGAAAGCGGGCGGGAAGAACCGTGGGCTCGCGATCCTTGCCGTCGTAATTGTCCTGAAAATTGACGGTGTCCTTGTCGATATCATTGAGCAGATAGGCCGCAGGCTTGTCCATGCGGACTTCGGTATAGCGCATGGCAGCAGCGTTGTCGCCGTCCATCGAGCCGAAGTTGCCTTGCCCGTCAAGAAGCGGCAGAGACATCGAGAAGTCCTGCGCCATGCGTACCAGGGCGTCATAGATCGCTGAATCCCCGTGGGGGTGATATTTACCCATGACGTCGCCCACCGCGCGGGCGGATTTGCGGTAGGGTTTGTCGTGCGTGTTGCCGGCCTCGTGCATGGCATACAGGATGCGGCGGTGTACGGGTTTGAGCCCATCTCGCAGATCGGGAATGGCGCGGCTCACGATCACGCTCATGGCGTAATCCAGATAGCTCGTGCGCATCTCATGCTCGATCGTTACGGACGGCCCGTCGAAAACAGGCCGCTCGGGGCGGTTTTCATCTTCGTTATCAGGGGTTTCCGGTGTATCGCTCAAATTCTGTCCCTGCTTCTGTGATGTCTTCTATATCTTGCGTGACACTATAGCGCGAAGCCCAGATGAGGTGCAATCCTATTGCGCAACGCGCCAGTGCCTGAGCTTGTGACGGGCGGCAATCCATTGTTTTCGTTGAACAGTTATATCAAGGGCGCATATCTTGCAGAGCACGAACAATCGCGCCAAAAAAAACCGCGCGCTCAGGCAGAGCAACTCGCCCCGCCGAGAACACAGAATTTTGCACAGTGGGGGTGATTGAGGGAGACATCGCGCTCCGCCTCCTCCAACGTCTCGCCCAGCTCGAACTCCGGCGCGTAGGGCAGCAAGGTGCAGGCCAGCACCGCCAGACGGTCTGCACCGCGCCGTTTGATCACCATTCGGGAGGACGCACACATAACGGAAGTTGGCGATTTGTCCAAGATATCCCAGCAAGCGGAGGTGATCTCCGGCACTTCGACCCCTTCATCCATTTCGGGGAAAAGTACAGTTATTCCAGGGTTCTGTGCGTCGATATTAAAGTTGTTCTTAGCGAAGAATGCGGCATATCCATCGCGGCTGTCTGCGTCGCTGTCGCCAAAGACGGAGCGCCCGGCGACCGCCATCGTAAAGCCATTGTCGCGCAGCCATTTCATCCCTGTGAGAGTCTTGTCGAAGGCACCTTCGCCGCGCTCGGCATCGTGTACATCGGCGCGGTAGTGATCGACGGAAATGCGCAGCGTAAGCTTGCCTGCATAGGTGGCTTGGAGGTCGATCAACCCCTCGCGCATTTTCTTGCGCATCATGGGCGCCATCGCATTTGTGAGGATCAGCACCTCATAACCACGCTCAAGGGCGGCGCGGGTGATCTCGATCATCTGAGGATTCATGAAGGGCTCACCCCCAGTAAAGGCGATCTCGCGCACGCCCCATTTGCGTGCCTCAAGCTGGTCAAGATAAGCGCGGACCTCATCCGCCGTGATGTAGACGAGCGCATCGTTGGTCGGGCTGGACAGGATATAACAGTTTGCGCATTCGATATTGCACAGCGTCCCGGTGTTGAACCACAGCGTTTGCGGATCGCTCAAGGCCACCCGCGCGCGCGGCTCTCCCTTGGCGGTCGTCGCGGGATCACTGAATTTCCCCTGATTTGCCAATGCGTTGTCTTTCACCTAATGTCTCCTCTCCGGCTTGTCGCGTATTCCTAGCCGGGGTAGGGCATAGAGAAAAGTAAGAAAACCCCAAGTATCGCAATGCACGGCCTTGTGAAGAGGTCGAACATGGGTATGTTTGCGCTAACACGATGCTTCACCATGCGCGTTTGCGCAAACATGACAGAATGACGGGATTATCGGCGCGAAGGACTGGCAACACCCGGCCAGCCCTTTAGAGTATGCGGCACCAGCCGAACCGCAGGCATGCAAAGAAGGCAAGACCCATGGTATCACGTGTTATCCCCGTCGATGTGTTCGATCTGGTGATTTTTGGCGGCACCGGCGATCTGGCGCGGCGGAAGATCCTGCCGGGCCTCTTCCGGCGTTTTTGTGCGGGCCAGATGCCGCCGGAGGCGCGGATCATCGGTGCAGCGCGCAGCGCGCTAGATACCGAGGCGTACCGCACGATGGTGCGGGACGCGATTGCGGAATTCGGCGGGCCGCAGGCCTGTGACGACGCCCATCTGGAGGCGTTTCTGGGCCGGTTGGAATATGTGGCCATCGACGCGCACGGGGAGGACGGCTGGTCCGAGCTGCAAGAGCTGATGGCGCGGACGGACCGCGTCGAGGCGTATTATTTTTCCGTAGCGCCCTCGCTTTTTGGGGACATCGCCGAGCGTCTGCAAAAATGGGGCATGGCGGACAAAGCGGCACGGATTGTAGTGGAAAAGCCGTTTGGCCGGGATCGGGAGACGGCGCGCGCCCTCAATCAGACTCTTGCCGCCTACTTCAACGAAGATCAGATTTACCGCATCGACCATTATCTGGGCAAGGAGACAGTGCAGAACCTCATGGCGGTCCGCTTTGGCAATATGTTGTTCGAGCCGCTTTGGAACAGCCAATATGTCGATCACGTGCAAATCACGGTGGCCGAAACCGTGGGCGTCGGCGGGCGCGGGGAGTATTACGACAAATCTGGGGCGATGCGCGATATGGTGCAAAACCACCTGATGCAATTGCTCTGCCTGATCGCAATGGAGCCTCCCGCCCGGTTCGACCCCGACGCGGTGCGCGATGAAAAGCTCAAGGTGATCCGCGCGCTCGATCCGGTCGCACCCTACCACGTTGTGCGCGGCCAATATCAGGCAGAGCCGTGCAACGAGGCCGAGAACCCCGGCTACCGCACCGCCGTCGAAAACCCTCGCTCGCGCACTGAATCCTTCATCGCCCTGCGCACGCAGATCAGCAACTGGCGGTGGGCCGGTACGCCGTTCTACCTGCGCACGGGCAAACGGATGGCGGCACGCTCGTCCGAAATCACGGTGGTGTTCAAGGATACGCCGCACAGCATCTTTGCCGAAGATGCCGGCCGCCACCGCAACGTCCTGTCGATCCGCTTGCAACCCAACGAGGGGATCACCCTCGGCGTGACGATCAAGGAGCCGGGTCCGGGCGGCATGCGCCTCATCGACGTGCCCCTCGACATGAGCTTTGCCGAGACGCTCGATCCCAAAGACGTCGAACATGTGGACGCCTACGAGAGGCTCATCATGGATGTCATCCGCGGCAATCAGACCCTGTTCATGCGCGGTGACGAAGTGGAGGCCGCATGGGCCTGGACTGATCCTATAATCGAAGGCTGGGAGGCGCGCGACGACGTGCCCAAACCCTACGATCACGGCAGTACCGGTCCAACTGATTCCGGCGAGTTGATGCGCCGGGAGGGGCGCGAGTGGCGGCAGGTGGCCCAATGAAGCGACTGGAGTATCCCGACCGTGACAGCCTCATGGCGCAGGTGGCACATGCCCTTGCGGAAGATCTGAGAACCGCTCTGAACGAGCGCCCGCGGGTTAGCTTTGCTGTGCCCGGCGGCACGACGCCGGGGCCGGTGTTCGACGCGCTGAGCCGCACCGCGCTCGATTGGTCGCGCGTGCACATTCTGCTCACCGACGAGCGGTGGGTGCCGGAGCACGATCCGCAATCCAACGCGGCGCTGATCCGGTCGCGCCTGCTGACCGGACACGCGCAAGCCGCACGCTTCACCCCGTATTATCGTGCCGGTACCGCGATCAACGCCCGCGCCGTAACGCTATCGCACGATCTCGCGCCGCTGCTTCCCATCGACGTCATGCTCTTGGGGATGGGTGCCGATATGCACACCGCTTCCCTTTTCCCCGGCGCGGAGGGGCTCGCGGCGGCGTTGGCGCCGGAGGCACCGATGCTCCTCCCGATGCGCGTCCCGGGGCAGGCGGCGGAGCGGTTCTCGCTGTCGGCTCCTGTATTGCGCCATGCCAAACTGATCCACGTGCTCATCACCGGCGCGGACAAACGCGACGCGCTCACGCGTGCCGCCCCCTTGCCGGAAGCGGACGCGCCCATTAAAATTGTTCTTCCCAAAGCGACCGTACACTGGAGCGCGACATGACCCATTGGACCACCCTTGCGGCGCATCACGAGGCGACGTCTGAGCGCCTCATCACGAGCCTGTTTGACGATGCCGACCGCGCGCACTCGTTCTGCGCGCAGGCAGGTGACATGCTGCTCGACTATTCCAAGACGAACATCGATGCGATCGCGCGCGAGACCCTGATCGCGCTGGCGCGCGATGCGGGCGTTGAGGCCCAGCGTGAGGCAATGTTCACCGGCGCGTCCGTCAACACGACAGAGGATCGCGCCGTCCTGCATACCGCGCTGCGCAATCTGGACGGCGGCCCGGTCATGGTGGCGGGCGAGGATGTGATGCCCGGCGTGCTGAAGACCCTCGCAGCGATGCGGCGTTTTGCCGAGCTTGCACGCGATGGGCGCTACACGGATGTCGTCAACATCGGGATTGGTGGCTCCGATCTGGGTCCTGCCATTGCGGTGCGCGCGCTTGCTCCCTATCACGATGGACCACGCTGTCATTTCGTCTCGAACGTCGATGCGGCGGATATCTCCGATACGCTGCGCGGCCTCGATGCAAAAACAACGCTGATCATCGTCGCGTCTAAAACTTTCACCACCATCGAGACGATGACCAACGCGCGCACCGCGCGTGCATGGATGATCGATCATGGCGGCGATCCCGGTGCACAATTTGTGGCACTCAGTACCGCGCAGGAAAAGACACAGGATTTCGGCATCGATGCATCGCGCGTCTTCGGTTTTGGCGATTGGGTGGGCGGGCGCTATTCGGTCTGGGGGCCCATCGGTCTGTCGTTGATGATCGCCATCGGCTCAAAGGCTTTCGACGCTTTCTTGCGGGGGGGGCAGGCGATGGACACGCATTTCCGCGCCGCCGAACTGCACGAAAACCTTCCCGTCCTGCTCGCGCTCGTCGGCCTCTGGCACAATCAGATTTGCGGCTATGCCACCCGCGCCGTACTTCCCTACGACGAACGTCTGGGCCTGCTTCCGAGCTATCTCCAACAGCTGGAGATGGAATCTAATGGCAAAGGCGTTCAGCGCGATGGATCGAACAGTCCGCGCCACACGGGTCCAGTGGTATGGGGTGCTGCGGGCACCAACGGCCAGCATGCCTTCTACCAGCTGATCCATCAGGGCACACGGGTCATCCCCTGTGAGTTCCTGCTCGCCGCGCAAGGGCACGAGCCTGACCTTGCCCACCACCACCAACTGCTGATCGCCAATTGCCTCGCCCAGTCAAAAGCGCTCATGCAGGGCAGGTCGCTCGGTGAGGCGAGAGAGATCGCGGCCGCCAAAGGCTTCACCGGTGACGATCTCGAACGGCAGGCCCGCCACCGTGTCTTTGCGGGCAATCGCCCCTCGACCACTTTGCTCTATCCGCGCCTCGATCCGTTCACCCTAGGCCAGATCATCGCACTCTATGAGCACCGGGTCTTCGTCGAAGGGGTGATCCTCGATATTGTGTCCTTCGATCAATGGGGCGTCGAGCTGGGCAAGGAGCTGGCCACTTCCCTGCAGCCGGTGGTGGAGGGTACCACTGAGGCCTCCGCAGAGGACCAGTCCACACGCCACCTCATCGACTTCATCCACCGCCATAGCGCCTGAGCGCTCACCGCGCCTCTGTCTTTCTTGGTTGAAAATACTCCAGGGAAATACGCCGCGGGCCAAGAGGAGGGCGGAGTTCCAAGAGCGACACGCCAAAAGAGAGACCCAAAGACATGGGTCTCGCATAGTGCAGAAATAAAGGTAAACTTGGCTGCTCAATCGTCCCAATGAACTTTTATCTCGTTTTGGCGCGTACTGGAGCGGGTAACGGAAACAATGACTTCAATTATTAGGGCTGGATTATTTGATGCGTACAACATTCGTACAACAAATCGAATTCGCGAAAAGGGGGGGCGCCAAGATTTTGAGCGCACCACGGCGTTCAGATCTTGTGATGTTTGGCAGGCAGCCTGTTAACGGTTCACAATGGAGGTGACTGGCTTCGGTTCACTCAGCAAAAGAGCAAGCGCAATAACCCCGTTCGTATTGAAATCCCGATTGCTCCTGAATTGCGTGTCGTGATGGATGCGACGCCGATGGGCGAGATTGCGGTCTTGATGAACGGATATGGTCGGCCATTCACATCAAGTGGTTTTGGTGCCAAATTGCGCGATTGGTGCGATGCTGCGGGTCTACTACAATGCTCTGCACATGCGCTTCGCAAGGCCGCTGCTGCACGATTGCGCTGGCGAACACGCAGATCCTGTGCACGATGGAGCGACAGCAAAGCTTGTTGTTCAACCGTTTTGACTGCAACAAATCGCATGGTCGGGCGGGTCACAGCTTCACAAGAGGCTTCGGCGTCAATGGCGTCGGACTTGCCTCGCTTGAGGTAAGGCTTCACATAAATCGGGGGGGATCAACCGTACATCATGTCCCAACTCTGTGGGTTCTCCCGCGCCCAGTGATGCGTACTGCTGCAAGCCTTCATGCCTACCAGGCAGTGCTCAAGCTTTTAGAAAAACGACAATAGTTGTACGCGTCTCAGCGGCCTGTTGAAATTGACCGCTTCGTCTGGAGTGATCCCGTGAACTAGGAAAACGTTCTTGGCCAGATCAAGGCCGATTTTGGGAACTTGCACGGTGTGGCTCCCCTCATTAGCAGATATCGACACCTGCAGTACGGCGCATTGCGATGCTGGTGGAAGCAAGAGCGATCCACCATTAGCAATGAGCCCGATGCAGAGATGATTGAGCCTGCAAGCTCGCAGATGCAGCGATCTTACTGGCCTTGGAAGAAAAACTCGGACGACGGAAAGAACTCGGATTTAACCATAGTCAGCATCTGTTCACCGTATCCGACAGGCCGTATTGTTGTTCCAGTGTGTGAGAGTTCAGAAATGCCCTTCAATATTCATCGTTGAGTTCAGACATCTTTCGGAGGCGAAGGAGTGGCCCGAAGGTCCAAAACCAAAACCTGCTCTTGTTGAAAGCCGCCACCCGCTTTAGCCTGAACGACCGAGGTATAGTCTACTGTCGCGAAAGAATTGAGGGATCCGAATGCCGCTGCCCAGACAACTCGCATTCGCACTCATCGTCGGACTCGCTGCCTGCGACCGCGCCCCGCCCGAACTGACACCTCCCGGCAGTCCCGAGGATTTTCTGCGCGCGGCCGACGTTCTGGCCGCAGCGCAATGCGAACTCGACGCTGCCGCACTCCGCACCAATCCCGGGTTCCCAGCGAAAAAGGCTGACATCACGCTTAGTCTTCTCGTTCGCGTTTCGGAATCCACCGGCGGCGGCATCACTCTGACGATCCCAATCTCTTCGACCGATCTGACGTTTCGCCGAGATCGCGTTCCGGAGGGAACAGCCCTCCGGCGGATGGATTTTCGCATCACGCACATCTTCGGCGATACCCAAGCCTGTCCAAGTGCCGACGCGCCACTTTCCGCGACTCGCCTGCGCTTTATAGAAGGCGGCCTTGGCCTTGACGAATGGATCACCGAAACCGACCGACTGGTGGCCCACACAGGCCACGCCCCGCACGAAGTGAACTACGCCATGAGCTTCGAGGTCGCTCTCTCGGACGACCGCTCGCCCGTCTTCTCGCGCGCCATGGATTCCATCGCAAGTGATTTCACCCGACAGGACGCCAGCGCGCGCGAAGTGCGCCACCGTATTGCCGTTACCATCATCCCTGGGCGGCCACGCGACGACACGCTCCACGAAGCCGCCAACCGCTTCCTCGACCGCATTGGCGGCTGACGCGCGGATAGCGACAGACCAGTAAAACCTCTTGCCAACACTACGGTACGTGCCCCAGGCGCATCAGGTTGGATTGCACCCATATTACGAGTTCATGTGCGGTGCAGCTGACGGCGGCAGATCCTGGAACCAGTCACCTGTGCGTCTCACAGCGATGGCTACCGAAGATTGCTTTTGCGACATTTGGCTCAATCGCACCATTCGATACAGATGAGAATTTCGCGACTCTCCGGGCGCTGTTCCAGACAGATGATTTTGAAGCTGCCGTTTCAGACAGGAAAGTTGTCTTCTTCTTCGCTTTCGCCCTCGACACGGTCGTCAAGCCAATCTTCTGCAGCCGTCCTGGCAGAAAGCGGAAAGCTCTTTATCTCAAGTGACGGGATCACGGCGCCCTCGATCTCTGCGGCAGTTCGGATCCATGCGGTATCCGAGAGCACAGCGCATTTATCGAACTTGCCAATCAAGCCGAACAGCTTTGGCATGTTCTGGAATTCAACGGCCATCGCACCCAGGGTCGGCATCTCGAAGTCCAAAATCTCATAGAGCATCCTGCCGCTAGTGATACCATCTGATTTCTCAATAAGATGATCGAGCGCCGAGCGCATTGCCTCTTTATCAAGAGCTCCTGAAAGCTCGATGTCTAAGCGATTAGCCGATGGTTTCGAAACGTTCAGCATTTCTAGAATCCTTTTCTATATTGTGGACAGGATCCGCGATCTGGATCGCCGCAGCGTTGATGCAGGTCAACAACTTCACGTCAGGCCGGTTTGTCGTGTGTGGACGGCTCCCTTTTGCAAGATCTAATTTGTGTTTGGCGTTTTATCAGAAGCAATCTTGTGTTTGGCCTGGTAGCGCGACGCACATGGCCGCTGGCAGGCTTGGTTGTTCCCCATCCACGCAATCCTTGGTAAATTGCAGTGGGTGATAAACGCCCTGTGGCAAGGCAACACCAAATTCCGCCAACTGTGCCCGTCGCATAGTGATGCTTTGAGTGCGATGCCGCAGAATAAGATCACAGGTACGGTGAATAGCGCGTGTTGCTTGTTGTTCTGTTGTCTTCACTTCTACAAATCGCATTGTTGGTCGGGTGACTGCCTCACAAATAGCCGCAGCATCAACTGCATCTGTTTTACCACGTTTGACGTATGGCTGCACATAAGCTGGTGGGATCAGATTGACGTTATGACTCAGCTAAATCAGTTCGCGCGCCCAGTGGTGGCTGGTTCCAAACGCCTCGAAACCGATCAAACGTGGCTGCAAGCGCTCAAAAAACGCCAGCACTTGCGCTTTAAGCATCCGCCGAGGGATGCGGTCAGGCTGGCTTCACGTGTTTCATTGCGGCGTCCCATTCCCAAGGCAGAAGCTCGTGCAGGCGGGACATCGGCATGTCGGAAATGCGCGCGATGACGTCGGCGAGCCAGGCCTGCGGGTCGATATCGTTCAAATTTGCCCGTATCTGTCAGCACCCTCTCTTTCAGTGGCATAGACTTGCAGAATGACCCCCTGATAGGGCGCGGCTTCAGATGTGGCGCAGGCCCGCAAAGTCATCGTGCCCAGAGCCTGGGCCAGCAGACGCGTCGGCTGAGACGGATCAGACCAACGGCATCCGATTGTGAAAAAGGCGGTCCAGCCGAACATTGTCGCGGTTTACAATTCCTTTGTCGGAGCAGGCGACAGGGGTTCGAGCGCCGACGAGCAGCCTGAAAGCGCTGCGTCAAGCATCGTAATTGAAGCCTGCTGCCCGGTGTCGCTCTATGCCTTCCGCCGCACATAGGCCACGCTCTCGACGTCGAAGAGATTAGGCCGCAATCATGCGTGACGGGCCACTAGTACTCTGCAACGCAGCGGCTCAAGGATATGTATCAGGCAAGTGTCGCGCCCGACACGGCGGCAGCAAAGGCGCGCCGCCCCGCCAACCATGTTTCCCCTTACTGCTCGATCAGAGCAGTGCAATGCCGCGCGATTTTGTTGGGATAGAAGACCACCACGGAACCGTCGCGGCCATATTGCCCGGGCGCAAATATAAACCTCGAACCACTTTGGATTCCATCCACGAGCGGCTTGCCTCCCAAGCAGCAGCACCCGGACAAGTAATTGTCGTTCTCAATCAGGCCGCCAGTCATGGAAACACGGAGTTTCTTTGCTTCCATGTCCTGTAATTAGCTTCCGATATTCCCACGCTCAGGAGCGACGAAGCCGAATTTGATGCAGAAAGCCTCGCCAGCCATATTGAACTGGAAGTTCACCAAAGAGACGAAACCGTCATCGTCTCGGTAGAAATTCGGAAACAAAACCTTTAAGCCCATTTTCCTGAGAACTGGCACGCATTGATCCTTCAGAGCTTTTGTCATCTCGGCAGTGGTCGTCACTTCTCCGGGCTCGCTTCAGTTTGCTCAAGCGGATGGTGCAAGATCATGAGCAGCGCGTCCATCTATGATGCTGCTTTCTACGAAAGCAATCCCGAGCGAAACTAGACGTTGCCGCAATCGCTTCGAGTTCGTCCGCAGTCTGTGACTTCGTGCGCGATGCAGCGAAAGGCAGCACATATCAGCCCGGCCGTTCGCGGCTCACGCAGCGGAAGACCGTGAAGAGCCCAATTTGACGGATGCTGTGATAAGTCCGTATGTCCGATGATCAAGGTGCGGCAAAGAACAAATCTTAATCAAAGCTGGCTTTGATTAAGATTTGTGTCACAGCTTTTTTTCATAAGTCTGAGGAGGCAGGTAGGCAGTAAAAAACGACTGATACTGGTGAGAAACTCTCGCCTTGATCGGGGCTTAAAGTGCTTATTCAATCGCCTTATACTATGGGAGGATCGGGTGATGATGGGACGTTTGGAAGCGCAGGAGAACCTGTTTTACCGGTTTCGGATTGAAGATCATGTTCCCAAAGATCACCTACTGCGCAAGATCGATTGGCTATTGGATTTTGATAC